>Ga0209698_10001686_pt1 | contig 25492 bp, 25 predicted proteins | sample LitLauG_LLR_2012_FD_187203 | JGI IMG/M metagenome (GOLD analysis project Ga0209698, IMG submission 187203) | Freshwater sediment microbial communities from Pennsylvania, USA - Little Laurel Run_MetaG_LLR_2012 (SPAdes) (version 2) | ecosystem: Environmental > Aquatic > Freshwater > Creek >... | reverse complement strand
AAAGGAATCCAGGCAGGTGCCGCCTAAAAATAATTTTGATTCCCTGCCAGAGAGACATGCTGAAATAAAAAAAGAGGCACCTCTTGCAAGAAAGGAATCTCAAATGTTGCCAGCTAGAAAAGATGTGATAAAAGAAGAAAAGTATGCTTCAGCAAGTAATGAAACAAAATACCTTGAAGGCAGAAATGATGTTGGTTTGCCAGAAAAATCATCACAAAATTATAATTCTGCTTCTGAATCAAGTGATTTTCCTAAATCTGATACTCCTAACGTAGAAAATATGCTATCTCCTGAAACGAAAATCTACAAGAGCCCATTGCAAGACAGCCAGTCTCTAAAGGAATCTCCTCTTGGTACTGTACTTCCAGCAAATATGATTGAACAAAAACAGGACAAGACTATATTTCCTAATTCGGGTATGTTCTCTCACCAGTCTGATAGTCGAAATCAACAAACGATTGAGGCTCCTTTCGAACCTACGGTGACTATAAACATAGGAAGAATTGAAGTTCACGCTGCAAATGAAGGGAGGACACGATCTGTTAACACTTTCAACAGATTGCCACCGCCAGCTTTGTCTCTCCAAGAATACCTCAAACAGAGATCCGAGGCAAGGTATTAGTAATGACTAATTATCTTGGAATAGCCACTGCTACTGAAATAATACGACAACTATTGGAAAATGAAATTCAGGTTGTAGATTCTGGAGCAAAGGCCGCTGCAACAACTCCAGATAAAGCAACGGTGGCAGCCTCAGGCAATAAACTTTTGAATCTTTTCTTGTACCATGTTACTCCAAATTTGGGATATAGGAATATGGATCTGCCGCTGAGAGATTCTGGTGGCCAGTTTGTGAAAAACCCTCAAATTGCGCTGGATCTTCATTATCTATTGACTGCATATTCTGATTCCACCCCTAATGATCTAGCGGCTCAACAAATGTTGGCAATTGCGATGAGGACTTTGGAAGAAAACTCTGTTCTTACACGAGATCGTATTGCAGCACTAAAGAAAACAAATCCTGACTTTCAAAAAACCGATCTAGACGCACAGGTGGAAATTGTCAAACTGTCAATAGAACATTTGTCTTTGGAAGAAATCAGCAAGCTTTGGTCCTCTTTCTTTCAAACAAATTATCGCCTATCTGTTTTTTACAAGGCAACTGTAATCTTACTTGACGGCACGATACAGCCAAAATATGCATTACGCGTAGCGAATCGTTTCGTATATGTATCTCCGTTTAACCAGCCATTCATTGAAAAAATAGACCCGCAAATAACAGATCTGTCTACCCCTCAGATAACACTGTCTGGAAGAAACATAAAGTCAGATGGAATTCAAGTTATGTTTGACGGGGTAGTTCAAACTCCACAACCTGCAAATGTATCTGAAAATCAAATTATAGTTGATGTACCAAAAAATATTACTCCGGGTATAAAACAGGTAAAAATCATAAATCCCTATAATCTTGACAAATCATCCTTTAAGGAGACAATACCCATTCAATCCAACATAGTTTCTTTTGTCTTGGCGCCTATGATTGTAGACGGTCCAGGTTCTACTAGGCGTGCAAAAACATTTACCGTATCTAGGGGTAAGAAACTTGCTTTGAATTTTATGCCTGCTATAGATAAAAATCAAAAAGTTTCTGTCTTGATTGGGGATACAGTCTTACCTTCCGATAAGATTGAGATAATGCCAGGCCTGTCAAGTCTGTCAATAATCATCCCGGATAATTTTCCCGTTGGCCAAAATTATCTACTTAGGTTACGTGTAGATGACATAGAGAACTTTCTAGTCGTTGATGATATTAAAGCCGACCCTAACTATGGGAAATACATCGAACCTAATGTAGCTGTAAAGTAGAAATGAACCTACAACAATGGACAGAAAATAATCAAAAATTTCTTGTTGAAAGCATTGCAGAAATAAAGCAATTATTAAAACAGCACATCTCAAAGATGGAGAAAAAAAATCCGGAAGAGGCAAAAATAGAGTATGAAATTGGGGCCATCCACCCTGATTGGACAGATGCTGAGTCTCTGTCTACCATAGATAGTATCTGTAAACTATTTAGTCTCACAGATTTTGAAAAATCAATTTTGTTGTTGTGTGCAGGAGTGGAGCTAGATTCAGAGATGGCGTATCTTTGTGCAAGGGCACAGGGAAATTCAAGCAATACATACCCAACCTTTGGACTTGCTCTACAAATTTTCTCTGATTCTCATTGGAGTGCACTCTCACCAATGTCACCCTTGCGACGCTTCAAATTAATTGATACATATGGTTTCCCTCAAACCCCTCTGACAAAAAGCCCCCTTTACATAGAAGAACGAGTTCTGCATTATTTGACGGGAGTCTTTTATCTTGAAAATAAATTACAAGGTCTGCTAAGACCAGTACTAGCTGAGGCCCCTCTAGTGGAATCGCACAAGGCAATTGCAGATCTTGTCTTGTCGGCTTGGTGCAATCCAAAAGAAAAGAATTTACCGGCAATACAATTGCTGGGCCAAGACGAGGATAGCAAAATGGTAATTGCAAAAAGTGTTTGCAAAAATATGGAACTGAGTTTATGGGAGCTGCCTGCGGAATTAATACCTACAAAACATGAAGAGATTGAATCATTTATTCAGCTCTGGACAAGAGAGTCCATTCTAACCAGATCTGGGCTTTACATATCAATTGAGAATCTTGATTCTACAATGCAATCTCAAAAAACTGCAATAAAGAGATTATTGGATGGACTAGATGGTTCCATTTTTGTAAGCACAAGTGAATCTTGGCCAATTTTAAATCGTACTGCCTTGTCACTTGAAGTAAGAAAACCTTCCAAATCTGAACAGATTAAAATATGGACCGCATGTTTGGGCGAGAAGACATCTTCCAACCTACTTGTGAATGAGATATCAAAACTAGTTAACCAGTTTGACCTTGGTACATCCTCGATACAGACAGCTGTAGAGAAAGCCTTGTTGATGACAAAAGATGACCAAAAAGGAGATTATCTGCTATCTGCATTATGGGAATCAACCCGCAGTATATCCCACAAGGACATGGCAGAACTTGCACAGCGAATTGTGCCAAAAGCTACCATGGATGACCTTGTACTTCCTCCAAGAGAAAAAGAATTGCTCTATGAATTGTTGATTCATGTTGCACAAAAAAACACAGTTTATGAAAAATGGGGATTTGCAGATAAGAGCGGGAGCAGGGGACTTGGCATTACCGCCCTATTTGCAGGCGACAGCGGAACTGGAAAAACAATGGCCGCTGAAGTTTTGGCAAACGAATTAAAACTAGATCTTTTCCGAATTGACCTTTCAATGGTTGTAAACAAGTATATCGGTGAGACTGAAAAGAATCTGCGCAAGGTATTTGATGCTGCAGAAGACGGGGGGGCCATACTTTTTTTTGACGAGGCAGACGCGCTGTTTGGAAAACGAAGTGAGGTTCATGACAGCCATGACCGTTATGCAAACATCGAAGTAGGATACTTGTTGCAGAGAATGGAATCATATCGAGGACTGGCAATCTTGGCTACAAACATGAAACATTCCATAGATAATGCATTTGTAAGGCGCATCAGATTCATTGTAAACTTTCCATTTCCTGATGAGAAAAACCGTGCAGAAATATGGAGTAGGGTCTTTCCAAAATCAACTCCTGTCGATAAATTGAATATGGAAAACTTGAGCAAGCTAAGCATTGCAGGTGGAAACATACGAAATATTGCACTTAATGCCTCTTTTCTTGCCGCAAACCAGGGGGTTCCAGTAAACATGGAGCACTTGAAACGGGCAGCAAAGGTTGAATACGCCAAGATGGAACGTTCCTTGACAAGCAATGAATTGGGAGGTTGGACATGAAATATGATGACCATGTTGTAAAAGAATCTGCAAAGATTCGCATTGAAATTGGCGAGTTGGTGTTGCATGGATTTGATAACAGTGTCAAGTACAAGATTTCCTCCCAGATAGAGCAGGAGCTTGTTAGGCTGATAAAAGAAAATGGATTGCCAACTGCTAATGGTCTCAAGATGAATAAAGATTTTCAAATAAATAATATGCAAACTAAAAATTCAAACATTAGTCCGGGCTCTCAAGTTGCTCAATCTGTATATAAAATGATGTGGTCAACAAATCAATCAACATCTAGAAGAAAAAATTAAAAAATTACTTCTTGTAACAGAATCCGAATCTTGATGAATCAGAAATACCTATGTATAATATTCCGAGCGGAAAAAAAACTTGATTGTATCTTGACAATAACGTAACATGCGTGAATTTTTTACGTGGGACAATATTTCCAATTGGTGCTGTGCGGACTAGTAGGGCCATCATAATATATTGGATTCTTTTTTTGCCAGTGCTGGATCCTCCTTATCCACATAAAGGCAAATTCCTTGCTCTCTGATTTTACTGTTACCATGCCCTTACTTTTTTCTTATTAGGATTATTTGCTAATACTAACAATTTTTTCAATAAAGTCATTATATTGTATTTGTATGGATGTTTTGCAAGATAATCTTTTTGCCTTATTTTTATATTTTTATTGGGTTGTCCTTGGCATCAGCATTAGCGGGATTATCTTTAGTCGTACCATGATCACCTTTGCCTCCCGCTGGTGTATCTTTTACCTGTCTTATTTTAAAAAATTTGTCTTTCAAATCCTGAACCTTATGTACTTCATCTTTGTTTGTTTTTGTGTCTTTGACTCTTACATATTGATATTGAACCGCGTTTGCGTGGTCATTTGTATTTTTATCAAGTGGCCATAGATTATTGTATTCGTCTAATCCTGCAAAATCTGCATCTCTTACATGGTCAATACTAACTTTGTCGATATTAAAATTAAAAAGTTTCTTATTCTTTTTAGGAGGCTCATTTCTTATCATCGTTCTGACTTTTTCCGTTTTGTCGCCTATGCCACCTCTACCAACTTTTTTCGTTATAACTCCTTCTTTCAGTAAATTAGTCTCGTGTACTCTTAGTTCTTGACCATTAGAAAACTTATATCCATCTAAGGGGCCTTTGCCATCTATTTCCTCCTTATATGTATCCTTATTTTTAAACCAATATATCGGAATTGGGTCGTCCGGTGTTCCAGTTGGCCACGTGTTCGTCGCTTTTTTAATCTTTTTTGTAGTTTCACTTATTTCCGTTAAAAAATCTAATGCCATCTTCATCGCTTCCCTGTCTTTGGAATTTTTTATTCCAGTTTTAGAAGTCTTGTATTTTTTTAGAATGTCTCTGGCAGCTACAATTCTTTCAATCATTTCATTATTTCCCTTGTTTTCCTTTTCCATTGTATCAAAGTAATCATCAAGTTTCGTCTTTTTAGAAGAAATCATTATCTCTGGATTTTCTTTTGAATCGGAATATGATAGGGTGTGATTTTCACCATCTTCATTTGCGAATGGTTTTTCCACCTTCCACCATTCTACCACTTTTTCTACTGCACTTTTTCCAGCTTGAATCAATGCCACAACTTGTGTCTTTATCCACATCATGCCTTGCTCAATTTTTTGCTCAATAAACGACTGTACCTCTTTGATCAAATGTTGGATTTTTTCGCCAATGTCTCCAAGGCCTAGCAATCTTGCCATGAAATCAAGGATGAGGGGGATGGTGCGTGCCATTGTTTGTTCAATAAATGCAGCAGCTTGCCCAAGTGATCCAGTTGCGATAGAGCTTATCGAATCCACAATCGAATCCACAAAGTCCAGAACCTCGTTTATCTTTGCAATGAAAAACTGGATGGTCTCATATGTTTTTATGATCGCCTGAATAACCGCACCGACCGGTGTCAAAAGCGATGCAAGAAATTCAATTCCCTTCATTACAATCTTCTCCTGTATGAAAGACTTGATCTTGCCTAGTATCATGTCCTTTAGTCCAGAGAAATATTCCGAGATGTGGTCTCTCATAGTCTGGATGAATCCCTTCTCCTTGATGTCCTTTACCAATCCGGCTGCAGTCTCAAGTGTAGTGACTACGGTAGGACCAAAAACTTTTACGGCAATTGTTCTAATCTTTGCCCAAGTAATTCCCAAAATTCCCATGATCATCTTCAGGATGCCGCTCAAATCCCATGTAGTGGGCAATTCGACACCGCCCTTTGCAAGCGTGCCAGTCAACCAGTCGATCACTCCTGTCTGTAGGTGCTTGAGGATGTTTTTGCCGAAATTTTGAACGCCCATCTTTACTGCGCTTACCAAATTTCCGAGAAATCCTACAGGGTTGTGAATCACAATGCTAAATGTTCCTTGAGCTTTTTTGATTATGGCAAGCACGCGTGCACCGCCTGCGCCCATTACTGCCTCGTAAATTAACTCTAGTAGTTTGATAAGGCATGCTTTTGCAAAATCAACAAGGTCACTCATCAATGGTTTGAATATTTTTCCTATGCGCGCTATTGTTTCTATTGGAGTCAGTACGTCTTTTAGCTCAAGTGAACTCCAGGCGGAAGCAAATGTGCCTGATATGCGCTCCCATGTGAGATTTCTTGCTTGGGTTTCCTTGATGAACCATTCATATGCTTTTTCTAGGCTTTTGGATTCTTGCAGTTGTTTTACTTTTTCTGTTCCATCTGGAATAAATTCTGCAAACGCCGTGACCACATTTAATGGAGTGCGTGGAACTGGGGCCTCGGTAAAGGGATCATGTCCAAGTAATAGTGTGACCATCTTGTAACCTGGAATCTCTTTACAAAAGTCGGCAAGAGGTTGCATAAATTTTTCCTTCAACCATGCAATTGCCTGCGTAGTCAGCCGTCCTACAAAATCATTTATGCGCGTAATGAAAGTAGAGAAAATGTTTTTTGCACGTTCAAAGACATCACCCGGAGAGAAAACATCCCTCCACCCCAGAGAATTAAAAAAACGGACAAATGCATCATGAATCGAAGAGTATGAGATGTCCATCATGGCAATCTGTGCTCCTATCCAGTTTGCAATTTTTTCAGCTATGCTGTAATTTTTGAGTATCTGGAAAAGAACTTCGCCGCTTGGAATCAACCCCATGAAACCACGAAGTATGTTCAGAGGGCTTCTATCGACTGCTTCCATGTTGATTGGGTTGCGTCCTATTATGACTGTTAGCAATGTGTATCCTGGAATGTTTGCCGCAAGTGAAGCCAATCCATCGAGAATGAAACTTTTCTTTGAGGTGGATTCCGTGTCCTCATCTGATTTGGGACTTGCTTGTTGTTCCTGTCTCTGCACTGTTGTCTGGGAGGTACGGCCATGAATGGCTGCCTCTTGCCCGTCTTCTAGTTTTTTAGGCGGCAATTTTCTGTGCTCATTTTTTACAACTTGAATTGCAGAATGTTGATGTGCAGGTTGCTGTATTTTGGGAACTGCCTGTTGCTGTATTGTGTGCGCAAGTTCATGTGCTAGCAATAATTGTCCTGATGCAGTGTTGGGAGCATATTCTCCCTTGTTAAATATTATATTGCTTCCAATTGTATATGCCCGTGCATTTACTGACTGGGCGGATCTCTCTGCTCTTGGCCCCGTATGGATCCTAATATTGCCAAAGTCAAAACCAAATTTAGACTCCATGAAACTTCTTGTAGGTGCATCAAGGGGAGAACCGCTGCCCTTTAGGCGGTTGATTTCATTTGCAATTTCATCTGAGGTCTCAAAATTTCCTTCAGACTTTGTCTTTCTGTGTAAATTGATTTCTTCCTCATTTTCTCTCTTGCTGCTGTTTGCATATTTCTGATTTTTTGAATTCGGAGTCTGCATGACGTGACCTGCTATCCTGTCTGCTTCCTCTTCGTAAATGTCTCCAGGCTGGCTTAGCTTTAATTTTGTTTGTAGATTAGGATAAAGTTTGACAGAATTTTTCTTTGTAAAACTAGAATCTTGCCTTGGAATGGAATTTGGAACTTTTTGTTTTGATACGGCCTGGAACATATTATTGCATATCTTTGCAATCTTCAATCTAATTAGTTTTTAGTGCAAGTTTTGGTTTACCTAGATTGAAATCAAACATTGATGATTTAACTGGATATGACTAGTATAACAACGAGTTGTTATGTGGCCACTAAATCAAACAACTTCCAGGTCACCATCATTTACTGATACACTTGCCTGTGTAATCTTGATTTTCATTGAACCATTGTTGTTCAATTCTATACCTGATGAATCCATGACAATCTTCATTCCACCTGTAGTTTCTATTGTTATACCTCCCTGACCCTTAGTATCCTTGATTGTTATAGTTGCAACGTCAGTTTTAATCACCTTGGAATCTGGAGTGCCACTGCCAGGAGGGTTATCATTAGAATCATCAGGATTCCAAAAGCATCCGGTCCAAATTGGTGCCTCTGGGTCTCCATTCTCAAACTCCACCCAGACATTTGCATTTATTGGCGGAATAAAGAAAAATCCTACGCCTGGTCCGCCATATGGAGTGCAGGCTAGGGCCCACCCAAGCTCCTTGTCTGCCAAGACGGCAGGTACTTTGACCTTGATGCGGCCCTTATTTTTTGGATCAGAGTTATTTGTTACCTTTCCCCTGTATTTTCCATTAAATCTTCCAGATGATGTGCTCATCTACTAGTTTACCTTTACCCCTATTCCCTCACGCACTATGCTAAAACTTTGCTTGTACTCGCCAAGCTTGATGCTATGTGTAACACTTTTCACATAGTATTTTCCATCATATGAATATCCAACCCCAATCAATTCTACAGTTTTTCGCGCACGAAGTACGTCTCCATAGGCTGCGGTATCAATCTCTCCCGACCCTGCGATGACATTTCTTGCATTGTCTACCATTGCCTGAGCAATAGTTTGTATTTGGCTAGAATCTTTTTTGTCTGTATCTCGCATCTGCTTTATTTTTACATTAGACTGGCTCACAAGTGCAGGTTTGGCTGAGAGTTCTAGGGAGGGGGAATACGTCTTAACGTCGATAGTAGGAGAACTTGCAACTGCATTTGAAGAGTTTGAAAATTGATAGGCGCGGACCATCATTGGGGTCATAGAGTCGTATTGAAAACTAATGGAATTTAGGTTAGAGTCAGGTCCCATGTTTACAAGCAATTTTTTTTGTGGTGGTTGACCCATGTCGGGCTTGGATGGTATCCAATATGCCTTGGTGCTCGATGATGTCGGTTCTACATAAAAAATGTAATCAAAAGATCCAGATAGGCTTTGTATGTGCGCCCAATCAGTTTCTGTCTGTGATGGCGTTGTCTCTTCATTGCTAGGCTGTTTATTGATGGGGCCACTTGAGCCAATCTGGATTGACCCTATAAATGAATGATAATTATCAACTATTTTTTTAACTATATCACCTGGGGACTGGTGTTCATAGGTATCTGATTTCTCTTCCATGTCCATCATGACGCTTACATCCTCGCCTGTAACGGTAAATGTGGACTGACCAGGCTCGTTGTTTGGATTGAACTGGTGGTGGGTAATGATACCATCAATTAGTACATTTTGCATCACTCCTATGGTTACCATGACTCTCACTCTGTTAAACGGCGTGAGCAGTGGATCTTTGATTAATCTATAGTCTAGTAAATCCTTTACTCCGCTTCTGCCTATTGAAAAATGAATCTGAAAACCGTCTCGGCCTGAATCGGTATTTGTGACTTCAACAGACTGGATTGCATTCATGATATAATCAGGGGCTGGTGCCGGAAGTGTCGGGCCAATTAATAGGGTAAGATTGATGTTATTTTGCATACTTACTGGTTTTCTACAAGTGGAATGTCTAGAGCAGAACCTGGTTTGTCGGTAAGATCAAGCGGATGCATTGCATTGTTTGCATCACATATGTACCAGAACAATTCGGGATCCCCTAATGTTCTTGCTGAAACCAAGTCTATCCTGTCACCTGCAATTACAGCCACCTTTTGAAGTATGGTTATATTATCAGAAGACGGGATAAAACGGCGTTTGGCATACGTGATAATGCTTTTGTCTTCTCTGACTAGAATATCGGTTCCCAGATTAAAATATCGGCTTGATGGTAGAAACATTAGAGATCACCCAGGGCTCAGGCTTGCTGAAAATCCAGAAGGACTGTTTGTCATTCCAGAGGCAGCCATCTGCTCTTTCTTAACCTGATTTGTAAATGATAATCTGTATCCTGGATGCGTGGAAACAAGATCTGCATAGGTTAAAACCTGTAGATTGATTGAGATCTTGGCCCTGATTGGGTTGAGATTATTATCATGAGCTTCCTCTGTAATATGAAGGTCCGTCAAACGGACTGGAAGTACTTTCTTGTCGCCATATCCAAAAATTGTAAATGGTCCTTCAGGGGGGATGATTTCCAAAGTTCCTGAAGATAAACGAGATTCATTATCCGAAACAATCGAGCTTGGGGGATATATCATAAGCTCCAACGCAGACAACTGGGGGTAAATCCCATTTGATGTAGCAATGGGGTTTTGATCAGGGTGCTCAAGTTGATCAGTTGCATCTATTTCAATGTCAAGAGATATCTTTTCAGCTGGAGGGCCTTTTAGTCTATATGCCTCAGTGCGCACTCCAGAGCTGCCGCTTACTCCCTGTGCGGTTATTGTTCTTGAAAGAGAGTCTGGATTGTATTGAAAGGCCACTGTCTTCATTTTGGCACTGGGGTCTGACAGGTCAAGAGACGCAAGATACCCTTTTGTTACTCGAGGAGACCCAGAAAACCCTGACATTATTGTAATAATATTATCCTAAACGACTTAAACATTTTGGGAATAAAAGAAAACTAGATGGCAAGAACTCAGCCTATGCTACAAGCCACGTTTAGGTCATCTTTGTTACCTGCCAAGCAACACAAAGCCACCTTCCTTGCTGTTTTTCAAATAAGTGCGTATTCCTAAATCTTTCAGGTGGCGAATCCGTTTGATCAATTGTGGTAACGATGCTTCTAACAATACCGCGTGTATCTGAGCTCCGCACCCATAACTTGCCGGCGTCCAGCTCACGTCGCAGATTAGGTTTCTTTGGATTAGAAATATCGTCTAATAGTTCATCTCTATTCCTTTCTTGACCAGAAGACCTAGTAATTGCAATAAAATCAGTCGACAAAATTGGCTTAGCTATGGTTTTGTCATGTTTATTTTCGGCTTCAACGAGTTACAGAACTAACTGAATCAATGCAGCCTCTGTGCTCATTTGTTTCTACTTATCAATATTCAAGTATATTAATCAGCTTACCGAATAAGCACTAAAGATAGGCAACCCTACCGTTATCTCATACAAAAATATTTTTTATCAACTTGGGCTTATGTGGTACAATATTGCATGATTGGTTCAATCTTATGCAAGCAACAATTGTACCTATTACAATAAGTTTAGAAATGATAAATTGATCGTTCCTTGATTTTTTATCTAAATATAAGATTCACTCCTTGATTTCACTAATTATAAAGTTCGCTAACAGAACCTCTTTTATGGTTCTATGGAATAATGCAAATGTGGTAGTACTAGTTTCAACTGATCAACACTTGGTAAATACCCAGTCCAACTCGAAGGAATTTTCAGAGTTTCTTGATGATATATCAAAGCGAACTGATGTCACAGATTTTGTATTGCTTGGAGACTTTTGACATGTGGAGAAGAGACGCATCGGGCCTTTTTTTGAGTACAGCGACATTCTCCGGCAAGTAATTTTGATTTATAATTTGTTTCATTGATTGGGTTGCGAATTTCCAGGCAACATGGCATGTGCGCGTTGAAGATCATTGTTCAATCCATTTAGTTCTGCGGTCAAGGCCTGAATGTTGATGCCATTGGCTTCAAGGGAGCTCTTTGCTTCAGGGGATAGGGTAGCTATTGCAGATACAATGCTGGTCATTCGTCCCTGATTCTCTTGTATCCAATAATCTGTCTCCTTGAGGCTTGACGAAACTTTGCTGATGTCATTATATGCCTTGTCTGAAATTAGCTTGTCTCCTGTCTTGCTTCTTATGATGCCAACTACTGAAGTAGCTATTGCAGCTATTGCACCCATGACAGAACCAATTGCCACTACTAATGCCGTAAGGTTTGCTGCAAGGTCAGAAGAAGATTGGGCATATGCAATGCTGAACATGCCGCCTGCAAGTGAGAATGCCCCTATTGCTATTGAAACCCCCAGTAAGGAAAATTTACTACCCATGAATTGTAATCAAGCAAGTACGATATATTGATTTACCTGCTAACACTGCTTTGATTTTACTCTTGGTACTTTTTATCTTGATTGACATATGATATTCTTTTAATTATTTTTTTACATTCTAGTTTCTCTTTTGAGATAGTATATCTAGTCCACTAGGCTGCACTAACAATAAAAATTAAATCAAAATGGGACAAGGCCATGCCTTAATAATTAAGCAAGAAGAAAATCTCTCAACTTAATTGCTTGCTTTATTAGGAATTGTATTTTGTCAAGTAAATCATTCACAGATAATTTACGCTGTACGTAAAAGTTGAAATCACTTTTTATCCAATTTGGAATTTTTGCAAGAGTTGTAGTTGAATTAGCAGGCGATGGAGGGATTGTAATTGCATAAAGTGATAAATTCTAAAATACACGAAAAGAAAAATAACTCAAAATTAATCATGCCTTGAAAATTGATGCGTAGGATATACCTCAAAGCCAGATTATAAGGAATGTATACATCAAATTATCTTGTGATTTGGCAAGTCATCTTGCACACCGCCTGATTTAAAATTACAATATACTACATCAAAGGATCCACGAAGTTTTTTTACATCCTGATAGAATAAGATCACATGGTCATAGTTGTCTCTACTGATCAACATCTTGGGTACGCTCGTTCTAATTCTGCCCAATTCTCAGATTTTCTCAACGATCTTTTAAAAAGGCATGATGTCACAGATTTCGTTCTGCTTGGAGACTTTATTGACATGTGGAGAAGAGATGTCTCTGGTCTTTTTTTAGAGTACAGCGATATTCTTCAAAAAGTACTTGAACTCAAATCAAGAATGAATGTGTACTGCATTGCAGGAAATCATGATTATCATTTGTTAAATCTATCCCAAGAAGATAACCCATTCAAAAAAGATTATCCATTGGAATTTCTACCTAAACTTGATTTCCCAAAAAATAACCCAAAGTATCTATTCAGACATGGATGGGAATTTGATTCCGCCCAGCATCCCGCGATAATGGAAATACTTTGTTATAACCTCTCAGACCAGGCGGGAAAGATAAGATCAGATATTTGGGATGTTTTGACTAAGTCCATAAAGGCTGATGTTGTTGACAAGGTAAAAGAAATTCTGGATGGTTTTGAAGGAAAAGAAAAGTACCTGTCTTCCATCTTGTCTCCTCCAAGCGAGAGACTGAAATCAAATCTTGGTCTTGTGGAACATAAGGCATGTACTAGTCCAAAAGAACCAGGACAGATACTAATTTTTGGTCACACCCATAGGCCCTTTGTCAATACAGCCAATGATGTTGCCAATGCTGGCTCGTGGGTTAGCGATGCTCAAACAGCCAATACCTATGTTGAGATTGATGGTGACAATGTCCGTCTAATGCAATATGGTGTAGGAGAGATAACACAGAGAGAAAAATGCCCTGCCTAGAAAGTTTTGAGTATGTTTGATCGTTATCGTATGTTGTCCAATTGAATTGTATTTTTACTGTTTATATGAAACTCGATTGATAAGATCAACCTTAAATCATACTAACTAATGGTACCATCTATCTACTGGATATGAAGACTTACACTTTAAAGGGAAAGGTAATTGATGCGAACAAAGACCCTTTGAGGGGTGCTCGTATACTTGCCTTTGATGAAGATTTTCTACATGCAGGTGATTTTCTGGGTGATGCAGTTACGGATTCTGGAGGAATATTTAAAATTACATTTGAGCAATCAAAATTCAAAAAACCATGGGAACTGTTCGAGGGAAAGCCAGATGTTGTCATTATAATAAAAGATGCATCTGGAAGAGAAGTGTTAAAGACTAGAATAATGAAGACTGACAAAGAGATAGAATATCACGTAAAATTAAATGGTAACAAGCCAGATCCCAATTCCAAAGATATCTATTCTGATAATTTTCGAAGAATACTTGCTACCCTAAATGCAGTAGGCGCAAACATTGGTCTTGAAAATAAAATAAATCTTGGCAGACTGCAAAGCAATAACCTATCACAGCAATTAAGAGAATCGATACAAAATTATGTGGATGGAAATGACGATAGGCAAAATAATTTTAAGAATTTGATGGCAGCTGTTAGCGGCATTGTAAATGAAACCCTGGAACAGAATCATATTGGAAGAATTGGATATGATGGCCCTCAAGTGCCAAGGCTTCCAAGACGTGAAGCATATGACCAGGTCATAATGTGGCCAAGAAAGGAGGAATTTAGATGGGCATAATATTTGGTCTTGATTCCCTTTCGGCAAGAAATGAAAAATATGAGACTATACAAAATGACATTGTTGAAAATGTCGATGTCTGCATAATAGGCTCTGGTGCTGGAGGTGCAGTACTTGCAAAAGAGCTTGTAGAATCAGGAAAAAGAGTAGTTCTTCTTGAAAAAGGAGGATACTATGAAGGAAAGGACATGAATCAAAGAGATGCCGACATGCTTCCACTTCTTTGGAAAAACTCGGGATTTAATTTTGATGATAATCTCAAGATTGCAATAGCTCAAGGATCGTGTCTTGGAGGCTCGACTGTAATTAACGACGCAGTCTGTTTTGATACTCCACAGAGGGTGCGTGAAGAATGGAAAAAGATGGGAGTAAACTTTACGGATGTAGAGTGGGACTTTCACACAAAACGTGTCAATGATATCCTGCATGTATCGGAGGTGACTGATTTTGAACTAAACAGAAACAGCATGATGCTTAAAAAAGGCGCTGAAAAGCTTAATTTCCAAGAGCACAGGAAAAATAAAAGAAATTGCATCAATTGCATGCAATGCGGATTTTGTCATCTTGGGTGTCACTATGAGACAAAACAAAATGTTCTTGTCACATATCTTCACAAGGCATTGTCTTCACAAGACTCTAATTTTCATGTTTACTGTAACTGCGATGCCAATAAAATAATCTACAAAGATGGAGTGGTAGAGGGCATCGAGGGAGATTTTATTGACGCCGGTGGAGAAAAAATATACCGGATACGAGTCAACTCCAAGATAGTAATCATAAGCGCCGGCTCTATTGCATCATCAAAATTTCTCCTAGAAAATGGCATTGCACAAAAGACTGCTGGAAGAGGGCTTTGCCTGCATCCAGCTCCCTTTATCATGGGTGACTTTGACTATGAAATTAAAGGAAACCAAGGAATTCCAATGGCATATACAATTCATGATTTTGGGGTAACTCGGTCCTCGGATAAGACAAGAAATGATTGGAGCTTTGATGGTGGAGAATTTCTCATTGAGAGCATATTTTTACCACTGCTCCAATTTTCTATTGCAATTCCTTCCGGAGTGGGTGAGCATCAAATGTTGCTTGAGAGATTCAACAACTATGCCATGGCAGGCATACTAATACGAGATAACAACAACGGTCGAGTTGCAGTTACTCCAATGAGCAGAACCAGTATTACTTATGACGTAGGGCAAAATGAATTAAAATCAATGGCAAAGGGAATGGAGATAATATCCAAGATGTGGTTTGCCCTGGGTGCAAAGAGAATAATCAGCTCACACAGAAAGGCGATGATTATTGATAAAGAAGAGGATATTCCAAAACTTGTCGATAACGTGCTCAATGATCCAGGTAATCTCCTTCTTGGTTCAGCGCATCCACAATCAGGCAACAAGATAGGTCTTGATCCAAATAACTCTGTAGTGGATAGTGACTGCAAAGTCCATGGCTTTCAAAATCTCTTTGTCTGTGATGCAAGCGTATTTCCAAACGCAGTTGGGGTAAATCCGCAAATAACCGTGATGACATTTGCATCCATTATATCTTCTAGAATTGCAAATGACTGGAAGGCAAAGTATGATGGCATTGTCACCAGCAGCAGCCTTGGAAAGACCTGCTCTATATTGCAACCCATGTTTTGTTTAAAACAAAACCTTTCTGATCTTTTTGATTCCACGGATACTATACATCCTGCTAGTATGCTTGTAAATAGCTCTAGTGATAAAATAGATGACACTAACTGGAGCTTTGATCCCAAGACTCTATTGATATCAAACAACACACACTGGAAGGGAATCTTTACGCGTGACCATGATCTTGAAAATATGGTAAACCTTTACGCGGGAGGGTTTTGGAAGAGATTTTCTGAAAACAATAGCAAGATAAATGGTGTGACACATCCATTTGAGGCAGGGGTTTATGCATCAAACATTGCAGAAGATCAGATACTAGACGGGTTTGGCAAAGTTATACAGTTAGAGTATACGCAATTTCCCTTTGACAGGTTCTACGATGTCTTAAAGATTGTAGATGAGAATACAATACTTGGCAAGGCATTTGCAAACAAGCCAGTACCGGGAAGAGAGATGATGACATTTTGCATGTCAAGAAAATATCCACTTGAATTTATGAGCGAAGATGACCATGAGATGCTATATTCAAAGATGAATAAACCAATCTTAAAAGACATGGTTGGAATCTGGGAGGGATATCTTGTCTCAGATTCTACCTGGAGTGATGCCGTATTCAAGTTTAGGTATTATTTTGATGGTACTGTATTCAAAAATGACTATATTTTTGGCGGGACGTTGGCTGGAACAGCACTGGTCACTGAAGAGAACGATCATGTCACGATGCGTGATGAGACTGTCCTGTTCCATGATGAGATAAGACAAGTAAACGAAAACCTGATGATTGGCAAATATTACTCCCAGCCAAATGATATATCAAAATGGCTCGGCAGTGGACCAAGTTTTATTCATACAGATGAATCTAGAAATAGCTTTTACCTTCCATATGTCCTAAAACGCGTAGGGGAGGAATCTGCATACAAGATTTAATAATTAAAGTAAACAAAATTTTCAAGTTTTAGTTTAGAATGAAACGTAAAACTAGATAGATGTCAAATGACTTGCTTCCTAGTTCTCTTGATTCAAGTATTCCAGTTAATGGAATTTTGAAATTGACCTACACAAGTTTATCTGTATAATTTCAAAAACAACTGCTGATTCATTTACATATTATGTCATAGCAGGACAACGATAAATACTTCAAGTGATACATTACAAGTTGGTATCAAAACTAAACCTTAACACTCAATTTTGGCTTGCTTTTATTATTGTAGGGATATCATTTGCCCTAATTGGTTACATGTTATACATACAAGCAAGCACGACTTCGGATATTAGAGACCAGATAAAATCTATGATTACTTCGAGTAATGTCCATTCCAATCAGACAGCAATGATTGTTGCTTCTCTTCAAGAGACTGAAAAATCCAACCAATCTACATTCAATATTTTACTGCCTGTGTTTGCGCATGGGTTACTGCAGTAGTTGCCTTTTATTTTCATGCCCAGATTCAGGATAAATCGCAAGAGACGATACGAAATCTAAGTTCCCAAATTGGTGGTGGCGCATCGTCTGACACGCAAATCGAAAAGTTGCTAAGAGATCATCCAGGTGCAAAGAGGGTAGTAACTGTGATTTCCAGTGATACACTAGAAACTGTCGATACAAAATCAAAAGAATTTTACAATGTAGTTGTAGTAGACGAAAAAGGTAAACTGCTGGGAATACTTTACAGATCTGATTTGCCTGATATTCCTCCAGCTGATAAAACCCAACATCTCATGAATTATTTAGATGGAAATGTAAAGGATCCTATAACTGGTAAAATGTGGACAGTAGATGGAGTAATGAACTATGCAAAAATTAGACTCCATGATACAGTATCGCAGGCAAAGCAAGAGATGGATAAAATAAAAAAGGGTGATCCAAAAATTAGGGGAATCGTATTTGATAACGACGAGATGGTGGCAATTGTGGATTATCAGTTGCTAACCGAAGTCCTGTCAAATTCATAGGAAATATCTGGCATTAAAATCTAAAAACAAGATTAGCTCAAAAAGGGTTGTAATTATAACAAATCATGATGACAAAAAACTGGCATAAATATTAAGTCAAGCATGTGTTGTAGTCAGTTTTCTTGTTTTCAGATCAACTGTGCATACATCGGCTGGAGACTTTGAGTCTAGCCCAGATGATACATCGTGGAATTCAATGCTCATCAGTTTTGGAGTAACCACCAGACGAAGATATCCATAGTCGTGGAAATATCTATCAAATATGTGATCCCCTTCCTTTACCGGAGTTCTGATAACCGTGTTTCCACTGCCTACTCTAATAGGGGATGCATTGTGTCCTCCGCTACCTGCAATGATAAAAGGAATCTCTTGGTTGTTTATTATTCTTGTAAATCGCTGATAATTGTGTGCATGTCCCGATAGAACAGCATGAGGACCAAAACCGCCAGCATATTTTACTGCATCATCAATGTCCTTTAACATGCCAGGACTTCCACCATGGGTTGTACCTCCTGTGTATGGCGGATGGTGTACTGTAATTATTACAGCACTAGGATAATTCTGGTCGTGAAGACGCTTAAGTTCTGATTTTAGAAAATTTTTCTGATCGTCTGATAAAGAATTTGTACCTCCCTGGCTTGATATTACACCTGGGTCCTCAAGCACATTGCTGTACAAGCCAATGATTGTAATAAATGGGGAAGAGAGTGTAAAGTAAACCCCTGGCTGCGTCATTGTAGTTCGTAATAGTCCTGCAGCCTGCGGCGCATGTCTTGGCTCCTCGGAGCAAAAGTGCTCCTGGAATGCCTCTAGTGTTTTTGCAACCTCAGATTTATAGACAACCCCGTCATGATTTCCTGGGATGGCAAAAATTGGTGCTTGATAGTTGCGAAACGGCTCGTAAAACTGGTCATAATAATATTCATCTTCCCCGAAATTGTAAATTACGTCTCCCAGGTGAAACAAGAACCTTGGAATGTCAGCAGCGTTTGGATCATTGAAATCTTCAGCCATCTTATCTGTAACTAGCGCCTCATCCCTTGGACCTGCCTTCAAACTTGCACCGGTATCCCCTACTGAGTGAAATACAATACGACCATTTTTCTGAATCTGCTGGACCTGGTCTTTTCCAAGTATGTCCTCGAGATGCATGATAGGTGGATTGACTCTGGGTGGAGGAATTGGCTGTAACAAATTTTTATTTACTAGATTGTAAAAGGCAACATCTGACTTTTGGTCTTGAAAACTTGTCTCACCAGGAATGTACTTGGGCTCTCCAAAAAAATACTGGCCTTGTACAGTGGATGACATGGATGAAGAAAATGAAGAGTATGAGGGGCCTTTGGGTTTTGGAGTTTGTTTTTTGTTACGCGGTTTAGATTTAGAAGTGTGTCCTGATGGTATCTTGCGTTTAGCCAATGATATGTAAAACACTATTTTGTATAAAAGAATGTTGCATACTGGATACTTGTGCTGACTTTGGAATTTAACACAAATTTTTAATCAAACGAATTTATTTTTTCTTGAATCATTTAAGTTACTGAAATTGTGATTCGTCTTCTAATGCTGGTGTAATGTATATGGGTGTCCTCTTTTGATACTTGATCTTGTTTTACAGTGATACCTTAAACAAACATTTTCTTAGCAGGACTTTTTATTTTAATTCTGATATCTCTCAGCATATTGTGTGTACTGATTTATCTCAAAGAATTACTCGGACTGTCCAAAAGTCACTTGCCAAACCATTGTTAATCAGATATGTGTATGGCAAGGTAAAGTATCCATTCATTCCCCAATTACCTCCCCACGAATTTCTTACTAAAAACCACTGATTTGCATCATCATATCCTACTGCAAGAACAGCATGGCCTCCCAATGCTTTTTCATTTGGAGCGGGCATTGGGGCATGTCCAGTTTTTGCAACTTCAGGACTCTCAAAGCTTTCATAAACTGAAAAACCAAATACAAATGGATAACCGCCGGCAAGGCATCCCTTGAATTGATTAAGGTCCTGGATTAATTTCTGATAGCTTACTGCCTTGTATTTTTTTGCCTGAGTATAGCATGTACTTGGAGGCTTTTGTGTAAACTTTGTAATATCATAAGGCCACATTGATTCAGGACAATCTCCGAGCTTTGAGATGCTCTTAACACCGTCACGTATCATGGCACCCGAGTCTTGGTTCACAGTTCCTTCGATGGCACGCTCGTTATAATAGATAAAAAGCCTAGATGGTGTAAATATGGTTTGGAAATTTTGTTTCTTCTCGTCAAACTCCATAGCTCCTGCAATGGCATTAGCGGTACAGCTTCCTAACTGACCTTGATCATATACTGGAGGACATTGCGGTCTAAGGTCTACGCTAGTGGGAAGAGCTGCCATGACCTCTGGCAATGCTGCATAAAAGTGGTCTCTATGGTCTGGCAGATCTGGAATCCAGCCGTATCTTGCAATTTTACGCGGTATGCTAGATGTCAAGCCTCAACCTCCTAATACTCAGTATATTTTTGTTAGTATGAAAAATCATGTATCATAATCAATTCCAAGATTATTAAGTATTATTATATATTAAAAAATATCCATGATTTTTTTTAAAGATTTGATTTCATTATCAATTTTTTTGATTTAAAATTTTAAAATTAATTTTTTTTACTTCTCAGAGTAGAGCATCATTTCTGCACATGTCTAATGATATAGTAAGAATGATTTGTAATAATACGTAGATGCTTCACCTCATGTTACAGCAGATTTTGACAGGTTCCATCTAAGCGACTTGAGGGTTGGCCATCTATGCTACCAAATATGTTGAAATTCCCAAATGGTAATTCACAATAATTGCATGGAAATCAACCCAAATGATGTCTTGAATGGATGATCTATTGTCTAATTTTAGAATAATTGTAAACTTTGATGCATTTTTTTCTATAGTACACAAGCCTAGCGATCACCTTTTATCTAAGACAGGGCTTATTATCTTAGCAAAATGAGTAGCATAGAGCATATCCAGATTCACTGTGACTGTGGCATCTGTGGGCATCATATGGAAGAAGAATGCATCGAAAAGGAATGCAGATGCTGTCTTAACTTTCATTTAAGGTCTGGACCAAAACCTAGTTTCCCCGGAAGATAACCAAATTAGAACAAACAGAATCTGTCTTTTATTTTTGTATGCCGTAAGAAATATTGCAAAATAATGGGAATTTCAGCGATCAGAAATGATATGGAAATAACTTAAAGACTAGTATTACTATAAACAATGCAGTGACACAAGGCAGAAAACACCACTGTTCGGAATGTCATCGCGATTTTGTATGTGACAGTCAACAATGTCTGCTTGAAATCGTTTATCCATGCTGTAACTGCGATTATAACAATCAGCACATGGTCTCAGAGTATGTTGATAATGCTATTGAAAATGCCGTACTGTGTAAATGTAGAGAAAAGAAATGAAAAAACTAAATAAAACCATTCATCTTGGCGGGTTTGATGGGATCCTTGTTGTAGACAAGGACAAAAAGAAAAAGCCTTCAAAATATAATTCCTAACTTGATCTAATGATACAAAAAAATAATTGCAAAAATAAAATCCTGCACGATTCGTTATATCTTGATATGGACAAATTAAAATGATCAAAAAAAATAGATTCTAACTCTCTTTTAGTACAATACAACTAAATCAAATACCGGGAAATTCCATGTTGTCATAATGGGGATTAGAACAGTATCCGAATATGTCCAATTCTATGTTGGATTGAATATGCAAAATAGCATCAGTCTTTCAAGTTTTGTATATAATGAAAAACTGGTAATGACAAACAAACTAGAAAATAGTTCATTGAAAAAAGATCAGATTATGCAAGGACTACAAATTCTAGATGAACTCTTAACAGAGATACGAGCCGTTGGAGAACATGCTGTTTTAGAAAAATACGCAAAATAAGTCTTGATATATCATGATTGACCAGTAAAATAGCCCGTCTGGTAGGGAATCTTTAAGGTATGTAGAAAATCTTGGATTGTGTGAAACGTGGAACAATCATGATGATATTTGGATTATCTATACAAATAATTAATTGGATATACTCTTCATTTTTATCTAACCTGAACAATATCAATTCTGATACAATTCATACCAAGTCTGCTTTAGGATATGTATCAATAGTTGGATGGTTGGTTTTTTTTGCAGGTCTTGGAGTAAGACAATTAGATAAAAAAATCATCATTGGCCGACTCGGGGAAAAAGCAATAAAATGATCGAGGTGTTTTACGAAAAAAGTGTTGAAGGACACTGGTATGATCCGCGTATCAACAAGACAGTAGATGTCTATGTAATTACATATGAAATGTCACAAAAGCCAAGCCGAGAGAAGATACTTGCACTGGCACTCTTGTCCGATTACAAGGGGGCAGGAGACTTTGATTATTTTGATGAGGATAAGGTAGAATATGAAGACGGCCTGCCAGTGTATCCACAAATTCAAGTGGGGACTGCACTTAGAAGACAGGTTACGGATATTAGTCTGTAATCGATATTGCTAAATCTTTGATTTTATGTCTTAAATTATGAATGAGAAAGAATTTGCGGCTGAATCAATTAAATATTATTCAGAGCGACTCAAGAAATTGAATTTAATATTGGACGATAAAAAACTCGGCAAACACAAGAGGGTTGAATACCAAAGTGAAAAAGAGTATTGCATAAAAAGAAAAAATTGGTACAAATTTACAAATTTGGAAAAATCAACTCACCAATCCATTTGATCCATTGAAATTAATCTCTAATTCGATCAATTTCATTAAATCTGCAAACAAAAAATGCTCTCTATTATCTCAAATAATTATCCATATCAACGGCAGCAATTATTCTGATCCTCTTTATCCCAGAATCTTATTTGTTAGATAATAAAATGCAGTTAAACATTTTTCATCCATCATTTCTACAGCTTATTACTAGCTGATGATTCTTTTGAGATCCTATCTCAATTTGTTGAATTGTCCTTTTTCATACTTTTTTCGAACACAGGATTGCAATACTCTATGAAAAACTGGAGGTTGCCTTACATCATACCATCTTTTATTTTAAAAAAATAAACTTGCAGAAAAGATCCTTCAATCTCTAAATATATTTAAAATATGTACTAAATCTTGATACTGATTTTTCTGACACGCTACAATGATTTTACTGAACCTTTTGAAGCCTGGATGTGAGATGTTCCTTTTCTAGTGAGAGTAATCTGGTCTTGTGCTTGTCACGTATTTCTTTTAGAGGAAAATGTGCTAACATAAACTCGTCAAAATCTTTTAGCCCATTGGCTTCTAGTTTCTTAAAGGCGACCTCTAATGCTTCAAGTGTGTTGTCAGTACCACAGTTGCTGCATTCGACATTTCTTAGAATCGTAAATTTACAATCTCCGTTATAACACTGGATCACATAATCATGCTGTCCAAGAGATATAAAAATAACACCATCTAAATCATAAAACTGGGCATTTTGATAGATAACTCTCTGTACGATATTTTAATTAAAAAAAATGTCTCTATGGTTATTTGAAAGTGATAAACATAGAGTGAGCGATAATATTGTTTAGCCGATTAAGTTGGGCTAGGGTCTGTAATCGCTCGGGAGTAATCTCTGACACTTGTTTTTTGTGTATAATGTAATCGGTTTTAAAGATTAAATCAAAATTATTCTAGGCGATGAATCAATTTTAGTTTAACACACCTAGATGGTACAGCTTACTATGAAAACTATGATTGCTATAATGGCTATAACAAATAGATATTGCTAAATCATGGATTGATAATGAAGATAGCATGAACAAGAAAGAATCAATGGCCAAATCGATTGCACTCTACAAACAGAGGATAAATCAAGTAAATGAAAAACTACAAGAGCCAAATCTAAGTGATAGGCAAAGAGCTATGTTTGAATCTGAAAGAAAAATTGCAAATGAGGAACTGACAAAAATAGAGACCGCAAAATAAATTAAAAATTCATCTTTTTACATCTGAAATAATAGTTATGAAAAACTATTGAATTATTTTGATTTATTACAGGTTAGCAGTCTCCCATGCTCATATTGGAATGCCGTTAGTTGTTTCTCCTCTTCGGCCTCTGGGAATAGCGTCTCATGATAACAAAATGAGACTGTAGATTTTATGCATGGATCGTCCGAACTGAGTTGCTCTCTTAGTCTTTCTTGTATGTTGTGGCTTGCTCCAATGTATGTTGTCTCGTGTTCAGAGCCAAGAAAATATACGCCTGATTTTACCGGTGATTTATCCACATTTTCTTTGTTAAATGGCATCCAGTCGGAATAGGACATGATATGATATTCTATGTCTGACATTTAACAGATTAGGTCAGATGGTTTGCAACAGTTAGTTTGGGCAAAAACAGTTTCCGCTAATGAAAATCATTAGTACCCTTATTAGAGGCAAACACTAACTATATGCCATGAATATCTATGACAAAAAATCAGTTCATTGTTCCCAGTGTGATAGGTTCATAGGGGAAATTGATGCTGATGCAGTTGTAGTTTTACCAAAATGCGGTAGATGCGCAAATCCATTTCCAGAAGGTGACGACAAGGTGCAGTATATAGTAAGCAAGTATAATCCAAATCCTAAAAGTCTGGTACCTGCAGATTCTACTGCTTGATTTTTTGCAAGAAATTTTAACTTTTTTGTAGAATGTTTAATTAGAAACTTGATTTAGAATTTGCTTACAGTCATATTTTCAAAAATCAATGCCCTACATTACATGCAATAGCGATAATAACTCGAATAAAATAAGATATAAAATGCCTGTTTACTATTGCCTGGACTGCAAAAAAGTAATATTTAGCAAATATAGTGATTATGGACCAATCTGTCCTTCCTGCAAACAAAAAAGAAAACTAGAATCTGTATAATTAATTCATTAAGAGTTGGTTAGTTACTCTAGTCCTTCTCCAACATGAAACACCAGGATGTACAAACTCATATTATACCGGTACAATCTTGGATTAAAGGACTCGATTGGTATGTCTAAGTCAGGGCATTATGACACTTTGGACAAGTGGGAATATCTGTGCCAATTAATTGATTCTTTCTAGGTCTTGCCTGATATCCGCACTTTATACATGATCCAGTTGTCGGCATGATTGCTTTATTGATTATCTTGCTTAAATTAGTTCTATGGATGACTCTGGACGTGTTTTGCCCTGATAACATTATCTTCTAAATATGGGATCTGTCCTTTATGCAACATGGAATGTCCCAAATGTGGTTCTCCCATGGACAAATCTACAAAGGAGGCAAAAATCATCTATACTTGTTTTTGCTGTAACAATACAACTGAAGAGTAGTTAAATCAAGGATTATGCATTTCTATAATGGTGAAATTTGATGAGTTTTGGAATCTATTGGTGGAAGAACTGACAGCATCTAAACAATTTACAACCCAGACCAAGCCCTTTTCTGCCAAATATTCGGGAGGAAGAATAATGGTTTCCACCAGCGATACATTGTGGCCTATAGATAGATCAACAATGAGACAGATT
>Ga0209698_10001685_pt1 | contig 25493 bp, 24 predicted proteins | sample LitLauG_LLR_2012_FD_187203 | JGI IMG/M metagenome (GOLD analysis project Ga0209698, IMG submission 187203) | Freshwater sediment microbial communities from Pennsylvania, USA - Little Laurel Run_MetaG_LLR_2012 (SPAdes) (version 2) | ecosystem: Environmental > Aquatic > Freshwater > Creek >... | reverse complement strand
CAAGCTCTACCTTGATTTCGTCAGGCGCGGTACCCAAGTGGTAAGGGAGAGGTCTGCAAAACCTTTATACGTCGGTTCGATTCCGACCCGCGCCTCCAGCCATCTAACGCTCACCCGCCTCTGCCATCTGCAGGTCAAGGCTGACGCGCTCGCCGTTGATCAACACCGATCCCTGATCGATCAGCTGTTGCCCGGTGCAATCGTAGGACTCATAACATCGCAGCGCATCCACTGGGAAGAAGAACTCCACCGCTTCACTCCCCTGCGTTGCGTCCGGCTTGTCTCCCAGATGAATCGTGGTGCTGAAAGCGATGCCGTCGAAATCAAGGTCCCCTTTGAAATAGGCCATCATCGGTCGGACCAGGTGTGAGATGTGGTCGTCGAAGGCCAGCGCTGCCATTTTGTAGCGGCTTCCGCTGGTCGTAGCGGGGAGTGTGGTGTTAACCGAGAATTCCAGATAGGCATTTTTTCGGAACGCCACCATCGCAGGCGGTGAATAGGAAACAAAGTGGGCCTGGGGATCCAGTTCTTTGGCGACCAGGTCAATCATTTTCTGGTCGGCGGCTTGGATCTTGGCCAGGGCTTCCGGCGATGTCTCGCGCGGCGGCGCCGCAGAGCTTGCCGTGCGTGCCGCCGTCCTGGGCACGGTGGTCGGTGTTGTTGACGCCTTACCCGTGCCCGCGTCTTTTCCTGGTGCGCTGGCAGCATCGAGTTGTTTGGCGGCTTCCTGTGCGGCTTGGTCGCTCAGGTAGAGCAGGAACGGCTCGCCATTGAAGTAGAAATGGCCGTCGAGCAGCGCCGCCTGCCGATCGTTCTCATTTTTTGCGCTCACCAGCCGGACCGCCGCATCTTTCGAAAGCGCGAGCACTAGATTTTCCGGGCGCTCGACGTTCATGCCCATGGTTTTTCCGCGGATATGATGCGAGATTTCCATGGCAAATCCTTCGACGTCCGGATTGTCCTTCAAAGCCGGAACGGCGATCTCGAGGATCGGAAGCATCACGTCCTGGAAGGTGCGCAACGCGCGATGGCTCTTGTTCACCAGTTCGGTGGAGTAGGATCCGAAATAGTTTCCGGTGAGTTCGACTACCGTCATTCCGCCGTAGTTGTCGAAGCGCAGCGAACGCTGGTCGGCGCGCTCCTGCTGAACCAGTTCCAGATCGAGCACGCGGCTGAAATAAAAAGGGTAGGGAAAAATATGGCCCTGGATCTCCGCTCCAACTGCCTGCAACTGCTGGAAGTATTTTTCCTGCAGCGCGCGCATCTGGGGATTTTTGATTTCGGCAGGGGTCAGTGCCTGGCCTGCCGCCAGGCAACACAAGCCCATAAGGGAAACAGCCAACCAGCACTCACTTTTGCGCGTAAACAATCCCGGGAGCTCCGTAGGGAGGATCGGACACCATCCGAATGTAGGCGATCAGCGCCTGAATTTCGGATTTCGACAAAGTATATCCGTACGGAGGCATCAGCGGCGACTTGTTCAGCGCCGGCCCGCCATGCGAGATGATCGCAGTCAGGTCGGCGTCGCTCATCTTGTTCAGCGTGTCGCCTTCGGTAAATGGGTGGGGCTTCACTTCCAGGTTGTCGTAGTTCGACACCCGCTGGGGCGTCGATTCCTGGTTGTGACAGCGCGCACAGTATTGATCGTTCAATGCACTGCCTAACATTTCCTGGTAGCCCAGGCCTATCTCTTCAATCTTGAGCTCCACGTTCTTGCCCGCTTTGGTCGTTGTGCTGGCAACTAGCTGGTATCGTCCCGCGATCGTGCCTAACGAAACATTGCTGGTGAACTGTCCGCTGGAGTCGGTGAGTCCGGCGGCGGGGTCAAGGTACGTGCCATTGGGCCCGCGAATCACAACCAGCGCCCCGGTCACGGCGTTCCCTTGTTCGTCGTTGACTTGCACGACGACCGGTTGAGCGAGCGGTGTTCCTACTTCCGCGGTCTGCTTGCCGCCGCTCGATTCCACGATGGCAGCGCCATAGGCAGCCGGTTTTGGCAGGGCGGCAGACGTCGCGGATGGCCGCGAGCATCCCGCCAACAAGCCCGTGACAAGAACAATCACCATGCAGGCGGTGCATTTCATCGCTTCTTCGCCTCCTGGATTTCGCCGCCTTTCTGACTCATCAAAAACGCAGTCAGCGCGCGGGCGTCGTCGTCGCTCATATTGCGCTTCGGCTCCTGTGTGCCCGGCCGGAGCGCGGACGGATCCTTCATCCAGCCGTAGATCCACGCAGCCGTCAGCCTGGAGCCCACATGCGTCAAGGTGGGACCGATATAGCCCTTGTCCTGCTTCGTGTCAATGATGTGGCAGGCCTGACATCCATATTTCGAGTAGTAAAGTTGTTTCCCTAATTCGACCTGCCCGGCCGGGTATCCGGTCAGCGGCATGGAATCGCGATCGATCTTCGGCGACTGGTAGACGGTCAGGACGTAGTCGGTCAGCGTGTTGATCTCCGCGTCCGTCAGGTTGAACTTCGGCATCCGCCGGATCAGGGCTGGCCGCAGCGTATTTGGATTGCGGAAGAACTGCACCAGCCATTCGCGCTGAACCGAGCTGCCTTCCCAGGTCAGATCGGGAGCCATGTCGCCGCCGCGCCCATTGATCATATGGCAGGAGAAGCAATTCAAATCGTTGATCAGTTGTCCCGCTTTGCCCGCCGGTTCGTAGTGCGAGACAGGGAGCGCCGGCACAGTCTTCGCCGCCGGCATCGTCAACGCGCGCTCGTTGTGTGAAAGCAGGGCATTGACCAGTGCGTCGATCTGGACAGCGGTGAAGGTGTACTGCGGCATCTTCAGCGCCGCACCGAACGCCCGCGGTTGCTTGATCTTCGCGCCGATATAGTCATAGAGCGTGTGCGGCACGCCGGGAGCAAACGCCAACTGATTCACCGGTTTCGAACCGATCTTCGTCAGTTCCGGCGCAAAATTCTCTGGCCGCTTGATCCCGTTGATCTCGTGGCACGAAGCGCACCCGTAATCGTTCACCAACCGTTTGCCATGCACAATCTGATCCGGCGTTGCCGCTTCCAGGTGCACGTTTGCCAGCAGGTCGGGGTCGGTTTTCGCCAATAGGAATCCAGTCAGGTCACCGACTTCCTGATCGGTGAAGCGGTAGTGCGGCATCCCAGTCGGCGGGTCATAGTCATGCGGGTTGCGCACCCAGGCCAGCAGCCACTCGGGCTTGGCCTTGGACCCGATCTTCGTGAGTTCCGGACCAACGGTGCCGCCCACCAGATTTCCCGCTGCATTCTGAACCGCATGGCATGAGGCGCAGAACGATTCGCCCCACAGGCTCGACGCTTTGGTCAGCAGTGCCGCGTCGTCCTTTACTTTCTTTGCTTCTGCGAGCGAGGCCTGTACGACCTTCAGTGAGGCGGGCGTACTCGAAGAAATCAGGAATGCCGAGATGTCCCGGGCATCATCATCGCTCAGCTTGAATTTCGGCATGGTGGCCGTCGTCGAGTAGGCCTGCGGATCCTTCAGCCACGCGTAGATCCACTCCCGCGTCGTCTTATCGGCGATGTGAGCGAGCGAAGGCGGATCGTCCGTGCCGGTGATTACGCTGCCGTCCGGCCGCTTGATCGTGTGGCAGTGCACGCAGCCATACTGGCTCAGCATCTGGCGGCCAAGATTCAGCTGCGGCGTCCCCTTCAGATCCTGTTGATGGCATTGACCGCAGGAGGATTCCAGATACTTCGCGGGCAGCAGCGGTTCTTCCCACGCCAGCGTGCTCTTGTGAGCTTCCTCGACCGAGGTGGCGGCGCCTTGTCCACGATGACAGATCGAGCAGCCCATTTCCTCCGGCTTGTGCGGAATCGCCGGATGGGGGCGATAGGGCTGCGTCGTGACATCCGCCAGCGAGGCTTCCTTGAGCGCGCTGTGGCAGGTTGTGCAGCGATCGACCACGCCCATCTCGGGCAGCCAGATCTGCTGAATGCCGGGTTCAAAATGACGCCGCAGCGTAACCGCATCGCTGCGTTTCGAGACCAGGCGCTCGTAACCGCGCTGGTAACGATGCCAGTCGGCGAAAAAATGCTTCGCCGGAGAAACCGCCAGAAGCACGAGCAAGAGCAGGCTTGTCCAACCAAACGTGCGCACCACATCGCCAAAGAGCAACTGGCGCAGCTTTTCTAGACTGTCCGGGAGCCTCACTTAACTCCTCCAGGGCCAGACCCAGGACCATCCTGGGCCACGGAAAAGGGTGCCGACCGCCGTGAGCACCACCAGTTCGAATAAAAACCAGCTCATAATCCAGAAGGAAAGCGGCTTGGCCGCAAGCGAACGCCGAAATGCGGAAGGCGAATTTGACGGCGTGGTGGCAGCCAGCGCCATGAGCGCCACCGTGATCAACGTAGGCACAAGCGCCACAATGACATCGAAGACCAGCAGAAAGACGCAGAACACAATCGAGACGAACCAGAAAATCCTGAGCCGCTTGTCGCGCTCCTTCGTAAAGAGCCCTTCCGCCTCGATGTTGATGTTGAAGTACGGAATCACAATCAAAGCCAGCACCACCAGCGTAGGCACCAAGACGCCCGCGACGACCGGCGGAAAATAGTGCAGCAGTTCCTGCAGGCCGAGGAAATACCAGGGTGCCTTGGCCGGGTTTGGCGTGTGCGAAGGATCCGCCAGTCCCTCCAGCGGCGCATTGAAGAACAGCGAGATCAGTACCAGCACGCACGCCAACACCTGCACGGCGATCGCGGCCCGGAACAAAACCTCCGGAAACGACTGCATGATCGATTCGTCGTGCGCCTTTACCTGCGCGGAAGTACGCCGGGTGACGAACGCGACGCGCACCGGCGATTTGCGCTGGTCCGAACCTGCCCCGGCGACGAAGTCTTTGGGATCACTCATAACGGTGGCCTCGCGGGAGCCGTCGTCATCACCACATCCGGCTCACTGTGACGCGCATACAAGCCGCCGTCCTTGCGAATCCGCCAGAAATGGATGGCAACCAGGAACAACGCGGCTAAGGGCAGAATCATGCAGTGCAGCACGTAAAAGCGAAGCAGGGCATTGGCGTTGACGAAGTGCCCGCCCAGCATCAGGAAACGAACTTTATCTCCCATCAAAGGCACCGCCGACGCAATGTTCGATCCCACCGTGATCGCCCAGAACGCCAGTTGATCCCAGGGCAGCAGATAGCCGGTGTAGCTGAGCAGCAGCGTGACCAGAAGCAGCACCACGCCAATCACCCAGTTGAATTCCCGCGGTGGACGATACGCACCGCGGTAGAACACGCGGAACATGTGCGCGAACACCAGAAACACCATCGCATGCGCCGACCACCGGTGCAGGTTGCGCAGGAACTGTCCCGAGGAAACCACGAACTGCAGGTCCTTGGTGTCAGCGTAGGCCTGGGGCGCTGAAGGATGGTAGTAGAGCATCAGCAAAATTCCTGTAATCACCAGGATTCCGAACGTCCCCAGCGTCAACGTGCCCAGATACCAGGTCGCATTGAACTCAAGCATCCGCTTCCGCACTTTAGTCGACAGCAAATGCAGGAAGACGTTCTGCTGAATCGCCATCGAGTTGCGGAGCGTGCTCTTGCCAACGCCACCTCGAAACACCGAACGCCAGGCCTTGGTCTCGCGCAACTGGTCGAAGTATTGGTTGAGTGTTGTCATGCCTAAACCCTCACGAACTGCTGCGGACGAATTTCCTCGGCCCGATCGACCATCAGTTCGCCATCATCGCTGAGCCACATCCGCAGCCAGGGAAGCGGCTTGGGAGCAGGGCCTTCGATCTTTTCTCCGGGGATTTTGCCGGCTTGGAAAACATCGAACTTGCTGCCGTGGCACGGGCACGCGATGATCCCCAAGTCCGGTTTCCAGGCGGTCAGGCACCCCAGATGCGTGCACACCGCGTTCAGCGCAAAAAACCCTTCTTTCGCGTGAATGACAAAAATACGCGCATCCACGTCGAGCGTCACGGAGTCGAGTTGATAGCTCTCCGGGCGGCCCATGTTCACCACGGGCGAAGGCTCGTACAGCACATTCGGCGATAGGAACTGGTAGCCGAAGACAGCCGTTCCGGCAGCAGCGATGCCCATCGAGCCCAGCCCCATACGCACGAAAAACTCCCGCCGGTCGATGCCCGGGTTCGCTGTGGTTTGAACTCTCTCCTTCTTTTCGTCTGCCATAGTTATTTCGGTGCACCCGCCGGCGCGGCCGGTTTGGCGCGCAGGCGGACATCGATCGCCTCCACGGAAATCAAGCCGGTCGGTTCTGCCGGCAACAGGTTGTAGGACTCCATCGTAATGGTGTTCACCGGGCACCGCGCCGCGCACAATCCGCAACGGATGCAGCGCGTTTCATCTTTCAGCATCACCGACCCGACGCCCTGGCTCAGTTCTTCGGGCGAAATGTCAGGCAACTCCGCCTCGTAAAGAGCCCGGTTGACGGAGAGATGATCGAGAACCTCGGGGCTGAATTCGACCCGGTCGAGCGTCACCAGCTCAAGACAGTTCTCTGGGCAAACATCCACGCAGCCTCCACAGAGAACGCACAGGGAAGCGTCGTCGCCATAGCCTTCGAAAATCGTGTTGACCCAGCAGTGCAGGCAGCGCTTTGCTTCCGCCACGGCCGCTTCCTCGTCGTAACACTCTTCGACCTCGGTCATGCCGGTGCGGCGGTCGATCGGCAGCATGGGGATGGGCTGCCTCACCAGCTCCATGAATTCCTGCGGCATGGCGTGCCGCTTGAGGTCCGTTACTTCAATGATCGGTTCCGGATGTTGCGTGCCGCGCAGGTACTCGTCAATGCCCATGGCCGCGCGCTTGCCGTCACCCACGCTGTCGATAATCAGGCGCGGACCAAATACGCAATCGCCGCCCGCGAAAATACCCGGCGCTGAAGTCATCAGCGAATGCGGATTCACAGCGATCAGCCCGCGCGGCGAGACTTCCACTCTGTCTTCGGGGCGCAGGAAGTCGAGATTCGCGGCCTGCCCGATGGCCATGATCACCGTGTCGCACTCGATTTGCGATTCGCTGTTTTCGTAGAAGACGGGCTTGAAGCGCCGCTGCTCGTCGAAGACGGACTTCGTCTTCAACACCTCGAGCGCGGTGACCTTGCCCTCTTTGCCGATAAACCGTTTGGGGCCGAATCCCGGATGCAGAATCACGCCCTCGGTTTCCGCCTCTTCGATTTCCTCGAGGGCTGCCGGCATCTCGTCCCTTTTTTCGAGGCAGACCACGTGCACTTCCTGCGCGCCCATGCGCAGCGCCGAGAGCGAGATGTCCACCATTTCCTTGGTTGCGACCGCGGAGACGTTTTCTTCGGAGGGCGCCAGTTCCTCCACGCCCGCCGTGTGCTGCCGCAAGACTTCGCGCGCCGCCGAGCGCGCTACGTCCATCGCAACGTTCCCGCCGCCGATCACCAGCACGTTGCGCCCGATCGTGAACTTGTAGCCAAGATTCACGTTGAGCAGGAAATCCACGCCGCGATGCACGCCATCCAGATCCACGCCGGGAATGGTCAGATCGCGGCTGCGGTGTGCTCCAATCGCGAGCAGAATCGCGTCGAACCCCTGCCGCCGCAGATCGGCAATCTGGAAGTCGCGGCCCGCCCGGTGATTGAGGTTCAGGGTAATGTCGCCGGTGGCGAGAATCTCGCGAACCTGCGCTTCCACCACGCCGCGCGGCAGGCGGTATTCGGGAATGCCCAGGTAAAGCATCCCGCCCGCTACCGGCGCCGCTTCAAAAATTGTTACCGTGTACCCCATGAGCGCGAGGTCGTGCGCGGCTGAAAGTCCGACCGGGCCGCCGCCAACCACCGCCACTTTGAACGGCAGCTTCTCTTTGACCGCGCCGGCGTTCACGTCGATGGGGTGCTTGGACTCGGGTCCATACCGTTCGGTAAGAAAGCGCTTCAGCGCGCGGATCGAAATGGGTTTGTCGATTTGACCGCGTCGGCAGGCCGTCTCGCACGGATGCGCGCACACGCGGCCGCAGATGCTGGCCAAAGGGTTCGGTCCGCGCGCGTACTTGTAAGCCTCTTCAAAGCGGCCTTCGGCGATCAGAGCGACGTACCGGCCGGCGTTGGTGTGCGCCGGGCAGGCCATCATGCAGGGGAAGTTGGTATGCAGCCAGTCCTCATCCACCCGCTTCTCTAGAAAGCGCTTCAGCATGGAAATGTTCTCGAACCCATTCTTGGAGAAAATCAGATTGTAGTCGAGGGAAGCGGAGCTTGCGCACCGCTTCCCCGATTCGTGCGATTACTTGCTCACGGTAAGGTCGGCCTTGGTGTCGCCGGCTACCGTCACAGCCTTGGTCGAGGTCTTCGCGCCTTCGTGCCACGCGGCCACGTTGTACTGGCCATCGGGAACGTTCTCGATCTTGTAGTCCCCGCTCTTGTCGGTTTTGGCGAAATACGGCGTCGGCGAGACCACAATGTAGCCCGCCATTTCCGGGTGCACGTTGCACAGCAGCGCCGCGACTCCCGGCTGATCGAACTTGAAGGAACGCTTCTCGCCGGTCGGCCAGGTGCCCAGGTTCCCTCCTTTCAGCTTCTTCGTGCCCTGCATCAGCGACGGCCAGAACACGTTGTGCGCGACCTTGTCGCTGTTCAGGAAGTCCACCGTCGTCCCCACCAGCACCACGTTAATGTGCGGCTGGAACAACAGTCCCTTCTGATCGATGACCGGATGTTCGGCCGGCGCGGGGAACGTCTTGCCCGCGATCGTGTCCACGTACACGACCGACTCGCCGGTGACTCCAGAGACTTTCCCACTGATGCTGCCGGCGCTGGCCGCGAGGGTAAGGGCGAGTATTGCTATCACTACCAATACGATGTTGCGATTCATGATCTCTCCTTCGGGAAAATGTCTTACACCAAATTCAGTTGTACGTCAGTGATTCCGTTTCTCAGTACACCCACTCCAACCCGGCAACCGCCTGATTGGTGCGTTGCTGCTCCAGGGGCGTCCCGCTCGCGTTCGGACCTGACTGCGGGGGCCGGATCTGGTACTCGAACGATGCCTTGATATTGGCATGGATCAGGAACTGCACTCCCGGCGTAAAGCGGTTGCGCGTGGCGCTGGCCGGTTGGAAATAATTTCCGGTGCTGGCGCCAGCTTGACCGAGCAGGAAGTCTGCCTGCGATTGTACCCGGTCGTACCGCAAGATTGTCATCAACCACGGGAGCGCCAGGTAGTCCGCTTCCAGAAACCCTCCGCTGAAGTGGGCCGGGGCTCCGGTGGTGAAACCCGTTCCAGCCGTGTTCAACACCAGGTCTTTATCGTGTCCGTACATAAAGAGCCCAAACAAGTTGAACGTGCGATAGTTGAAACTGAAATCGGCACCCGTGCGGTAGAACGGCTCGCGCGAGGTCAACACGCCGCTCTCGCTGTTGACGCGTTGCACCGAGCGTCCGTAGAAGTAATACGTGCCCAGTTGCAGATAGGTGTGATCGCGCGGCCCGGTCGCGCCGGCCGCCTGAATGTCATTGCGGCTGGCGGCATCTTTTTCCAGGTTGAAGCGGTACTGGAACCGTCCATAGATGTCCTTGAAATTGGAATCGGAGAAGATGTCAACCGCGGGACTGACGTTACCGGCGCCGTTGCAGGGCGGGCTCGCCACCGGATCGCAGGTAGTCGCGGTTACGCCTGTGGTGTTCTGATTGATGACCGCAAGCGAGTAGTGATAACCGCCGTAGTTGTGGCCGCCGCTGATCTCCACGCCCTGTCCCGGCGAGGAGAAGGCGAATGCGTTGTTCACGCCCTCCCCCGCCACCAATCCGTTGGCCGCGCCGAAATTCGCCTGATCGTAAATGTCCCAGCCGCTCAGGTTCCAGCTGCGGGCCTGACTGAACGGCAAGTCGATCTCGAACTGGCCGACCCGCAGACTGAGCGCGTCTTTGGGGAGTTTGAACAGGCGGCCGATGTCGACAAACTTCAGATAGCCGTCGCCCAACCCGCCGTTGGAATTCGCTCCACCTACGCTGAAATCGTCATCCACCCAGAAGGCGATGCCGTCGCCGAAGTTGCCGGCCGTGAAAATGCTGAACAGGCCCGGCTGAAAGTCGGTGCGCGGAATGCCCGGTGCGCCATTGGCCGGGGGAGCGAAGTTATTCCGGTTCCGGCTATACACCTGGAAAAAGGTATTAAACCGCAGGCCGATCTGTGGAATGCCCGGAATCGTGCCCGGATAGATCGCATTTTTCGGCCACATTTCCTTCTGCGCCGGCGCACCGAGCATCACCGGAGGAATCTTGATGAAGTCCTCGTCGTTCTTGGGAAACTTGAAGCCGGCGTCCTTGAACGCCTTGCCGAAATCGTTCAGTTTCGGAAAATCAATATGACACGTGCTGCACGACGTCCCATACTGCCGCGAGAAGGGGGGGATGGCGTGACTGTACGGGACCACCACCAAAGCCACAGCCAGGATCGAAACCCATACCGCACAACTCTTGAGCTGCATACACTCTCCTCTAAGAACTTAGGATCAATGAAAACTTGTCTACCCCAAACCGATGGGCGTCATTGTCAGGTCCGGGTGAACATGGAGGCAGTGTTTTAGCTCACGTCTGAGTGTGATGGTCGTCACAATGCCAGGGACGCCCGCCCGGAATGTCTGTGGCTGGAGTGAGATAGAGAATCAGGACCGCAAACGCCGGAGCCCCGGCCCGGGCGCAGGCTGGCGAATGGTTTGGGACGGGCGGCCCGGCCCCTATCAGTCCGCCTCGGGGGGAGTGAGTTTCCACGCAATTTGCCGCAGCATCCCCAGCCACACTTCGGCATCGCTTGCGTCCAAACGCATCCGCCGAACCATCCGCCGCACATTCTCCCGCGTGGCGGAATCCAGTCGAGGCTTTACGTACCCGCTCGAGCGCAGGATCCCGAACAGCAATTGCGTGATCATCTCCACCTTCCCCGCCTCTGCGGAACTGGCTCGATTTTTCTCGTGCTGTGTCTTGCCGGCGCGCACCAGTTCATACACACAAACCGCAACCGCCTGTCCCAGGTTCATCGATCCATGCTGGGCCCGCGTTGGAATCCGCATCAGCCAGTCGCAGTAGCTGAGATCAGTATTGGAAAGCCCAACCTTCTCCGAGCCAAACAACAGTGCCACCGGTCCCGAAACCAACCGCCGGCCGATCGCTCGGCCGCCTTCTTCCAGCCGCCTCAGTTCATGCCGTAATTCCCGCCGTCCGGCCGCCGTGGTGCCGACCACCAGACGGCAGTCCGCCACCGCCTCGGCCACGCTCCCAAACTCTTCCGCGTTCGACAGTAATTCCCCGGCATCCACTGCCGACCGAGCCTCCCGGAACGCAACCTCATAGGCATTGACGACCCGCAGAGATTTGATCCCAAAGTTGCTCATGGCGCGGGCGGCCGCTCCAATATTGAGCGGATTCCGGGTCCCGACCAGCACGATTCTCAAATTGTTCAGATGGGAGTTCACAAATCTCGTCCTGTCCTGAAGACCAGTCATTCTACGACCGCCGGTCCTCCCGGTAGCTCCGCGGTACGCCTGCGACTTCTGTACTTGCGGAGCATCTAAGACTCAGTGCTAGGATAGATGCCTAGAACCCACCGCGACCATTGATACGTCCGGCCCCGGTGCCGCCGAGCGGCGGAGAACTGAGAACCCCTGGAGGATTAATGGCAAGCAACGCCATCGTCGAAGTCACAGACGCGAATTTCGATTCCGATGTGCTGAAGTCAGACAAACCTGTGCTGGTTGATTTTTGGGCTGCCTGGTGTGGCCCCTGCCGCGCCATCGCTCCCATCGTCGACGAACTCGCTACCGAGTATCAGGGCAAAGTCAAGGTTGGAAAAATGGATGTCGACCGCAACGGCGCCACCCCCATGCGCTACAAGGTGACCGGCATTCCCACCCTGCTCGTCTTCAAGAACGGACAGGTGGTCGAACAACTCGTCGGCTACCGCTCGAAAGAGGACATCCAGAAAGCGCTGGATCGCCACTCCAGCTGAGTCGATTCTGAGTGGAGGGACGGGCGTCCCCGCCCGTCCGGTCGCGCCGATTGAACGACGGGCTACTGACCATCGCTCTTCAGTACTTCCTCAAAACTCCAATCACGCGCCCCTGAATCTGCACCGACGCAGACGGGACAATAATCGGTTTCATTGCCGCATTCGAAGGCTGCAGCCGGATATTGTCGCCCTCGCGATAGAACCGCTTCAGCGTCGCATCCATCGTATCGACCAGCGCCACGACAATATCACCGTTGTGCGCCGTCTTTGCCTTTTCGACCAACACGTAATCGCCGTCGAGGATCGCTTCGTCCTGCATCGACTCGCCGCGCACTTCGAGGACGAACACTTCTTTTGAGCGCACGAAATCCGCCAGGGAGATCGTTTCGTTATTCTGCACGGCCTCAATCGGCTGCCCGGCCGCGATGCGCCCCACCAGCGGCAGCACCACCGCTGTATTCACCGCCATCGACTGTTTCAGTTTTCCCTTCGGCGGCAAAAGATCAATCGACCGGCTCCGGTTGTAGTCCCGCGTGAGCAGCCCTTTCTTTTCCAGGTTGGTGACGTGCTTGTGGACGGTGGCCAGAGAGCTCAGACCCATGCCCTCCTTGATTTCTTCAAACGAAGGAGAGTAGCCCTTCTCCGCCACAAAGCGTGAAAGAAAGTCATACAACTCGCGTTGACGCCGAGTGATCGCCATGCGCGCAGCATAGGCGAAAATAAAGCGAATGTCAACCAGCAAGCTGTCAGCACTCAGCCGTCAGCCTTCAGCGAAATCATCCATAGCTGGCGGTCGGCCTTTGTCGAATTTCAAACGTCTTTTGCGTTGCAATGCCGTCCTTGGGACGCTACCTTGCCAACGGGTTAGACGCGCATGGAAGAGACTCCGGACAATCGAGTGAAAATTTCGGGTGCCAGATTGGCGCTGCTCTTTTGCTTGTTTCTCATGATCTCCGGGGGTCTCGGCTACCCGACTCTCAATCGATACGATCCGCGCCACGTTCCCGGCCTCTCCGACGTCAACACCTATGCTTTGCTGGTTACCGGGCAGACGGACGTGCAGGCCGGGCACGTCCGCTATCGCGTGCTCGTGCCCTGGATCGCAAGACCGTTCTACCGGCTTGCGCGCTGCCACTCGGCCACCTGGGATCCAGTCATGTTTGGACTTCTTACAGCGGACTCGTTGTTCGTGGCAGCCACCGCGATGCTCATCGTGCTCCTCGGCACACGGCAGCTCGGCAGTTACGCGGTTTCTCTTGTGGCATCCCTGTTGTACCTGGTCAACTTCGCCGTCCCCAACCTGCGGCTGACGGGTCTGGTTGACGCCGGCGAAGGTTTCTTCCTGCTCGCTCTTCTGTGGAGCTTGAGCGAACGGCGGTGGTGGGCGTTACCTCTGATCGGAACGCTCGGCGCGATGACAAAAGAGTCCTTCATTCCATTCAGCGTCGTGTTCACAGTAGCCTGGTGGTGGACAGTCCGCAAAGACTCCGGTTCGCCGGTGGAAAGCGCCACCTGGATTCTGAGCAGTTGGGCCACGAGCGTCGCCGCAATGATCGGCGTGCAGTGGTGGGTGGGGGGCAGCTTCCTAAATCCAATTCATTTTGCAGCGACACTCCACGGGAATCATGAGTACGCGAAACACTTTGCCCTGTCGCTATGGGATCGGAATTTCTGGTACATCTTTGTGTGGCTGCTGCCAACAGCGATCCCAAACATGAAGTGGTTTCCGAAGTCGTGGCTGGTCCCGGTCGCAGCAACTTCCGTGACAGCATTTGTTCTCGACGGATACTACGGTGGCGCTCCCGGCACAGTCGGCAGGGCACTGTTCAGCGTGGCAGGCCCACTGCTGAGCTTGTCTTCGGCAATGCTGTTACTTGGAATACCCCGGTGTTCCAATCACCAGCGTGTTCAAGCAGATAGCTGAGACCTGCCATCTTCGTTCAGAAATCCACAAAAAAATCTCGTTTTCCTCTTGCAGAAAAATCAAAGTCATGGCATCTTCAAAGTATCTTCTCCGAAAGGACGCCCATCATGGCGATTGAAAGCACAACCCATAACGTGCTGCAGATGCCAAGGCGACCCGAACAAGGTCGACTTTGGCTCAGGGCGTCGTTCGACCTGCGTAAGTTAATAAGTCCCCGACGCTCGTAACGCAGACCTAACCACAACTTTGCTGGGTGGCGCAGGCCGCGGTTCCTTGGACTGCGAATCGACTGTACCGTTGCCGCTTGCGGGACTCCCATTCATTGGGATTTCTGTTGTTTCCCCCAGCTTTAGCTTCACAGGGTCGGTGGCGAAGGTTACGGATACTTCGTGGCAGGCGCTCTTCGGAGTGCTGGGGTTCGAATCCCCCTCGTGCAGCAACACTTCCGTGACCACCTGTACCCCGACCGAACATTGCGAGGTCTCAGGTCTTAGGTGTCAGGTCTCAGGATATTAGTGTAATTCTCCTGCCACCTGATACTTGAGGCCCGCGACCTGACTTTTCGCCGGTGGTGAAAGAGAAGAGTTACTTCGCGCTTAACGAAGACGTGCAGGGTGGCGAACCCTGCCGAGGTGCAGTACCCGCGGGATGAGGGCGCAGTCCTGAATCACCAGGTCCCGCGGGCAAGCGGCCTCGAGTCACTCTCTTCTCGCACGTTCCCCGGCGATCGACTTCAACCGCTAACTCCGGCTTAGCGCCGGTTAGAAAAACGACTTATGGTCGAGATATTCAAAAATATTCTGAGTGGCCACAACCAGTTCGCCTCCGGCGGGTTGCTGCTCATGATCATTGGCGGTCTCGGTGTTTACTTGCGCGCCGTGCCCGAGACCCTATGGCATTGGCTCGTGAGTCAGACGACCATGATGATCACGGTCAATGACGAAGACGCAGCCTTCGTGTGGGTGAAGGAATGGTTGCTGGAGCAGAAATTCCTGAAGCGCGTGCGCCGCGTGGATGTGGATACAAAGCTCCGAGGCGAGAACGTGGCATTGATACCAGCTCCAGGCAGACACTGGTTCTGGCGTGCGGGCAGGCCGTTCATCGTGTACTTTTACCGAAGTGATGAAAAGAAACAGGTAGCGCATCGGCGCAGCGAGTCGTTGACGTTCCGAACGATTGGGCGAAGCCAGCGATTCCTCAAGCAGTTTGTGGACGAGGTGGCCGCCTGTCACGACCGAAAGATTGGAGTTCAGTCGTCGCTGTACAGCTATGAAGAGTACTGGACGAGGGTAGAAGGTTACGTGCCCAGGCTGCTGGAGTCGGTCGTCTTGAAGCCGGGTGAGAAGGAAACGCTGCTGCGGGATGTTGGGAAATTCAAGGCGTCCTGGCAACGATATCGCCAGCTGGGGGTACCGTATCACAGGGGGTATCTGTTCTACGGCCCTCCCGGAACCGGGAAAACATCCCTGGTGTCGGCGATTGCCGCAAAGTTCGAAATGTCGGTCTATGTGGTCAATCTCACGGACTTCAACGATCGCACGCTGATGCGCGCTATCAATGACGTCCCACCCAACTCGATCGTTCTATTTGAGGACATCGATTGCATGCGGAGCGGCCAGACGAGAACAACCCCGGCAGACGTAGCCCAGAAGACGCCGGGCACGGCGCGGGAGAAGAGCGAGGCGCCGCAACTGGGAGTTACACTCTCTGGTCTGTTGAATGTGTTGGATGGATTCAACGCACCCGAGAACGTGCTCTTCGTGATGACCAGCAACATCGTCGAGACCCTGGATCCAGCGCTGCAGAGGCCGGGGCGGATCGACTTCAAGCTCTATATGGGACCGGCCAGCGAAGGGCAGAAGATCGAACTGTACCGCAGGTTCTTCCCACTCGCGTCGGAGATCGAGGCGGAACTCTTTGTCGAGACCCATCGTTCAGTAGAGACGATGGCCGAGTTCCAGGGGTTGCTGCTGCGGTTCGAGCAGGACTGCACAGAATTGGACGAACTTGTCGCCAAGGCCTGAGCATCGGCCTTGAGCACGTATTCGGACGAAGTCCGAGAAAGGAGGTCACACTCGATGCCTGTGATTTTTTATTTGGTGCTCATCAATGTCCTGATGCGCATGGGTGCCGCGGTCGTGCGCAAGCGTCGCGCACCTAAGCCTGCACCTTTGTGCGCTACTTGCTCGTTCGCGCACATGCAGTATGCGGTGAGTGGAAAGCGTGCGATCTCCTGCACATTCGGAGGAGGCGTGCGCCCCATCGCGATCGATGTGATGTACTGCACCGACTATCGTGACCGGTCTTCGCCGCAGCGCGTGGCTACCGTTGGCTTCGTGTACACGTTGCCCGAAGCGGAAGTAGCAACCGAGGTCGCTACCGCGGGGCTCTAGACAGCCCCGCGGGTGTTTTCGACGCATCGGCGTGACGTTGCAGAGTTCGTGGCTGAGTCCTATGGAAGCTCGAACCCGATACGGCCGCCGCTGGCTGGCAGCGGCTCCATCAACTCGCGGATGGCTTCGACAAGATCCTGGATGCTGGTGTCGTGGCTTTCAACCCGGTGCTCGAGTTCGGTCAGCTTGGCCATGATTTGCTGGTTGGCGGCCAGGGCCTCGCGCATGCGCACGAAGGCGCGGACGACGAAGATGCTCATTTCGACCGCGCGTTCGGAGTTTAGAACCGACGCTGCCATGATCGCGCCGTGTTCCGTAAAGCCGTAAGGCAGGTAGCGCCGCCCGCCCCGGCCGGAACTTGGCACCGCATTTTGTGATCTTAGGCTGGAGGTTTCTTCAGCCGAGAGTTGCATGACGAAGTCGCCGGGGAAGCGGCGGGCATTGCGTTTGACCTGCTGGTTGAGGGCCCGCACCTCGACGCCGTACAGTTCAGCCAGGTCGGTGTCCAGGATGACGCGATGTCCTCGAATGAGCAGGATTTTGGATTCAACGCGTCTAGTAAGAACTGTGATTTGCGCCTGCATAGGTCTTTGGAGGTCGCCTCTCGCGCTCAAACATCCAGCCCCCGGAGCGTCTGAATGGCGTAAGTATATCGGCGGCCTGTGGGAGCACAAGAATCGTTGGTGCACGGCATTCGACGGCGCTGGTGAACGGCTGGGAAGGAGAACTATGACGGACTCGACCTACAACATAATCAAACCTGAGACAGGCGTGCCCATCAAAGCCTGGACCAGGGGCGTCCCGCTGGAAGATGCAGCGCGCGCCCAGTTGCTGAACGTTGCGCAGTTGCCGTTCATCTACAAGTGGGTGGCGGCAATGCCGGACGTGCACTGGGGCATCGGCGCGACCGTTGGCAGCGTGATCCCGACCCGCGGCGCGATCATTCCCGCCGCGGTGGGCGTGGACATTGGCTGCGGCATGATGGCGGTCCGCACCACGATCAACGCCAGCCAGCTGCCCGATAACCTGCACGCGATCCGTACCGCGATCGAGAGGGCCGTCCCGCACGGACGTACGGACAACGGTGGCAAGAACGATCGCGGAGCTTGGCGTAACGCACCCGTGCATCACGAAGATGTGTGGGCAAAGTTGCACACGGCGTATCAGGAGATCGTGGCCAAGTATCCGAAGCTGGCACACCCGAATCGCGAGGCGCATCTGGGCACGCTCGGGACGGGCAACCACTTCATCGAGGTCTGCCTCGACGAAAGCGAGCAGGTGTGGTTCATGCTGCACTCGGGGTCGCGCGGCGTCGGCAATCGGTTCGGCACGTTCTTCATCGAACTAGCGAAGCAGGACATGCGCAAGTGGATGATCAATCTGCCCGACCAGGATCTCGCGTACCTGCCGCAGGGCACGGAGCACTTCGACGATTACGTCAAGGCCGTGCACTGGGCGCAGGATTACGCGCTCGCCAACCGCCAGTTGATGATGGAGAACATCATCACGGCCGTGGCGGGAAGCGGTGAGGTCCCGGCATTCCAGGCCGATGCGGAAGTGGTCAGCTGTCACCACAACTATGTCACCTGGGAGAACCACTACGGCCAGAACGTGCTCATCACGCGCAAGGGCGCCGTCCGCGCGCGGGAAGGCGACATGGGGATCATTCCGGGCAGCATGGGCGCGCGTTCGTACATTGTGCGCGGCAAGGGCAACCCGGAGAGCTTCATGAGTTGCAGTCACGGAGCGGGACGTGCGATGTCACGTGGCGAGGCCAAGCGCCGCTTCACGGTCGCTGATCACATCCAGGCGACGGCGGGGGTGGAGTGCCGCAAGGACGCCGACGTCATCGACGAAACGCCGATGGCGTACAAGTCGATCGACGCTGTCATGGAAGCGCAGAAGGACCTGGTGGACGTAGTTCACACGTTGCGCCAGGTTGTGTGCGTGAAGGGATGAGAAAGCGCGGGCCTCGAGCTTCGAGCAAGCCCGCCCGTCTCACCACGCCAACGATTCGCCGGTGGCGAAGACAACGGTTCCTTCGGGAGCGGACGATGCAGGCTCGACGCCTGCCTGGCCTTCAGGCCAGTAGTTTAACGAGAACGTCCGCCAAATATACCGTCGTCGTCCAGTTCCCCGGCGATGAATAGAACGATCGGTAGTGTCGCGAAACTGAGACACTACCGAACGATCAGGTGTAGAGCTGGTGGTAGCGGCTGCGGGGGCGAGACGCCCCTGCGACAGCCGGCGGGGACGCCGGCGCTACGATCGAGCTAGAAGCTTGGAGCAACGAACATGGCACGTCTCAATCTACTCAATCTCGGATTCGGACCGCGCACGCATGAAGGCGCACCGGCCCGCAACCTCGCGCCGGAGCACCAACTCCGCCGCTCAGTGCTCGCCTGCCTGCTTTGGGAGACGCAGTTCTACGAGAACGGCGTCGAGATCGCCGGCCGCATCGCGGAACTGGTGCCCAAGGTCCAGGCCGAGAAGGTTGCCGCGCTGGCCGTCGAGGCGCGTGGGCAGATGAAGCTGCGTCATGCTCCGCTGTTCCTCGTCCGTGAGATGGCTCGTCACGCGACCCACCGTCGCCTGGTGGCCGAGACCCTCGAACGGGTCATCCAGCGTGCCGACGAACTCGCGGAGTTCGTCGCCATCCACTGGAAAGACGGCCGTGTGCCGCTCTCTGCGCAGGTGAAGAAGGGGCTGGCGGCGGCGTTCCCGAAGTTTGATGAATACCAACTTGCCAAGTACGATCGCGGCGGGCCCATCAAGCTGCGCGACGTGCTCTTCCTCTCGCACGCCAGGCCGCGCGATGCGGCCCAGGCAAGCGTGTGGAAGAAGCTCGTCTGGGGACGTCTCTCGACGCCCGACACCTGGGAGGTTGCACTCTCCTCGGGTGCCGACAAGCGCGAGGCCTGGGAGCGACTGCTGCGTGAGAAGAAGCTGGGTGCGCTCGCTCTGCTTCGCAACCTTCGCAACTTGCGCGAGTCCGCAGTGGACGAAGGGCTCGTGCTCGAAGCGATCGGCGCGATGAGCACGGCGCGGGTGCTGCCGTTCCGCTTTCTCGCTGCTGCGCGGTACGCGCCGCAGTGGGAAGCACAGCTCGAGCAGGCGATGCTTAAGTCGGTGGAGGGACAGCCGAAACTGGCCGGCCGCACGATCGTGCTGGTCGACGTCTCCGGCTCCATGACCGCGCCGCTCTCGAAGCGGTCGGACATGCAGCGCACCGACGCGGCTTACGGTCTGGCGGTGCTTGTGCGCGAGATCGCCGAGAAGGCAAGTGTGTTCTCTTTCTCGGACAACCTGGTCGAAGTGCCCGCCCGGCGCGGCTTTGCTCTACGGGATGCGATCGACGCCTCGCAGCGCCACAACGGCACCTACCTCGGCAAGGCGGTTGAAGAGTTGAACCGCCGCGCCGAGCACAATCCGAACGAGCGCTACGATCGCCTGATCGTCATCACCGACGAGCAGGCGCACGATTCCGTTCCCAAGCCGAAGGGCACGGGATACGTGATCAACGTGGCAGCTTACAAGAACGGCGTCGGCTATGGCGCCTGGATGCACATCGATGGCTGGTCGGAGTCCGTCATCGAATACATTCGGGTGCTGGAGACGGCGAGCAACACCTGGGTGAACTAAATCAGTTGCAGGCATAACTGTAGAGACGCGGCCAGCCGCGTCTCTACGCAAACGTTGTTTCCTTCTCGAGATGAAGGCAGAATCGAGCGCTCGCCGTGACCCCGGCGCTAATTCTCGAAAACTACCCGCGCCTTCTTCACCTTGGCGTGCTCTTTTCGAAGCATGCGGGCAGTCTCCCCCAGCGACTCGACGGGCGCCTGGGGCAGCTCCCATGTGGGCAGTTCGCCTTGCGCGGAAGTATAGGTCGTACCCGCGAGGACGTATTGTTCCGCGGCCATGGCCTGCACGGTCGCGTGTTGAGGATGGCTCGGCGCTTGGTAGGGTTGCGGCTGGCTGCTGATCGAAGCCCCGACGTACTGTCCGAATGCCGCAGTCGTCAAAAGCAGGCACAGAATTAGGAATGCAGTCTTCATGACCAGTCGCGATCCCGCCTTCAAGAACACCGGGTCGTGGCCGCATCCAGCCCACGTTCAAATGCAGGCAGAGAGCGGTCTGCACGCGCCCAGCCGATTTTGAAGAGCTGGTTACGCACCTCCGGTAAGACTGGGAGCAAGCCCGATTCCAAACCGTGGCACGGCAGATAGCTGGTTCCAGGCACTTTAACCGGGTAAGAGATAATAATTTGCACAATTGTGGAACCGGAAATAGTTCCACCTGCCGCCAATCAAGGCTCAGGAGGGGGGCCCGCTAGCGGCTGCTGGAGTACCAGTTTCGCCACGCAACCGGATCGTCGGGCAGGTGCTGTGCCGTGATGTCCCGAAGCGCGTGATAAGTCCACGCATGCGTCTGCGCGTCCAGAGAAGAATCTTCCGCGTAAGTGAGCAACGTCGGAATCGTGGACCGGCGCTGCTGATTGCTCAGCATGCCGGATTGGGCCAGAGCGCAGGCGGCGCGCTCGCGGACTGTCGGCGATGGATCGTCGTGCAGAGTCTTGAGCAGGGGCGGAATCGTAGCGTCCGTTCCTACGTAAGAGAGTGCCTCAACCACCCAGTGGCGGGAATCGACATCAGAGTCCGCCAGATGCGCGTTCAGCAATTCCGTGATACGGTCCTGCTGGATCCCGCGGTTTGCGATCAGGCCGAGCGTCCAGATCGCCCAGATCCGAGTGGCGTGATTGGTGGACTCGGCTTGCGCGGCAAGGCGATCGACGGCGGCCGCGTTCGGATCGATGTTCATGGCGGCCAGGTCAAGTTGGATCGTGGCGGAGCGCACCCGCAGATCGGGGGCGTTCAAGCCCGCAGTAATCAGGCGGCTCAGCTGGGGAGTGAGCGCGATCTGTCCCCGCCAGGTGGCCGCGCGAGCTTCGATCTGTCGAGTGGCGGCGCTATCACTCGCCACGGCGCGCTGAAGAACTTGCTCGGCGTCTCTCTGCGCTGGCGGTCGCACTCGACTCGAGGAACGCAAGGGACTGGCAGAACGCGATTGGTTGTCGACCCGATGGTCTCTGTGCGCCCAGAGCAGCGCGTAGAGGAGAACGCCAAGCATCATCGTCCCGGCCATCATCGCCAAAGCGATGTGGCTCGATGCCAGGGCAACTTGCGCTGGGCGCGGCGGTTTGGCGGTTGGCGCCGAGATGCCAAGGGTGATGCCCTCCGACGGCTTGATGTCGGAGCCCGGACCGAGCGTGCCGTAGTCGGGCGTGGGTGAATTCGGCGGCATGTCCATGGGGCAAGCATAAGACCCCGCGCAAAGCGCGGGAAAGTTACCTCGGTAAACTGGGGCCCAGGACATGCCTGAGTGTCCCTGCGAGTCGCGAGGCTCGGGAAAGATGCGCTAAAGTGGTGTCCATGAAAATGCTGAGAGCGGTACGATTCGGATGGGTTTTACTGGCGACCATCGCAGTGGCGACGGCGGCCGCCGGTGCAGATTACAAAGTCGCCAAGAACTGGAAGTTAGGCGGCGACGGCGGATGGGATTATCTAACCGTCGACAGCGACGGGCATCGTTTGTTCATCGCGCGGTCGACGCGTGTGATGGTGATCGACACACAGTCCGGCAAGCAGGTGGGCGAGATTCCTGATACTCCGCGAGTGCACGGAGTCGCGCTGGTCCCGGATCTCGGACGCGGATTCGTCAGCAATGGCGGGGAGGACACCGTGAGCGTGTTCGATTTGAAGACGCTCGCGCTTGAAAAGAAAATCAAAGTCGGAAGTGGGCCCGATGCGATTGTGTACGATCCATTTTCCAAGCGAGTGTTTACCTTTAACGGAAAGGGCCACGACACGACGGCCGTCGATGCATCCAAAAGCGAGGTCGTGGGCAAAATAGACTTGGGTGGCAAACCGGAATTTGCCGCCACCGACGCCCAGGGCACAATGTGGGTCAACATCGAAGACACGTCGGAGATGGTGGCGTTCGATCCAGTGAAGCTGGCGGTCAAATCGCGCTGGAAACTCGCCGACTGCGAAGAGCCAACCGGCCTCGCGCTCGATCGCAAGAGCCGGCGCCTGTTTGCCGGCTGCGGAAACAAGAAGATGGCGATCGTGAACGCGGATGATGGAAAGATCGTCGCCAGCCCTCCGATCGGCGATGGCTGCGACGCGACCGCTTTCGATGCGGACCTCGGCTTGGCCTTTGCCTCGGCGGGGGATGGCACGATCACCGTGATCCACGAAGACTCTCCGGATAAATTCAGCGTGCTCCAAACCGTGACCACACAAAAAGGAGCGCGGACGATGGCGGTCGACCCGAAGACGCACCAACTCTTCACCGTAACGGCGAACGTCGGGCCGCGGCCGGAGCGGAAGGTTGAGCCTGGCTCGTTCGTGGTGCTGGTTGTGGAGGCAGCGCACTGAGGACAGACCTGACCGAAATGCGAGACCAGATGTGCACGATTGCGCGGAGTCCCGAGCGGCAGCTCGTGGCCCGCGCAATCCGTGGTTTGGTCCTGTTGTGTGCCGTGCTGTTCGGCGGCCAGATGGCTTCCGCATACTCGGTGCTGACGCACGAGCAGGTGGTCGATCTTCTCTGGAACGATCAGATTGAACCGCTGCTGAAGAAGCGCTTTCCACAAGCGACCGACAAAGATCTGCGCGAGGCGCACGCCTATGCCTACGGCGGATCGATGATCCAGGACATGGGGTACTACCCGTTCGGCAACAAGTTCTTCAGCGATTTGCTCCACTACGTGCGGTCGGGCGATTTCGTGATGAATCTGATCAACGATTCCGTGGACCTGAATGAGTACGCCTTTGCCCTCGGTGCCCTCGCGCACTATGCTTCCGACAACACTGGACACCCCATGGTCAACCATGTGGTCGCGATCGAATTTCCGGCGCTGAAAAAGAAGTATGGCGATCTGGTGACCTATGCCGACGATCCCAAAGCGCACATTCGCACCGAGTTCGGGTTCGACATGGTGCAGGTCGCCAAGAATCGTTACACGAGCGACCGCTATCACGACTTCATTGGCTTCGAAGTTTCGCAGCGCCTGCTCGATCGCACCTTCAAGAAAATCTATGGGCTGAACATGGATGATGTGCTCGCGGATGAAGATCTTGCGATCGGAACTTTCCGCTGGAGCGTAAGCCAGGTCATCCCGGGAATGACCCGGGTCGCTCTGCTTTCCCGGCGCGATCAGATGGTGCGGGAAGACCCTACTTTCGATAAGAAGAAATTTCTCTATTACCTGTCCCGCACAAATTACGAAAAGGAATGGGGCCGAGGCTATCGCAGACCGGGCTTCGGGGCGCGCGTGCTCGCGTTTTTCCTGCACATCCTTCCCAAAGTCGGACCCTTCAGGGCCGTCAACTTCAAGGTTCCGACTCCGCAGAGCGAAGACCTCTACATCACCAGCATCGACCGCACAGTCGAGGCGTATCACACAGAACTCGTCCAGGTCGCAGCGAACCATCTGCACCTGGACAATCGCGATTGCGACACGGGCGAGGAGACTCGGCCGGGAGAGTACGCGCTGAGCGATAAGACTTATGCCAAGCTGGTCGACAAACTGGCGGACCGGGATTTCGACCAGGTGTCACCCGAGCTGCATACCGACATCCTGCATTATTTCGCGCAGTCCGATGCCCCAATTTCAAATCGCAAGAGCCGCAAGACCTGGGCGCGGGCGCGAAAGAAGCTCGAGTCGCTGCCAGAGGCCGTCCATGCCACCGCCGCTAGAAACGAATAGCGAACCCCTCGTGGGTGTGTGCTCGTAAAGCACTGTCCTGCAATCGTTTATCAGGCGTCATCCTTTCGTAACTCTTCTGTTCACCATCCTTTAACGGTCCACAGATTAGAATTGAATCGTGGGGATTAACTGTGGACAGTGAAACTAGAACTCGCGAGCGCCAGCGCCTGATGGTCGATTTACTCGAGAGAAAAATTCGCCTGCGCGCTCGTCAACTCTACGAGCAGCGTGGAGAGATCGACGGTCAGGCGCTCGAAGACTGGGTCAAAGCGGAATCAGAAATTCTTCGAGCCAGCATCCTCGCACCCCTCTGGAACGCGCGCCGGCAGCGCGAAGCCTCAGAACTGTAGCCTGAAATCCCTTCGGGTGAATCACCGGATCAGCTCAGAATCAGGTCGTCGAGTTTCTTGCGCGACCAGTCGGCGGCCGCTTGCACGAAGGCCAGCACCAGCGGGTGCGGTTTCTTGTCCTTGGAAGAGAGTTGCGGCTGGAACAGGGTCGCGATAAAAAAGCGGTGGACGGGGGATTCAATCGCGCGGCACTCCTCATTCGCGCCGCGCGCCACCACCGGAAAGCCCGCTTCCATGGCAGTCCATTCGAAGTCGGGATTCAATTCGTAATTGCAGAAAAATTCCTCTTCCACGGTTTCCTTCCCATAGTAGCCGGCGAGATAAGAACCCGGGCGGAGGCGGATTTCCGGGACGCGTCCCGACAACTTGGGCGCGTCGCCCGCCCGATTGGGAAGAGCGCAGGCAACCGGATAGATGATGATGTTCTTCGCCTTGGGATCTTCTTCGGCAGTGGTCGCGTCCGTGATGCCGAGCACGTTGCGGGCGCACTCAATCAGGGCGTACTGAAAGCCTCCGCAAGTGCCGAGAAATGGCCAGTCGTGCACGCGCGCGAACTCGATACCCTTGAGCATTCCGTCAAAGCTGTTGTAAGGGCTGCCGGGCGAAGCCCAAAGCCCGTCGAACGATTCGAGAGTGGTCGCCGCATTCGGCTCCAGGAGCGAAGGTGTGGGGAGCCAGGCCGATTCCACCGCGATCCCGAGTTTCCGGGCGGCGTGCTGCAGGGAATCGTTGATGGCATGGTGGGAACGGAACTCCGGGTTGAAGTCGCCGAGAATACCGATCCGAACAGGTTCGGTCACACAGGACATTCTAAATTAGCGGTTCCCCATTTGCGTTGAGCATCTAGGCGCGTGTCGTTAGACCTCCATGCACACAGTCGTTGTGGATGTCCTGCTTATAGGAGATGCAACTTCACGAAAAGGATCCAGCAGCCAGCGACGGCAAGGGCCGTGCCCGCGCTCAGCAACGCGACCGGGTTCCATGCGGATGTGCGCCCCCGCCGCTGCTCGTTGCGGGACGCCAGTACGAACGGTGCATCGTCAGGACCCTTCATCAGCACCAGCGCAGGTGTCAGGTTGAAGCCCGGTTGAGATTGTTCTTGCTGGTGCTGGAC
>Ga0209698_10001684_pt1 | contig 25496 bp, 19 predicted proteins | sample LitLauG_LLR_2012_FD_187203 | JGI IMG/M metagenome (GOLD analysis project Ga0209698, IMG submission 187203) | Freshwater sediment microbial communities from Pennsylvania, USA - Little Laurel Run_MetaG_LLR_2012 (SPAdes) (version 2) | ecosystem: Environmental > Aquatic > Freshwater > Creek >... | reverse complement strand
CAACAAAATCTTCGCACCTGGACGGGAGCATTTTATGGCCTGCTCGACAATCCCCTTGGCCGACGCCGCCACAATCACCAAATCTGCGCCGCGGCCCTCAGTCATCGAACGGACACATTTCTCCATTTCGTCGCCGCGCGGGTCGAACGCCTCCAGCGCGCCAAATTCCTGCGCCAGAGACCGGCGCTTTGGCATGGTGTCCGTCGCCACGTTTTTTGAGCCGATCTGCTTCAGCATCATAGTGAAGATCAGCCCGATGGGACCCTGCCCCAGCACCGCGACCACGTCTTGTGGCTGCGGATCGATCAGCTTAATCCCCTTCAGGCACGTGTTGGAAGGCTCGACGAAACTCGCCTGTTCGAACGAAACACCCGCGGGGATTTTTTCGACGCCGCGCTCCACGATCCAGTCCATGGCGCGCACATACTGCGAAAATCCACCGCCCGCGGGCTCGAATCCTGCACTCACGCCCACTTTCTTATAGACGGGGCACTGCGCATACAACTTGCGCGCGCAGTAAAAACATTTGCCGCACGGAATGTGATGAAACACAATCACGCGGTCCCCTGGCTGATACTTCGTTACGCCACGCCCAACCTTGGCCACCACACCCGCCGTCTCATGTCCGTAAATGCGCGGCGGAGGCAGCAGGTCATACTCTATTTTCTTGAGGTCGGTATGGCAGATGCCGCACGCTTCCACGCGGATGAGGATTTCGCCCGGCCCGATCTCCGGAACAGGAATGGATTCGACTTCCACCGCGCCGTTGCCCTTGTAAACGGCGGCCTTCATGGTTGTAAGCGCAGCGTCAGAGGCGCGCGCAGGACTATAATCTACAGTCTGCAAAAAAAGCTCCTATGGATTCGGATGCTACCTTGCAATTCGCCTCCAGACGCCGCAGCGCCGGAATGCGCGTAAACGGGCGGCTCGCCGCCGCAATCGCGATCCGTGGCAGGCTGAAACGCCCATCGGAATCGCGATAATGATTGAAATCTAGCGGCATGTCGTCCGACGCCGTGTCGGAGACTGCGCGCACACAATAAAACGGCAGTGCCCACTGGGCGGCGATCTTTTTCACCGCGCCGGCTTCCATCTCCGCCGCGATCGCTCCGGTTTGTTCACGCAAACGGCGCTTTTCGGCAGCAGTCGTAACCACGCGATCGGTGGAGCTGATCTCGCCCACTGCGTGCGGCAACGTCGAAGGGATCTCTGCGCCGCGCCACATCACCAGGTCGCCAATCGCTAGCGACGGATCGAGCGCTCCGCAATACCCCGTATTGATGATGCCGTCCACGTCCATTCTCGCCTTTAACGCCTGCTCTACCAATCGCGGCCCAGGACCGTTCGCCACCAGCCACCAGCGGTCCCCGCGCATCCGAACTTCCTGTGCAAACTGCGCGGCAACGCTGGTCAGCGGCTCCCCCGGACCGAACGACTCCAGAATCCCGCTGAATTCACGGGCCTCCGCCGCCATCACCAGCCACGTACGCACTAACAATACCCGTTTGCACGGAACCAGGCAACTGCGCGTTTCAACGCGTCAGCCGCGGGAGATGGCGCAAAACCCAGTTCCTTCGCTGCCTTATCCTGGCGAACCCACATCTTCTTCCGGGCCATCTTCACCCCATCCAGGGGAGCCAACGGCTCTCTTCCGGTTACTTCCGCCCAGGCCGTCGAAACCACGCCCGCCGCATACGCCGCGGCATAAGGGATTCTTACTTTCGGCGCAGGCCTTCCTACTGCCTGTGCCAGTTCGCCGAAAATCCGCTGCAACGTCAGATTCTCCGCGCCTAAAATGTACCGCTCCCCAACCCTGCCCCGTTCACACGCCGCCAGATGCCCCAACGCGACGTCCCTGGCGTCCACCACGTTCAAACCGGTGTCCAGATACGCCGGCATCGCTCCGCGTACAAAGTCGACAAGCATCTTGCCCGTGGGCGTCGGCTTGAAATCGTGATCCCCCACTGGCGCCGTCGGATTGATAATCACCACAGGGAACCCGCCCCTGGCAAACTCCAGCGCGACCTGCTCCGCCAAAAATTTCGACCGCTTATACGGTCCGGTCATCTCTTCGATGCACACAGGAGTCTGTTCGTCGCCAATTCCTTCACGTGGAATCCCGATGCAGCCCACCGTACTGGTGTAGACAACTTTTTCCACACCCGCCCGCTTCGCGGCGTTCAACAGATGCCGCGTCCCCTCGACGTTCGACCGGTACATCTCATCCGGATCGCGGGTCCACAGCCGGTAGTCCGCCGCGACGTGATAAACCACCCCGCAGCCTTCCACCGCCCGCTCCAGCGACGCCGGATCGCGCAAGTCACCCTGAAACCCCTCGGCCCCGCCCAACTCCCTCATCCGCGACGGATCCCTCGCCAGCACGCGAACGGTATCTCCGCGCTCCAGCAAGCATCGCGCCACGTGCCAGCCAAGAAATCCCGTGGCGCCGGTGACCAGCGTGGGCTTCACAGTTCCCCTCCGACCTAGCTCAACCAGCTCAACTGCTTGAACGGAACTCTCATCTAGGATCTGCTCCGTGCGCGCTTCTCGATTTCAGGTAACTGGCCATGGCCAGCACCGGGAACGAGTTGCGGTAAAGGTGGTAGTGGAGATAGAACACGCGCGGGAATCCTGCGCCGGTGGCAAGCGATTCATCCCAGTCCCCATCCGCCTTCTGCGTTTCGATCAGGTACTCGATCCCCTTGTGCAAACTGTTGCTCGTCGTATCTCCCCCAGCCAGCAGGCCGAGGATCGCCCAGGCCGTCTGCGAAGGAGTGCTTTCCGCCGGCGTGTAATAGCAGTTGTCGAAACTGGCGCAGCTCTCACCCCAGCCTCCATCGGCGTTCTGAATCGAACGGATCCATTCGCCGGCACGCAGGATGTAAGCTTCGCGGTCGCTTTCGCCCGCGTCCTTCAATCCGCGCAGCGCCAGAAACGTACCGTAAACATAGCCTACGCCCCAGCGTCCGTACCAGCTTCCGTCGATTTCCTGCGTGCGCTTCAGATACTCCACGCCTCGCCGGATCGCCGGATGGTTGCCGTTCAGCCCGCAGGCGATCAGCCCTTCGATCACGCGGCCGGTAATATCCGGGCACGTCGGATCCAGCATGGCGTTATGATCGGCAAACGGAACCGAGCTCAAAAACTCCCACTTGTTATCGACGTCGAACGCCGCCCAGCCGCCGTCCTTCGATTGCATGGCCAGCAGCCAGTTCACCGCGCGCTGCATCGTCGCCTGCTGCTTCGTGCTGTTCGATGCATTGGAGCGCGCCAGCGCCAGCAAAACCTGTGCCGTGTCGTCGATATCGGGATAAAATTCGTTGGCGAATTCAAAGTACCAGCCGGAGGGCTCCGTATTCGGACGCTTCACCGACCAGTCGCCCTTCCGCCGCACTTCCTTGGTCAGCAACCAGTCGGCCGCCTGGGTCAACTTCTCTTCAGGAACAAGCCCAGTTTCGGCCAATGCATAGACTGCAATGCCCGTATCCCACACCGGCGAAAAACAGGGCTGGAAATAGAAGCCGCGTTCGTCATCGACCAGCAGGTTAAAGAACTGTTTCTCTGCTTCCTGAACCTCGGCGTGATCTTTGGGATAACCTAGCAGATCCAGCGCCATGATGATGTACATCATCGGCGGATAGATCGCGCCCAGGCCGTCGGTATGACGAGTGCGCTCCAGCATCCATTTTTCGGCCTTGCGAATACCCGCCTGCCGCAGCGAGCGCGAGCCGTGCCGCTCCCAGAACTTCAGGAATTTATCGGCCTTGAGGAAGAAATTGCGCCAGCTGAGAAATCCTTCGTTGTTGGGAAATTCCAAGGGCACGCCGGGGACAAACAGCTCCTCGATCGAAAAACCCTTGGGCACAGGACGCTGCGGATTCATAGCATGCACAATCGCCAGAGGCATCAGAATCGCGCGCGACCAGGACGAAATTTCGTAGATCAGCCGACCCAGAAGCGCCACTTCCGGAGGAATCGACGGCGTGTATTTCCGGGGATACAGATTGAACAGGCTAAGGTTAATCTTGGTGTAGCTGTTGGCTGCCTGCAGGCCGCCAAGCGCGATGATCCGCTCGCGCAAGGCGCTGAGCCGCGAGTCGTCAAACTCCAACCCCGCGAGTTTTAGGGCCGCATAAGCCTTCACAGACGCACTGATCTCCGACGGTCCACCGGTGTAGATATTAAAACCGCCGTCGGGCAACTGCCGGTCCAGAATCGACTGAACCGCTTTGTCGATCAACGGCCGCGTCGGAGGATTCCAGACACCGTTTTGCGGAGCGTGCCGCCAAAGCTCAAGGAGAATGAAATCAGACTCAAGAGTGGTGTCGGCCGTCAGGTCGCCCCACCAGTAGCCTTCCTCTTTTTGTCGTCCCAGCAGGTGCCGGACTGCGTTTTCCAGAGACGAGGCCGCCTGCGCGGTCAATACTTCGGCAAGCTGGAGGCTGGGACTCATACGCGAGCGGTGGTTTGAGACGCAATAGTGTGCAATTGCACCGTGCGGCCTAACTCCGAGGGCAGGTTGAAGCGCACGTCTTCTTCCTTGATCTCCATTTCCTCAAGGGTGTCAAATCCGCGGCCCTGCAACGACTCAATCAGTTCTTCCACCAGGTTTTCCGGCGCCGAAGCTCCCGCCGTGACTGCTACCGTTTGGATGTTGCTGAGCCATTCCGGTTTCACTTCTCTTAGGTCGTCAATCAGGTAGGCCGGAACGCCCATCTTTTCGCAAACTTCGACGAGGCGCCGCGAATTGGAGCTGTTCTGCGACCCAACGACGAGCAAAAGCTCGCACAGAGGCACTACGGCCTTCACTGCAAGCTGCCTATTTTCAGTTGCATAGCAGATATCCTGCGCCGCCGGACCCTGGATGTTAGGGAACCGCTCCTTCAACCGCTCCACGATGTCCTTGGTCTCGTCCAGGCTCAAAGTGGTCTGCGTGATAAAGGATACGTGCTGGGCATCGGGGACCTTCAACTGGTCCACATCCTCGACGTTCGAGACCAGGAATGTGGCCTCGGGAGCCTCGCCCAACGTACCGATCACTTCATCGTGATCCTTATGCCCAATCAGCACGATGGAATAGCCCTTCTGCGCGAATTTCTTGGCTTCCAGGTGGACTTTGGTCACCAGCGGGCACGTCGCATCGATGACCTTCAAATTGCGTTCGCGCGCCTGGCTCCAGACGGCCGGAGAAACACCGTGGGCGCTGAAAATCAGCCGCGCACCGGAGGGGACTTCCTCCAGCTCTTCCACGAAGATCGCGCCTGCTTCACGCAACTCGTCAACCACGTGCTTGTTATGGACAATCTCCTTGCGCACATAGATCGGCGCACCGTACAGGTCCAGGGCGATTTTGACCACGTCGATGGCGCGTACCACGCCAGCGCAAAATCCTCGCGGTCTGAGCAGGATGATCTTCTTGGACGCGGAACTCATAGGGAACTTACATTATAACAAGATCGGACAGTCTACGCCTCGGCTAACCGTTCTGAAACAATGTCCCCTGCCCCAACATCCAATGCGGATCGAACCGCCGCTTCACCGCCCGCATCGCCTCGATCTCGGCCGGAGAGTATTGCAGTTCCAACAAGTGCGCCTTGCGCTTACCCAACCCGTGCTCCGCGCCCACGGTTCCGCCAAGCGCGACGGCGTCCTGGGCCAGTTCGGTGGTGACAGCCTTGGCCGCGGCGAACTGCTCCGGCGTATCGGAAAACGTGTTGATGTGCACGTGCGCATCGCCAATGTGGCCGAAAATTACGTAATTGTCACCCACGGCGCGCGCCAGCTTCTGATGATAAATCGCCAGCATCTCGCGATTTCTCTCGAGCGGCACTGCGTAATCCGTACTCAGCTTCATGAAGCCTGTTTTCCGGATGCGCGCGTTCACTCGCTCTGGCAGATTGTGGCGAAACTGGCGAAACCGCTCCCGGTCGGACGCCGACATGGCGAACCAGGAGTCTTCCTCCAGCGCCCCCGTCATGTCGATATCCGCGTCGCCCTCCATTTCGATCATCAGCGCGGCTTTCTGCGGCACGTCCATCATCGCCAGGGATTTGCCGTCGAGATATTCCAGCATGCGCAGCCCTGGCGTCGCGCGCCATCGGTCCACCGCATCCAGCGCCGCTTCATCGGACGGAAAGAACACCACGCCGCCCAGCAGTTCTCCGGGCGCGGGCAGCAACTTTAGCTCAGCCTGCGTCACCACGCCTAGCGTCCCTTCATTGCCGATGAACAGGTCCACCCAGTCCATGTCCTTGGTCAGCCTATATCCTGCGGAGTGCTTGGTAGTTCGCGGCAAAGGCAGAGCTGGAACATCGAAATCCACCTTTTCGCCGCGCCGGACCTCGATCACGCGTCCGTCCAACAGCGCGACGCGCAGGGCTAAAACGTGTTCGCGCGTGGCTCCATATTTAAACGACCGCGACCCGCTGGCATTGGTCGCGATATTACCACCGATCGACGACGTGTTCTCCGTCGGATCGGGCGCGTAAAACTGTCCCGAAGCCGCTGCAGCGGACTGTACCTCGCGCAGCAGAACGCCAGGTCCCGCAAGAGCCTTACCGTTCTGAATCTCCAGCGTCCGCAGCTTCCCGAGCGATAATCCCCACCCGCCCTGAGGCGCCGCGCCCCCGGTGACTCCCGTAAGGGCTCCCATAACGGTCAACGGCATACGTTCGGCAGAAGCTCGCGTCAGAATCTCGACGACCTGCTGCTCGTTCTCCGGGGAAAAAATCTGGTCCGCGGACCCGGGATACCCGGACGCGTCGGTGATCTCCATTACTTCAGTGTACGGCCTAACAGAGCCTTACGGACGAAGAAGCCAGGACCAACCTCCTAGCTTTGTATTTAAACCTCTAAGATCACCGGCATGATCAGCGGACGCCGCGACGTTTCCTTGGTCAGATACCGCTTCAGATCGGCGCGAATTTTCTCCTGCATGACGCCAAAATCCGTCCGCTCCTCGGCCGAAGATGAGTTCAGCGTCTTCATCACGATCTTGCGCGCTTCTTCCATCACATCCGAGCGCTCGTCCAGCGACATGAACCCCCGGCTCACGATCTCCGGCAGTGCCTCGCACACGCCCGTGTGCTTATTAATGGCGATAATCGGCAGCACAAAGCCGTCTTCGGACAAATGCCGCCGGTCGCGGATGACCATATCTTCGACGACCTCGTCCAGAGTGCCCGAATCAATGCAGATGCGGCCGACCGTCACCGGGTCGCCTTTGCGCGCGCCTTTTTTGTCAATGATCAGTGTCTCGCCCGACTCCAGCACGAACGTCGCCTCTAGGTTGTAATGCGTCAGATGCTGCGCCAGCTTGGCGTGCTTGGTCATCTGCCGGTATTCGCCGTGCACCGGCACGAAATACTTCGGCCGCACCAGGTTCAGGATCAGCCGCAACTCCTCCGCGCTGCCGTGGCCCGATACGTGAATCGGAGGATTCATCGGTCCATAGACCAAGTCCGCGCCGCGCCGCGAGATGTGGTTCATCATGCGGTAAATCGCTTTTTCGTTACCCGGAATAATGCGCGCGCTCAGCGCCACGGTGTCGCCGGTTTCGATCGACAAATGTTTGTGATTGTCCACGGCCACGCGCGACAGAGCCGACATCGGCTCGCCTTGCGTACCGCTCACAATGGCGCACACCTTTGACGGAGCCGTCTGCGCCAAATCCTGCGGCCGCAGCAGAATGCCGTTGGGAATTGTCAGGAACCCCAGATTGTGCGCGATCTCCGTGGCCGAGTTCATGCTTCGCCCAATAAACGCCACCTTGCGTCCATATTCGTGCGCCACGTCCAGAATCTGCTGCAGCCGGTGAATGGACGAACTGAAGCAACTGATGACGATCTTGCGCTGCGCGCGCATGAAGATTTCGGTCAGGCGGGGCGCGATGGCGCGCTCGCTCTCCGTGTAACCGGGGCGATCAACGTTGGTCGAATCCGACATCAGCAGTAGCACGCCGCGCTTGCCGTATTCGGCGAACTTATGCAGGTCGAACAGTTCGTTGTCAGTGGGCGAAGGGTCCACTTTGAAATCGCCCGTGTGCATGATCACGCCCAGCGGCGTGGTGATGGCCAGCGCCACGCAGCTCACGGTCGAATGCGTAACGTGAATAAATTCGATGGAGAACGGCCCCAGCTCCAGTTTGTCGCCCGGCTTCACGATGTTCAGGCGCGCCTGCTTCAGCATCTCGTGCTCTTCCAGACGCCGCCCCACCATCGCCAGAGTGAACGCCGTGCCGTAGACCGGGATGTTCATCACGCCCAATAAAAACGGCACTCCACCGATGTGGTCCTCGTGCGCGTGGGTGAGGATCAGGCCGCGCACATGCTCGGCGTTGTCCTCCAGATACGTGAAATCGGGCGTGACGATATCGACGCCCATCAGTTCCGCGTCCGGGAACATCATGCCCGCGTCGAGGACGATAATATCGTCGCCGTAGCGGACGGCCATGCAGTTCATACCGAACTCGCCCAGCCCTCCCAGGGGTATAATTTGCAATTTTTTGTCAGACATTAAACTATCCAAGATTAGCGCACTACGCAAAAAATGGCGCGGCCCGCCCGCCAGGGGCTTGACAGCAGGCCATACTCGTGGTTTACTCAGACAGCTACCCTAGCAGCCTATGTATATGGGCACCAACTCCGCTCAAACCCAGCTTGATCTTCTCGTTTTGACCGTTCTCTCCCGCCGCGGACCTCTCCATGGCTACGGCATCGCCGAGGCCATTGAAACCCTCTCCGCCGACGCGCTCCGCATTGACGAAGGCTCACTCTACCCGGCGCTGCATCGCATGGAAGAAGCAGGCTGGATCGCCGCTGAGTGGACCATCACGGAAAACAAACGCCGCGCGCGCCTCTATCAACTGACGCGCGCCGGTAAAAAGCAACTCGCGTCGGAAACCGAACGCTGGACGGCCTTTTCGGCCGGTATCGCCCGCGTGCTGAGGCACGCCTGAAGGAGGTTTTTCATGTCCTGGCTGTCGAGACTCCGCAACGCCATCGCGCCACAGCGTTTGGATGAGGACCTCCACGACGAACTGGCCGACCACATCGCCCGCCGCGCGGCATCTCTCCGCAGCGAAGGCGTTTCAGAGGAGGAAGCCCACCGCCGAGCGCGCGTGAAGTTCGGCAATGCCACGCAAATCCGGGAACAGAGCCGCGAAATCCGGCTAGCCTCCATCCTGGAAACCACGCTTCAGGACCTCCGCTACGCCTGGCGAGGCATGATCAAAAGCCCGGCCTTCGCGCTCACCGCGATCGGATCGCTCGCGCTCGCCATCGGCGCGAACACCGCGATTTATTCCATCGTCGACGCCGCGCTGCTGCGCCCCTTACCCGTCACTGAGCCGGATCGCCTGTTCAGGCTTGCGACGCCACAAATCCAGGATGACGAGAAGGCAACCGCCAGCGACCGTACCTCCTTCAGCTATCCCGAGATCGAGATGTTCCGCCGGGCCGCCGGGAATTCCGCTCGCCTGGCGCTGTTCAGTTATGGAGGGCAAATCGACATCCAGATTCCGGACTCCGACGCTCCCTACGAGCACGCCGTGCGGCAGTTCGTCTCCGGGGACGCGTTCGATATCCTGCACGTCCCACCAGCGCTGGGACGCGTGTTTACCACCGCCGAAGATCGCGTGCCGGGAGGCCATCCCTATGTCGTCCTCAGCTACGACTACTGGCAGAAGCGATTCCAGGGCGACCCGCGTATCGAAGGCCTACGCATGCAAATATGGGGAAAACCGTACACCGTCCTCGGCGTGGCACAGAAGGGATTTTCGGGCGTCGAACCCGGCAAATTCGTCGACATCTGGATGCCCGCCATGATGTTCAGCACGCCCGCGCTCTCTGAACCGGGTTGGTCGTGGTTCCAAATTCTTGGCCGCCTGAGCCCCGGAGCCACAGGCACCCAGTTGCAGGCGCGCCTTCAGCCGGTCTATTCGGCGACCGAGGCGGAATTGGTGAAGCGCTTCCCAACCATGCCCGCCACCATTCAGACTCAGTTTCGAAAGCGCTCCATCCTGGTCTATTCCGGGGCCACGGGGGCCTCGAGTTTCCAAACCACCTTCGCTCGGCCCTTGTGGATCGTGTTCGGCGTCGCGGCGGGAATTTTGTGGATCGCCTGCGCGAACGCCGCTGGCCTGCTGCTGGCCCGCTCCACCGCCCGAGCGCCGGAAATCGCGATGCGTATTTCAATAGGAGCGTCCCGCGCGCGCCTGGTTCGCCAGTTACTCACCGAGAGCCTGCTGCTATCGCTGATCGCCGGAGCGTGTGGCTGGGCGCTGGCGCAGGTCGCCGCGCCCGCCATGGTGCCAATGCTCTCCAGCGATTCGGACCCGGTGCGTTTGGGGCTTGCAATGGACACCCGTGCGCTGTTGTTCTGCGCCGTCGTCTCCGCGCTGGCCGTGGTGGTGTTCGGCGTGCTCCCGGCGTGGCAGGCTTCCCGCGCCCAACCCATGCGCGAACTGCGCGGCGCGCGGAGCCACGCCGGCAAACTGCGGCTTGGACGGGTCTTCGTCGGCGTCCAGGTGGCCTTCGCATTCACACTGACGATCGCCGGCGCGAGCTTTTTGTTCAGCCTGAAGAATCTGTTCTCGGTCCACACCGGATTCAATCCGCACAACGTCGCCGTGGTCGACGTCAGCACCGAACTGAGCGATGTGAGCCAGAAGCCCGAGCTGAACGTCTTCGCCGACGATCTGCAGCGCCGCATCGAGGCTCTGCCCGGCGTCGAAAGCGCAGGCCTGGCGCAGCGAGGCGCCATGTTCACCGGCAGGGAGAGCAGTTATCAGGTGATCGTGCCCGGCCGGCGTCCGCCCGATCGCGAGGAATATGCCGTATCGGTTTCGCCGCGCTATTTTTCCGCGCTGCGCCTGCCATTGCTCGCCGGCCGCGATTTCGAGCTGCGCGACCGGGACGATCAGCTACAGAGTCCTCGCCCGACCATCGTCAATCAGGCGCTGGCGCGGAGCTATTTCGGCGCTGCCGATCCCATCGGAAAGACATTTCAGACGCCGGACAGCGGCAAACTGGTTGACCACCTGATTATCGGCCTGGTGTCCAGCGCTCCGTTCGATTCGCTTCGCCAAGGCCCGCAAGCCATCATGTACGGAGTGGAGCGCGGCGATAACTATCTGACGCTTTACATCCGCTCACGCCTCGGCCTGGGCTCCATCGTATCGATGGTGGAGCGTGAGTCTCGCGCCACGGCACGCGCGTGCGCGACGCCACCACCCTGGACACACTCATCGGCATTACGCTGCTGCGGGAACGCCTGCTGGCCGGCATCGGAGGCGTCTTCGCGCTGCTCGGCCTGCTGCTCGCCGCCATCGGATTGTTCGGCCTGCTGAATTATTCCGTCACGCGCCGCACGCGTGAGATCGGCATCCGCGCCGCCCTGGGTGCGCGTCCAACGGCGTTGGTCTTTCTGGTATTGAAAGACGTGTTCGCCACCATCGGCGGAGGCCTCGCCGCTGGACTCGCGGGCTCTTTCGCTGCCATGACCATGGTCCGTTCGCTTCTGTTCGGGATTCGCCCGCTGGACCCACTCGTGATCGCCACCGCAGCCACGATCTTCCTCGCCGCCGCTCTCATCGCGGGAGGCTTGCCCGCACGGCGCGCCGCCACCATCGATCCGATGATCGCGCTGCGCCAGGAGTAAACTAAGGTCATGGTATCGGCCACCCAAATCCCGGTTGCGGAGTACCTCAAGACCACCTACAGGCCCGACCGCGATTATGTGAACGGCGAAATACGGGAGCGCACAGTGGGTGAACGTGATCACAGTCAGCCGCAGGCACTTCTTGCGGCCTACTTCCTAGTCCGCCGAAAAGAGTGGGGCCTATGGGCGCTCGCGGAGCAGCGAGTTCACGTGAAGCCCGATCACTTCCGCATTCCCGACGTCTGTGTCCTGCGGGCCGACGCGCCGTACGAGCAAGTCGTCAGAACGCCGCCGCTCATTTGTATTGAAATTCTCTCTAAAGACGATTCCTTCGACACCATCGTCGACCGCCTCGACGACTACCTCGCCATGGGTGTCCCGAACGTGTGGGTCATCGATCCGCGAACCCGCCGCGGCTACCGCTACACAGCCGAGGGGTTCCCGACCGCCCAGGACGGCATCCTTCGGACCTCCGATCCCGAGCTCTCCGTCCCCCTTCAAGCCCTTTTCGATTGACGGAGCGTTTCCATCCACTCGCGCACTACGTCCGCGCCTGAGAATTGAGCGGCCCAACGGCGCCGGAACTGCTCCACTTTCTTGCGCTGCGCCCGTTTGAGCGCGGCCCGAATCTTTCGTCCGGACACCATCCGCCGAACGGACGCGTAATCGTTGATCTCTCCCAACTGCTTCTGGATCCTCCTCAGTTGCAGGATCAGGCCATCCACAGATCCGCCATAAACCCACTCAAACGAGTCCAGCGTGTAACGAAACTTCTTGGCAGCGATTCTAAAGCGGTGTAATTCCTTGGCCCGAGCCTCATCGCGCGCCGCGTGCTTGCCCCGGCGGAAGAATTCTTTCGACATCGGTGGCAGGATCCGCACGGCGGTTTTTCTCACCGGACGGTCGCGGGATTCCGCCCTCAACACCGGGTAGCCGTCTTCTAACCAACGGGCGAGCAGAACCCCCAACTCCTTGGCAGATGCGTTGCGCTCGGTTCGGAAACGGAGCCCACTCGCGGGCACACCCAGTTTCGTCAATAGCCGCAGGGCGATGTCGCGATCGCGCACGCGGCCCGCCTGCTGCATGATTTCTCTTAGCTGGCGCAGGATCGCTCGTGCTTCCTTGCGAGGGAAACATGGTCTCAGCACCTCGAGAAAACAGGCAAATCTCCGGATATCCGCGCGCAGATGGTGCACCGCCTCGGCGCTCCCGGATTGGCGTGTTCGCGCAATCTGCAGGGTAAGCCGTCGAAGCAGTATGTTCGCCTGCTCCGCCGCAAATTCCCCGGTTGAGGAAGTGGACACGCAATTCGATTGTACGAAAAATACCAGCTCTGCAGCCCCCGGCGTCCGTTGGGGATTCCTAGTGGCTGTGCTCCGCCGCCGCACCTACATTGAGGAATTTCGACACCACCATCCATAGATGCAGCGGCTCCACCGGCTTCGACAGGAACGCCTGCATCCCCTGCCGCAGGCACCGCTCCCGCAACTCGTCGGAAAAATCGGCCGTCAGTGCCAGAATTGGCACCACGTCGTAGCCCGGCAGTTTGCGCATCTCTGCCGTCGTCTCCAGCCCGTTCATCCCCGGCATTTGCAGGTCCATCAACACCAGGTCATACTTCTTTTGCGATGCGGCCGCCAGCGCAGCCAGCCCGGATGCGACTCCGTCAACGGACAACTGACGCCGCTCCAGCGCACGCTTCAGAATCGTCAGCCCGACTGCGTTATCCTCCACGGCCAGGATAGTCGGACCGCTGCCCGCGTGCCCGGCCACGTGCGCTGTTTCCACTTCCGTTTCCGTCACGCGCAGGGGAATCCGCAGCGTGAACGTGGACCCCTCGCCCGGCGTGCTGGTCACATCGATTTCACCCTGCATCAGCCCGGCCAGTTTCTTCGCAAGCGCCAAGCCCAGACCCAGGCCCGGATAATTGCGCGAGAGTCCCGAATCCACCTGCCGGAACGATTCGAAAATGCGCTCCACCTGATCCGAGGGAATGCCGATGCCCGTATCCTGTACCTCAATTTGCAGCATTCCGGTCGCGCCGGGCGCGCGCAGCACGCGCAGTTCCACGCCTCCGTGATGCGTAAACTTAATTGCGTTGGCCAAAAAATGGCTCAGCAGTTGACGCAAGCGCGGCGCGTCACCCACCATCGTCTCCGGCAAACCCGCGTCGTAGACAGCACGCATCTTCAGTCCCTTGGCCTCGGCCTTCAGCAGCTGATGCGCCAGCGCCGATTCGGTCAAATCCTTCAACCGGAACTCGCTCTCATCCAACGAATAGTGGCCGGCCTGCAGCGCCGAATACTCCAGCGTGGCGTTCAAAATTTCAAATAGATTTTCGGCACACAGGCGCGTCGCCGCCACGTACTCTCTTTGCTCGTCGTCCAGATTGGTTTCCAGCAGCAGATCGGTCATGCCCAGGATGCCGCTCAGCGGCGTCCGGATCTCATGACTTAAGCTGACGAGGAACGACCCTTTCAGGCGCTCAATCTCATCGGGCGACCCTGGGTTCTGAGAGGCGCGGCCGGCCTCTTGCGGCGATTGGGCGGAAACGGCCATATGCGAATCAATCACCTGACTATGAAACAATCGGCGGACGATGCCAGAGGGATTAGCCCCTCCGTAGGGTTTTGTATAACTACTGTATCTCCTTCACCACCGCCTCGGCAGCCAGGACGTCGTGATTCGCGCTCAGCAGCACCCGCTTTGGTTTTTTGGGCAAAATCACATTGATCTCCGGGCTCGTCATATCTCCCTTCATCACCACCCCGCCGACGCGCATCACCCGGCCGTCGAAATCCATGTAAACCGGCACCCTCATCACGAAATCCGGCGACACCTCGCTCTGCGTCAGCGTCCCCGTGAACCGCAGTTTGCCGCCGTCGGCCGGCTTGAGCGAATATTCCAGCCGGTACTTCGGCAAATCGGTACCATAAATCCATTGGCGGGTGAACCAGGCCATGGTGTGTGTGCCGTCCAAATCCATGGCTGGCTTGATGTGTTTGGCCACGACCGCCATGAACCCCTCTGACGACGCGTTGCGGTACAGATACGTCTTGACGAAGTCCTGCATCATCGAATTGAAATCCTGATCGCCGGTTTTTTCGTCGCGCATCAGCATCCGCAGCATCTGCGCCAGGTACGCTCCCTTGGGATAAATCGACCCACGCGCCGCGTTCGGAGTCTTCGGCGTATTCAACCGATACCCCAGCCATATCGGGCCCGCGTCGTTCGCCGAAATGCCGAAATTATTCTTTTCTACGATCTGCAGACGCAGCCTGTCCCAAAATTTGTCGACTTCCGCAGGCTTGCGCGTCGCCTCCAAAAACAACCCCGCCGAAAATTCCGCGAGTCCCTCCGACAGCCACTGATCGTGATAGCTCGACCACCCCACCATGTGGCCCCACCACTGGTGCGCGATCTCATGCGGCGTCACTTCGTCGATGAATTGCGAAAATTTGAACTCCATCGCGCCCAGCATGGAAAACCGCTGCGTCGGATCCAAAAACGCGCTCACCGGCAGATACACCAGCGTGGGCCATGATTGTCCGAAGCCGAACGCTGGCTGCTGCGTCACCGCGAGGCGTCCGAACGGGCAATCGCCGAACGTCTTCTCGAACAACCGCATAGAATTTTCCGCGTCCACCAGCGCACTCTGGGCCATGGCCGACGGCGTCAACGCCATCTGCTCGGCGAACGGACGCAGCATCGACGGCACCTGCTGCGTGGTGAAGACTTCCAGCTCGTATTTGGAAACCTCGTCCGAGACGCTCTTCTTCTTATACTCGCCGTAATTGAACCCGGCCACCGCCATCTTTGCGTCCGATTTCCACTCCGACACCGCCTGCGCGCCATCCGTCGATTCGCTCACCCGCTGTCCCACAGCCACCAGCGTGAACTGCTTTGGATAGCGAAACTTCAGGTCGTACAGCGCGTGATCGTAAAACGTATTGACGTTCGGATACCACGCCGACCGCTCCGCCACGAAGAAATTTCCTCCTCCGGCGTCGTAAATCACCTTATTGCCTTCGTATTCGAAATGGAGCGAATAGTTTTTGCCGCGCTCCAGCCTCTCCCGCATCACCACGTAGAACGACCCATCGCCCTTCACCGATTCCTGAATGAACCCGACCGCCTTCTTCTCGCCATCGGTGACTTTTTTCACCCGCAGCGACGGCAGCAGATCGAAGCGGATCACGCGCGTGCCGTCGGTCACCGCGGTAAACTCCAGATCGGTGGTTCCGGTGAGCGCGCCGGCGTGGCCCACCTCCGTATCGATGAAAAAATGATTGGCTTGCACTGTGCGCTTGTCTTCGCCTGAGTTCGCCGTGTGCTTTTCCCACTCGGACGCCAAGTGCGAAAGATACCAGATGCCCGCCTTATCGCCGCCCGCGTCTAAGTTAACGAGCGCCGTCTCTTCGGGAGATTGCTCGTGCGGCATCGCACCCGATGGAACCGTGAAGAACCGCAGGTCGGGATCGTGCTTGCCGTGCATGTAAATGCGGAAGGACGCGCCGCGCTTGGGATTCAGCAACTCGCTGAGCACCTCTGCTTCAACGTTGCCGATGTCGCCCGCCGTGCGTTCCTTGCGTAGCTTGTCGCGCAGTTCTTTCAACACCCCCGCCGCGCGTACATCGGCCTGCCGAGCCGACGCCTGTCCCTTTACTTCTTCGAACGTCGCGTCAGTGAAGTAAATCACCGCCGAATCGAATGCTTCTTCGATCTCCGGCTTGCCCGTCACCAGCGTCAAGTGTTTTTCCTCGACTTTCGACGCCGATTTCAGCCGGAACACGCCTTCGCCCACAAACACGCCGATCGCGTGATGCCCCAGCACCTCAGGCAGAAACGCAATCTGGCCGTTTTTCAGGGTAATGGTGCCGACGTCGCGTTTTAATTCGACGTTTTCGGTGAGATAGGCTTCCGAGGGCGCGCCATCGCGCAGCCCCCGGTAGGGATCGGTTTGAGCGTAAGCGCAAACCGCGATCCCCGCCAGCAGGAACGCTTTCATGCAGCCATTATGGCTTTTTCACAGGGGGCTTCGGTTTATCCTCCACCGATTCGCCGAACGTGATGGTGGTGTCCGCCTTGAAGCGCTTATAGTCTTCGTACTTCACGGTCTGTTTCATGCGGACGTCCATATCTTTAAAATGCAGCGTATCGTTGGCGATGGTGTACGTGGGGAACCAGTATTTTCCGTCGATCTGCTCGCGATACGTTTCGAATTTCGGGAACTGCTGGCCGTTGCCACCCTTATTGGCCGAGCCCACGCCGCGGCCGTAGCTTTTCACGATCTGCAAATCGCGGTCGTCCACCCACACTTCACCCTGGAAATAGCGCTTCTTGCCCTCGTATTTCTTGGGCTTCACCGCGAACACGTAGCAGCCGATCTCATCCACCTTCTGCTTTCCCAGGTACCGGATCAGATACTCGCCCAACTGGTCCGTGGTCAGAACGAACGGCTGCACGCTTTTTAAATCTTCCATGTCCTCCGGCGTCAGGATCAACTGATGAAGGTTCGGCACAGGCGACCGCACTACGTGTTCGCTGCGCTTACCGCCGGAATCGAAAATAATATCGGACACCATCTCCCAGCGCCCCGTCGTATTGCCGGCATCATCCAACTCCTGCACGCGCGCCGTCTGCCGGTACACATAACTTTCGCGAGCCTTGGCAAACTCGGCTTCCTTTGCCGCGAACTTCTGAATAATTTCGTCGATCTGCGCCTGCGTCGGCTCGGTATCGGCCGCCATCAGCGCTCCCGCCGCGATCAGAACCAGTCCCAAGGTTTTCATACGCGCTCCTATTTCTTATCGAGCATCTGCTTCGCGATCGTCACGCGCTGCATATTGCTGGTGCCTTCGTAAATCCGCCCGATTTTCGAATCGCGGAACAGCTTCTCCACCGGATAATCCTTCGTGAAGCCCACGCCGCCCAGCACTTCCACCGCCCGCGACGCGTTTTTCTCCGCCACTTGCGACGCGAAATATTTGCACATCGCCGCCTCGGTGACAAACGGCATCCCCGCATCCCTCAGCCGAGCCGCGTTGTAAACCATCAGCCGCGCGGCTTCCACGTCCACGGCCATTTCCGCCAGATCGAACTGCACGCCTTGAAATTCGGCGATCGTTTTCCCGAACTGCTTGCGCTGCTTGGCATACGCCAGCGCATGATCCAGCGCTCCCTGCGCCAGTCCGACCATCTGCGCGCCAATCCCGATGCGTCCTTCGTTCAAGGTCTCAATCGCGATCTTGTAGCCTTTGCCCACCTCGCCAATCACGTTGGCTTTCGGGACGCGGCAGTCGTCCAAAATCAGCTCACAAGTAGAAGACGCGCGAATGCCTAGCTTGTCTTCCTTTTTCCCCACCGCAAAGCCCGGAAATTCGCGTTCGACCAAAAACGCCGTGATGCCCTTGTAGCCCGCTTCCGGATTCAGGTTGGCGAACAACAGGAACAACCCCGCCTCGCCCGCATTGGTGATCCACAGCTTGCGGCCCGTAATCTTGTAATGATCGCCCGCGTCCACCGCCCGCGTCGCCAGCGCGAAGGCGTCGGACCCCGAGCCGGCTTCCGACAACGCGTAGCTCGCCAGCGTGTCCGTGCACAGGCGCGGCAGATATTTCTTCTTCTGCTCCTCTGACGCCCAGCGCAGGATGGCGTTGTTGAACAGAGTGTTCTGCACGTCGACGATCACCGCGGCCGACGGGTCCACCTTGGCCAACTCCTCGATCGCGATGATCGATTGAAAAAAATATCCACCCTGGCCGCCATACTCCTCGGGCACATCGATACCCATCAGCCCCAGCGCGAAACACTCCGCGATCAGGTCTTTTCGAAACTTCCCCTCTTCGTCCATCGCGCGGACGTGCGGCCCGATCCTTTCCCGCGCGAACTTCCGCACGGTGGCTTGAAACATCCGTTCTTCTTCGCTGAGGTGCGTCAGCGGACTGGGCGTAACGCGTGTATCGGTGGCCTGCATAGTTTCAATTGTAGAATGAACGGGAAAGGTGAGCGCAAAGGGCGCAGCCCGTTTTGCGCGATTCAACAAATGACCGACTGGAAGAGATCCGCCGCCGCGCTCGACCCGCCCATCCCCGACGCCGACATAGAAAAGCTCCTGCCCGTAGTGGAAGCACTCGAAGCATCCTTCCGTCCTTTGCAGGCCACGTTGACGCCCGAAGACACCGTATGGTCCGGCCCGGAGGACTTTTCATGACCCTCCTTGAAATGCACGACGCCCTGCGCGCCAAAAAAGTTTCTTCGCTCGAACTGACGAACACGGCGCTCGCTGCCATCGCCAAGGAAAACCCTCGCCTGAACGCCTTCATCACCGTAGCCGCTGACACCGCCAGAGCCCAAGCCCAAGCCATGGACGCCGAACTAGCAAAGGGCATCGACAGAGGCCCGTTACACGGCATTCCCATCGCCCACAAAGATCTGGTTTATACAAAGGGCATCCGCACCACCGGAGGCTCCAAGCTCTTCGAAAATTTCATCCCCGATCACGACGCCGACATCGCCACCAACTTAGCCAACGCCGGCAGCGTCATGGTCGGCAAAACCGGCCTGCATGAGCTAGCCTACGGCATTACCTCCAACAATCCGCACTTCGGCGCGATCCGCAATCCTTGGGACACAGACCGCATCCCCGGAGGCTCCAGCGGAGGCTCCGCTGCAGCCGTAGCCGCAGGCATTCTGCCCATGGCCACCGGCACCGACACCGGAGGCTCCATCCGCATCCCGGCCTCGTTTTGCGGCATCACAGGCCTGAAACCAACCTTCGGCCTGATCAGCAAGCGAGGCGTGATGCCCCTGGGCTGGACCATGGATCACATGGGTCCGTTAGCGAAAACCGTCCGAGACACCGCCGTCAGCTTCCACGCCATGGCCGGCGCCAAATCCGGATACGTCCCTCCGCCGCAAGTGGATATTAAGGGCCTCCGCATCGGGCTGCCGCAAAATTATTACCTGGAAAGAATCGACGTAGAGGTCGGCCTGGCAGTCCGCAAGGCAATCCAAACCGCAGCCGCCCTAGGAGCGCAGATCGTCGACGTAACCATCCCCGATATCGACGCTCTTAACGTGATCGGCCGAGTCCTGTTGTTAGTCGAAGCCAGTTCCGTCCACCGGGGAAATCTCCACCGCCGCGACGCCTTCGGCCCCGACGTAATGACACTACTGGACCAAGGCCGCCTGATCCGCGCAGCAGACTACGTGGACGCCCAGCGCCTCCGCCGCATCTACCAGCGCGATTTTTCGAAACTGTGGAGCAAGGTAGACTGCATCTTCACGCCCACCACGCCGACAGCAGCCCCGAAAATCGGCCAGGTAACAATGAAGGTAGGCGACAGCGAAGAAGACGTGCGGTTAGCCACAACCCGCTTCATGCGAGCCATAAACGTCCTGGGCATCCCGGCGTTATCAATCCCGTGCGGCTTCACGCAGGCAGGATTACCAATAGGCCTCCAAATCCTGTCAGGCCCGCGCACCGAAGACACGCTACTAAGAATCGGCGCAGCAATAGAAGACGCCACCGCAGTGATCGGGAGGAAACCCCGAACCGCCACGCGCTAATTCTCGGTCGGAACCTTCTCCGCATGGACGACGACGAAAAGTTCGACCGCCGCTTTCCGGGGCTGGAGTTTTAACCCTAGCTGGTCCTCAATCGCGGCCATAAATCCCCCGATGGGGTCAGCACCCGGAGTCATGTACGCCTGAGGAGCAAGCGTGAAGTCGAAGCGTCCATCCAGGCCTGTCTTGTCGAAAACCGCGCCGAGGAAAATAAGGGAAAGAACGTCCGCAAGCTCGGCCATCGATGTTCTCTTGAAGTGACCCACTGGGCCATTCCCGCCGATGTCTGCCTCGCCTTCTTCGCCCGAAAAGTGGAGCTTCGTCTTGTCCTTCACAACCAGGTCATATCCCCGCAGCTCTTTGGCCTCGCGACGGAACTGCAGTTTGAATCGCGTGGCAAGAAGCGTCTGCATCATCGTCCGGAGTTGGGCAACCGGCGTGCCTTCTTCGGACTTCGCGCTGATGTTGTAGTGCTCCGCGGCAAGCATATCGGTGCCGGAAATCTCATAATTCTTAAGATCGTAGGCCCACTTGACCACGGTGTGCAGACGGACATTCGTCATGATGACGCTGCCCGGATGCGCCTTGACCTTTTCATCGAACGGACTGCCGTTATCGTCCCCCTGGTTCGGAACGGCCCGCACCGACGCTACGTCGAACGCCGGTTGCGCAGCTACGAAGATCGAGCTAAGCAAGCCAGCCCAAAAGAACGCCTTCATGGAAGTCTATCGTCTGACGACCTCCAACAACTGTAGACCATTCCCAACGGGGCCGACCTTGTGGGGCGGGCTATCCAGCCGGCCGCCGACTTTCAGTCGGCTCTCCTCGCGCGACCAACCAAGCCGGGCCAGAGCCCGACCGCCGGATAAATAGCCCGCTCCACAACAACTCCATCCAGCCCGAGCGCCGTCAAAGCTACCTTCAAATCCGCGACGGCTTCCTCTTCCGTCTCACCCTCGCCGTAAGCAGGAATATCCGGCACCCGAGCCGTGAGTCCGCCGAACTCAGGATCGGGAATCAGTTCCACCGTCATGACCGCCTTCCGACCCCGTAATATTTCCCGCCGATTCAACCACATCCCACTTTCACCCACCGGCACCTCGCAAACTCTCGCGTACTTTGTAATCGAAGAGTCCGTGCGCTCAGCCAGAAGGAGAGACGGATCGACAGTAGGGGCAATTCTAGAACAAGCCTCGATGGGTCTGTGAGCACTGGCCGTCGCGTCGGGACGATACCGGCCCCTCGCCGTTGCGGGTTGAATAAACGGACTTCCTGTCAGGCGAAGTAAAACTCCTGGCTAGAGGGCGCCCTTGATAATTTTGTTCTTTGACAACTAGTGCACCGGAGCCGCCGGGCCTCCCTTTTTCGCCCGCTTCATCAGTAACGGCAGCGGAACCATCAGCGCCGCCAGAATCGCGAACACCCAAATTGTGTCCAGGTACGCGATCATCGACGATTGCGCCTGCATCGCGCCATAGATCCGTTCGTACGCCATCTTGGTCGCCTCCGCCGCACCCACGCCCGATGCCTTCAGCGCGTTCGCCATACCCGCGACCGCGCTCGTAAAGCTCGGATCGTATTGACTGGTGTGCGCGCTCAGCACGCTTTGATGATATTGCCCACGCCTTGCGAGGAGCGTCTCTACGATCGATATGCCGAAGCTACCGCCCAGGTTGCGCGCCAAATTCGTCATGCCGCTGACGTTGTTGTTCTTGCCCTGCGGAATGCCCACGTAGCACATGGTCTGAATCGGCACGAATAGGAACGCGACGCCCACCATCTGATACGTCCGCAGCAGAATAATCTCGCCGAAGCTGACGCTCATGCTCAGCTTCGATGCCATGTAGAACATCGCCAGCGACGCCAGCGCCCAGCCCACCATGATCAGTCGCCGAGGGTCGAGTTTGCCCACCATGATGCCGATGAACGGCAGCATTAAAATGATGACGCCCGCGCCCGGACTCAGCACCATGCCGGCCTGCTCCGCTGTGTAGCCCATCAGCGTCTGCACCAATTGCGGAAGCAGCACCGTGCCTCCGAACAACGCCAGGCCCAGCATGAACATCATCACGCAAGACACGGAAAAATTGCGCACCTTAAACAGGCGTATATCGATCACCGGATTTTCATGATGCAACTCCCAGAAAAACGCAGTGACCAGGCAGACAACGCAGAGAATGCCGAACGTGTTGATGAAGTTTGACGCGAACCAGTCCTCGCGCTCGCCTTTGTCGAGCACCACCTGAAGCGCGCCGATGCCGACGGCGAGCAGGCCCAAACCGGGCCAATCCACGCGGCCCGTGGTTGCCTTCGCCGCTTTTAAATACGGTGGATCTTCCACCAGTCGCGACGTCAAAAGCAGCGAAATAATGGCCACCGGAACGTTGATGAAGAAGATCCAGCGCCAATCGAAATTGTCAGTGATATAGCCGCCCAGCGTCGGCCCGATCGCCGGAGCCATGACGACGGCCATGCCGTAAATCGCGAACGCCATGCCTCGTTTAGCAGGTGGAAATGTATCGGCCAGAATCGCCTGTTCGCTCGGAGCCAAGCCTCCGCCGCCCAGACCTTGCAGAACGCGGAAGAAAATCAGCATGCTCAAGTTCGGCGCCAGTCCGCACAGCAAACTGCTGATGCCGAACAGCACCACGCACATCATGTAAAAGCGTTTGCGCCCCAGCTGAATGGACATCCAGGCGCTGATGGGGAGAATGACCGCGTTCGCGACAAGGTAAGAGCTCAGCACCCAGGTACTTTCGTCCGTGCCGGCGGACAAATTTCCAGCGATATGCGGCAGCGCCACGTTGGCGATGCTGGTATCCAGCACTTCCATGAACGTTGCCAGCGTCACCGTCAACGCGATGATCCACGGATTGTGTTTCGGGATCCAAACAGCCGACGGCGCTAAGGGCGGTTTGGCCTCCAGCGTGGCCTCGCTCATTGCACTTGCACCGTGGGCGTCACGGACATGCCCTGACGCAGCAGGCGATCGGTATTCTGGCCCGGATCGAAGGCGATGCGAACCGGGATTCGCTGCACGACTTTGACGTAATTACCGGTGGCGTTTTCCGGAGGCAGCAGGCTCATGCGCGCGCCGCTGGCTCCGGCGATGCGGTAGATTTTGCCCGTGTACTCGCGGTCGTAGGCGTCCACTTTAATCTTCACGGGCTGGCCGACGCGCATTTTTTCGAGCTGCGTTTCCTTGAAATTCGCGGTCACCCACAGGTCGTCCAACGGCACGATGGCCATCAGTTCCTGCCCCGCGGCGACGTTTTGCCCTTCCGTGACACTCTTTTTTCCGACGATGCCCGCGGCCGGCGCGACGATGGTGGTGTATTGCAGGTTCAACTCCGCCTGATCCAGCGCGGCGCGCTTCTCGTCCACCTTGGCCGACGCCGACACCACCTTGGCCTGCGTCACTTTCAATTGATCTGGCCCTGTGAGCGCGGCCTGAATCTGCGCGTTGGCCTGCTCCACCCGAGTCTTGGCCTGTTCGACGTTCTTTTCCACCACCGAAATGTTCTGCCCAGCTTCCGTTGCCTGCGCCTTCACCGCATCCAGCGTCGCTTTCGCCGCATCAGCCGACGCCACGGCCTGATCATACTGCTGCCTGGAAATTTCATCCTTGGCGACGAGTTGCTTGTAGCGCTCTACGTCCTGTTGGGCTTTCGTCAGATTCGCTTGCGCCACGCGGACGTTCGCTTCCGCCGTGGCCTGACGCGCACGCGCCGCGGCCAGTTGCCGTTCCGCGCCCGAGACGCCCGCGCTAGCGTCCATCCTGGTCGAATTGGCCGTGGTTAAAGTACTTTTCGTATTCACCGTGGTAATCGGCACATCGGATCGCGAGCTTTGGTACTCAGCCACAGCGTCCGCCAGATCGGCGCGCGCTTTCGTCACCGCCACTTCGTAGTCTTTGGGGTCCAGCACGACGAGCACCTCGCCCGCCTTCACTTCCTGCGCCTCAGACACTTTCACTTCGACCACGTGGCCCGCGACGCGCGCGCTGATAGCATGGATGTCGCCGTCGATCTGCGCATCGTCGGTCGATTCCACCTTCGACAATCGCACCCATGTCATGTAGCCGCCGATGAGCAGCGCTACAAGAATCAATCCACCGATAATTTTGCCCACCGGGCTTTTCTTCGTCACGATCACTTGTTCTTCGGCCATATGATTAATCGCCCCCTATGAATGTCTTCAGATTGGTTTCCGCAGCGCCCAAGGCCCGGGCCAGCGCCACTTTCGCTAGATTATGCGCGTAAATGCTCGAAATCAGATTCTGCTCGGCGTTGGACACCGATTGCTGCGCCTGCACCACTTCAATGTTGTCGGTCACGCCAGCCGCGAACCGGTCGCGAGCCTGGGTTAAGGTTTGCTTCGCCAAATCGAGATTGCTGCCGGCAACCGACACCTGATCGGCCGCGGAGTTCAGGTCGAGCAGCGACGCGCGCACTTCCTGGTCGATCTGCCCTTGCAGGTTCGCCAGCTCTTCCTTGCGCTGTTTCAGGTCTGTATCGCGCTCTAAAATATCCGCCTTGCGGCGGCCTCCGTCGAACACGTTCATCTTCACCGAACCACTCAGGCTGAACGTTCCGTGGGATTGATCGAGCGTCGTGCCCACCAAATCGTAGTTCGCGTTGATGCTCGCCGTCGGCAGCCATTCGCGCATCACGGATTCTTTAGCGCGCTCCGCCGCGCGGACGTTGGCCTGCGCGCTTTGATAATCGGCGCGCGCCGCGTATGCCTTGGCCAGCGCGGCATCCGGCGTCAGGCCTTCCAGAGGTTTGTACGGTGCCTTATCCGAAATCTCAAACACCTGGCCCGAAGGCAAGCCGATGGCGCGCGCCAGCGACAGCTTATCTTTCGCCCTTTGGTTTTCCAGCGCGAGCAAAATCTGCTGCTGCGTCTTCAATTCCACCTGCGCGCGTAATTCATCGATTGCCGGCGACGTTCCGGCCGTGTGCTGATCCCTGGCGCGTTCATAGAGAGCCTGCGCCGTGGTCACCTGGACTTTGGTCGCATCCACGCGGGCCGAGGTCGCGATGATCTGCAGGTACGCCGCAGCCACGGCCTGCACCACCAGGTCGCGTGCGTCTTTTGCCGACAGCTCTGCAGCTTTCAATGCTTCATTGCGCGCTCGCAGCGCGTTCAGCGCGCGCGGATCGTAGACCGGAATGTGCGCCGAGGCGCCTGCGTCCTGGTAATGAAATGGCCCAATAATCGTGGGCACATTGTTGATGTGGAAACCGAACGTCTTCAGGCTCACCTGG
>Ga0209698_10001680_pt1 | contig 25537 bp, 17 predicted proteins | sample LitLauG_LLR_2012_FD_187203 | JGI IMG/M metagenome (GOLD analysis project Ga0209698, IMG submission 187203) | Freshwater sediment microbial communities from Pennsylvania, USA - Little Laurel Run_MetaG_LLR_2012 (SPAdes) (version 2) | ecosystem: Environmental > Aquatic > Freshwater > Creek >... | reverse complement strand
GACCAAGACTCGCGATCGTTACGAATGCCGGCGGCCCTGGCGCGCTGGCGACCGACATGCTGGTGAACAGCGGCGGGTCGGTGGCGGCACTTTCAAAAGAGTCCATCGCCGCACTCGATCGCGTGCTGCCCGCGCATTGGAGCCATCAGAATCCCGTGGATATCCTGGGCGACGCGGACGCCGGACGTTATGCGAAGGCTGCGAAAATTGCACTGAATGACGCGAATACCGACGGGCTGCTCGTCATTCTCACACCGCAGGCGATGACAGATGCCACGGCTACGGCGGAGCAACTCGGCCCTTTGGCTAAACGCGACGGCAAGCCCGTGTTCGCAAGCTGGATGGGTGCGCGGAGCGTGGCCGCCGGGGAAGTGGTGCTGAACCTCAGCGGAATCCCCAGTTTCGCGTATCCGGATCGTGCGGCAGGTGCGTTTGCCGCCATGTGGCGCTACACCGAGCATCTGCGGAGCATCTACGAAACGCCGGCGCTCGGTCCCGAAACCGTGGAGCACAGCGACCGACGTTCGCGAATCGAGCGCATCCTGCACACAGCCCGGAAGCATTCGCGCACGCTGCTTACCGAGGTGGAATCGAAGGAAATTCTCGCCGCTTACGGCATTCCGGTCGTCGGGACACGCGTCGCAAAGACCGAGTCGCAGGCGTTGCGCCACGCAAAGGACTTTGGCGGCCGCGTGGTAATGAAGCTTCTTTCCGAGACGGTGACGCATAAGGCCGAGGTCGGCGGCGTGAAGCTGAATTTGCATGGGGCTGCGGAAGTCCGGCGTGCGTTCCGTGAGATCAAGGCGGCTGTCGCGCGCACTGATTTTCTCGGTGTCACCGTGGAGCCGATGATCGAGCGCGGCGGCTTCGAGCTGATCCTCGGCAGCGTGCTCGATCCGCAATTCGGGCCTGCGCTTTTATTCGGTGCGGGCGGGAGCCTGGTGGAAGTCTTGCGCGATCGCTCGATCGGCTTTCCGCCCCTGAACGCCACACTTGCACGCCGCATGATGGAACAGACGCGCATCTTTCGCGCGCTGCCCGGCAAGGGTGTGGATGTCGAGGCGCTTACGCACTTGCTCGTGCGCTTCAGTCAGCTTGTTGCCGAGCAGCGCTGGATCAGGGAGAGCGACATCAACCCGTTGCTCGTTTCCCGCGAGGGGATCCTCGCGCTCGATGCGCGCTTCATTCTCCACGATCCGAAAACGGAGAAGCTTCCACCGCTCGCGATCCGTCCATATCCGTCGCAATACATCACCCGCGCAAAACTGCGCGGCGGCACGCATGTGATCCTGCGGCCCATCCACCCGGAGGACGAGCCGTTGATGGCCGCCTTTCACCGCACGCTCTCGGATCGCTCGGTCCACCTGCGCTTCTTCAGCCAGATCCCGCTCGATGCCCGCGTCGCCCACGAACGCCTGCGCCGCATTTGCTTCAACGACTACGACCGCGAGATCGCGCTGGTGGTGGAGCGCAAGCGCCGTACCGTGCGCGAGATCCTCGGCGTTGGACGCCTGAGCAAACTGCACGGGGTGAATGAGGCGGAATTTGCGCTGCTGGTGGCGGATCGCTGGCAGGGGCACGGCATCGGTACGCGCCTGCTGCGCGAGCTCGTGAAAATCGGACGCTGCGAGGGCCTGCTGCGCATTCATGGACGGGTGATTCCGGAAAACGCTGCGATGCTGCAGGTTTGCCGCAAGGCGGGATGTGAGTTGCACCACGATGTGGAAACTGGCGAGTTTGTTGCGGAGTTTTCCGAATAAATTTTCCTTTTCACGCCGGCGTCTTCCGCGTCAGCCATTCCATGATTTTCCATCCCAGCGAATCACGCGTTCGATGAGCGATGCCACGTCATCGGCGAAGGTGCGGAAAAGCGTCTCGCCTTTTTCCGCCGAGGCTAGGTGCGGGTGGCCGATGTGGCCGGGGACTGTGCGTTCGCGAGTGACCCAGCCGCGCGTGGCGGGTGTGAAAGGCGTGCCGAATTCGACCGGGGGCGCATTGCGAAAATCGCCGACAAGCTGCGGTGCGAGTCGGAGCATCATCGAGGTCTCCCATTCGCACGCGTGGCCCATCTCGCGCTGAGCGATGTTCGCGTCCGTCTCCCACGGGCGCGCACCAAGACTCCAGTAGGTCGCGAACAGAAATAACACGTCGCCGCGTTGCCGGTACCGCTGGCGCAGCTCGAACACGGTTTGCTTCCCCGGCACATCGTTACCACCATGTCCGTTCACGAAGACGATGCGGCGGAATCCGTATTGGATGAAATTTTCCGCGAGGCCGTTCAGCATGTCGAGATACATGCGGGGCGCGGCGGAAAGCGTGCCGGCAAAGTCGAGGTGATGATCGGAATTCCCCAGCCACATCAGCGGTGCAAAGAGCGCACTCCTTTCAAATCGGGCCGATACGCGGCGAACGATTTCGCCGCACAGCATGCTGTCAGTGAACAGCGGCATGTGACGCCCGTGTTGTTCCAGCGCAGCGATGGGAATAATCACCGGCGTATCCTTTGAAAGTGCGGCCACAATTGGCCATGGGAGATCCGCGAGATTCATGCACGGAACCTGCCAGAGCGTGTCGCGGCTTGGCGAGCGCGGACGCTGACGCCCGCATTTTCGCCCGGCGATGATCCGCGTCACGGATTAAACACTCACCACCCGCCCCGACATGAAACACTCGTTGCTCGCACTTCTGCTTTTTGTCGTCACCTCACGCGCAGAAGATCCCATAGCCATCGGCTTGCGCCGCGAATTGTTCGCGGACCGGCTGCTGATCGAGAAAATGGAAGGCGCGTCGCTGCGTATGCACGCGCCGCAGCCGGCGGGCGTCGCGCTGAAATTCGACCAACCGTGGGAAGGCCGCTTCAGTGCTTACATCACGGTGATTCACGACGAGCCAGCGGCAAAATTCCGCATGTATTACCGCGGCAACACGGGGTTCGCCGACGGCACTTCCGGCGAATGCACCTGCTATGCGGAATCCGAAGATGGCATTCGCTGGGCGCGGCCGAAGCTCGGCCTGTACGAAATCAACGGCAGCAAGGACAACAATGTGATGCTCACGAATATGCCGCCTTTCACACACAACTTCGCGCCTTTTCTCGACCGCCGTCCCGGTGTCCCGGCGGACGAACGTTATGAGGCATTCGCCGGACTTGGCGGAAAATTCGGCGGACTTTGCGCGTTCGTCTCCGGCGACGGCATCCACTGGCAGAAAATGCAGGATGCGTCGGTCATCACCAAGGGCGCGTTCGATTTGCAAAACATTTCCTTCTGGTCCGAGGCCGAGCAGTGCTACGCGGCCTATTTCCGCATCTTCACCGGCGGTGGCACCGACGAGAAAACGTGGAAGCCGATCGGCGTGCGATGGGTGAGCCGCGCGACGAGCAAGGACTTCATCCACTGGAGTGACGCCACGCCGATGACCAGCGACCAACCGCTGTTCGACCACATCTACATCAGCCAGACGCAGCCCTACTTCCGCGCACAGCATCTCTACGTTGCGACCGCCGCGCGCTTCATGCAGGGCAAGGCCGTGCTCGATGCGGAGCAAAAGGCTCATCCCCTGCGCGTCGCAAACGATCGTGTAGGCGTTGTCGCCCTTGCCGTCGCGGGCCTGCGTGATCGAGCGGGGTGCGCCTTTCGCGTCGAACTTCGCGACGTAAACGTCGGTGGCTCCGCGGCTGTGGAGTTCCTCGCCGCCGAGTTTGAAGGTGTCGGTGAATTCGCTGGTGAGGAAGCTGTTGCCTTTCCCATCGGTCGCGACGCCGAAACCGTAGTCTATCGTGGGGCCCGTGCCGACGCGGCTCCAGAGCAACTTGACGTCGGTATCGAAGTGGCATAGGAAGGCGTCGCTATCCTTGTCGCCCGTTGTGGTGAAGGTCTCGGCGCCGAGCGTGGCCTTGCCTTTGAACATGCCGCTGGCCCACACGCGGCCACCGCGGTTGCAGGTGATTTCATGGAAGGGGCAACTCGGCTCGCCGGATTGCTGGGTGAGCCAGATCACGTCGCCCTGCGGGGAAAGTTTCGCCACGAGTGCCGAGGAGCCCTTGGGCTTGATGAGGGGTTTGCTGCCGAATTGCCCTGTGCCGGAAGTCATCCCGCCAATGTAGATATTTCCCCGTGCGTCCACGGCGATGCCGTGACCGGAGCTGCTGGCTTTGCCGCCTGCGGCCCTGGCCCAGACGAGTGTGCCGTCGGCGTGATACTTCGCGCAGAAGATGTGGCTGCCGGGTTTGTTCGGGAGTCGTAAGTCGCCGAATTCGGCGTCGCCGGCGACCGCGCCGGAGATGATGACGTCGCCCGCGGCATCCGTCGCAACGCCGTAGCCGCGGTCAATGAGGCTGCCTCCGCCGAGACACGCCCAGAGGAACTTGCCTTTCGGGTCGAGCTTCGCGACGAAGAAGTCTATGCCGCCTGCGCTTTTCAGTGTGGTGTCGCCGAACTTCGCTGCATCCGTGACCTCACCGCCGAGGAAGACGTTGCCCTCGCGATCAATGTTGATGGCGCGCGTCTTGTCGTTTTTCGGCCCGCTTGCGGAGTTGCCCCACTCAAAGGCGGGTGCATTTTCCGGAGTCGCCGCTGTGAGCTGCACTGCGAAGCAGAACGCGAGAGTTGATGTGAAGTGGTTGTGAATCGCGCGGGAGTTGTGCAAGGTGGGATCGCAGTTTTAGGAGCAAGAGGAGTTGCGTCTCTTAGTTGGGAAGTGCCGGGTCGGCACCGGCAGCGCGATCCAAAGATTCGCGAAAGGAATAGCTTATCATCCATGCGACGCCAAACCTGTCGGCGCGCTTTTGCCACCTGAAACCAACTCTAGCAAATGTCCGGAATCCGTCGCATGGAAGCGGGGTATTGTCCCCTTGGGAAAACCACTGTCTTCGCAATGTCGTTGGCGGTGCAGTGGCTCTCCGCGCTGGTTCATGCCGAGGTCGTCGCGGGTTGTTACGACATGGCGCAGGTGCGCGACACTTCCACGCTGGAGACACGCGTGATCGAGGACTGGCATCCGTGGGGAAAGGACACGGGCATCAGGCAGAAGCTGATCGAGATCACCGTGTGCGAATGGTGGCCGGGGCAGAAGGTGCGGCTGCCGGTGACGCTGCTCGCGCCGGAGTCGGGCGGGCCTTGCAAAAATCTGATTGTGGACAATGCGGGCGTGCAGTTGAAAGCCGCGTCGCCCGCAGGCGCGAAACTGCGGCTGCTGAAGGAAAACGGCGTGGGTCTCGCGCTCATCGGCATGACGACGATTGATGCAATGGAGCCGGTCGGGAAACTCGACGTGGGGATGAAGGAGCATTTTCTCAAAACGAAGGACGCGCGCTACACGCCGGCGTGGATTTGGGGCATGAGCGACATGCGCGTGCTCACGGCCGCGGTCGCGGAGAAGGATGTCTTCCAACCGGTGAAGGTGCTCGCGACCGGCGGCTCGAAGCGCGGCGTCGCGACGGCGGCGGCGGGCATCGCGGATGAGCGCTTCACCGCGATCATGCCGGTGGTCGCGCCGATCATCGATCCGCCCGGCGGGCCGTATGTCGAGGGATTGCGACCTGCGGAGATCGTGAAGGCAAACGAGCAGTTCATCACAGACATGCGCGCGGGGAAAATCGCGGCGGCGCCCGCTGCCGGAGTGGATGCGCTGCTTTTCCGCGAGAAAGTGCGCGCCGCAGAGCGCGTCACCGTCGCCGAGGCGGGCGTCGCAGGATGGAGCGACAACGAAATGAAATCCGCCAGCGCGCTCGCGTGGGAAGTTTGCCGCACGACGAACTATCTGCCCATGCTGCAAAAGCGCGGACTCGAAATTTTCTACAACGAAGGATCGAACGACAACGTAAGCCCCGGCCTGCGCGAACTGGGTGTGCGCTTTCCCGCGCTGCCGATCTACGTCGTGCCCGGCGGACAGCATGGCGGATCGAAGGATGCGGGTTTCGTCAAACAGGTCGGCTCGCTGCCGGAGGTGGATGAGAATCTGTTTGCGTTTGCACAGCATCATTTCTTCGGCACGCGGCCGATGGTCGCGACGCCACGGGTGGAGGCGCTGTGGGGTTTTACCAAGTCAGGCGGCGTGAGCTGGATTCTCCACATCAAGGTGACTTTCCCCGACAATGCCGAGCCGCAGAAGAACGAGCTGTGGTGGTCGTTGAACCGCCATCCCGACTACACGTTCGCGATGGAATACGACGAGTGGCAGTCCGCGCCGCTTCAGCGGGTCGGCCCGGCGACTTTCTCGGGTATGATTTCACTCGCGAAAAAACCGGCTTCGCTCGATTTCGTGACCGTCCATCAGCATACCGCCAACGGTTCCACGCTGACCTTTTCCAGTCCGCTGATTCGTGCCAAAATCCCTCAATGATTCGCGTGCGTTCCATTTCAATCATCGTCCTGCTGGCCAGCACTGCCAGCGCCGCGGTGAATGCCGCGAAGCCGACTGCCGCGCAGGTAGATTTTTTTGAAAAGCGCATCCGCCCGATTCTCGCCGAGCGCTGCTACGAGTGCCACAGCGCGGAGAAAAAACAGAAGGGCGGACTCTCGCTCGACACACGCGAGGCGGTGCTGAAAGGCGGTGACACCGGCCCTGCGCTCACTGCGGGCGATCCGGAGAAGAGCCCGCTCATCGAGGCGGTGCGCTACACGAATCACGACATGCAGATGCCGCCGAAGAAGCGGCTCGCGGACGCCGAGGTGAAGGCGCTGGAGGACTGGGTGAAGATGGGCGCGCCCGATCCGCGTGACGCCGCGCCGCCTGCGAAGCACGGCAGAGTGATTGACATCGCCGAAGGGCGGAAATTCTGGAGCTTCACACCGCTTGCGCGTGTCGAACCACCCGCAGTCAAAGGCGCGATTTCACCGGTTGATGCTTTCATCCGCGCAAAGCTGAATGATAAGGGACTCACATCCGCACCACCCGCGGACAAGTGCACGCTCATCCGCCGCGCGACCTTCGACCTGATCGGCCTGCCGCCCACGCCACAGGAGGTGGATGATTTTCTCGCCGACCAATCGTCCGAGGCATTCGACAAGGTGATTGAGCGCCTTCTTTCCTCGCCGCACTACGGCGAGCGCTGGGCGCGGCACTGGCTCGATGTCGCGCGCTATGCCGATTCGAACGGCATGGACGAGAACATCGCATTCGGCAATGCGTGGCGTTACCGCGATTACGTCGTGCGTGCGTTCAATGACGACAAGCCGTTCGACCAGTTCCTCACCGAGCAAATCGCCGGAGACCTGCTGCCACACAGCGAGGACACGCTCGCGGCGACCGGATTCCTCGCGCTCGGTGCGCGCGTGCTTGCGGAGCCCGACTTGCAGAAGCTCGAGATGGACATCATAGATGAGCAGATAGACACGATCGGGAAGGCTTTCATGGGCATGACGCTCGGCTGCGCGCGATGCCACGAGCACAAGTTCGACCCCATCACGCAGGAGGACTACTACGCGCTCGCGGGCATCTTCCGCAGCACGCGCAGCCTCGCTGCGGAGAAAATGGGCGCGATCAAATTTGCCTATGAGCATTCGCTCGCGACGCCTGAGCAACTCGAAGCGAAAAAGAAATTCGATTCCGACCTGAAGGCGAAGAAGGCGGAGATCGCGGCTATTTCCGCAAAGGCGAGAGCTGAAATAAAAACGCGGCTGCAACTCCGTGCCGCAGACTGCCTCGCTGCGGCTGCGCTGCTGCCTGCGAATGCAACGCTCGCGGATGCGGAATCCCTGGCGAATGAGCCGAAGCTCGACGCGGGCATCGTAATCTCATGCCGCAAATATCTCGACGCGCACTCCGAACTTCCTGTCTTCGCCGAGTGGCGCGCACTCGCCGCGAAGAAGGACGCCGACGGAGTGAGGAAGCACTACGGGCCGATTTTTACCGAGGCGCTCACGGCGAAAAAGGGGCCGGCCTACGAGGCGCTCGCGGATGCAAATGGATTCCTCGCACTTCCCGCGAAGGACGCCGATGTGCTCGACGCCGAGACACTCGCGAAGATCGCGGCGATGAACAAGGAGGCAGAGGAATTCACGGCGAAGCAACCGGATCTCCCGGCGCTCATGAGCGTAACGGACGACAAGATCGTGAAGACGCTGCCGGTGCACATCCGTGGCAGCTACCTCACGCTCGGTAAGCCCGTGGAGCGCGGTTTCCCAGAGGTGATGCGAACGAGTTTCGCGCGGACAATCCTGCCTGCAAAACAAAGCGGACGTCTCCAACTCGCGCGTTGGATGGCGAGCAGCGAGCATCCGCTGACGGCGCGCGTGATCGTGAATCGCGTCTGGCGTTGGCACTTCGGTGCGGGCATCGTGAGCAGCACGGACAACTTCGGCACCCTCGGTGGCAGGCCGTCGCATCCCGAACTGCTCGACTGGCTCGCGCGCACGTTTGTCGAGAGCGGTTGGTCCATCAAGGATTTGAACCGGCTCATCATGAAATCTGCGGCGTATCAACAGGCGAGCAACGTTGCTTTTTCCGGGCCGGAGAAAACCGATCCGCGACTTTTAGATCCAGAGAACCGTCTGCTCTGGCGGGCGAATATCCAGCGACTCGAAGCGGAGGAAATTCGCGACGCGATGCTTTTCACGAGTGGCTGGCTCAGCACGGAGATCGGCGGCAAGACCATTCCGCTGCACAACCGGGAGTTTGTTTTCAACCATACGAGCAAGGACGCGACGACTTACGAGAGTCCGCGTCGCGCGTTGTATTTGCCGATTATCCGCAATCACCTCTACGAAATGCTTGAGCAGTTTGACTACCCGGACCCGACGATGCCGACCGGCAGCCGCAACAGCACCGTCATCGCCCCGCAGGCGCTCATCATGATGAACGCGCCGGTCGTGATGCAGAGCGGTGAAAAGCTCGTCGCGCGTCTTGCCGAGATCGGATCGCCCGGCGATTCGCAGCGCATAGAGCGAGCCTACTTGCTGCTCTACGCCCGCCCGCCGACCGACCATGAAAATGCGGACGCCCGTGCGTTGCTTCGCGATTTTTTGAAGACGGAAAACCCGGAGCGCGCGTGGGCGCTGCTGTGCCAGACACTTTTCGCGGCGAACGAATTCATCTACCTGCGCTGACGCCATGCACTTCCCGCCATTCCAGCAAATCACCCGGCGCACGATGCTCCAGTGTAGCGCGGCGGGCTTTGGCTATCTCGCGCTGCAGGCGATGCTCGGTCGCGAGAGCGCGCACGCCGCAGTCGTGAATCCGCTCGCGCCGAAGCAGCCGCAGTTTCCCGCGCGTGCGAAGCGCATCGTGTTCATTTTCATGAAGGGCGGGCCGAGCCACGTGGACACGTTCGACCCGAAGCCGCTGCTCACGCGCGACCACGGCAAGCCGTATCCGTTCAAGCAGCCGCGCGTGCAGTTTGCCGAAACGGGCAAGCTGCTGAAGTCGCCGTGGAGCTTCCAGCAATACGGACAGAGCGGCCTGCCGGTGAGTGAGCTTTTCCCGAATGTCGCACAGCATGTGGACGACCTGTGCATCGTGCGTTCGCTGCACGGCACGAACCCCGCGCACGGCGGCGCGTGCCTCAAGCTGCACACGGGCAGCGACACGCAGGTGCGTCCGAGCATGGGTTCGTGGCTGCTCTACGGCCTTGGCACGGAGAATGAAAACCTTCCCGGCTTCATCACGATTTGCCCCACGCTCGCGCACGGCGGCGTGAACAACTGGGGCGCGGCATTTCTACCCGCGTACTGTCAGGGTACGCCGATTGGAAATGCGAGCATCCCATCGGACAAGGCGTTCGTGCGGCACATCCGCAATGAGCTTGTCTGTGCCGCGACGCAGCGCAAGCAGCTCGATTTTCTCGCGAAGGTGAACTGCGAACACCTCACGCTTTCCGGTCCCGATCTCGCGCTGGAGGGACGCATCAATTCGTTCGAACTCGCGTACCGCATGCAGAGCACGATGCCCGAGGCGCAGGATGTGAGTGGCGAAAGTGAGGCGACGAAAAAAGTGTACGGCATGGATCAGCCCGTAACGCAAAACTTCGGCCGCCAGTGCCTCATGGCACGGCGGTTCCTCGAACGCGGCGTGCGTTTTGTGCAGGTCACGCACAGCGACGGTGAGGTGCAGTGGGACCAGCACAGCAACCTCTTCAAAGGCCACACGAAGAACGCAACAGAGGTGGACAAGCCCATCGCGGGATTTTTGCAGGACCTGAAATCGCGCGGGCTTCTCGACGACACGCTCGTGCTGTGGGGTGGGGAATTTGGCCGCACGCCGACCGCGCAGGGCGGCGACGGGCGCGATCACAATCCGAACGGCTTCACGATGTGGATGGCCGGCGGTGGCGTGAAGCCAGGCATCGCCTACGGCGCGACCGATGATTACGGCTACTTCGCGCAGGAGGACAAGGTGCACATCCACGACCTGCACGCGACGGTCCTGCACCTGCTAGGCATCAATCACGAACGGCTCACCTACAAATATGCGGGCCGTGATTTCCGCCTCACGGATGTCGAGGGGCATGTCGTGAAAGATATTGTCTCATAGCGCTCCCCCACTGCCTCCCGGAAGCATGAACAAAATCGACCTCACTAACCGCTGTGCTATCGTTACTGGCGGTGCTCGCGGCATCGGGCTCGCCATCGCGAGGCGACTGCTCAAATCCGATGCCGACGTTTCGCTCTGGGATGTGGATGCTGCAGCGCTCGCGCAGGCGACGGAAGAATTGAAACCGCTTGGCACTGTTCACACCGCCGTGGTGGATGTGACGCGCGCCGATTCCGCGGAAGCCGGTGCCGCATCCACAGCGTGGGCACTCGGAAAAATAGACATCCTCGTGAACAACGCAGGTATTGCTGGCAGTAACGCGAAGACGTGGGAGACCGACCCGGCCGAATGGCGGCGCGTGCTCGACATCAATCTCAACGGACCATTTCACTGCTGCCGCGCCGTGATCCCACACCTGCAGCAAAACGGCTACGGACGCATCGTCAACATCGCTTCCATTGCGGGCAAGGAAGGCAATCCGAACGCCGCGCATTACAGCGCATCGAAGGCTGGCGTCATCGCCCTCACGAAGTCGCTCGGCAAGGAACTCGCGACCAGCAATGTCATCGTGAACTGCGTCACGCCAGCCGTCATTGCGACCGACATTCTCAAGCAGATGTCGCAGACGCACATTGATTACATGCTTTCCAAAATCCCGATGGGCCGCTTCGGAAAAACCACTGAGGCAGCGGCGCTCGTGGCATGGCTGTGCTCGGAAGACTGCTCCTTTTCGACCGGAGCGGTCTTTGATCTCTCCGGCGGACGCGCCACTTACTGAGCGGGAATGATCGCGTGAACAGCGAAGTTCCCTCCTCACATCCCGCCTCGTGGAAGTGGTGGATCGTCGGCCTGCTGCTGCTCGCCACGATGATCAACTACATGGATCGCATGACGCTTGCGAATGCCTCCGTGCGTGTTACGGACGAACTGGGTTTGAGCGAAATGGATTACGGCAATCTCGAACTCACCTTCGGCTGGGGATTCGCCGCAGGGTCACTCCTATTCGGTTTCCTCGCGGATCGGATGAGCGTCTATTTCCTCTATCCCGCTGTGCTGGCCGGATGGTCGCTCATGGGCATGGCCACCGGCTGGAGCCACGGTTTTTCCGCACTGATGGTGTGTCGCACTCTGCTTGGGTTTTTCGAGGCTGGCCATTGGCCTTGCGCGCTGAAGACGACGTTTGCGCTGCTCAGCGAAAAGGATCGCACGATGGGCAACAGCGTCCTGCAAAGCGGTGCATCTGTCGGTGCAATCATCACACCGCAAATCATGAAATTGATGATGAAGGGGCAAGCCGGTTCATGGCGCGCCACGTTCATCGTCATTGGCGGCATCGGGCTGCTGTGGGTTGTTCTGTGGCTCGTCTGCCTCCGGCCACGTGATCTGGGTTGCGTGCCGGTGGTGCGATCAAAGACGGATATTTCCGATCTCGTGGATGTCCTTCGCAGCGGACGTTTCTGGGCGGTGGCGCTGCTCCTGGTGGGCGCACAGATCGCGTGGCAGATCTACCGCGCGTGGCTGCCGAAGTTTTTGCAGACAGGCCGCGGTTACGGGGAGACGGCTGCGCTGGATTTCAACTCGCTCTACTTCATCGCCACCGATGTCGGCTGCATCCTCGCAGGCATCGTCTCGCTCTGGCTGATCCGGCTGCGCGGAGTCTCCTCGCACGATGCGCGACGCACCGTGTACGCGGGTGCGTGCGTGCTCACGTCGCTCAGCATTTTCATCCCTTGGCTGGGAAAAGGCTGGCTGTTGCTCGCGACGCTGCTGCTCATCGGCGCAGGCGCACTGGCGCTGTTCCCATGCTACTACAGTTTCACACAGGAGCTTTCCGCCACCCATGTCGGCCGTCTCACCGGTCTTCTGAGCCTGTGGGTGTGGGCGGTCACGTCGCCGATACAGCCGCTTTTTGGATTGCTGGCCGATCGCGCGAAGAGTTACGACCTCGGCCTTGTTATCGCCGGACTCGTCCCGTGGCTTGGTGTAGTCGCGATGAAAGCACTATGGTGCAAAAACGATGCACCCGCTGCCATCTGATCACCACGCGTTCGCCTTTCTCCCATGAAAAAATCACTGTTCCTCGCCATGCTGGCACTGCCATTTATCGCGCTTGATGCGTTATCCGCAGATCCCCCGAAAGCACCGAATGTCCCTCCTGAAGTCGCGGCGCGGATCGAATTGGAACAGCCGGGCGTGAAACTCACGCTGCTCGCAGAGCATCCCGCGCTCGTGACACCGATCGGCATAGACACGGACGCAAATGGCAACATTTACCTCGTGTCCTCGCACACGCACTTCCGTCCGCAGGGCTACAAGGGGCCGGTCCATGACGAAGTGCTGGTGTTCGATCGCGAGGGAAAAAAACGCCGCGTCTTTTACAACAAGACGGACAAGACGATGCACGTGAAGGTCGGCCCCGATGGATGGATCTATCTCGCCACGCGCAGCCGCATCTTGCGCGTGAAGGACACGAATGGCGATGGAACGGGGGACGTGGAGGAAACCGTCGCGGCTCTCGATACGCTTGCCGAATACCCGCATAATGGACTCTCGGGGATGGCGTGGCATCCCGACGGGGATTTGATTTTTTCGCTCGGTGAAAACTACGGCAAGGACTGGACGCTCACATCAAAAGACGGCGTGAAACTTACGGGCCGCGGCGAAGGCGGCGTGTTCCGCTGCCACGCAGACGGCACGGGACTGCGTCGCATCGCGCGCGGTTTTTGGAATCCCTTCGGACTTTATGTGCGCGCGGACGGTGAGATTTTTGCGGCGGACAATGATCCCGGCAGCCGGCCACCGTGCCGCCTGCTCACGATCATCGAAGGTGCGGATTACGGATTCCAATGGGTGTACGGCAGCGCACCGGTGCATCCCTTTGTTGCGTGGAATGGCGAACTGCGCGGGACGCTGCCGATGATTTTTCCCTCTGGCGAAGCGCCGTGTGCCGTCGTGCCGGCGGGCGGTGGCGTGATGGTGCCTTCGTGGGCCGATCACTGCGTCAACTACTACCCACTCACACGAAAAGGCGCCGGGTACACGTCGCATCGCATCGAATTGCTGCGCGGCGGCGAATATTTCCGGCCCACGTGCATCACGCATGGACCGGACGGTGCGTACTACATGTGCGACTGGGTGTTCAGTTCCTACGAACTTCATGGCCGTGGACGTCTGTGGAAGTTGGAAATCAATCCGACCATGGCGACATGGATGAAAAAAACGTCCGATCCTCTCAACGATGCCGCGCATCTCGCAAAGGATCTGCGCGAGGGGAAGGCGAAACTCGGTCTGGAACAACTCTTCGCGCACGCGCGTGGCGGCGATGCGTATCTTTCCGATGCAGCGCTCTCGGCGCTTGCGCGCGAGAGTGCGGGATGGACGGTGGAATTCCTCCGCGCACTGCCTGCCAAGAATCGCGTGTGGGCGCTCGTTGCAGTGCGCCGCGTGAACCTCGGCGAGGAGAAGTGGGTGCGCGCATTGCTGCACGATGCCGATGCCGAAGTGCGTTTCGAGTGCCTGCGTTGGATCGCGGACGGGGTGCTCACGAGTTTCAGCGCCGACGTGGAGCAGATGCTCGCGAAGCCGGATCTTGACTACCGGATGTTTGAAGCCGTGCTCGCGGCTTGGAACACGCTGCGCGGCAATCCCGGCGCGGGCGTGACCGATGTGACAGTACTCATGGAGCGCGTGGCAAATCCCGCGACGCCTGTGCGATTGAAGGGCTTCGCGCTGCGCCTTGTGCCCGCCACGCATCCCAAGCTCACGGGGCCATTGCTGCGCGCCCTGCTTGCCGCGAACGATCCCGTTCTCTCACTCGAAGTCGTGCGAACGCTCGTCATGCGCAACGCCGACGATGCGCGCGCAATGCTCGGTGACATCGCCGCCGATGAGGCACGTGACTCCGAACTGCGCGCCGAAGCCGTCGTCGGCCTCTCGGCATCCGCAACGCCGGAACACCACGCGTTGCTCGTGAAACTCGCCACGCATGACAACGCCAGCCTGCGCAACGAGGCGTTGCGTGCCCTGCGTTCATCGTCGCTCGACAACGATGCAAAGAAAGCACTCAGCGATGTCGCTCGACGGCATCCGGTGTCTGCAACTCTCGTGAAAGCCCTGCTGGATCCGGCTTCCATCAATGCCGGCCGTCCCGCCTTCGAGGACACAGACGCGTGGATGAAACGTCTCGATGCGCTGCCTGAAAAACCAAACGCCGGCGCGGGACGCCGCATTTTTTTCCATCCGCGCATGGCCCTTTGCGCCACGTGTCACCGGCACAGCGGCCGCGGCAATGTCGTCGGTCCCGACCTGAGCCTCATCGCACGGCAGAGCGATTTGAAGGGCACGCTGCAATCCGTTCTCGAACCGAACCGTGAGGTGGCGCCGCAGTTTTATCCCACTCTGCTGAAGCTGAAGGACGGCACTGATTTTCTCGGAATCATGCTCCGCTCGTCGAGCATTGATGTCTTCCGCGATCTCACTGGCAAGGAACGCACCTTCCAAAAATCCGACATCATCGAGCGCACGGAACTGACGACCTCGCTCATGCCGGCGGGTCTTGTATCCTCGCTGACCGATGAGGAATTGCGCGACCTGCTCGCATTCGTACGCAGTGACACACCCTGATGTTCATTGCCAGTGACCCTACGCTAACATTCACCATGCTCACCGAATCCACACGTCTGCGCGATTTTCCCTCGCTGTCGGGAATCACCTACCTCAACACCGCCGCCGAGAGCATCCCGCCTCGCTGCACGGGCGAGGCCATCGAAATGTATTGGCAGGACAAATTGAGCGGAATGGAGGGACGCGAAGGGCACTTTGCGCAGGTCGAGGCGTGCCGCGAAGTCAGCGCACGGATGCTCGGCCTGCAGACTGCCGAGGTGTCGTTCTGCTCTTGCAGTTCGGAGGCATACAACCTTCTCGCCTCCGCGCTGCAACTCGGCGCGCGTGATGAGGTCGTCGTTACCGATCTCGATTTTCCTGCGGGCATCACGCCGTGGCTGCGCGCCGCGGAAGCCCCGGTGCTGCGCGTGTGGAAAGCCGCCGAAGGTGCGTTGGACGCGGTCCGGCTCGCGCCGTTGCTGAATGAATGCACCCGGCTCGTGCAGGTTTCGCTCGTGAGTTTTTACAATGGCCATCGTATCGAATGGCTCCCATTTTACGAAGCCGTGCGGCAGCTCGCGCCGAATGCCCTCATCTCCGTGGACATCACGCAGGCACTGGGCCGCGTGGTCCTCGATTGCGACGGTGCGGACATCCTCGTCTCCAGCACGCACAAGTGGACACTCGGCATTCACGGCGGCTGCATCATCGGCATTCCAAGTGCGAGTGCAGAGCGGCTCACGACCCGTGCGGGTGGCTGGCTGCATCTGCAGAATGCGTTCGACGCGGATCGCTTCGAACGCGCGGTAACGAAAACCGGGGCTGCCAGCTTCTCCGTCGGCATGCCGAATTTCGTCGCGCTCTACGCGCTGAACGCCTCGTTGCGCTATCTGGAAAACATCGGCGTCGCGGCCATCGCCACACACGCGGATCCCCTCGTCGCCGAGGCCGAAGCCGGCTTGCGCGACATCGGTGTGAAACCGATGTGCCGCTGGAATGGCACGGGCATCCTTGCTTTCCAGCATCCGCGCAGCACCGAGCTGCACGCGGCGCTGGAGCGGGAAAATATCCACGTGATGCACAACGCGGGACGCATCCGCATCGCAGTGCATGGCTACAACACGGCGGAAGACATAGGCCAGTTCCTGCGCGTGCTAGAGACACTCCTGAGGAACGTGTGAACGTCGCAGTCGCGCTTTCCAGCCAGTCATTTTCCATCCATCATCCCGAGCATGAGATCCTCCCCACTGTTCACCCGCCGCACCTTTCTCCGTACCGCTGCAATCGCCGCGTTCGCGCCAGCGGGCTGCACTTCGCTCCAAAATCCCGGGCGCGGTTTCATTGATGCCCACGTCCACGTCTGGACGCCGGACACCGAACGCTATCCGATTGCAGCGGGTTTCACGAAGAAGGACATGGTGCCGTCGAGCTTCACGCCGGAGGAACTTTTCGCGCACTGCCGCCCGCAGGGAGTGAGCCGCGTGGTGCTGATCCAGATGAGTTTTTACAAGTTCGACAACCGCTACATGCTCGAAGCCATTGCGCGGCGTCCCGGAACTTTCCGCGGTGTGGCCATCGTGGACGAGACCAAACCCGACGTGTCCGACACGATGAAAGCGCTGGCGAAAAGGGGCGTGCGTGGTTTCCGCATCTACACGGAGCGCGAAAAGGCCGAGGCGTGGCAGCATTCGGATGGCATGAAAAAGATGTGGTCGTGCGCCGCTGATGCCGGCCTCTCGATATGCCTGCTCGCAAATCCTGACGCACTGCCCGCGGTGCATCGGATGTGCAAAGCGTATCCGCGCACGAGTGTGGTCGTTGATCACTTTGCGCGCATCGGCATGAAAGGCCCGGTGCGCCGGCACGACCTTGACAATCTCCGCCGCCTCGCGGACTTCCCGCATACGCACGTGAAGACATCCGCCTTCTACGCGCTTGGCGCAAAAAAAGCGCCATATACCGACATGGCCCCGCTCGTCCGCAGCCTGCGCGACACCTTTGGCGCGTCGCGGCTCATGTGGGCGAGCGACTGCCCGTATCAGGTGCAGAAAGGCCACACTTACGCGGACTCCATCGCGGTGATTCGCGACCGGCTCGATTTTCTCTCCACGGAGGACAAGCAGTGGATGCTGCGCAAGACGGCGGAAAAGGTGTTCTTTTCGTGAGGCTCCGCCTCACTCGAATCGCAGGATGAAATTCCGGTAGAAATCCGCCGCCTGAGCGATCTGAGCGAGTTCGACGAACTCATCGGCGGCGTGCGCCTGATCAATGCTGCCGGGGCCGATGATGAGGCTCGGGATTCCCTGTCGCGAGAGTTTGCTCGCGTCGCTGCCGAAGGGAACTCCGCACAGCATCCCATCAAGCCCCATCCCTGAGAGCACCTCGCTCGCGAGCCGTGCAGGCGGTGAATCGGCGGCGGTTTCCAGCGCTTCGTCCAGGATCATCGGCGGTTCCATGAACGCATCGAGTGTCGGATGCCGCGCCTTCAATTCATCGAGCAGGCTTTGGTAGTGCGCGAGCACAGGGGTTCCCGTTTCACCCGGCAGCAGGCGGCGATCAATCTCGATGGCGCAGGTGTCCGGTACAAAATTCACCTGCACGCCACCGCTGATGATGCCGACATTCGCCGTTGCCGGCCCGAGCAGCGGGTGCACCCGCGCGGCAAGGCGCCGGTGATCCTCTTCGATCGCGAGGACGATGCGCGCCGCGTGGCTGATCGCATTCACGCCGAGATGCGGCTTGCTGCTGTGCGCCGCCTTTCCGCGCACCACAATGCGCCAGCGCAGCACGCCCTTGCCCGCGGTGACGGCCCTCAGGCCGGTCGGTTCCGCGACGAGTGCGGCGTCGCCTGTGAGTTCCTCGCAGAGCTTCACCACGCCGCGATAGGAAAACTCTTCGTCCACCACGGCGGCCATCCACACTTCGCACGGTGGCTGGATGCCCTCCTCGTGCAGTGATGCAACGGCGTGCATCATCGCAGCGAGGCCGGCCTTGGTGTCGCAACTTCCGCGGCCAAACATCTTCCCGTCTTCGATGCGCGGTTCGAACGGCGGAATGTCCATGCCCTTCACGGACACCGTGTCCATGTGTGCCTCGAGGATCACGCGGCGCGAAGGATCACGCCCCGGCAGTCGGGCAATCACATTGGGACGTTCGGGAAAAACCTCCTGTTCCCACACCACGATCCCGCGTTGTTCAAAAAATCGCCGCACCCACGTCGCAATCTCCCTTTCGCCCGGCCCTCCCTCGTAAAAGGAGTTTACGCTATTGATACGCACCAAGTTTGCCAAAGTCTGGATTACAGGAGGGACACTCATGTGCCAACATCATCAGGGCTGGATGCCCCGGAAGCCATCAGGAAGAAGCGTGAATTGCGAAGCACAAGCCCCTGGTGGACTCTTCCGGAGTTCTTGCAGCGGTGCCTTCTCCCGGGTTGCGCTTGTACTCTCACAAGCGGCAGATTTTTACCAGAATCCCGTAAAGCACGCAATCAGCCATCTTGTGTCGGCTCCTTTCATTACGGTACAAGACCGCCATCATTGTTGCTCAGACTTGCTTTGCCCCTTAAACCCAAGATGAACTTCTGCCCGAAGAAGCTCTTTCTGTCCGCGCTAGTTTTTGAAAGCTGGCTTGCAGCAGTGTGCGCGCAGGTGCCGCTCCCGCAGACGGTTGGGTTCAACCGCGACATCCGGCCCATCCTGTCGGACATCTGCTATGCATGCCACGGACCGGACAAGGCCAAGCGCAAGGCCGATCTGCGCCTCGATCTCGAAGCCAGTGCGAAGGCGAAGATCGAGGATCACTTCGCCATCATTTCCGGTGATCCAGCGAAGAGCGAACTCATCCGCCGCATCACAACGAACGACCAGGATGACCACATGCCGCCAGCAGACGCGGGACGGCAGCTCACGCCGCGGCAGATCGAATTGCTGCGCCGCTGGATCGAGCAGGGTGCGAAGTGGGAGGCGCACTGGTCGTTCATCGCGCCGGAGCGGCCGGTGGTGCCCGAAGTCCGAAGCGCAAAGATCAAAGATCAAAATCCGGTTGATGGTTTCATCCTCGCCCGGTTGGAGCGCGAAGGGCTTCAGCCCTCGCCCGAGGCCGACCGTGCCGCGCTGGTTCGCCGCGCGTCGCTTGATTTGACCGGACTGCCGCCCACGCCCGCCGAGGCGGACGCATTTCTCGCCGACACTTCGCCACAGGCATACGAGCGCGTGGTGGATCGTCTGCTTGCTTCGCCGGCCTACGGCGAGCGCATGGCGAGCCGCTGGCTCGACGCGGCGCGCTACGCGGACACGAGCGGCTACCAGAGCGACGGCGAACGCTCGATGTGGCGCTGGCGCGACTGGGTGATTGATGCGTTCAACCGCAACATGCCCTTCGATCAATTCACCATCGAGCAACTCGCCGGTGACCTGCTGCCTCCGATCGCCGGATCCCCCGTGGCGACGCTCGCGCAGCGCATTGCCACAGGATTCAATCGCAACCACCGCGGCAACGCCGAGGGCGGGATCATCCCGGAGGAATTTGCGGCCGAGTATGTCGTGGATCGCGTGGACACGACCGCAACCGTGTGGCTCGGCCTGACGATGGGCTGCGCGCGCTGCCACGATCACAAATACGACCCGATTACGCAGCGCGAGTTCTACTCGGTGTTCGCCTTTTTCAACAACGTGCCGGAGAAAGGCCGCGCTGTGAAAATCGGCAATTCGCCGCCGATGCTCACCGCGCCGACAGACGCACAGGAGCGGGAGCTTGCGAAAATCGAAGGACAACTCGCTGCTGCCGAAACGCGCCTGCGCGAACTCGAACCGCAAATTGCATTTACGCAAACGGCGTGGGAGAAGACGCTCGCCGCCGCACCGGCAGCGCAGTGGACGGTGACGAACGGCCTGCAGGCGCGGTTTGAACTCGGCGGAAAACTCGCGAGCGCGTTCGGAAAAACTGCCTTGGCTAAATTTGAGGACGGCGACGAGTCCTTCGCACCCGGACACGGCGCACTGGCGGCGGCGCTTGACGGAAAGCGTTTCATCAACTGCGGCGATGTCGGCGACTTTGGATTCTTCGACAAGTTCACGCTGGCCGCGTGGATTCAGCCGCACGGCGCGGAAGGTGGCGCGATAGTCTCGCGCATGGTCGAGCAGGCGGCGGATTCCGCGTTCGCGTCGGATTCCGAGGGATACAGCGTGCATCTGAAGGCGGGCCGCGTGCAGGTGCATCTTACGAAGCGATGGCTCGACGACGCACTGCGCGTTGAGACCGGGGCCGCGCTTGCGCCGGAGCAGTGGAACCATGTCGCGGTTGTCTATGACGGCTCGCGGCTCGCGTCAGGCGTGAAGATTTTCATCAACGGCCAGCCGCAGAAATTGAACGTGCTGCTGGATCAATTGAACCAGACCTTTCAGACGAAGCAGCCGCTGCGCATCGGCGCGGGCGGCGGGCCGGCGAACCGCTTTCACGGGCTGGTCAGCGACGTTCGCGTGTATGGCCGCGCGCTTTCGGCGGAGGAAATCGGCATCGTCGCCACGACGGAGAGCATGGCGGAGTTGGCCGCGATTCCCGCCGCGCAACGCACCGCGCCGCAGGCGGCGAAGCTCCGTTCGTGCTTCCTCGCAGAGCACGCGCCCGCACCGCTGCGCGAGGCGCAAGCGAACGTCGCGGCATTGCGCGGGCAGCGCGCGAAATTCGTGGAGAGCCTGCCGACGGTCATGGTGATGGAGGAGATGCCGCAGCCGCGCGAGACGTTCGTGCTGAAGCGCGGCGTGTATGACCAGCGCGGCGAACGCGTCACGCCCGGCGTGCCCGCCAGCCTGCCCCCGCTGCCTGCCGATGCGGCGCGGAACCGGCTTGGATTCGCGCGATGGCTCGTCAATCCCTCAAATCCGCTCACCGCGCGCGTGGCGGTGAATCACCAGTGGCAGATGATTTTCGGCACCGGACTGGTGAAGACGGCGGAGGACTTCGGCTCGCAGGGCGAACTGCCGAGCCACCCGGAATTGCTCGACTGGCTCGCGACGGAATTCGTCCGCACGGGCTGGGACGTGAAGCGCCTGCTCAAGCTCATCGTCACGAGTGCGACCTACCGGCAGTCATCGCACGTGACCGCCGGGTTGGTCGCGCGCGACCCCGACAACCGCCTGCTCGCACGGGGGCCCCGCGTGCGGTTGCCAGCGGAGATGATCCGCGATCAGGCGCTCGCGGTGAGCGGACTGCTCGTGCGTGAAATCGGCGGGCCGTCGGTGAAGCCGTATCAGCCGCCGGGGCTGTGGAAGGAATTGAGCGGCACCGACTATGTGCAGGATCACGGCGACGCGCTCTGGCGGCGCAGCCTCTACACATTCTGGAAACGCACCAGCCCGCAGCCAACGATGACGACCTTCGACGCCGCGGGCCGCGAGATGTGCTCCGTGCGCCCGAGCCGGACGGACACGCCCTTGCAGGCGCTCGCGCTGATGAACGATGTGACCTTCGTCGAAGCCGCGCGCTGTCTCGCGCAGCGCGTGATGCGCGAAGCCGGGCCGACGCCGGAGGATCGCGTGCGGCTCGCGTTCCGCCTCGTGCTCACCCGCGCGCCGAAGCCGCCGGAACTGCGCGTGCTGCTCGAGGATCTGCACGACCACCTCGCGCGCTTCCGCGCCGACCCGAAGGCCGCGCAGTCGCTCATCAGTGCCGGCGAGTCCCCGCGCGATGCGAGCCTCGCCGCGGATGAACTGGCCGCTTACACGGCGTTGGCCGGGTTGATTCTGAACCTCGACGAAGCCATCACCAAACAATAGGCGCCCCACGCAGGCGGCGTGATGGCGCCTCCACCCCGTCGTGCATTGACGCCCGGCACATCGCCCGCGCAAAGTCCGCCCATGCCACCGGCCAAAGCATCCTCCCTCGTGGACACGCGCGTCATCTACTGTGGGGACAACCTTGAGCAGTTGCAAAAGCTCCCCGCAGCCTGCGTGAATCTCATCTATATTGATCCGCCGTTCAACTCGAACCGCAACTGCGAAAGCGCCAGTCCAACCCGGACCTTCTGGGGCGAGACGAAGGAGAAGCGCAGCTTCGAGGACCGGCACGAGAGCACGAAGGCCTACATTGATTCCATGCGCCCGCGCTGCGTGGAGCTTGGCCCGCGTGCTCAAGAAGACCGGCAGCTTCTACTTCCACTGCGACTGGCACGCCTCGCATTACGTGAAGGTGATGCTCAGCACTAGCCGAGTTTCGGCTCTGGGAGTCCGATGAAAAAGTGTATCTTCTGCGGCAAGCCCGGCGGCAGCCGAGAGCACATCCTTGCTACCGCAGTCCAGGAGAGGATGAAGTTATCCGCAGTCGAGGTTGAGGTAGGAGTACGAGAAGAGGACGGCGATGGTGAATTCCGAAAGGCGCATGGGCTCAATGAATTTGTCACCAAGTCAGTCTGCACAGCCTGCAACACTGGATGGATGAGCCAGCTCGAAGTTGACTTTCTCGATGCCGCTGGACACCTCATCGAACCTGAGTGGCCAATACTCGAAAACGCTTTTATTCAAGAAGCAGTGAAGAGGAGCGATGTAATCGCCAAGTGGGCGTTAAAAACAGCGGTGACTGCAAACTTAGCAGGGATCCTCAAACGCCCGATTCCGGCTGAGATTCCAACCAATCTGAAGCTTGGAAAGTTGCCTGATCGCTTTTTCATCAAGCTCGCTCACATCCGCAAACACGAAGCTATCAAGGTAATCGTAAATCGTGGCTTCCGGTTTGACGATCAGCCGCCGATGAAGCGGCGGGGTGCCGCATCGGAGAAATCATTAGATGTTCTCTTTCAGTTAAACCACTTAGCGATCCGCGCGATTAATGCGCCGGGAGCAGAGCTGGGTTTCCTTGCGTCTGATAAGAAACACCTTCCAATATCAGCGTTCCCGCAGAGCTATGATTCGCGTTGGAGTGGATGCTCGTATGAATCCCTTGAGGACTTTGAAAAAATGCTCATTGCGCGGCTACCAATTAAAAGCAAATCGTAGAATATGAAGTGTCGTTCACGGCGTCTACGAGAGCGATCCGCTTTAGAAGATCGGGCGAGACTTCATCGTGCGCGACCTGCCGTGGACGGAGAAGAAGCTGCGCGAGCTGCCGCCCTTCGAGTTTGAGAACTGGCGTCATCGCCCTCGGCGGGCGCAAGAACACCGCACAGGTGGGCGATAAGGGGATAGCTCCCGTCGGACGCGGGCTGGCGTGGAGCTGCTGGGTTTGAAAACAGGGACTTTTTGAGGGTTTTTCAGAAAGTGGGCGAAAAGTGGCCGAAAAGCCTGCTTTTGGCATCTTGGAACGCCGTTCCTGCATAAAGGATTTCCGTTCCTGCATGCAGAATCGCCGTTCCTGCATAAAGGATTTCCGTTCCTGCATAAAGGATTTCCATTCCTGTATGCAGAATCGCCGTTCCTGCATGAAGGATTCCCATTCCTGCATACAGACTCGTCGTTCCTGCATCCAGATTTCCCGTTCCTTCATGCAGGCGCGGGGTTCCTTGATCCAGATTCGGCGTTCCTTCATGCAGGCGCGGGGTTCCTGCATGGAAGAACGGCATTCCTGCATCAAGGCTCGGCGTGCCTGGGTGCAGCCGCGGTGTCCGAAGGTGGAGCGGACGTCCGCGCAGGAACGGAAAGTGTGTTTGAAGGGCCGCGACCCGCAGGGTCCGCAGGGGAATGATGGTCCTCAAGGCCCGACGGGTGAAGTGAGCAATGCGGACCTCGCGTCCGCCATCGCCGGAGCCACGGCCAATTCCTCCGCCAACACGAACGGTGTGCCCACGCTGGACACGGCCTTTGCCAACGACCCGCCGACGCTGGCGGACATCGAGGTGATGCGCGCGGCCTACAACACGCTCGTGCTCGCGCTGCGGCGGTAGGCGGGGCGGGCGCGATGCTCATTTTGGCTTCGCATCATCCGGCTGTGCGGGTAACCAAACACAGCCGCACCCCGTGAACCCGCTGACTGATCAACGCCTGCTCATCAACCGCCGACACTTCTTCGGGCGCGTGGGCATTGGCGCGACGGCGCTGGCGGCGTTGTTGAATGATGAGCTGTTCGGCGTGCCGGGGAAGGATGCGGCGGGTGCGGCAAACATGGGCGGGCTGCCGGGGCTGCCGCATTTTGCCCCGAAGGCGAAGCGGGTGATTTACCTGTTCCAGTCGGGTGCGCCGTCGCAGATGGATTTGTTCGACTACAAGCCGCAGCTTGCCGGGCGGTACGGGACGGATTTGCCGGACTCGATTCGGCAGGGCCAGCGGCTCACGGGGATGACGGCGACGCAGGATCATTTTCCCATCGCGCCGACGCGCTTCCGCTTTGCGCAGCACGGGCGCAGCGGCGCGTGGCTGAGCGAACTGCTGCCGCACACGGCGCGCGTGGCGGATGAGCTGTGCTTCATCCGGACGATGCACACTGAGGCGATCAACCACGATCCGGCGATCACGTTTTTCCAGACGGGCGCGCAGCTCGCTGGGCGGCCGAGCATCGGTTCATGGCTCAGCTACGGGCTGGGCAGCGCGAACCGCGACCTGCCGGCATTTGTCGCGCTGCTCTCGAATGGCACGGGCAATCCGAATGACCAGCCGCTCTACGACCGGCTGTGGAGCAGCGGCTTTTTGCCGACGACGCATCAGGGGATCAAATTCCGCGCGGGCGGCGACCCGGTGCTGTTTCTTTCCAATCCCGCGGGACTCGATGCGACGGCGCGGCGGCGGATGCTCGATGATCTCGCGAAGCTGAACGGGATGCAGCTTGCGGAATTCGGCGACCCGGAAATCTCGACGCGCATCGCGCAATACGAACTCGCCTACCGGATGCAGACGAGCGTGCCGGAACTGACGGACGTTTCGCACGAGCCTGCGAGTGCATTCGATCTCTACGGCCCCGAGGCGCGCAAGCCGGGGACGTTCGCGGCGAACTGCCTGCTCGCGCGACGGCTCGCGGAGCGCGGCGTGCGGTTCGTCCAGCTTTTCCATCGCGGATGGGATCAGCACACGAAGCTGCCGTCGCAAATCGCCGGGCAATGCCGCGACACGGATCAGCCGAGCGCCGCGCTCATCGAGGACTTGAAACAGCGCGGTCTGCTCGACAACACGCTCGTCGTGTGGGGCGGCGAATTCGGGCGCACGGTGTATTGCCAGGGCCGGCTCGCGAAGGACGATTACGGGCGCGATCATCATCCGCGGTGCTTCACGATTTGGCTCGCTGGCGGCGGCATCAAGCCGGGCATCACCTTTGGCGAGACGGATGATTTTTCGTACAACGTCGTGCGCGATCCCGTGGAGGTGCATGACCTGCACGCGACGCTGCTGCATTGCCTCGGGATCAATCACACGCGCCTCACCTTCAAATTCCAGGGCCGCCACTACCGGCTCACCGACGTGCATGGAAAAGTGGTGAAAGGCGTGCTGGCGTAATCATCCGCCGGTATATGCCCATCCTTCGTTGCTGACACTCCGCCGCTGTG
>Ga0209698_10001678_pt1 | contig 25539 bp, 21 predicted proteins | sample LitLauG_LLR_2012_FD_187203 | JGI IMG/M metagenome (GOLD analysis project Ga0209698, IMG submission 187203) | Freshwater sediment microbial communities from Pennsylvania, USA - Little Laurel Run_MetaG_LLR_2012 (SPAdes) (version 2) | ecosystem: Environmental > Aquatic > Freshwater > Creek >... | reverse complement strand
CATCGAGCGTGACCTCGTCAAGCACCACCCCGAATGGACCGCCAAGCAGCGCGCCCTGGTCGCGCGCCTCTCCGAAGGCGCCGTCGGACGCGCGCGGGCCTTCGACATAGCGAAATACACTGCCGCGCGCAATCACGCCCTGACCATCTTGAGCACCGCGCTGCGCACCCACGACCACAGCGAGCTTTTCAAGGTCACCGAAACCTACCGCCCCGGTGCCGACGGCCGCGAGAAGACCGACCACCTTCTGCGTACTCTCTATTCGCTCCTCCAGGACCTCCTGTTCCTCAACTCGGACACGCCCCAACTCGTCCACAACACCGACATCCTGGGTGAGCTCCAGAAGCTGGCCGCCGCCACCGACTTCGACTGGATCGCCTACGCCGCCGACCGCCTGGCCGAAGTCGAACGCGGCCTCCGCCGCAACCTGCTCCGTTCCCTCTCCCTCGACGCCTTCGCGACCGCGCTGGAAAAAAGCTAGAAACCCGTTCGCTCTCAGCTGTCAGCCATCAGCTATCAGCTCCGACCTGTATTCCGACAATCTCGGATGGAGACAGGGAGAAGTAGCTGAGAACCGAGAGCTGACAGCTGAGAGCTTCCTCCCCAAAGTCATTGCCCCTCCACACTTTGAGCATTGTCATGCCCCCGTTCCTGTGCTACGGTAAATGCAAAGTTCACACCGATTTCCCACAATCACAGCAGCGAAGTGTTGTGGCAGCGCCCTCGACGCGCGTGAACAGGTGGTGCCATGAAGGATGCAATCGATTCCATGCCAACCGACCGTCCTGCCGATCAGGAAGGTTTCGCCAACCGCAAGCTGATCCGGCCTTCGCTCAACCGCACCGAGCGCAACGACCACAATCACAACCACAGCCAGGCCCCCATGGAACGACGCGAACGTCCCGACCGCCCGGAGCGTCCCGGCGGCGGCCCCAAGAAAGTCGCCCCGCCCGAAGCTACCAACGCCGAAAACTTCTATTACCAGAAGCAGATGCAGGGCAAGACGCCCATGGTCATCGTGCTCCGCGACGGCGAGCAGATCCACGGCGTCATCGAGTGGTACGACAAGAATTGTCTGAAGGTAAACCGCACCTCCGCCCCGAACATCGTCATCTATAAGCCCGCGATCAAGTACATGTTCAAGGAAGGCGAGAATGGGCGGTAGATCACGGTTGGTACCGTACTAGGTCCGCCCTTCAATGCTTATCGCCTTTGATGTGTAGACTCGGCGTTCCAAGGAAGACGGTACTTGTCGGTGCCGCTTGCGTCCTTGCTGTCTTGGTCGGCACGCTGCGAAGTACTGGACAGGCTGACCGGAAGTACACAAGCCTTTCGAACCAGCAGTGCTTGGAAATCCTCAACCAAATCCAAGCCGATCTCAAAGAGCACTACTACGATCCAAGAATCCGCGGATTCGATCTCGATGAGAGATTCGAAACAGCTCGCCGTGAAATAGCTGTCAGTAGGTCCCAAGATGACGCTCTGCTGAGTATTTACGCAGCCGTGGCAGCGCTGCGGGACTCGCACACCCATTTCATCCCGCCGATTCGGCCCTACAGCGTTGAGTATGGTGTGGTGCTGCAGGCCGTTGGGGATTCCGACTGCTACGTCACGGCGGTCAAGCCTGGAAGTGACGCTGAGGAGAAGGGCCTGGCGCCGGGCGACCAGCTCCTGACCTTGAATGGAATTAAGTACACACGCGCAGACCTCAGGACCGCCGAGTACGCCTACCAACAAGTCGTTCCTCAGGTGGGGCTCCACTTGCGAATACGTTCTGCCGGGGGTGCGGAAAGATCGCTTGTTGTCCTAGGTAAGGTTGTGCCCGGTCAGCCCTTCGTGCGGGGCATTGACGTGCGGGAGTTTTTCCGCCATTACCAACCCAAGAACCGCTCTCGCTACTTCTCTGTCGAGAAGAAACTGCTTGTCTGGAAGTTACCGGATTTCGTGATCGACCCAGACGACGTGGATGGGCTCTTAGGCAAAGTTCGGTCCTACGAAGCGCTAGTGCTCGACTTGCGTGGAAATCCTGGTGGCTTTACGGCAACACTCGATAAGTTCATTGGCGGCTTTTTCGATCATGAGGTTAAGGTCGTCGACAAGAAGAAAAGAAACGGGACCGAACCCGATGTGGCGAAATCCCGTGGAAGCAAAGCTTTCTCAGGAAAGCTCATCGTGCTCATTGACAGCAAGTCGGCTTCAGCCTCCGAGATTTTTGCTCGTGTCGTGCAGTTAGAAAAGCGCGGAACTGTGATAGGCGATCGGTCGGCTGGCGCCGTCGCTGAAGGGGCGGACTATATGCATGCGGTCAAGTTGGACGCCACGAATGTCACACAGTACGGCACAAGCATCACTATCGCTGATCTCCTTATGAGCGACGGCAAGAGTCTCGAGAACGAGGGCGTTATACCTGATGAGCGGATTCTTGGCACTGCGTCCGATCTTGCGTCCGGGCGAGACCCCGTTCTGGCTCGTGCTCTCGAACTGGCGGGAACGAAAATCAGTCCTGCAGATGCTGGGAAAATCTTCCCTTTCGAGTGGCCAAAGAAGTTGACGGTTGAATTCGATTAGGCCACGTCGCCTCAATCTCCTCAACAAGGTCAGTATCCGGTTTCGCCGGACTCAAGAGCGGTTGCAGGCCGGGGCGCCCCATCCTTGCGCGTTCTGTATGCGCAAGGGTGGGATTTCCACGGCCCTATCCCTCTTGGGATCTGCCGACGACCGACGGCTCGCTCACCACCAACGCCGGTTTTCCTGACACCCGAGACCTAACACCTGCCTTTTAGAGCTTTGGCAAGACTATCCCCTTCTGCGCCTGGTACTTCCCCTTCCGGTCCGCGTAACTCACTTCGCACACTTCATCGGACTGGAAGAAAATAATCTGGCACAGGCCTTCGTTCGCATAAATGCGCGCCGGCAACGGCGTGGTGTTCGAGATCTCGAGCGTCACGAAGCCTTCCCACTCCGGCTCAAACGGGGTGACATTCACGATGATCCCGCAACGGGCGTAGGTCGACTTCCCCACGCAAATGGTCAGCACGTCGCGCGGAATCTTGAAGTACTCCACCGACCGCGCCAGCGCAAACGAGTTCGGTGGCACGATGGCCACGTCCGAGCGCACGGTCACAAACGACTTCTCGTCAAAATGTTTGGGGTCAACGATCGTCGAATTCACATTCGTGAAAATCTTGAACTCGTCGGCCACGCGCAGGTCATATCCGTAAGACGACAAGCCATACGACACGACCCCCTCGCGCACCTGCTTCTCCGAGAACGGGTTAATCATGTCGTGCTCGTGCGCCATCTTGCGGATCCAGCGGTCACTCTTCAGCATGGTTCTCCTTCGGGAGTTAGCAATATGATTTCGGCAAACCGTCTCAGCGTCTAGCATGCAGCCTTCAGCCTTCAGCATTCAGCTGGAAAAGCGGGAAGGCAGCCCCCGACAACGCCCTTGGCTGGCTGAATGCCGAGTGCTGACTGCTGAATGCTTCTTCAACTCGTTTCGAGCAGATTTCTACAACCTTGGCTGGACTTCTGTCCTGTCATCTTACGAGACACTCCCTCCCGTTGACAATCTCTGATATCTCCCTTAGCATCAAGCACTTGGTGCCTTCTCCGCAGACCGCCAAAGGGAGCCCATCGTGATCAAGCTCGACATCATCAACGAAGTCGTCACCAAAACCGGCATCACCAAAACCAAGGCCGAACTGGCCGTCGAGACCGTCTTTGAGAGCATGAAGAAGTCGCTCGCCAAGGGCGATCGCATTGAGCTGCGGGGATTTGGCGTCTTCAACGTGCGCCCGCGCAAGACCGGCATCGGACGCAACCCGCGCACCGGCGCCGAAGTCTCCATTCCCCCCGGCAAAGCCGTCCGCTTCAAGCCCGGCAAAGAGCTGCAGTCGATTGATTAAGCAGGTGTCGGGTGTCAGGCTCCAGGTGTCAGGTTCAAGGCTTTAGGCTCTAAGCTTTTGGGCGGCCCCGCATTCACGGGGTAGAGACGGGGCTTGCCCCGTCTCAGACGCGGCAAGCCGCGTCTCTACCTAAGACAGAACAGCTCCCTCAATCCAGTCGCCCCCACGCCAAGCGCTCTGCAGTTTAGAATCAACCCAGGTCGAAAATCCGGATGTCCGATCCCATCGCACCCCTACCCACCTCCACCGCGGAATACTATCCGCCCGTCCAGGTATGGGTAACCCGCCCGCCGAAGCAACGTTACTGGCTGCATGCGCTCCTGCTGCTCCTGACCATCTTCACCACCCTCGTCGTCGGCGCCCACATGGAGTCGAACTTTCTGCAAGGACAATCAGTGTGGGCCGCGGAAGAAAGCTTCATTCCCTACTTTCCCCTCGCACGCATCTGGCACCATCCCTCGCAACTGCTGTTGGGCATCCCTTTCTCCGCCAGCCTGATGCTGATCTTGCTTGCGCACGAAATGGGGCACTATCTCTATTGCGTCCGTTACCGCGTAAACGCGACATTACCGTTCTTCATTCCCATTCCCACATTCATTGGCACGATGGGCGCGTTCATCCGGATTCGCTCCCCCATCCGCTCCCGCACTGCGTTGTTTGACATCGGAATCGCAGGCCCCATCGCCGGTTTCGTGATCGCTTGCGTGGTGTTGGCGGTTTCACTGGGAATGTCGCACGTAATGCCGCCCGGGGATGCATCGCAGGACTTGGCATCGATCCACTACCCGCTGATCTTCGGCCTGGCGCGCCGCGTTTTGCTCTGGCTGGGATTCCTTCACGGCCCGTCGACCCTGCCCCTCGCTAGCGTCTCGCTGCACCCAATGGCCGTCGCTGCCTGGGTCGGCATGTTCGCCACCGCGCTTAACCTGCTCCCCGGAGGCCAACTCGACGGGGGACACATCGTTTTCTCAATCGCGCCAAGTGCGCACCGCTTTATTTCGCGCCTTACCATCCTGGTCTTGATCCCGCTGGCTGTCTATTTCTGGCTGGGCTGGTTGGTATGGGCCATCCTGCTCGAGATCAGCAGCTTCCGTCATCCTCATGTCTCGGACTGGCCCAAGGTCTCCGGCGCGCGTCGTTGGCTAGCCTTGTTCGCGGTCGCCATGCTGGTGTTGACCTTGACCCCGTCGCCTCTTGCTCACAGCTCGCTGAAGGAAGTCGCCGCGCCCCTCGTGCACCCCTTGAAAGACTACATCCGCGGCTTTGTCACGCACTCGCGCGGTCACTAGCGCAGAGCCATCGGCCATCCGCCACAAGCCTCCGCCACGCTGTAACGTTTCGCGCCCGCCCCGCACCATCCTCCAGAACATCGAGGAAGTTGTTCCCCACTCCTTCGCTTGACGTACACCGGTGCGCCTTTGCGCACACCCGTGCTCGCCGCTCTCGTCTGGTTCCAACAGGTTCCCCGTCCGCAAATCTCAAGGAGGTACTACGTTATGTCTGCTGTACAGCGTCCGCACGTATTGGTTCCGCCAGGAGCCACGTTGCCCACCGCCAAAGACCTCGCCGGACTCAGTTACATCCGCGAAGGTAACACCACCAACTTTGTTGTTTTCTACGACGGCTCCCTCGGCGCCAACGGCAAGAATCTCGCCGACGCGCTGCTCGCCTCGTGCGAGTGGGAGTATTCCATGCTGCAGGGATGGTTCGGAGGCATTACTCCCGCGTCCCTGCCCTTCAACGTCTACATCGATACCGGGTCGTTCGGCGCCTACCATGCCAACTGTGCGGCCACTGAAATTCACTGTGCGGCCTTCAGCGGCACCGATGCCGACATCGTCCGGCTCGTCCTCGCCGCCGAAGTCGACGAAGTCTTCATGGCCGCGCAGGCCAAGGGCTGGAATTGCGGATTCAGCCACGGCGAAGGGCTCTCGCGCGTGCTCTGCACCGAACTCTATCCCAACTCGCTCGACGGCTTTGCGTCGGCGTCCACCTGGCTCGATGGCACCCGCCCCAACTGGGTCGACAACACCGAGCAGACCGATCGCGACTACAACAGCATCGGCTGCGCCGTGCTGTTCCTCAACTTCCTGCGCTACGAGCTGTCCTACAGCTGGAACGCGATCATCGCCGCGGCCGCGCCCACTCTGGCGGGCGTCTATACCAACCTCACCGGCCTCACCGACGGATGGGCCCGCTTCAGCGCGCTGATGCAGGCCTACTATCCGACCGGCACGCCCTCGGGCGTCACCAATGACAATCCCTTCCCGCTCACCCGCCACAGCGGTTCCATGATCCAGAGCCGCTTCGGCAATCACGGCAATTTTGAAGTCGTAGTGCCTTCGACGGCGGGCGGACTGGTCCACTTCTGGCGCAACGACGACATCCCCGGGTTCCCCTGGAACGGCCCCTACACCTTCGGCCAGTCCCTGGGCGTCTGCACGGGGGCCAGTGTGATCCAGAGCGACTTCGAAGCTCCCGGCCTGCCGGGCAATCTCGAAGTCGTCGCGGTCACCGGCGGCGGCGAGATGGTCCACCTCTGGCGCGACTCCGGACCCGCGTTCGCCTGGAACATTTCGACGACCATCGCCAGCGGAGTTCGCGGGAAGGCCGCGCTGATTCAGAGCAAGTTCGGCACCAAGGGAAACTTCGAGGTCGTCGTGCCCAGCGCCACTGGTGGCTTGCTCCACTACTATCGCAATAACGACGATCCGACGCTGCCCTGGAGCGGTCCCACGGCCTTCGCCGGCACGCTGGGCCTGGTCGACGACGTCACCCTCATCCAAAGCAACTTTGGCAAGCCCGGCAATCTCGAAGTGATTGCCCGGGTCGGCACCCGGATCTACGCTCTCTGGCGCGACTCCGGTCCCGGCTTTGTCTGGAGCACTCCAGTGCAGATCGAAGCCGCCTACGAACTCGCCGGTCAGCCCTCGATGGTGCAAAGCCGGTTTGGGACGAAGGGCAACTTCGAACTGGTGGTGCCCAACGCCAAAGGTGGCCGGATCCACTTCTGGCGCGACAACGACGTTCCCACGCTGCCCTGGAGTGGACCCATCCCGTTCGGCGAGGGCTCCTTCACCGATGTGACCGTCTTCCAAAGCAATTTCGGGGATCCGGGGAACCTCGAAGTGCTGGCGTTGAACGGATACGAACTGCAGACGTTCTGGCGCGACTCCGGCCCAGCGTTCGTGTGGTTTGGCCCCGGCTACTTCGTCGGCGTCGCCATGACCCCGCTGGCCGCTGTACCCATACCAGTAAGCGGAACGAAGAAAGCCGCGTAGCTGCACTCGTTCCTGACTGCCTGCACACTCAAAAACTCGCAGGCCCGGCGCAAGCCGGGCCTTTTCTTACGCTTTCATCCTGAGCGAAGTGAGGCGCCAGCCGAACGCAGTCGAAGGACCCCTGCTTGCATGCGGTGCCACCGGCCTGCCCGATTTCTTAACCACGGATCGATGCGCAGTCGAGCGCTAATGCCGCCTTACTGCACTCCCGCCGCTCCTTGCCCGCCCACAAACTCCTCCATCACCGCCTTGCGCATCAGGTCGGGCGGCAGCAGACCCTGCGCAAGAATGAAATCGTGGAACTTCTGCTGGTTGAACTTCGCCCCCAGCGCGCCTTCGGTGTCTTTGCGCAACGCGATCAGTTTCGTGTAGCCGTAGTAGTAGCTGTTCGCCTGCCCCGGGGCGCGATAAGTGTAGCGCTCCACTTCCTCTTCGGCGAACGCCGGGGATTGCACCACGTCCTGCTCCAGAACGCGCTTCGCGTCTTCCGGCTTGATCTTGCCTGACTGTAGTTCAGGATCGAGAAACGCCCGCGCCGCCCGCAGTAGCCGGTAGTCGAGCGAAACCAGTTGTCCTTCGAGCGGCATGTAGGGCTTCACCAGGTATTCCGAATACAGACCCCAACCCTCGACGTTGGTGCTGTTGAAGGCATAGCGTGCCCTCGCGATTGAAACGCCTTTCTCCAACATGGAGTCGAATTGCAGTTCGTGTCCGGGCCGCGCCTCGTGCGCGGTAAGCGTCCACGCGGCCGCATCAAAGGTGAAGTCATCGTATTTCTGCGCCTTCTCTCCTGGACCCGCTGGAATGTTGAGCGGGAGCACAAACTCGCCTTTCTGTCCGGTGTTGTGCAGGAACGGCGGCGGCACCATGTGCGGCGCAGGCTGCTGTGCTGTCTCAGCCGCGCTCGCGATCCGGATGCGCGCCGGACGGTCGGGCAGCGTCACCAGCCCCTGCTTGGTGATGATGCCCTCAATCTGCTTCAACCGGTCCTGATAGAAAGGCAGGATCGCGTCGCCCACCAGTTGCTGCTTCTTCAATTCGCGGATCACGTCGCGGTAATCGCTCGAAGGCAGCTTGCGCTCTTTTGCGATCTGCGCCGCAATCGGCTTCATCTCAGCCTGGATCTCGTCGAAGCCTTTGTGGGCCAGCGCGGCCATCTGGTCGGGCGGGATGTCGATGCCAAAGGCTTCCAGGTTCAGGGCATATTCTTCGGGCGGAAGCCGGAAAGCGGGGCGCGCTTTGGGCAGGACGGTTGCTCTGATCCAAGTGTCGTAGTCAGCCAGTTGCGATTTCAACTTGCCAAAGGGCTCTTCCCATCCCGTGAGCTTGTACTGGGTGAGCAGCGCCGCGATGCCCTCGACATAGTGCGAGTTGCGCACCATCTCGGTCTCGATCTCGACCTTCGCCGGATAGATGATCCCTGGCTTTGCCATCTGCTCGGTGACGCGCTCTTTCAGAATTTCGGTCAGCGCCGTGTAGCCCGGCTCGAGCCCGGCGTACTTGCGAATGCGTGCGACTGCCGCGGGGCGGCGCTCGGCTTGCGTTTGCTCATCGAGCAACATGCGCAGGCCGCCGAACACCAGACGGCTGGCATTGTTGAAGGGCACTTCGCGGGCGCGCTGGAAGTCCTGCAAGCGGAATCCCAGTTCCACGTTCCGGATGATGATCTGCAAGTCCTGCGCAACTTCCTTCTGCTTCTGCTGGCCGACCGCCGCTTTCAGCTTGGCGAGAACCTCTTCGGTCTCTTTGCGCGCCTGGTCTTCGTCCGCCAGGGTCGGCTGCGAGACCAGCTCGTCGTATTGGCTGAGCCCCTCGCGCGATCCCGACTCTGGATCGTGCTTCATCTCGACCTGCACCAGCAGGTTCGTGTAGTCATTGCTGACCGCGATCCAGCCGTGGTCGGCTTTGACCTGCGCGAATAGAGGCGAAACCGGAATCAGTGCAAACAGAAAGAAATACGCCAAGCGCATGAACCCCTCCCAGTGACCTTCGCGAAGCAAAAGTAGTCAGTAAACCATGCAGACGCGCCAATCGCAATTGTGTGAGCAAAGCCGCTGGTCTTTCAGTTTGAAACTGAATCCACTCACGGTTATTTGTCCCGTTGATTTATCCTGATTTCTCGCAGAAGGCTCACAATCTCCTCGTTATGTTTTTCTCTTTTCTTCTCTGCGAGGCTTTCCTCTTTACGGGCAACCCAGCCGAAGACGCTAAACAACACTATTGCAAACAAGAGGCGAAGGCCTGTTTGCTGCTTATACAAAATAGGGACGACCGCCAGCAGGTACAGAACAGAAAGTAGTCGTTCGCATGGCGGGGAATTATAGTTTGTTCGGTTCTGCGCATTGCGCTGAAAAACACGCTTGTCGTTCAAACTTCGGAGCAGTCTCACACTTTAGAACTTGTCCCCTACATAAGAAACAACGCGTCCACATCCACGATGACCTGTGTGCGTGGAATTTTCTGCCCGACAGCGTAGGTCAGCATCGCGCGCAGCACGGTGTTCAGTTTCTCTCGGCTGGGCGACTTGAGCACGAAGTGGTAGCGGTAGTCGCGCTTCAGGCGCACGATCGGCGCGGCCGCCGGGCCCAGCACGCGCACGCCTTCATGCCTCGTTTTCTCAAACCACTTGCCGAGCGTACCCGACCACTCGAGCGCTTCATCGAGCTTGTCGCTACGGATCAGCACGTTCGCCAACGCCGAGTACGGGGGATAGTGCATCCAGCTGCGGAAGCGCAGCTCTTTCTCGTAGAAGCCGGCGAAGTCATGGTTCGCCGCGTACTGCACCGCGTAGTGATCGGGGAAGTAAGTCTGCAGGACCACCTTGCCCGGAGTCTGCCCGCGTCCCGCGCGCCCGGCGACCTGGGTCAGCAACTGGAAGGTTCGCTCGGCGGCCCGAAAGTCGGGTAGCCCCAACGCGATGTCGGCTCCGACCACGCCCACGAGGGTCACGCCGTGGACGTCGTGTCCCTTGGCGATCATCTGCGTGCCCACCAGCAGATCGAGTTCACCGGCATCCAATGCGCCCAGTACGCGCTCGAAGTCTTCCTTGCCGCGCACCGTGTCCCGATCGAGGCGACCGATGCGCGCGGTAGGAAACATGCCGTGCAGCAGCTCTTCCAGCTTTTCCGATCCCGTGCCGAGGAAATACACGTACTCGCTGCCGCACTCGCCGCATTTTTTCGGAACCGGCGCCTCGAACCCGCAGTAGTGGCAGACCATACGGCTCGATTTCTTATGATGGGTCATCGCCACAGCGCAGTTGCGGCATTCCATACGGCTTCCACAGGCGCGGCAGAGCGCGACCGGCGAATACCCGCGCCGGTTCAGCAGGATCATCACCTGCTCTTTGCGTCCCAGGCGCTCGCGAATTTCCTCGGCCAGCTTGCGCGAGATCACTTGCTCCTGCCCGGTCTCCTGGAACTCCTGTTTCATGTCGATGAGTTCCACCTCGGGTAAAGGACGCTGCTCCACCCGGTCGGGCAGTTCGACCAGCGCATACTTGTTCTTGGTGGCGTTGTAATACGACTCGAGCGATGGCGTGGCCGATCCGAGCACGACCACGGCATTCGCCATCTTGGCCCGCATCACCGCCACGTCGCGGGCATGGTAGCGCGGCGTTTCTTCCTGCTTGTAGGAAGAATCCTGCTCCTCGTCCACGATGATGAGAGCGAGGTCCGCCACAGGAGCGAACACCGCCGAGCGCGTGCCCACGACCATGCGCGCGTCCCCGCGCTTGATGCGATGCCACTGCTCGGCGCGCTCCTGGTTTGACAGCGCCGAATGCAGGATGGCCACTTCTTCGCCGAACACCTGGTGCAGATCGGCAGCCACCGCGGGCGTCAGGCCGATTTCCGGAACCAGCAGGATCGCCGAGCGCCCTGCTTCCAGCACCGCTCGCATCCCCGCGAGATACACGGCTGTTTTTCCGGAGCCGGTCACGCCGTGCAGAAGCATGCCGGCGAACTTACGGGCGGTGACGGCCTCTACGATTCGCTGGAGCGCTTGCTTCTGAGCGGCGTTGAATTCGAAATCGAAGGGCGACGGCCGCGCCTTCACCCGCGAGACGTGAAACTCCGCCGGCTCTTCGACGATTGCGATCAGGCCGCGCTTCACCAGCGTGCTGAGCGTGGAGCGTGGGACGTCAAGAGTCTGCAGGGTCTCAACGGCAAGGCGCCCACCGGTTGCGGCCAGGGTTTCGACCAGAATCTGCTGGTTGGCGTTCAGCTTCTTGCTCGCGGAGCGGCCAACATCTTCGGCCGGGGTTGGTGCATCGCCGGTGGACGCCTCCTCTGGAGGATTCGCTCCGACCAGCACCGCAATCTTCACGATGCGCGCTGCATCCTGCGCATCCGACACATCCTCGCGGACGATCCACTTTTTGCGCACCATCCCCGCGAGCACAGCCCTACTCACGCGGGTTGCGCTCCGCAGGCTCTGTTCCCGGCCGCTCACGCGGTTGGCCAGGTAGTCGAGCACGCGAAATTCCGTCAGCTGATCTTCCGGCGTGCGCCGCGCCCGCGCCGACGACCCCGACATTCCCCCGAGATGCAACGCGAGCTGGCCATGTTCGGTGATGCGATAAGTGATCGTCCGCTTGAATTCCGCGCTCAGGGGCAACATGGTGCGGAACACTTCGCCCAGCGGCGCAAGGTAGTAGTCAGAAATCCACTTTCCCAGTCGCATGAGCTGCGCATCGAGGACCGGCGCTGGGTCGAGCACGCCGACGACGTTCTTGGTCTGCACCGCAGGCTGGCGATCATGCAGGTCGACGACGATCCCGCTCATGCGCTGTTGCCGGAACGGCACCAGCACACGCCCGCCCACCGCCGGCTCCATCCCATCCGGGACACGGTAGGAGAAAGCGGTGTCGAGCGGCACCGGAAGAGCGACATCGCAGAATTGGAATGCAGGTCTCAGGTTTTGGGTCTCAGGTCTTAGGTCTTAGGTCTCGCGTCTCGGGTCTCGGGTCTCGGGTCTCAGGTGTCAGGTGTCAGGTCTTGGGTCTTGGGTCTTGGGTTTCGAGTTTCAAGTTTCAAGTATGGCCCCCCTAGCGTAGCAGGGATATCGCATGCTCAGTCAGAGTCGAACTGTGCCATCTGCGACCAATGTTCTGCCAGCCCCGAAAAATCCTTTCCTCAACACGATGCATCGCAAGACCAACGACCAATACTGGAAACCGAAGACCCCAGACCTAACACCCAAGACCTGACGCCTGCCGCCTGACACCTGCCCCCTGCTTTTCTGGTAGGCTGATAAGCACCTCGTATCCGCTGACGTGACTGCCCGTCTCGCCATCCTCGCCGATATCCACGCCAATGTCTGGGCGCTGGACGCTGTTCTCGCCCACGCCAAGAGCCGTAACGTGGAGGCCTTCGTCAACCTGGGCGACACGCTTTACGGTCCGCTCAAGCCCCATGCCACCTACGAACGGCTGATGCATGAGAACGTTCTGCTCACCATCCAGGGCAACCAGGATCGCATGATCTACGAAGCCAGCGAACGCGACCTGGCCACGATCCCTACGCTTTCTTACGTGATCCGCGACCTGGGGGAAGAACCGATCCACTGGCTCAGCGAGTTGCCCAAGACCGCTGTGTTTGAGGACGATATCTTCCTGTGCCATGGAACTCCCGGCAGCGACACGATTTACCTTCTCGAGGACATCATGGAAGGCCTGCCCGAAGTGCGTTCCGAGGGCGCGATCCGGGAACTGCTGCAGGGCGTGCATCACCCCGTGGTACTGTGCGGGCATACACATATTCCGCGCGTGGTCGAGTTGTCGCACGGGCAACTGGTCATCAATCCGGGAAGCATTGGCGTACCCGCATACGACGATGTCGATCCGGTGCGCTACCGCATGCAGACATTCTCGCCCCACGCCTGTTACGGAATTCTGGAAAAGAACGGCGCGGGCTGGAACGTGTCGCTGGAGCGGGTCGCCTACGATCACCAGGCCGCCGCCGAGTACGCCCGCACGCTGGGGCGGGACGACTGGGCCCAGGGGATTGCTACCGGGAGGATGTAGGGACAGCGCCGTCGGTCGCCAGTCGTCGGCAAGAGCGAGCATTCAGCATTCAGTTGCTGGCACTTCGGCACCTGGTACTCGCAATTGGCCAATTCCTTCTTTGCGCGCTCTGCGGCTTTCCTCCACGATCTTTGCGGTCAAAGGTTTCGACGTTAGCTTCTGGTTAACACAATGCGTTTAAACGCTCCAGGAGAGGCGGCCGGCCATCGGATGACCCAAACCCTCGACCCAGCCTCCAGAACGCTCCCAGATCGCTTTTAAACGCAAATAACGGGCATTCTACGCGAAGGCTTGACCCTCGAATTCGCCCTCGCTCCGGGCTCCGACGAACTTTCAATAACTTAGCTCACAGTGAACCAAAATGGGACGGGAAGATCAGGCGTCAGGTCTTAGTAAGTGGAGAGAGCGAGATTGAGAGTTCCGCCGGTGATCGTAGCGCCCGAAGGTGTTGGCACTGATGCCTTCGGACAGAGAATTTCTCTGGGCCGGAGGTACCTCCATTCAGGCAAGGGTCCTTCGACTTCGTTAGGCTGGCGCCTCACTGCGTTCAGGATGACGGCTTGAATTTCGTTGCGGCCTGCGAACTCCGATCGAGACATTGATGACGGCGGGCGAGACGCCCTCCGGACAGCCGGCAAAATGCCGGCGCTACACGGTAGCCGTGCGCTGGCCGGCGACGCACTGTTCGCTGGGCGCCCCGGTTTTCCGCGGTGCCTTCACGTTTTCTGGCTAAACCTTCCTCGTTTTCCTATAGTTCGAGGTCTCTCTTCCCATTTTGGGATTGATCTGGACATCGTGTGTACGTGCGTCAAATCGCGCTTGGGATGACGTCCCTCACCTCCGTACGTGATTCCCCTCACTGCCTTCCTGCCCGGCGCCGGGCGACCATACGACGTAACAGGAACTGAGGATGGGAAGGGGAGATCATCATGAAGAGAGCCGTCATCTTGGGCGCGGCAGGCCGCGATTTTCACAATTTCAATGTAGCTTTTCGCAATCATCCCGATTTTGAAGTTGTTGGTTTTACCGCAACTCAGATTCCTGACATCGCCAACCGGCGCTATCCGGCGGAGTTGGCCGGACTGCGCTATCCGGAAGGCATCCCAATCTTTGAGGAGCGCGAGCTCGAGAAGCTGATCGTGGAGCAGGCGGTGGACGTTGCTGTTTTCTCCTACAGCGACGTTTCACATCAGACGCTGATGCATCTTGCATCGCGCGTGGTCGCAGCCGGCGCCGATTTCTGGCTGCTCGGGACCGAGCATACCCAGGTCACGTCGCTGGTGCCGGTGATATCCATCTGCGCGGTTCGTACCGGTTGCGGCAAGAGTCCGGTGTCACGCCTGGTGGCGGCGCAGTTGCGCCGGCTGGGATGGAAGCCGGTGGTGATCCGCCATCCGATGCCGTACGGGGACCTGGCCGCGCAGGCGGTGCAGCGCTTCGCGACGTTTGAGGACCTGGAGCGGCAGAAATGCACCATCGAAGAGCGCGAAGAGTATGAGCCCCATCTGCGCGAGGGCACCATCGTGTATGCGGGTGTGGATTACGAGAAGATTCTGCGCCAGGCAGAGAAGGAAGCGGACATCATTCTGTGGGATGGCGGCAACAACGACACTTCGTTTTACCGGTCCGATCTGGAGATTGTGGTGGCGGACCCGCATCGCGCCGGCCACGAACTGAGCTACTACCCCGGGGAAGTGAACCTGCGCCGCGCGCATGTGGTGGTGATCAACAAGGTAGATACCGCGGCTCCCGCAGACGTGGCCACCGTCCGGGAGAATGTTCGCCTGAACAATCCTAAAGCGACCATTCTTGAGACAGCGTGCCGGGTGTCGGTGCCGTCGACCGAACTGGTGCGAGGTCAGCGCGTGCTGGTGGTCGAGGACGGCCCCACGCTCACGCACGGTGAAATGCCGTACGGTGCGGGCGTGGTTGCGGCGCGGCAATGTGAGGCCGCGGAACTGGTTGATCCGCGGACGTACGCCGTGGGGTCCATCCGCGGGACCTACGAGCGCTTCCGCCACCTGCACAACCTGCTTCCGGCCATGGGTTACAGCGCCATCCAGCGGCACGAACTGGAAGAGACCATCAACCGCACGCCGTGTGATCTGGTGCTGGTCGCGACTCCCGTCGATCTGGCGCGCATCCTGAAGCTGAATAAGCCCTGCGTGCGCGTGTCGTACGAGGCGGAAGAACTAACCAAGCCCGGGCTGGTAGAAATCCTCGGCGAGTTCACTCACCGGCACAAGCCCTCGCTGACCGAGGTGTTGAGCCAATGAAAGCCCAGGATTTTCTGTCGCTTCGCGATTTTTCTCCGCACCAGATCCGGCACCTGCTGGACCTGGGGATCCAGATCAAGGCCATGCCTGCCGCGTACAGTGGCGCGCTGAGTGGAAAAACTCTGGCCATGATCTTCGAGAAGCCGTCGCTGCGCACGCGGGTGACGTTTGATGTGGGCATTCATCAGCTGGGTGGATTCGCGCTTTACCTGTCGCCCGCCGAGATCAACCTGGGCAAGCGCGAGTCGATTTACGACGTGGCGAAGAATCTCGAGCGCATGGTGCAGGCGGTAATGATTCGCACCTTCGCGCACGAGATCGTCGAACAGATGGCGGAGTACAGCTCGATCCCCGTCATCAACGCCCTCACGGATTACTCGCACCCCTGCCAGGCGCTGGCGGATTACTTCACGATCCTGGAAGTCAAGGGACGCATCGCCGGGTTGAAAGTGGCCTTCATCGGCGACGGCAACAATGTGGCGCACTCGCTGATGTTCGGCGGCGCGCAACTGGGAGCGCACGTGTGGGTGGCCACGCCGACGGGGTACGAACCAAAGGCGGACGCGATCCACTGGGCGAAGGAGCGCGCGGCGCACTTGGGCGGCAGTTGCACCATCACGAACGATGCGGCCGAGGCGGCGCGGGACGCGGATGTGATCTACACCGACGCCTGGACCAGCATGGGGCAGGAAGCGGAAGCGGACCGGCGGCGCAAGGTTTTTCCGCCGTACCGCGTGGATGCTGCCCTGTTTGCGCGGGCCAAGAGCGACGCCATTTTCATGCATTGCCTACCGGCGCATCGCGGGGAAGAAGTAACCAACGAGGTCATGGACGGTCCGCGGTCGGTGGTGTTTCAGCAGGCGGAAAACCGGCTGCATGCGCAGAAGGCCATCCTGCTCGAACTGATGGAGCAGCGGGCGGCCGAGAAACCGTGGTCCGTGGTGTTTCAAGAGTTGGTGCACACGTAAGAGCGGCAGACCGCTTCGCCATTGTCCTATGCAATCGATGCTGATCGCCGTGGGCGGCAACTCGCTGATTCGTGCCGGCGAGAAAGGCACCGTTGGCGAGCAACTGGCCAACGCGCACCGGACGGCCGCTGCGATCGCGGGCCTCGTCCGGTCCAGCTACCGGCTGGTGATCACGCACGGCAACGGGCCGCAGGTAGGAGCGCAGCTTCTGCGTTCCGAGCGGGCATCAAACCTGGTGCCCGGGCAGACGCTGGACGTTTGCGGCGCATCCAGCCAGGGGGAAATCGGCTACCTGCTGGCACAGGCTCTGACTGACGAACTGGCGGCTGCCGAGTTACAGACTCCGGTGGCGGCTCTGGTCACGCAGACGATCGTCTCGCGCGACGATCCTGCCATGCAGCATCCCACAAAACCAATCGGACCTTTTTATTCGCGCACCGATGCTGAGCAGCGCCGGCGGATGTTCGGCTGGGAAATCGTCGAAGACGCGGCGCGTGGATATCGGCGCGTGGTGCCTTCGCCGGAACCGCTCGCCATCGTCGAGTTCGACGTGATCCGGCGGCTGATGGATGACGGCGTTTTGGTGGTGGCGTGTGGGGGCGGAGGCATTCCTGTGGTGTGTGCCAACGGCGTGCTCGAGGGCGTGGAAGCGGTCATCGATAAGGATCGCGCTTCGGCGCTGCTCGCCAGCAAGTTGGGTGTGGATGTGTTCGTGATCTCGACCGACACGGACTTTGTCTACCTCGACTACAAGCAGCCCACGCAACGAGCACTACGAAGCGTGACTGTCTCGGAGATGCAAGCGCACGCCGATGCCGGACAGTTTCCGCCCGGCAACATGGGACCGAAGATCGAGTCGGCGCTGCGCTTCCTGCGCGCGGGTGGCAAAGAAGTGGTGATTACATCCTACGAGCATTTGCGGGATGCCGTGGCGGGAGCCGCTGGGACGCACATTGTCGCCGACAAGGGATTCACAGACGCTGCGAACACGCGCCGGGACGAGCCGGCGCTGGTGAGGTGAATATGCCGGATACTCCGCTGGTTCACGCTGAGTCTGCCGCCGGTCAGCGCACAGGAACCGGGAACGGGTCGAATGGTATGAAGCTGAAACACGTGGTCGAGTCGCAGCAGTTCACGGTTCCGCTGCTGATGGAACTCTTCGACCGTTCGCGCGGAATGGAGCGGGTGGTGGCGCGGGGCGGCTCGCTCGACTACCAGAACCGCATCATGGCGACGCTGTTCTACCAGCCCTCGACGCGCACCCGGTTCTCGTTCGAAGCGGCCATGCACCGGCTGGGCGGACGCGTGCTTTCGACCGAGCAGGCGCGCGCGTTCTCTTCCGAAGTAGAAGGCGAGCAGGTCGAGGACTCGATCCGCATTATCGGCAGCTACTCCGACGTGATCGTGATCCGGCATCACGAACAAGGCGGAGCGCGGCGTGCGGCCCAGGTGTCTCCCGTTCCGGTGATCAATGCCGGCGATGGCGACGGCGGGCAGCATCCCACGCAGGCCTTGCTCGATCTCTACACCATCTACCGCGTGCGCCCGCTGGACGGACTGAGCGTAGCGATCATTGGCGACCTTGCTAAGGGACGCACCGCGCGGTCGCTCGCTTACCTGCTCGCCAAGTTTGAGCGCGTGAAGATCTTCCTGGTGAGCCCGCCCGAATTGCAGATGAAGCCCGACATCCTGCAGTACCTCGACCGGCACGGCGTTCGCTACGAAGTGGAGTCGGACATCAACCGCGTGGTCGGCGAGGCGGACGTGATCTACCAGACGCGGATTCATCCCGGACACGCAGCGAGGGTTCCCACGCGGCGCTACGCCATCGACTCCAGCTTGCTGCCCCGGATGCGGCCGGATGCCATCATCCTGCACCCGCTGCCGCGCACGGTCGAGCTCGATAAGACGGTCGACGACGATCCCCGGGCCATGTATTTCCGGCAGGCCGCCAACGGGTTGTTCGTCCGGATGGCGCTGCTGACCATGCTTCTTGATAAAGAGTGAGGAAAGGACTCATGCCTGCTATCGCAGAACGTACACGCACCGAAGAATTGATCGATCTGGAAAATCAATATGGCGCCCACAACTATCATCCGCTGGACGTGGCCATCGCACGGGCGGAGGGAGTGTGGGTGTATGACGTCGAGGGCAAGCGCTACCTCGATTGCCTCGCCGCCTACTCGGCGGTGAATCAGGGACACTGCCATCCGAGAATCGTGCAGACGCTGGTGGAACAGGCCCACAAGGTCACGTTGACCTCGCGCGCGTTTCGCAACGACCAGCTTCCCTTCCTGTACCAGGAACTGCACGAGCTGACCGGCATGGAGATGGCGCTGCCCATGAACTCGGGCGCCGAGGCGGTCGAGACCGCGGTGAAGACGGCGCGCAAGTGGGGCTACAAGGTGAAGGGCATTCCGGACGGGAAAGCCGAAATCATCGTGTGCGCCGGAAACTTCCACGGCCGCACCATCACGATCGTGAGCTTCTCGAGCGACGAGCAGTACCGCGACGGCTTCGGGCCGTTCACTCCCGGCTTCAAGATCATCCCGTTCGGCGACGCGCAAGCGCTGCGCGAAGCGATCACGCCCAATACGTGCGCGTTCCTGGTCGAGCCGATCCAGGGCGAGGCGGGCATTGTGATCCCGCCCAAAGGCTACCTGCGCGAGGCCGCGCAGATTTGCCGCGAGAACCGGGTGCTGCTGATGGCCGACGAGATCCAGTCGGGCCTAGGCCGCACCGGCAAGCTGTTCGCGTACATGCATGAAGGCATCACGCCCGACGTGCTGATCGTGGGCAAGGCGTTGGCGGGCGGGATGTATCCGGTGTCGGCGGTGCTGGCCTCGAAGGAGATCCTCGGCGTGTACCGACCGGGCGATCATGGCAGCACGTTTGGCGGGAATCCGCTGGGCTGCGCGGTGGCGCGCACAGCGCTGCGCGTGCTGGTAGAAGAGAAGATGGTGGAACGCTCTGCCGAACTGGGCGACTACTTCCTCCGCAAGCTGCAGACGCTCGGCAGCCCCGAACTGAAAGACGTCCGAGGGCGGGGCCTGTGGATCGGCATCGAGCTGCACACCCCGGCGCGTCCGTACTGCGAAGCTCTGAAGGAACTGGGCATCCTGTGCAAGGAGACCCACGACCACGTGATCCGGATCGCGCCCCCGCTGGTGATCCGGCGGGAGGAGATTGACTGGGCGGTGGAGAGGATTCGGAATGTGGTGGAGTGAGGGGGGGACCCTACAGACGCATTTGTCCTAATCGCGCGCCGCATTTTAGCCGCACTCGTTCGAAGCGACGCGAATGAATGAGGCACCCAGCTTGCTAGTCTAGTCGCGGTCACACTTCGTTTCGCCCGCCTGGTGGCTCCACTCGACTATCTTGCCGTGTCCATCGGTTCGACCAATAAACCTCTCCGACTGCGTCCTCCGCCACCAGAAGTAGGGTCGAAACGACGCACAGAGAGTAATGTCTGCCGCCCCGTAGTCCAGAGGAGGGCCGTTCGGCGACGGTCTCATCGCCACTCCAGCCATCCCGAAGAGGCACGTTACGTCTTGGCTTTTGTGAGGCTTGATTTCCGGCTCCCACCTGGGATCGGTCGCGCCGTCTAGGTTCCTCACATCGACCAGGTAGTTGCGGACTTCGACATCATTCATGTGACAAGTGAACCGCACGTCCTCAATATCGAAGGCACCTTCGTTCGTGACCGTGAGGAGCGTTGAAAACGGGTCGGCGGGATCAAGTCTGGTTCCACGAGTGATGCTCACGTCTGACCGGAGGACGAGCAATGACAAAAGCGACAATAGGACGGATACGCCGCCAATCACGGCCCATGTCCATCGGCTTAGTCTTCCCAGTTTGTCTCACAGTCGCGTGGTAAGTGACCGGTCCGATTTGCTTGCACGTCGCTTGCGCGAGATCACGGCCTATTGTAGACCTCTGTTGATTTCGCCGGGTGCCCCAGGTTCGCGCCGTTCTTTGGCGCTAACCTGGGAGCCACTGCACGCCGCACCGCAAAGGTAAGGGTTCTGTCCGTGCCTCGTGGTCTGCGACGGTTGTAGGAACCCTGGGAGTGGCGTGGTGGAAATCGAGTCTGCGTGGACGGCGCGCGACCGGGAGTTAGCGACGTTTGCCAGTCAAGCGCGCAGGGTTCCCTTAACCCAGGTTAGCGCCAAAGAACGGCGCGAACCTGGGGAACGTCGCTTTTCTTTTTGTCGGCGGTCGGTAGTCGTTAGCAGGGCCTGAGGGTCTGTGACCGACGAAGCAATGCTGGGTACCGCAGGCAGCGTCGTGACCCCACTCAATCGCGACGAACGCGATTGAATGGGGCACCCGAAGTTACTTGGGCCACCCGGCCCACACAAGAACAGCGCACACCAGATGGGCTTCAGAATAAGTAGCGACTTACGTGGCAGGCGTCACGATAGCGGTGGCAGTGCGGGTGGTTCCGGCCCTGACCTTCCTTCGCCGTTCAAGAAAATTCGCATGGAGCGATTGCTGCTGCACATCTCAAACTTTTCACCACGTGTCCACAACTCGATATTTGATGCGATGGGCTTTGCCGCCGGGGTCCCTGCCTATGATGAACATAAAGTCGCCCTTGCTCTCAGCCTCATAGTGTCCAGCCTGCAAGATGCGACAATCGCGAAATTGTTTCTGGCACCACAACTTAAAATGGGCGCCATCCACAACTGCATAAACCCACACCTGATTGATATAGCTATATGTTGTGCTGGCCTCCGTAGGTGGCGTGTACGTGGTCCGACATGTGGTGTTGTCATTGGCGGTAGCGTTGCCAAAAGTCGTATCACCGATCGTAGTGGCAGTACCACTAGCGGTGCCTGTGCTCGAACAGTTAGTTCGCGAATATCCCGGACTTCCGGGTATGGACCACGCCAGTTCACGAATGCCCGTCTGGCTGCTGACCACCTCAATGGTTTTGCTGCCGAACTTGTGTTTCTGGGATTGCCTGTCGCTCTTCTTATCAGTCAGGAAAAACGTTACTATGTTAGCCATACGACTCTGGTCTAGACGAATAATCGTCCACGAACTGTCGTACTCCTTCACAACCTCTACCTTCTGTCCGCATGTCAATTGGAATTGCTCCCCTTGCCCACGTCCGTTGACGACCTCTGAAAAGGCAGACACGCTGATTCCGTCACATGTAACGTATTTGAAGGTCTGACCGTTCGCTAGTGGGCTTGCGATAACAGCGATCGAGAGCAAGATTAGAGCAGTTTTCATGCAACACCATCTCTATAGTTCTTGGCAAAATGCTAATCACTCCGACTCATAAAGTACATGGCAACAATCACAAGGGATGGTGACCATAGTCACCATCTCACGATGGCGTAGAACCTTGCGCACTGTGTGCTTGCTTCATCGGATGATCCACGCACAGCTGATCCAGAACCCAAAAACTGACACAAGGGGGATTAGAGGTAAGCTGGGGCAGGAGTCCGGGAGAGGAGGAGAGGACGATGCCCAAGAAGGCCGGGTGCCCCAGGTTCGCGCCTGCTTTTGGCGCTAACCTGGGAGTCACTGCTCTCTCCAAGCTGCAAACGTGGTGATTCTGTCCGTGCCTGGTAGTCTACGACGGTTGTAGGAGTCATGGGCGGAGGTGGAAATCGAGTGTGAATTGAGGGCGCTGGGCCGGGAGTTAGAGACGTTTGCCGATACAGGGCACAGGTGCCTGAACCCAGGTTAGCGCCAAAGAACGGCGCGAACCTGGGGCACCCACTCTGTATTTCTATTTCGCTGCCCTCCGGAATGCGCCGCGTCGGACTGCCTTTGACGGGATTCGGGAATCAGCGGTCGAGTCTCGTTCGCTGGCCTTGCCGGTCTGGTCATCCCCGCACAGCAGTTTGGTCGCGCACTCCCTGGACATCTTTGAAGTGTGCTTGTGACCGGCGAGGCCACAGACCGGGCAGTTGCGCTCCGGGTCGCGGTTCACGCCCTGGAGGTCGTCCCCCTCGACGTTGTAGCCGAGAAGGTCGCCTAGAAATGTTCCCTGCACCAGGCGGGCCCGGTAGCCGTCAACGGGTTGGTCTCCAGCGCGGTCCTGAACCAGGTACGACTGGATGGCGGCCTTCAGTTTGCGTTGGTCGCCGCGATCGAGGGCCAGGAAGCGGAACGGCTGCAGATCACGAGAGACCGGCTTCAGCATCTCGGCCGAACCGCGCACCGCTCCGGCAGGAGTCGTGAACCTCAACGTCACGCGGGCACGAAGTTCGAGCGGTTTGGGCAAACCGACGAGACCACCGGTAAGCGAAACGATCTTCAACTCGCCGTGGCTGCGGCTGCCGTCCGGAGAGCGCAGAGTGGCCCGGGTCGCGTGCGGCAGTCGAACGCGGGGATGGAGCCGGATCGGTTGCGCCTGGAGGCTCACGGCGGTGTTCGAGTATGGTGCGAGCCGCGTGAGGACGGGAGGTTACGAAAGGATTCGGAGAGGTACAGTTACCGGGGTTGGAGAAGGGGTTAGCAGAAGTCTGGTACTGCGGGCAGCATCGCGAGCCCACTCATTCACGAATGAATGGGGCACGCAGCGTTTGACGTTTCAGCGCAAGGGGTTCTTCAACCCAGGTTAGCGCCAAAGAACGGCGCGAACCTGGGGCACCCGGCACATGGTCTTCATTCCGAATAGCCGTCTCCTCTGTCGTCGCCCGGTTCGTCGCCATCCTCTTCTTCGTCGTCCTCATCCTCGTTGTGCGCTGGTTTCTCGTCATCTTCTTCGTCTTCATCGGCGTCTCTTCGAAATAAGGGGACGGCTCCCACGCGATCCGCGGGCGCTGCTGAATAGAGTCTGCTCATGCCCTAATGGTACGCGCAATCAGTAAGGTGGTACGGGATTCTCGCCGGGCGTGCGCCCATGGAACTCGCGTTCTTTGCGAATGAGTTAGGGCTTCGAAGAATCCAGGACGCGATCGAGTAAGACGGTGGGCGCTGTCGAACTAGGTCTTGCGCAATCCGACCACCAGGGCGACGACACCTCCGACGACGAGAACGATGCCCACGGCCGGCGGCAGTTTCTCGCTGCTTTCGGTCTGGACGCCGATTTTAGCGTCGCCGATCTTTATATCGTGATTCTCGCGGTGAGGAATCGGCACGACGAAGGACAAAAGTCCGAGCACCAGCAGCAAGGCGCCGACAATCGCAAGGTTCTTCATATCCCCCCTCAGAGGATCGGGTTTCGTTGAACCCGCCTTTGCCTACGGGAAGACTCAGTGGTGGTCCTGGTCGCGGTCGTGATCGTGGTCATTCCAATCCCGCTCCGTGTGCCAGCGATGTTCGTGTTCATCCCACCATTTGTGGCTGGCGTTCCAGCAGCGCTCCCGCGCTTCCTGCAGTTCATGACGCCGGCGTTCGGCCTGCTTGCTCTGATAGCCATGATGCTCAATGGCATCGTGCAGTTTGTGGTCCGCGCTCGCAACGCGCCGCTGGCAATCGTCGTTATCGGCGCGCAGACTCGGCACTCCGACGAACATCAAATAGCCGGCCAACGCCGCGGCAGCCAGTGCAGTTTTTCCAAAGAGAGAATTGCTCAAACGATATCGCATCGGTGTGTGTCCTCCTTGACTGTTTTCGATCGAAATTTCTTTCTTGATCTCGAAAGCGGCGCCGTTGTCTCGTTACTCTGCGATCTCATTGAGGTCGGCGTCAGCGCTCGTTCGTGCTCCAGATTTCCCCCAGCTCCTGCCTCATCTCGTTGGTCTGGAATGGCATGGGCAGATGCACCCCGGCAGACTGCAGTCGTCGTGCCTCGCCTCGTAGGTGGCATTTTCTCTGCAGAAAGAGGAGAGTGTCGGAGGCCACACGCCGAGTGGGTATCCCGGAAAAGCGCTCTCAGTGGGGTCTGGCGACGTTTCCGGGTAGTGGCGCACGGTTGTCATGCCACCAGCGTAGCAACCGGGAGTCGGGCCTGCCTGTTCAATATTGCTCAGGGTCGGGCGAGCTAATCGGGTTGTCGCGTCACACCTCTGATTATTTTCAACACTGTGCAATTTTGAACAGCCCGGAAGGCCCCGTTCGTCGTAGCTTCCACGCAACTATGGGAACGGGCGTAGTTCATTGGTCGCCTCTTCTCTCTCCGTGTGGCGCGGAGCTGGGTGGGCACCTTACCCATCTCGCAACCCTTATACCCCACCGCGCCACATTTTCTGTCCCCAATGTCGCCTCTGGTGGTCACGGAAAAAACCCGCTGTGAGAACCTCCTCTCGCTTCGCATCGAGCCTAACCAAAGCGAGTCCGCTTCCAGAGCAGCCACCCGCACCCGAATAGTGACAGCATCAAGACAATCGTCAGTGCAAGCAGCCAACTTAAGTTCATCTGGAGTGGCGGCCTCCTGGTTCCGATGGCAAGCCAGGCGAAGATTCCGAGTGCGCCGGCGACGATGAGATAGTCCCACCACGCGCGTTTTCGGTTGCGCTCGGCAGGAGGGGCCTCACCATGCTGCGCAGCCAGCGCCTCGTTGATATCAAGTCCGTAGCGGTCACACTCGCGCGCAATCACCCGCTGCGAGGCAGCTTGCTCGTCTTCGGGCGCGATTGCGCTGCTGATGGCGAGCGCTCCCAGGATCATGATGGCCGAGCCGGCCACTACCAGCAGGCGGCTGGTCCCTTGGACTCCGGCGAGTTCGCCAAAGACCAGTGCACCCCATCCCAGGCCCCAGAACTGATTGGTGTTGGAGAGGGGGATGCCACGGCCAATGCCGATGTACTTGGTGGCATATTGCTGAAACAGGTCTCCTAAGACCCAGCAGAATCCGCCCAGAAACAGCCAGAAAATGGCAGGCCGCGCCAAGCGCAACTCAGCCACGAGAGGATGAAGCCCTCCACGCAGCGTGATGGCCAGAAACGCCATCGTTCCCAATTCACCGAGAGTGAAAACGGTCACGAAGGAAAGAGGATTCATTCCGCTCAAGTACGCCTTGCGGTACGGCACGTACATGGTTCCCCACATCAGGCTGGCACCGAACGCGGCGACCACGCCGGAGACGGCCCGCTCGTGGGTCGCGTTCGATGCCTGCATGGACGCAAAACCCAGCATGATGGCTGCCGCCACGATGGCGATGGCACCGCCCAACAC
>Ga0209698_10001677_pt1 | contig 25542 bp, 17 predicted proteins | sample LitLauG_LLR_2012_FD_187203 | JGI IMG/M metagenome (GOLD analysis project Ga0209698, IMG submission 187203) | Freshwater sediment microbial communities from Pennsylvania, USA - Little Laurel Run_MetaG_LLR_2012 (SPAdes) (version 2) | ecosystem: Environmental > Aquatic > Freshwater > Creek >... | reverse complement strand
CTCACCTCAAAACTGGTATTCATCACCGGCGACATCGCCAACGAAAAAACCGTCGAGACGCTCCGCAAGACCGGCGCTCCCTGTGTGGAGAAGCCCTTCCGCGTGCAGCAATTCATTTCCGTTGTTGAAAAGACTATGGGGAAAGCGCTGTGAGTGAAGACCTTCGCATCCGTCTCTTGATCGTCGATGATGAACAGAGCATCCGTCGCCTGTGCGTCACCGTGGGAGAAGCTTTAGGTTTTGTTTGTCTCGAGGCCGCCAGCGGCGAAACTGCCCTTGCCCTGCTCGAAGAGCAGCCGGCCCACATGATCCTCACCGACATGGTGATGCCTCATATGTCCGGCCTCGAGTTCCTCGAACGAGTGAAGAAGATGTTGCCCCGCACCGAGGTCGCGGTGATGACCGGCCACGGTTCGGTTGAGACCGCTGTCCAGGCCATGAAGCTCGGAGCCTACGACTACATTTCGAAGCCCTTCTCGCCGCTCGAAGAACTCCGCCTGTTCCTCCGCCGCATGGCGGAGAAAGTCCGCCTGGTAGAAGAAAACCAGTTCCTGCGCGACCGCATGGACACTGAAACGCAACTCCACGGTATCGTCGGCACCTCCGCCAAAATCCAGGACGTGCTGCGCATGGTCTCGCGTCTCAAAGACACCCGCACTCCCGTTCTGATCACTGGGGAAAGCGGCACCGGCAAGGAGTTGGTCGCCAGAGCCATCCACTTCCGGGGATCGTTCGCGAGTCGTCCCTTCGTGGCTGTCGATTGCGGGTCGCTGGTTCCGACCCTGATCGAAAGCGAACTCTTCGGCTATGAGAAAGGCGCGTTCACCGGCGCGCTGAAGGCGCGAACCGGACTGTTCCAGTCCGCCGACGGCGGCACCATCTTCCTCGACGAGATCGGCGAACTCCCGCTCGAAATGCAAGCCAAGCTGCTGCGTGTTCTCCAAGAGAAAGAAGTGCGCCCCGTGGGCAGCAATCAGCGTTCGAAGGTCGACGTGCGCGTCATCGCCGCTACCAACCGGGATCTCGAAACCGAATATCGCGCCGGCACCTTCCGCAAGGACCTCTACTTCCGCCTCAACGTGGTCACCGTGCACGTGCCCGCTCTGCGCGAGCGCCGCTCCGACATCCCCATGCTTGCCCACTGGTTCCTGGAGCGCTGCGCCCCCGGACGTGCGGTTCAAGTCACCAATGCGGCTATGAAGTCCCTCCTGCAGTACGACTGGCCGGGCAACGTGCGCGAGTTGGAAAACTGCATCGAGCGCGCCGTAACCCTGGGCGACCACCCGGCCATCGACGTCGACGACTTGCCCCCGGCCCTCGCCTCCGTTGGCCAGCCCGTCGACGAGGCCGCGGTCCCCGCCTCCAGCAATGGCCTCAGCACCACCGACCTCGAAGACATCGAGCGCTCCACCATCGAGCGCGTCTTCCAGCAGGTGAAAGGCGACAAAGTCCTGGCCGGCAAAATGCTCGGCATCAGCCGCGCTACCCTCTACCGAAAATTAAAGCGCTACAACATCGGCACGCGTTCACTCGCGGCCGCCAGCCAGGCGTTGCAGTGAGACGCCAGCATCGTCCGCAGAAAATTTAACCTGTCATCCTGAGCGAAGTGAGGCGATAGCCGAACGCAGTCGAAGGACCCCGCGTCCCCCTTGCGGTACCAATGGCCCGGACGATTTCTCCGCCACGGACCGTTGATATAGCCAACGCAGCTCCCGGCCATCTCTGACGACTCCTCCCGCATCCTACCCCGTGCCATTCAGATAGTGTCCGCGACGAGGCCACCCTCATGCCCAGGGCACGCTTTATTCTTTCCCTTGCTGTCGTATCGGTTTTGCTCGTTTCCAGTGGCCCGCTGACGCCACCCGCGCACGCTCAATCACAAGACCCGAAGACCACTGAGACCACAACAACCCCGCTTCAATCACCTGAAGTCGACCCCCTCAAGCGCCCCCTTTCCCGCAAGCAACAGAAAGCGAACCAGAGGAGGGCGAAGTTGGGCGAACTTTCAACCCCTTACCGAAAGTGGCTGGAGCAGGATGTCGCCTACATCATCACTCCCGAAGAGCGAGCCGCGTTCAACCAGCTATCCAACGACGAAGAACGTGATCACTTCATCGAGATCTTCTGGGTCAACCGGGATCCTACCCCGGACACCGTGGAAAACGAGTACGAAGACGAGCATTACCGCCGTCTGGAATACGCCAACGAGCATTTCGGTGCCGGTATCCCCGGGTGGAAAACCGACCGCGGCCGCATCTACATCCTCCACGGTCCGCCCGACGAGATCGAGTCCCATCCCTCCGGCGGAACCTACGATCGCTCGCCCCAGGAAGGCGGAGGCACGACTTCCACCTTTCCCTTCGAGCTCTGGCGCTACCGTTATCTCGAAGATGTGGGACAGGAGGTGGTTATCGAATTCGTCGACACCTGCATGTGCGGCGACTACCACATGACCATGGATCCCACTGAGAAAGACGCCCTTGCGCACACCCCAATGGGCCAGCCTCCCATTTCCCGTTTCACCGACAACGCTAGAAAATTTGAGGATCTGCAAAAGCTCGTCGACGTGAGCCCGCCGAAAGTCCGCTTCAAGGACCTCCAGGAGATCGTTTCGTCCAAAATCACCTACAACGTCATGCCCTTCGACCTGCTGGCCAGCTTCGTCAAAGTGACCAGCGACACCGTCATGATGCCGATCACCATCCAGATCAAGAATCGTGACATCACTTTCGCAAACACCAACGGCGTGGAGCGCGGCACGGTCAATATCTTTGGCCGGCTCACCACCCTGTCCGGCCGTGTGGCGCAGACTTTTGAGGACACCGTCCAAGTCGACGTTCCCCATGAGTTGCTCGCCGGAACCGCCGACAACGCTTCCGTCTACTGGGAAGCCCTGCCCGTTTATTCCGGTCACTACCTGCTGGAGGTCGTCATCAAAGACGTCAACGGCGATCGGATCGGCACCTGGCGCCACAGCATCGAAGTCCCCGACTACGCCGAAGATCGACTGGCCGCGTCCTCCCTGATCGTGGCTGACAAAATGGAACCCGTGCCGTCAAAGATCGTGGGCAGCAGCAACTTCGTGATCGGGGACACCTATCTTCGTCCGCGCGTGCCTAGTTCCACCGGGCAGCCGCCTACCTTCAAGCGCGACCAGAGAATCTCCTTCTGGATGCAGGTGTACAACCTGTCCGTTGACCAGAGAACTCACCGACCCTCAGCAACGGTCGAATACGACGTCGTGAGCCAGGCGACCGGCAAGTCTGTCATCCAGTCCCAGCAGTCCAGCGCGCAGATGGGCAACATCGCAGACCAGATCACTTTGCAGAAGACTCTCTCCGCGAGCGAGTTACAACCTGGCGTCTACAAATTGCGGATCAAAGTGAACGATGGGATCTCCGGACAAAAGGTCGAACCAGAGACCATGTTCGCCGTGGAATAGATCTCCGCTCGCAGCCATTGGCCCGCCCGTGAGACGCTGTATCATTGTGAGACAACTCTTCCCAAGATTGGGCTGCACTAATCTCCGCGTGATCGCTGTTGCTTCCATTATTTCCAATAGCTTGCACCACGTACTTTCGAGTCCCCGCGTTTGGCCAATCCCGTGCACCAGTCTCAGCCGTAAACCGCGGACCCGACGGCTCCCCAGCAACCACTCTTTCTAACCGGGAAGAGGGGAGCCCTTGACCGCCTTTTGTGCTTGGCAAGAGGTCACCCTTGGGAAATAAGGCCCTGGTTGTCACCCGTTCCACGCCGCCCATCCTGGCGGCGCGTTTGGCCAGACCCTTTCCCAACGCCACGCCACTCGTCTCTGCCCTTCCCCTCGAGTTTGCCAACAAGCTTCGTTCGCAGAACTGGATTGTGAAACCATGAGCGCCTCTGACTTGAACCAGCTAGCCGCCGAGTGGACCGCCGCTCGCGTTCTGTACCCGACGTACTCCGCCCTGGCCCGAGAATTTGTCATCGATCTCACGCCCTGCAACGATCTCGAAACCGGCGTCGAGCAGCCCCCGCGCGAATCCGTCGAGCAGGCCCGCCGGTGGTTCGAGGAGATGGACGAGCGTATTCAGATTCACCAGCTGCGCCAGTTCCTGCAAACCACTACGCTGGTCACGCCCCAGCTGCTGCAGACTTTGCTGCTGCACCACTTGCAGAAGGACGAGAAGTCGCCCTCGGACCGGGACAAGATTGATTTCCTGCTGGTCCAGCTGTTTTCGCTGGCCGCGCCTTCCCGTCTGGAAGACAGCGCCGTTACGCTCGCCTACGTCGCCAAAACGCTGGCGCCCGCGCTGGGACAGGTCGAGACCACCGTGCCCACCTGGCTCAAGCCCCTGGAAAACGTCCTGCAATCCGCGCAAAAGGCCCGCACCCTGAACGAACTTCTGCACAGCGGCATCCTGGAGTCAGGGCGGAAGATCAAGGTGCAGAGCGGTGAGAACTATTTCCTGCCCGTCGCCATGGTTTCGTTCGCGCGCTTCAGCTTCCTCATGCGGCGCGCGTTCTTCCGGCTGATGCACCAGGACCTGAACGCCATCTTCGACGGCCTGCGCGAGCTCGAGCACAAGGGCGTGAGCACCATCGATTGCCGCCGCGCCCAGTTCTCCGCCGAGGAGCCCATCCTGCGCCTGCGCATGATCTGTCAGTCCTGGAAAGTCATGTTCCAGGCCGAATATTCCTCTGGACAACCGCTCCGCATGCTGGTCGACCTGCGCGCCGCCATCGACGACGCTCTCGGACGCAGCGCCGCCAGCGCGCCGCCGCCAGCAAAACCGGCTTCGGCCACAGCTGCCAAATCGGCACCGCCGAAACCGGCCATGGCGGCCAAGGCGGGCGCGGCCACCACATCGGCAAAGTTCAACGTCGCCGAAGCGCCCGAATTTGAAATCTCCGTGGGTGGCGACGAGTGGAATCCGGACGCGCCCGGCAACAAGCGTAAATAACAGGGGAGCAGCTTGGAGAAACCCATCGTGGATCCGCGCACCGTACTCATCCTTACCGACGACGCCGAATTCTCGCGCCAGGTGGTGGCGCGCTGGCAGTCCGAGCGCGCGGTGCCCGCCTTCACAGTGGTAGGGGGCGATCCCAAGCTGGGTCTCGACTATGGCTCCTTCGACCTGACAATCGTAGGCCCGATCCGTCCGGATGCCTGCACCCCGGTCCTGCGTGCCATCGATCCCAGTCGGAAGGCCGTGATCCTGGTCTCGGACGTCGCCCTACCCGACTCGCTGCGTTCCCAGTTTCCGCGCCTGCTGGTGCTGCGCCGTCACGAAGGCTGGCCCGATACTCTGCTTCTGCTCGCGCTCGAAGTGCTGCGCCGGGTGGACGCGGTGAACCGGGCGCAGCGCGCCGAACACGTCAACGCGCTTCTGAAATGCCACGCCACGCTAGGCCAATACATCATCGAGATGCGCCACACCATCAACAACGCGCTCACCTCGGTGCTGGGCAACGCGGAATTGATGTTGCTCGAGCCCGGCACGTTCTCCGCCGGGGTCCGTTCGCAGATCGATACGATTCGTAACATGGCGCTGCGCATGCACGAAATTTTGCAGCGCTTCTCGTCGCTCGAGAAGGAAATGATGTTTGTCGAGAAGCAGGCAGCCCAGGAACAGACGACACAGATCCAGGCAGCAGCCGTCGGCCAGTAAGCCGTGCGGACGCGGTTCTTCGGAAACGCGAGATTGCACTTCAGGCGGCTTAACCCCCTCCTCCAACCGCCGATAAAACAATAGGGAAGACTCGCGCCTCGGGCAGATTGCTGAAAAGCGTGAGAGCAGGAATACTCGCGCAGCGAGCCGGGACTGGGAAACGCGAGATCCGTATCAGGGCATGCCTTCAGGCATGCCGTAGGTGCCGCAGCATGAATCTCGCCTTTAGGCGCAGGCAGGGACTCTTGCACGCAGCCTAAGTTTTCGCAGACGTGCGCAGGGGACGACGCGGGATCACCCATGAGTACAGGCTTCAACATCGGCCGCTCGAACGGAGGCCCCAAGCCTCCGGCTAACCTCGTGCTCGAACACGAACTCTCCGAATTGCGTCTGCTGTTGGAGCGTCAGGGTGGCGTTCTGCTCGACTGCCCGCAGGATGTTCTCGGCGCCAAAATCAGGGAATATCTGGAGTCACGCCGCCTGAAATCCGTGGCCGACCTTCTCGGCCGCCTGCATGTCTCCGATACCGAATGCGAGAATCTCCTGGCGCACTTGCTGGACGGCGAAACCGCCTTCTTCCGTCATCCTGGCGCGTTCGCCGCGTTTCAGCAGCAAGTCCTCCCCGAACTGCACCAGCGTAAGACTGCTGACACTCCTCAGAGCCTGCGCATCTGGAGCGCCGGTTGTTCCACTGGGGAGGAGGCCTACTCCATCGGCGTTTCCGTGTGTGAAGCCATGGATGGCAACGGTGCCGGCTGGAGCATCCACATTCTGGCCACCGACATCCGCCAGCCCGCCCTTACCTTTGCCGAGCGCGGCCTCTACCCGCAACCCGCCCTGGCTGCTCTCCCCCGTCCGCAACTGCAGACCTATTTCGCAAAAGTGGGCCAGCACTACCTGGCCAAGCCCCGCCTCCGCAACCTGATCACGTTCACGCAGATGAATCTCGCCCGCCCGGTTTATCTCGGACGCTTCGACTGCATCTTCTGCATGGACATCCTGCCGCACTTTTCCAGCTCCCAGCGCATGGCGCTGGCCCAGCGCCTCCATCTCTATCTCGAACCTGGCGGCTACCTGTTCCTCGGCGACGGCGAAAAACTGCACACCCTTGACATCGCCTTCCAATCCCAGACCCACAAGAATTTCACCCTCTACCGCAAGCCCTTCGCAGCCGCAGCCCGAGCGGGCAGATCTTTCTAGCTCCCCTCAGTCTTCCTCTCCAGCAAAAGTCTCGAACTGCCTTCCAACCAGCACTGGACATGTAGGTCAACGTTCCCAGATTGGGAAGCGGGCGAGATTATTTCCCGAATTGTGTTGTGCATCACCGCCGCCACGAGCGTCAAGCTCCATTCTGGGAACGCTATTTTCAGCGTAGACACAAGGTCCGCTGGCACGTCAGCTGTGTATTTATTTCTATCCATATCTGTGGAGGAGCAATGCGAATCCCGCGAATTCTCTCTTATGTGTTGATTGCGGTGTTGGCCTTCGGTAGCACTCAGGTGCTTTGGGCACAAGCCGGCACCGGGGAGCTCACTGGCCTGGTCACCGATCCAACGGCGGCTGTGCTCAGTGGTGCGAAAGTTGAACTTACGAATTCTCAGACCGGTTTGGTGTACACCACGCAAACATCAACGGCGGGAATTTACCGCTTCGTGGCCCTTCCGGTAGTTGGCACTTACACGCTCACGTTTAAGCCAGCCGGCTTCAAGGCCGTGAAGATCGCGGGAATCGTAATCAGCGTCGGCACCACGGTAACCCAGGACATCAAATTGGAACTCGGAAGTGCGGGTGAGACCGTGACGGTCGAAGCCGGTGCGGAACTGGTGCAGACCAGCGATGCCTCGGTCTCAGGCCTGGTGGATCGCCGTATCTGGGAAAGCATGCCCCTGGAAGTCCGCAACCAGAACAGCTTTATCGAGTTGGTCGCCGGCTCCATTCAAAGCGAGCAAACCGGCAACACCCGCGGCTCGTCCGTCAACGGCGCCCGCGGCGGAGCCAGCAATTACATGGTGGAAGGCATCGACAACAACGACCAGGGCCAGGGCGGCCGTGGTCAGCTCTCCGGCTACGATGCCGGCGGAGCAGTTACCAGCATTTCTCCGGAAGCCATTCAGGAATATCGTGTCATCACCAACAGCTTCGCGGCCGAGTATGGCAAGGGCGGCGGGTTCGTCACGGACACGGTCCTGAAGGGCGGCACCAACCGGTGGCACGGCTCGCTGTTCGAATACAACCGGGTTCAGGCCCTGGCGGCCAACAGTTTCTTTTCGAATCGCAACGGACTGAAAGACAGCCTGGTCCGCAACCAGTTCGGCGGTTCCATCGGCGGTCCGATCATCAAAGACAGGACCTTCTTTTACGCCTCCATCGAAGCCCATCGCGCCCGCTCGGCCGGCGCTCTGCACGCCACTGGAACTACGCAGCAGTTCCTGGATTTCGTGAAGAATGGCGGCTTGCAGACCTGGGCCGAGTCCAGCGCCACTGGACTCTGCAACAACCAGAGCTTCCTGGACGGCTTCTACGGCGACGGCACGGCGGGCTCCTCGGGAATGACCGCCGCACCTTGCCCGGGCAAGTTTTCCCATTCCGCGACGCTTGGTCCCATCTTCAACAAGCTGGCCGCGATTGGGCCCTTCCCTCTGGCCACGACCGGGCTTAGCAACGTCGGTGGGGGCTACTACACCGGTGGGCTGAATTATCCGGTCCCCGTTTACGGCGACGTGTTCGTGTCCGATCCCTATCACCTCAACGAGTACCGCATCAGCGGAAAATTTGACCACAAGTTCTCGGAAAAGGATCAGGTCAATTTCATCTACCTGATGCAGGACGCAAGCTCGGGCGATCCCTACGGCGGTGGTTACAGCACCATCGGGCCCCCCGGGATTCAGTCGGGCCGCAATACCAACATCGGAATCGGTTGGAATCACACCTTTTCCCCCACCATCCTGAACACCTTTAAGGTGAGTTTCCTGCGCCATGTGCAGAACATCCCGTCACCCAGTGCGGCCTATGACACCATGCCGCAGATCGTTACCTGGTACGACCCGATGTCGGTGGGTCTGGGCATCTACGCGGGCCAACCGCAGTACTTCACCGACAACCAATTTCAATACCAGGACCACTTGTCGTTCATACGCGGCAAGCACAGCTTCAAGACGGGCGTAGAGTATCGCCGCACCCGCAACGGTTCCAGCTTCTACAACGATCGAGCCGGCACTTTCTATCCCAATGGGATTGAGGATCTGGCTACCGACCTCTACTTCACCGACGAAGCTGCTGCCGCCCTGGGCGACAGAAGCCCGGGCTCCTCCTACTCCGCCTCGGCCGCGGTGGATCCCACCACTGGCAACCTGCCGATCTTTTATCGAGGCTATCGTGCCAATGAGTTCGCGGCGTACTTCCAGGACGACTGGCGCATTCATCCCCGCGTGACCGTCAACTGGGGCTTGCGCTGGGAGTACTTTGGACCGCCCCACAACTTCCAGTCCAACATCGACTCCAATGTCTACTTCGGAAGCACGGCGACCCCTGCTCCCACCGCCACCAACAACGTGTTCTTCCCGAACACGCCGTTCTACGCGTCGATGGCGACCGCTACCATCCAGGTTCGCAACCACGAAATCTGGAACAAGGACACCAACAATTTCGGGCCCCGACTGGGAATTGCCTGGGACGTCTTTGGCACTCAGAAGTTCGTTGTGCGCGCCGGGGGCGGGATCATGTACGACCGCATCTGGAACAACCTCTTCGAGAACATTCGCTTCAACCCGCCGTTCTATTCCGATAACCAGATCGGCGCAGCCGCCAACGGCGTGCCCGTCGGCGCCCTGTCGAGCCCCGGACTCTATGACTATCCCTTCACCGCTACCTCCATGTTCAACAATGCGTTGTATGCGCCGAAACCCAACCCACGGCACATGGACCAGAACATGGTCACTCCTTATTACGAGCAGGCGCACCTGGGAGCGCAGTGGGAGTTCTTGAAGGGATACGTGTTTGAACCCGAATACATCGGTACCTTCGGGCACAAACTCACCGGCTACTACGATCTCAACACCTTCAACGGCCGCGTGGCCTGTCCTCCAGTCACCAAGGCCTACGCGTCAGGCCCGTGCTTCAACGCGGGTTACTTGAATGGGTTCAGCACCCAGCGCATCAATCCCAACTTCGCTGCGGACAACTTCCGCACCAATGCCTTCGCGTCCAACTACCATGCCCTGCAATTGAGCGTACGGAAGAACTTCACCACTGGTGTGGGCTTCGACGCTCACTACACCTACTCCAAGACCCTGGACAATCTCAGCGATGCCTTCCAATATCGCACGTCGATCAGCGACACGATGAACCTGAGAAACGACTACGGTGCGTCCGATTTCAACCTCAAGCACCGGCTGGTCGCCAACCTCAGCTACGACGTGCCCTTCTTCAAGGAGAACCGCTGGATCGGAGGGTGGGGACTGAACACCATCATCTCGCTGCAGGGAGGCATGCCCTTCACGCCCTACAGCAGCTCATCCCGGAATGACGTCAACAAGAACGGCATCAATAACGACCGGATACTGCCCGTTGCCGGTGTTGCACCCATGTCGACCGTCTCGGGCAACCAGAGCCCGGCCGACGGATACTTCGACCCGACTCAGTGGGCTTGGAATGCCACCACTGGAAGCACGCAATATTATGCGTGCCCGGCCAGCGTAAACCACGGCTTGTGGTGCGACGTCCCCATCGGGCGCAACTCGATGACGGGTCCCGGTTACAAGAACGTGGATTTCAACATCACCAAGAAATTCAAGGTGAACGAGCGCTTCGCCTTCTTGTTCCAGGCGAACTTCTTCAACCTCTTCAATCACACCAACTTCCTCTTGCCGGACAACAACCGAACCTCGCCTACGTTCGGCAAGTCGGTCTCCACCTACGATCCCAGACTTACCCAGTTGGCCCTTCGGCTGGATTTCTGAGAAAGTTGTTGTAACGAAACGAAAGGGCCGGCCTTCGGGCCGGCCCTGATTTTCTGCGCCGAGAAAACGCTCAGTAGACGGAACTCGCTGGCTCGACGCTCGACGATCCCTCCAGGCTCGATGCACCCTGATCGCTGGCCGCCGCGATTCTCGGCGTATTCCCCGCGCGCACCGCACGCATCACCTCCACGTTATGCCGCGCCTCCGGCAACCCGTGTTCTGCCGCAATCCCGTACCACCGCTCGGCTTCATCGAAGTTCTGCCGCACGCCCTGCCCGTGCTCGTAGGCATTGCCGATTTCGTTTTCTGCGGCGGCAGATCCATGTTGCGCGGCCTTGTGAAACCAGCGCAGCGCCTCACTCACGTCCTGCGCCACAGCCCAGCCCCGGTAATACAGCAGACCTAGTTTGTACTCCGCCGGCGCGTAGCCGTGCGCGGTCGCTTTGTGGTACCAGCGCAGGGCTTCGTTCCCATCCATCCTGACGCCCCGCCCGGCAGAATACATGAAGCCCAGATTCGCCTGTGCTGGGGCGTAGCCTTTCTCTGCTGCCTTCCGATACCACCGGACCGCCTCCTCGTCGCTTTGCGCCCTGCCCCTGCCCGAAGCGTACATGAAGCCTACGTTGGTCTCGGCCCCCAGTTGGCCTTCCCCGGCCGCCCGCAGGTACCATCGCATGGCCTCGCTATCGCTTTGCTCGACTCCCAGCCCTCTCAGGTACATGCCTCCGAGATTGTTCTGCGCATCCGCGTTTCCGCGATCCGCCGCCCTCTGATACCACTTCGCCGCCGTGCTGAAATCCTGCTCGGTACCCGTGCCCGTCTCGTACGCGAGCCCGGCCTGAAATTCCGAGGCGCTGTCACCCGCTTCCGCCTTCTCCAGAACCCGCGCAAAGTTCCCCGCAGCCTTCGGCGAGTGCGCAAACACTACGTTCACCTTGCACGAGGATCCAGCGAAGCAGGGAAGACTTGCCGCCAGCAGTACACACAGCACCACGCAGTTTCGAGATTGCATGACCACCCCACCAACATCGAGCACTTGCGCGAACCATATCGCGCCGCTCATGGCGCGGTCAAAGAAAAACGATACCGAACGCTCCCAGAAGTTCACGCCTCAGTTGCAAACCGCAACAACGTCAAAAAGAAACAGCCCGAGACAGCGTGGGGAATTGTCTAGTGTGCGCCCTGGGGCGGAGGTAGAGACGCGGCTTGCCGCGTCTGAGTCGGGCCGCGCCCAACTCTAGGCCTGGTTCCGGGGAGTGCCGAGGGTGATCGGGCCGCAACTGAAAGGCGTCTCGCGGCCCCTGCAGCTTTCCTCCCGTCCCCAACCGCGCTATCCTGACCCCTAGACCGCCGGGAGGTACCATGAGCATCCGCGATTTCTGGAAAAGCATGAAGACTCCCGAACAGCGCGCCGCCTGGGTTGTTGCCCTCGCCGCCGATGGCTTGCAGATCGCGGTCTTTCCACTCTTTGCCCCGGGCGCCGTTTCGCCCGCCGATACTGCGCTCGACGTTGTAGTTGCGATTCTCCTGGTGCGTTTGCTCGGCTGGCATTGGGCCTTTCTTCCCACCCTGGCTGCCGAACTTCTCCCCGGTTTCGACCTGTTCCCCACTTGGACCGCAGCAGTTTTCTTCGTCACTCGACAACAGGTCAAGACCGGAGAGCCCGAAATCCTCCCGCCCGGCCCCGCGCCCGCGCCGAGGCGGTAGCCAGCAGCTCCTAAAGGCAACCCTCCAGTTACAACCAGAGGAGTTTGCGCAACCCTCGGCTTTAAGCCTTCTTCAGAAGTCCTCTAGCATCCACAGGTTTGCGTTCTGGGACTGGCCCATGATGGCGAGGTGTTGGCCGTCCCGCGAGGGGATGGCCCAGGTCTGCTCCGACGACTTTTGCTGCCACAGAGGGTGCGCTCTTCCGGTGGGGTCGATATACAGGATGGTGCCTCCGCCCGTGGTGGCGCTGCAGACGAACAGACCTTTGCTGTCGATATCGAAATCGATAGCGTCGAACCCGGGCCATCCCTGAACGGCCATGTCGTGGGGTTTTCCGCCTGCGAGGGGCAGAAAATGAATTACGGTGTCGCGCGGGTGGATCAGGCCGAGCCATTTGCCGTCGGGGGAGATGTTCCAGTTGTCGTAGATTTTGGGATCAGCGGGGTAACGCGCGAGTTCGCGGCCACGGCCCTTGAGAGCATCGAAGGCGGTGAAGATCAACTGGTGTTCGTCGGCAGATCGCTCGGCGAACAGGCAAACGTCGGAAGGCGGCCGCGCACAGCGGACGCCGAAGTAGGCGGGAGCGGAGAGCACGAGTTCTGGAGAGCCGCCGTCGACCGGTACCCGCATGATGTGGGGAGAGACGGCGGCGTTGGTGGGCCCCTCGCTGTACAGCACCCACTTGCCGTCCGGGCTGAGTCGGGGACCGCCAGCTTCTGATCCCGCGGCACCCACCACCAGCGCGTCCTCAGAATCGCGATCGAGCGCTTGCTTGAAAATGCTGCTGTGCCCGTTGCGAAACGAGCCAAAGACAACCGCCTTTCCATCGGCCGTCCAGTCGCTAGGTATGTTGTTGGTGTCGGCGAGGGTGAGACGCCGAGGGGGCTTCAAGCTCGTGTGCTTCCGGTCGAAGTCGCCGATCCAGACGCTGGAAACGCCGGAACCCTTGATGAAGGCGAGATGCCTGCCGTCGCTGGTGGCATTGAAGTCGAGGATGAAGAATCCTGCCCATTGGGTGATCTGCCTGGGCTGACCGCGGGGGCTGCCGGATTCGGTTACCTCGATCTGCCAGAGGTTGTCGCTCTGGAAATCTTCGTCCGACACTGAGAAGACGATCCTGCCATCGGGCAGCCATGCGAAGGTTCCCAGGCGTGGGTTGGAGAGAACCGTCGTAACGGACGAGCCCGTTAGATCGCGAATTTGGATGAGTTGTTCCTGAGCGCTCTGCAACTGGCGAACCACTGCATATACGAGATGTTTGCCGTCCGGGGACCACTGCGGCCCGAAGAAGGAGGTGTGGGGGTCAGGCGCAGAAAGAAACGAATGCGCCTGTTCTCCATTGGCGCCCATGATCCAGATCTCATCACTGGCAAACCCAGGGCTCGGAGCGCCACCCGAAGACGAATGATTGGTAACGAACGCGATACTCCGTCCGTCGGGAGAAACGGCCTGGGCTACGGCATCGTCACGAAGCTTGTGCGGGGCTTCCCCTAGAACGGAAAACAGCCAGACGCTGTACTGAGTACCAACGTGGGCGTTGGCGAGGAAGCGACTGCCGTCGGGGAACCACGCCCCCAGGACCCAGCGTACGCCGGGAACGGTCTTCAGAGCTTCCGGCAAAGGGATGGTGTGTGTTTCCCCGGTGGCCAGCAGCTTCAGGTAGATGCCGTTAAAGTCGGAATAGGCGATGTACTTGCCATCGGGGGAAATCGTGCCGTCGACCACAACATTGTCGCTGCTGTTCAGCGTGAGCTGGCGCTGTTTCAGGAGCCGTGGCGGCGCAGACTTGCGGCTGAAGTACCAGCCGGCGCTCGCGATTAATCCTATGGCGAGGACGGCTGAGGCGATCGTCCAGACTCGGCGGCCGGGCGTTTTCGCGGCAGGTGGAAGCGGCATGCTCCCGCTTACCGCGGACACGCGCTCCGAAGTATCGCGCCTGAGGCGCTTGAGATCGGCGCGCAGGTCGGAGGCGTGCTGGTAGCGCACATCGCGGTCCTTCTCCAGGGCCTTGTTGATGATGCGTTCCAGTTCCGGCGGAAGATCGGGGTTCAGCCGCACTGGAGGCGTGGGCGCGCGATTCAGGATGCCGTCAAAAATGAGCCCCGATGTTTCGCCGCGGAAGGGAAGTAGGCCCGTGGACATTTCGTAAAGGACGACGCCAAAAGAGAACAGATCCGTGCGGGGATCAAGTTCTTCGCCGCGCACTTGTTCGGGAGACATGTAGGCGATGGTGCCGAGTGCAGTGCCTGGACTGGTTAGATTCGGTTCGGCGGTCACCGTAGGCGTGGAAGAAGCGAGCGCTTCGCCGGAGCCGAGCCGAGGATCAAGCGCCTTGGCGAGTCCGAAGTCCAGGATCTTGGCGATGTTGCGCTCGGTCACGAAGATGTTGCCGGGCTTGATATCACGGTGGATGATGCCCTTGGCGTGGGCCGCCTCCAGGGCGTCGGCCACCTGGATGGCGTAGTCAAGAATCTGCTCGCGACCGAGGGGCTTGCCAAGAATCAGGTGGCGAAGGGTGTGCCCCTCGAGCAGTTCCATGGCGATGAACGGCTTCCCATCGGCCTGATCGATGTCGTAGATGGTGCAGATGTTGGGATGATTGAGGGCGGAAGCGGCACGCGCCTCGCGCTGGAAGCGGCTCAGGGATTGTGGATCGCGCGCGACCTCATCGGGCAAAAACTTCAACGCGACGAAACGAAAGAGGCGAGTGTCCTCAGCTTTATAGACCACACCCATCCCGCCACCACCCAACTTCTCAACAATGCGGTAGTGCGAGATGGTCTGGCCGATCATTGGCGCGAAATCTTATGTCGGCCAGATGGGCAAGTCAATGAACGCCAACGAAGCTAGACGCGTTCCACCTTTCTTCTACTCCGTCTCCCGATTCGTCACCGCCACCCGGAACAGCGGCTTCGCCTTCTCCACCGGCTCCATCGCATACGTCTGCTCCGTCTTCGCCGGATCGTAGTCCCGCCACAGCCAGATCATCTCCTCGGGAAACTCGGCCGCCCCTCCGCCGGAATTATGCGTCCCCTTGCCGAAACTGAAATGGAAGTCGTAATCCTTCAACTTCAAAGCGTTCGCCAGCCGGACGTTCGCCAGCGGCCAGCTTCCATACCGCGCATTTTCCTGGTCTTCCGACCCGTCCTGCAGCCACACCCGCAGGTTCCGCTTCGGTTCCCGCAAGACCTTCTCCGCATAGTCCTGCCCGCCGTCTGGTACGTGCGGATCTTCTTTCCACTGAATGCTGGTAAAACTTCCGATCCACGAGATCACCCGGCTGAACTGGTCGGGCAATTGCCAAGCCGCATTGAACGAGCAGATTCCCCCCGACGACAGCCCCGTGATCGCCCGGCTGTACGCATCTTTCCGCAGGTTGTATTTCGCTCCCACCTCGGCCAGCACTTCGTCGCGCAGATAGCGCCCATAGCGATCGCTCACCGTGTCGTACAACGTGCTGCGCATAGAGTCTTTCAGCGTGCGCTGCCACTTGTCCGAATACGCTTTGACAAAGTTGTAGGTGGGCGTGCCCGGCGAGTCGCTGATATCCCCCGGGTTGATAAACACTGCGATCAGCACCGGAATCTTTTTCTGCGCGATCAGGTTGTCGATGACGTTGAGCGCCGGATTGTTGCCTTCGCGATCGATGTACCCGCCGCCGTCTTGAAAGACCATCACCGCCGCCGACACTTTTGGATCATATTGCGCCGGAACGTAAATCCAGTACTCGCCCTTCATCCCGTCGTAAATCTTGCTGGTGTGGATGATCTTCGGCGATAGCGTGCCCGAGGGCACTCCCGGCTGCAGATAAGAAAGCGGCCCGAACGCCGGGAGGTCCAGCCGCCCGCCGAACTCCTTGCCGTCGATCAGGTAATGGAAGGAATGCAGCTTGCCCACCCGCTCAATGCGTGCCGCCGCATACCACAACTGCGAACCAGTCACAGGCTGCATCACCGGCCCCGGAGCTTCGTCGATGACCAGAACCGGTAGCGATGGTGCTTCGATGGCAAAGAAAAAGTCCGGACCGTGACCGGCCCACGCCGTCCCCTCTTGCAGATTCTTCGCGTCGAAGCTGGCCGGAATAGCCCCAAGCAGGTCCGCGCTATGGGATTTCGCGAGCTCCACCAACTCCAGCGCCGTTTTCTTCTCCGCGCCCGAAAGGGGCGCGATCAGGCTAAGCAGCACGACCGTCCATCTCCACATAGGGCAGATACTATACCGCGCCTTTTCGCGACCGTCTCCTCTGCAAATTCCGCCTGCGCGCAATATTTTCCTGGCTCGCTGAAACGAACGTCCCGCCTTCGCCACCATCCAGTGAAGTTCGAAGAAGAGAGAGGAGCCACTGCATGCCGAACTACCGCTTTGGAAAACATCCGCCCAAGGTTGACTATCGCACCTTGCGCTTCGCCAACTACGTTTCGCCCGGCCTGGCTGCACCGCCTCCGTCCTACAACGTTCTCACCAACGTCTACGCCAAGCTCAAGTCCAACGACCCCACCAAGCTGTTCCCCATGGATGGCAACGACACGCTCGGCGACTGCACCATCGCTGCCTTGGCACATGCGATTACCACCTTTCGCGGCCTGACTGGAAAGCAGACCATCATGGCGAAGGCCGCGGTGGTCAAGCTGTACATGCATCTCACCGGCGGCGTCGACAGCGGCCTTCAGGAACTCGATGTCCTGAACTACTGGCGCCAAAATGCCGTCTCCGGCGACGAGATCATCACCTACACCAGCATCAGTCCCAAGAACCATACCCATATTCAGCAGGCCATTCAGATCTTCGGTGGCGTTTACCTCGGCTTCCAGGTTCAAGCGAACTGCATCCAGGAATTCGACAACCACCAGCCCTGGACCCCCGGCCCGCTCACGAACGATGGCCATGCCGTCTACGCCGTCGGCTACGACCAGAATTTCCTGACCGTGCTGACCTGGGGCAATACCCAGCAGGCCACCTGGTCCTGGTGGGATGAGTGCGTCGACGAGGCCTACGCCATCCTGCCCCCCGAAGCCAAAGACCCCAAGTTTGCTCCCGGCTTCAACCTCGCCCAGCTGCAAGCCGACCTTGCCGCCGTGGCCGACTGATGTCCGAACGTCACCCTGTTGCGAAAAAAGGGGGGCCAGTTCTGGCCCCCTTCTTCGCGCCCTTCGGCAATCGTTGCGCTAAGACGCTTCTGCTTAAATGATTCGCCTCTCCCTGACTCCTTGTCATTCCGACGCCGAGCGCAGCGGAGGCGGAGGAATCTGCTTTCCGATCAGCTCGCCTCATTCCCTACGACTGGTTCCTCTGCGCCCGCTGCGGCCTTCCTTTGCGCTCTCTGCGGTTAAATGCTTTTCTCACCTGAGGAATGCTCAAACCGCGCCGACTCCGACACGGCCTTCCTCCCGACCCATTGACTCCAGTGTTAGGCTGTCCGGTGGCCTCCGCGCGCTCGTAGTCGTAACCCGCGCCGGCCGACTCCCGATTACAGGACCTGCCCCGTGTCAGCCTCTTCGCGCGTCGCCTCGCCCCATGTGGTTTGCATCGACGACTTCCGTCCCATCGCCGAGCGCCGTCTCCCCAAAGCCGTCTTTGACTACCTCGATGGCGGCGCCGATGCCGAACTCACCCTGCGCGAAAACTGCCGCGCCTTCGAAGACATCATCTTCCGCCCCCGCTGCGCGGTCGCCGTCGCGCAATGCAATCTGAAGACGCAAGTCCTCGGATTCGACATCTCGCTTCCCGCCATGCTGGCCCCGGTCGGCTACAGCCGCCTCATGCATCCCGGCGGAGAAGTCTCGGCCGCGGCCGCCGCCGGCAAAGCGGGCACCGGCTACATCCTGTCCACCATCTCCGGCCATCCCATGGAGAAGGTCAAGGCTGCGTGTCCGGGGCCAACTTTTTACCAGCTCTACCTGATGGGCGGCCGGCCCGCTGCCGAAGCCGCGATCGAACGCGCCCGGAAAGCAGGATTCTCCGCCCTGGTGGTCACCATCGACACCCCGGTCGCCGGCCTGCGCGAGCGGGACTTCCGCAATGGCATGAAAGAACTGATGGGCACCAACCCGTTTGCGAAGATCCCGTATCTTCCCCAGATGTTTTCGCGTCCCGGCTGGCTGATCCAGTTCCTGCTCGATGGCGGCGTTCCCAAACTGCACAACGTGGTTGTTCCCGGCCAGGGGCCCATGGACTTGGTCGACGTAGGCGCAGCCCTGGCCGCCTCCACCGTGACTTGGGACGATCTGCTTTGGATTCGCGAGCTCTGGCGCGGCCCGATCGTTGTGAAAGGAGTTTTGACCGGGGAGGATGCGAAACGCGCCATCGATGCAGGCGCCGCCGCCGTCAGCGTCTCCAATCACGGAGGCCGCCAGCTCGATAGCGTCCGCCCCTCCATCCGCGCCTTGCCCGAAGTGGTGAAGGCCGTCAACGGCAAGATCGAAGTGCTCATGGACGGTGGCGTGCGCCGTGGCAGCGACATCGTGAAAGCCCTCTGCCTGGGAGCGCGGGCCGTCCTGTGTGGTCGCGCGTACGCCTACGGCCTGGCCGCCGCCGGAGAAGCCGGCGTCACGCGCGCCCTAGAAATCCTCCGCGCCGACGTCGAACGCACCCTACGCTTGTTAGGCTGTTCATCCGTGACCGAGTTGAACCCCAGCTACGTGGAAGTGCCCCCAAGTTGGAAATAGCCGCCGCAACGCGATGAAACACAAAAGACACAAAGACAACACGAAAGGCGTATGCGACAGTCCTTCGTGTTCCCTTAGTGTCCTTAGTGGTAAAGCCTTTGATCCCCCGTGGACCTCTGTGCCCTCTGTGGTGAAAAAGGGGTTTTCGTCAGGCGAACAAAAGCTCTTTCGTCCGCAATTCCCTGATCGTATCCCTCAGCTTAGCCGCCTTCTCGAACTCGAACTTCTTGGCCGCCTCGCGCATATCGCTCTCGAGCTTCGCGATGAACCCATCCAGCTCTTCCTGCGACTTGAACTCCGGAATCCCGCTCTCCTCCACCGAAGTCAGGTCCGCATAATCTGCCGCCACAATTGACGCCAGCGACATCTCCAGCGGACGCACAATCGACTCCGGTGTAATCCCGTGCTCCTCGTTGTAGGCGGTTTGAATCGCCCGCCGCCGGTTTGTCTCGTCGATGGCCCGTTTCATCGAATCGGTCTCGCGGTCCGCATAGAGCACCGCCCGTCCATTCAGATTGCGTGCGCATCGCCCGATCGTTTGAATCAGCGAGCCCGTCGACCGCAAGAATCCTTCCTTATCCGCGTCCAGAATTGCCACCAGCGACACTTCCGGCAGATCCAGTCCTTCGCGCAGCAGGTTGATTCCAATCAGCACATCGAACTCGCCCTTGCGCAAATCGCGCAGGATCTTCACGCGTTCCAGTGTCTCAATCTCCGAATGCATGTAGCGGCACTTCACGCCCACTTCGCTGTAGTACTCGGCCAGGTCTTCACTCATGCGCTTGGTGAGCGTCGTCACCAGCACGCGCTCTTTCTTCGCCACCCGATCCCGAATCTCGTGCAGCAGGTCATCGATCTGCCCCTTCACCGGACGCACTTCCACCGGCGGGTCGATCAACCCCGTCGGCCGGATAATCTGCTCCACCACCGCCCCCGCCGTCTTCGTCAACTCGTAGGGCCCTGGCGTAGCCGATACATAGACCAACTGGTTCATCCGATGCTCGAACTCTTCAAAGGTCAACGGCCGGTTGTCGAGCGCCGAGGGCATCCGGAATCCGTACTCCACGAGCGTCTCCTTCCGCGATCGGTCGCCCGCGTACATCCCGCGTAGCTGCGGCACCGTCTGGTGCGACTCGTCGATGAACATCAGAAAGTCGCGCGGAAAATAATCGAGCAACGTCGGCGGCGGCTCACCCGGCAACCGCCCCGTGAAGTGCCGCGAGTAGTTCTCGATCCCGTGGCAGTAGCCCATCGACTTGATCATCTCCAGATCAAACATCGTCCGCTGGTGAATGCGCTGCGCTTCTACCGCGCGACCTTGCTTCTCCAGTTCCACTTCCCACCACGCCAGTTCCTGCTTGATCGACTCGACCGCCGAAGCCCGCGTCTCTTCCTTCATCACATAGTGGGTCTTCGGATAAATCGGCAGCCGCACGTACCTTTGCTTCACCGTCCCAAACAGCGGATCGATCTGGGAAAGCGCCGACACCTCATCCCCCCACATCTCCACCCGATAGGCCATGTCATCGTAAGTAGGGAAGATCTCGATCACGTCGCCGCGCACCCGGAATGTTCCCCGCCGGAAGTCTCCATCCGTCCGCTCGTAAAGAATCTCCACCAGCTTGCGCGTGATGTCCTGCCGCTTGATCTTCTGCCCCTTCTCCAGGAACAGCAGCATCCCGTAGTACGCTTCCGGCGACCCCAGCCCGTAAATGCAGCTCACCGACGCCACGATCAGCGCATCGCGCCGCTCGAACAACGACTTCGTCGCCGACAGCCTCAACTTGTCCAGCTCATCATTGATGGTCGCCTCTTTTTCAATGTAGAGATCGGCGGCCGGCACGTACGCTTCCGGCTGATAATAGTCGTAATACGATACAAAATACTCCACCGCATTATGCGGAAAGAAGCTCTTGAACTCGTGATACAGCTGCGCCGCCAGCGTCTTGTTGTGCGCCATCACGATCGCCGGGCGATTCGCCGCCTCGATCACCTTGGCCATGGTGTACGTCTTGCCCGACCCGGTCACTCCCAGCAGAACCTGGTGCTGCTCGCGGTCAAACACCCCCCGCACCAGCGCCTTGATCGCGTTCCCCTGGTCTCCCTGCGGCTTGTAATCACTGACAAGTTTGAAGTCCATAAAGAACAGCCCTTAGCTCTTGGCCGTTAGTCCTTTAGCCGATCTCCTTGGAGCCAGCGACAGATACCCGCGCACATCGACAAGCCGATCATCCCGGGGTAGAGACGCGGCTTGCCGCGTCTCGCGCTTCCGCGGCCATAGATGCCGGTCGATACCACCCCATCCAAAACCTTGTCATTCCGACCCCGAGCGCAGCCCAGGGAGAGGAATCTGCTTTTCACCGGCGGCCCCACAGAATGCAATTTCGACGAGTAGACATCTCATAATTATAACGTGACCAAAACAGCTCCCTTACCCAACTCTGTCCGCAATGTCACCGGCTCTCACCCCACCCTCGAGCGGACATTTTGTCCGCTCCGAATCCCCCTGTCGTGCCAGTCCGTCCGCTCAACACCAAGCCGCCCTCGTTGTCACCCCTGCGAATCAATCACTTGCCGAAAGCCCCTCTGGCGGACCGCGTGCACTTCTGACATCCGGTTGGACCTGCGGGTCTCGCGTTTCGGGGGAACGAATGAACGGGAACGAGAGCAAGACAATCAACAATGGCGGATGCCATAGCGCCGCCTGGGGACGGCGGGTCATGCTTGGGCTGACCCTCGTCCTTGCCACCAGCCTCACCTTCGGGCAAGGCTTTACGACATCCGATGGCAGCCATGGGCCTGCGGACTCGCGCCACGGCAAGATGACGCCAGAACTGCAGTCGCTGGCCGACCTCTCCACCGGCACCCCAATCGCCAATCAGAATGTGCGCGTCATCGTCCAGTTCAAAGAGACGCCGCAGCAGCATCACTTCGACAAAGTGCAGGCCCGCGGTGGCCGGATGAGCGCTCGCCTCGCTTTGGTGAAAGGCGGCGCGTTCTCCCTTCCCGTGTCTGCCCTGCAAGGGCTGGCCAACGATAATGAAGTCGCCTTCATCGCGCCCGATCACCAGTTGAGCGCCACCGACGACCTGACCAGCGCCGCCATCAACCTGAGCGCCGCGCGCAGCGCCGGCCTCGGCACTTGGGGCATGGGCATCGGCCTCGCCATCATTGACAGCGGCATTAACGACAACCACGATGATCTGAAGAACACGACAACCCAGTCCCGCGTCGTCTATCACCAGGACTTCACCGGCACTACGACCTACTCCGGTAGCACGCAGGTCTGGGACACCTACGGACACGGCACCCACGTGGCCGGCATCGCGGCCGGCGACGGCACCGATTCAGGCGGCCAGGGCTCGTCTATGACCGGCATCGCCTACGGCGTGAACCTGGTGGACCTCCGCGTCCTCGATAAGAACGGAGTCGGCACCGACAGCCAGGTCATCGCCGCCATTCAGAAAGCCATCGCTCTCAAGAGCACTTACAACATCCGCGTCATCAACTTGTCCCTTGGCCGCCCCGTCTACAGCAGCTACGCCACCGATCCGCTCTGCCAGGCGGTTGAGCAGGCGTGGAACGCGGGCATCACCGTCGTCGTGGCCGCCGGCAACTTCGGCCGCCTCAGCCTCAACGGCAGCAACGGCTACGGGACCGTCACCGCGCCCGGCAACGATCCTCTGGTGCTCACCGTCGGCGCCATGAAGACTATGAACACGGCCACCCGCACCGACGACCTCATTGCCAGCTACAGCTCCAAGGGCCCGACCACCTACGATCACGTGGTGAAGCCCGACATCGTCGCTCCCGGCAACCTGATCTCCTCCACCATCTCTCCCGGAAGCACCCTGGCCACGCTTTATCCGGGCAACCGCGTGAAGGGCACGGCGAACAATAACTACGACTACTTCATCCTCAGCGGCACCAGCATGGCCACTCCCGTCGTCAGCGGTACTGTCGCCATGCTTCTGCAGAAAGATTCCACGCTCACGCCCGATCAGATCAAGGCCCGCCTCATGAAGACGGCCTACAAGACGTTCCCCACCTCCAGCGTGAGCACCGATCCCACCACCGGCCAGACTTACACGTCGTTCTACGACCTGTTCACCGTGGGTGCGGGCTATCTCGATATCGCCGCCGCGCTGGCCAACAACGACAAGGCGTCGGCCACCGTCGGAAGCGCGCTCTCCCCTTCGGCCGTGGTCAATTCCAATGGCACCGTGTCCCTGGTGAACGGCAACTCGGTCATCTGGGGCAATTCCGTGATCTGGGGCAACTCGGTCATTTGGGGTAACTCGGTCATCTGGGGCAACAACGTCAGCGGCAATTCCGTGATTTGGGGCAACTCCGCCACCACCGTGGCCAATTCGGTCGTTTGGGGTAACAACACCGTGGCGGGCTACAGCGTGATCTGGGGCAGTTCCAGTGTGAACGCAAACAGCGTCATCTGGGGCTCGTCCTCCGACGTCAACCAGGCCTTTTCCGCCGATGGAAGTGACGACTAGTGGTTTGTGCTGAAAAAGAAAGGAGACGAGAACCCAAAATGAACCACAAACCACGACTGGCGGAACCGTTCATCGCGCTGATCTCGCTGGCCGGCCTCGCCTCTTTGGCTTACGGCTGGATGCACGCCGCCACCTGGCACCCGTACGAAGCCCTGGCGCTGTTCGCGATCACCGTCGCCGCCTCGCGCATGAAGGTCAAGCTGCCCGGACTCACCGGAAACATGTCGGTGAATCTGCCATTCCTGCTGCTCGCCGCTGCCGAACTAAACCTGGTGGAAGCCATCGCCATCGCCGTTGTTTCTACCGCCGTGCAATGTTTCCCGAAAGACGGCACCAAGCCCATGCTCGTACGCGTGCTCTTTAACCTCAGCCTGATGTCGTCGGCTGTCGCGCTTGCCGCGCAGGTCTTCCACATGGGCGCGGTCGCGCAGCCGATCTGGTTTACGGGAGCTTTGGTATTGCCCGTAGCCGCGTTGACTCTGTTCCTGATGCAGACCACGCCGGTCGCAACCGTCATCGCGCTCACCGACGGTGGCCCGGTGACCGCCATCTGGACGAAGATCGCGCGCATGACCTTCCCGTACTACGTCTTGAGTGCAGGCATGGCCTCAATGATGATGGCCGCCCGCCAGCACGTCGGCTGGCAAGTTCCGCTACTGGCTCTCCCCGTGATGTTCGGAATCTATCGTTCGTACCAGGGTTATTTCGGACGGGAGACTGCGGACCAGACCTCTCACGGTATGGCCAAAGCCGCGGCAGGGCACTGAAGAAGGGACCGGTTAGTTTTGAAGGGGCCCGGCTCTAGCCGGGCCGTAACCCCTCTGAAGTCCTGCCGGCTTCAGCCGCTGGGGTTCGCTTGCAGCAACCACACAGCGGGAACCTCACTCCAACTCGCACCCGCTGTCATTGCCGCCGCCCCGCGACTCATTGCATACTCGAAGCGTGCTGACTGAAACGACTGAGCTCGCTGGCCGACACGTTCGCCTCGAACCGCTCGACCTCCGCCACGTCAACGGCCTGGTCGCTGCCAGCGCGGTCGATCCATCCCTTTACCAGTGGAGTCCCGTCCCGCAGGGTAGAGTCGACGCTGCCACTTACATCGATACTGCGTTGGCTTGGCGCGACGCCGCCACCGCCGTACCGTTCGCCATCCTTCGCGCCGAAGACGGCATCGTCATCGGTTCTTCGCGCTTCTGGAATATCGAGCGCTGGTCCTGGCCTCCCGGCCACGCCCGCCACGCCCGTCTCGCTCCCGACGCCTGCGAGATCGGCTACACCTGGTTCACCCGTTCCGCGATCCGCACCGCCGCCAACACCGAAGCCAAGCTGCTCATGCTCACCCATGCTTTCGAAACCTGGCAGGTGCTGCGCGTCTGCTTTCACACCGACGCTCGCAACCAGCGTTCGCGCGCCGCCCTGGAACGCATCGGCGGAAAGTTCGAAGGCATCCTGCGCGCCCATCGCATGGCCGCCGACTTCATCCCCCGCGACTCCGTGCGCTACTCGATCGTGGAGGCCGAGTGGCCAGCCGTGAAGTACAAGCTGAATCACCTGCTGGAGCAAGTCTAACCGCCGTTTCGCGGAACGGGGTTTGGGCGGTGGCGCAAGGCCACCTCATTTGTGTCTTTTGAGGAGAAATGAGGATTGGAGACCTTACGGCTGCCAGTCCAGGGCGTAGATCTCCTGCGTGCCGACATTGCGCATGGCCAGGATCGAATCGTCGGGCGCGAGCCCCAGCCAGGGTGACCAGTAAGGCATCGAGGGGCGGGGTAAATCCTTCAGACTTATCACCAGCTGCGTCTTTCGATCCACCAGGCTGATGCGGTGCAAGCCGGAATCTGTGTCCTCGTAGTACACAAACTTGCTGTCATGGGAGAAGAGGTTGGTCGGAACCAGGCCCTCGATGAGCGCGGACCACTGCCCGCTTTTGAAATCGAAGACCTTGGTGTGTTTCACGTCTCGCGAAACCGCGGTCAGGTATCGACCATCCGGGGACCAGTTCGGCACCCACAGGTCCTCCGATCCGGATACGTCCGAGACTTTCTTCGTCTTCAAA
>Ga0209698_10001676_pt1 | contig 25547 bp, 23 predicted proteins | sample LitLauG_LLR_2012_FD_187203 | JGI IMG/M metagenome (GOLD analysis project Ga0209698, IMG submission 187203) | Freshwater sediment microbial communities from Pennsylvania, USA - Little Laurel Run_MetaG_LLR_2012 (SPAdes) (version 2) | ecosystem: Environmental > Aquatic > Freshwater > Creek >... | reverse complement strand
GCGGCGGTATCGCTGCGAGTTCATCGATCTCAGCGGGTTTGAGCTGCACCACGAGCTGTTCAAGAAGATCCCGGTTGAGCTGATGTTCCGCTACAACTTTGTGCCTCTGGAAGTAACCGGAGACGGCAAGCTGGCGATCGCGATCGCCGATCCCAGCCAGCTGATGATGATCGACGAGATCAGCCTGCTGTTGAAACAACGCATTATCACCAAAGTTTCGACCCTCAAGCAGATCTCCGACATCCTGAAGAAGACCGAGCAGTCGCAGCGCGTGCTCGAGGAGGCCAGCGAAGGTTTCCAGATTATCCGCGAAGATGAGAACACCGGCGCGGAAGAGACTCTCAACATCGACAAGCTGACGGCAACGGGCGACACCAGCCCGATCATCCGCCTGGTCGATACCACGATTTTCACCGCGCTGCAGCGGCGTGCTTCGGACATTCACATCGAGACGCGCGACGATTCTGTCGTGATCAAGTTCCGTATTGACGGCGTGCTCACGCAGGCCATGCCCCCGATCGGCAAAGAGCATCACTCGACCGTGATCTCGCGTATCAAGGTCATGAGCGAGCTCGATATTGCCGAGCGGCGCGTGCCCCAGGACGGGCGCTTCCGCGTGAAATACAACGGGCGCGCCATCGACTTCCGCGTATCGATCATGCCCTCGATTCACGGGGAAGACGCCGTGCTTCGCGTGCTCGACAAGGAGTCGATGAGCGAGAAGTTCCGCACGCTCACGCTCGATGTGGTCGGATTTGAAGACGATGATCTGCGCCGCTTCCGGCGCTACATTAAAGAACCGTACGGCATGGTGCTGGTCACGGGGCCGACCGGTAGCGGTAAAACGACGACTCTTTACGCCGCGGTCAACGAGATCAAGACCGACGAAGACAAGATCATCACCATTGAAGACCCGGTCGAGTATCAGTTGAGGGGTATCACGCAGATTCCGGTGAACGAGAAGAAGGGCCTGACATTTGCCCGCGGATTGCGGTCGATTTTGCGTCACGACCCGGACAAGATCATGGTGGGCGAAATCCGCGACGCCGAAACGGCGCAGATCGCGATTCAATCGGCACTAACCGGTCACCTGGTATTCACCACCGTCCACGCCAACAACGTCGTCGATGTGATTGGACGCTTCCTGAACATGGGCGTCGAGCCGTACAACTTCGTTTCGGCGCTGAACTGCATCCTGGCGCAGCGGTTGGTGCGTTTGATCTGCGATTCGTGCCGCACGGAAGTTCACTACGCTCCGGAAGTTCTTGAGGCCAGTGGCCTCGATCCTGTGCAGTGGGGCAAGGTGCCGCTGTACGAAGGTCCGGGATGTATTGAATGCGCGGGCACGGGATTCCGCGGTAGAAGCGCCATTCACGAATTGCTGGATTTGAGCGACCGCATCCGCGAGATGATTCTCGCCAAGAAGCCGACATCGGAGATCCGGCGGGCGGCGCGCGAGGAAGGAATGCGTTTCCTGCGCGAGTCGGCGCTGGATAAGGTGCGGCTGGGAATGACCACTCTAAAGGAGATCAACAAGGTCACGTTTATTGAAACCATGCGATAGTAGCGCCGGCATCCCTTCGACCAAGCTCAGGGCAGGCCCTGCCGGCTGTCGCGAGGGCAACTTGCCCTCGCCCCCGCGTAAGGTGGAGCCCCGAGTGGCGGCGAGACGCCGCCAGGACGGCGGCGCTACTCTCAGTTCCCTTTCAGCTATTGCAATTCTTAGCAGGACGGTTTCTGATTTATAGAGGCAAAAGGCGTACTTGGGAATGAGTCCATCTACCAATACTGCCAAGCCGAAGTTGGCTTGCGAGATTTCCGCCGACCGGGTTCTGGCCGGACGCGTCATCGATAACGGTGGCGGGTTGGAAGCCTGCGCCGCACAGGAACTCGCTCCTGGAAGTGTGGTTCCCGACCTGGTCGAGAACAACTTGCGGCAACGCAGCGTTGTCCGCGATGGGATTGAAAGCGCGCTGGGGGGCCTGGCGGGACGCTCCAAGGACGTGATCGCCATCGTCCCCGATGCGGCCGTGCGCGTCATGTTGGTCGAGTTCGATACTCTGCCTTCCGATCATGCAGAGGCGCTCGGAGTGGTGCGGTTCCGGCTGAAGAAATCCCTTCCTTTTGACGTGGAGAAGGCCAAAGTCTCTTATCACGCGCAGAAGGTTGGCGATGAAGTGAAGGTTGTGGCTGCCGTGGCGCTGGGCAGCGTCATTGAGGACTATGAAGCCGCGTTTCGTGAAGCCGGATTCGACCCTGGAATAGTGTTGCCGTCGACGCTCGCGGCTCTAGGCGCGGCGGACGGCAAGAAGCCCACGATGGTCATCAAGGTCGACGCGCACACGACCAGCATCGCAATTTTGAATGAAGATCAGTTGCAGCTGTTCCGTACGCTGGAGAATGCGCGCGGGGTAACGATCAACGGCGAGCAACTGGCGGAGGAAGTGTATCCGTCAATTGTGTTCTTTCAGGACACGTACCATCTCAACATGGAACGAATCTACGTGGCAGGGCTGCCGGAATCGGGTGGTGCGGCTGCGGCACTGCGCACGCAAACTGGAGCCGAGGTGCAGGAACTGGTATCGTCGGCGCAGCTGGGATCCAGCGCCAGCGGCTCGGTACCACGGTGGAGAATGGCGGGGGTGGTGGGAGCGTTGATTTCGTGACGGTCGTTGGTCGTTGGTCGTTGGCAAGAGCAATATGGAGGCGTGCCAAACGCGCGATTTGTTCGCCCGCAAAAAGCGAGGGCAATTCGCACGGCACGCCCAGATCATTCGCAGCGCAAAGAGCGCGGCGCTCAGGATGACAAGATATGCGTATTGATATCAATCTCGCGAGCCAGCCGTACGAGGATGCGCGGCAGTTCTGGACGCGCTGGGGCGCTGCCCTGGGCATCCTCGGACTGCTAACGCTGGTCCTGCTGGTGCTCGACATCACCGGATGGGTGGATGCCCACAGGGACCGCGTGGCGATGGCGCAGAAACAGGCGATGATTGCCGACCGCGACCGCTTGCGCGCGGAGGCAGACAGGATTCTCAATCTACCTGAGAATCGCACGACCCGCGATGAGTCCCGATACCTGAATGAACTGATCGAGCGGAAAGCGTTTTCGTGGACGCGGGTGCTGGAGAATCTAGAGAAAGTGATGCCGCCCCGGGTACATCTGGTTTCGATCAGTCCGCAACTGGACGACACCAACGAACTCGCATTGAAGATGACGGTAGCGGGCGACTCGCGGGACCGGGCCATCGAACTGTCACGGCGCATGGAAGAATCACGCCGGTTTGTGCAGACGGCGATCATCCGGGAAACTCAGGTGGAATCGCAGACGGGCGACACGGAACAATTTGAAATGGCGGCGATTTACATACCCGAACCGCCGAGTGAGCCGACTGCGGCGGCAGCGGCGAAACCGACCAGCGACACCAAGTCGAAGACAGCGCTGCCGAAGCCATCGCCGAAGAAAGGGGTCCAGCGCTGATGCCCGATCTGCGGCAAACTCGGAAGAACATGACGCTGACGCTGGCCGTGCTGGGAGGCGTGGATTTGCTGGCGGCTGTTCTGTATTTCTCGCCGGTCGTGGGCTCGGCCGAATCCCGGCGGATGGAACTGAACCAGCTTCAGGCTGAGCTGACGGCCAAAACGCGGCAGGTGGCGCCACTGAAGGATTTGCCCCGGAAGGTGGAGATCGCCAAGGGCCAGATCGCCGATTTTTACAAGAACCGGTTTGCCTCGCAGAACTCCGAGATTTACACCGAGATCGGCAAGGTGGCGGCCGCGAACAGCGTGAAAATTGACCAGGTGCGGTACAAACCTGCGGATACGACAAGCAACGGCTTGCAGCCGATCGAGATGGAAGCTGATCTATCCGGCAGTTACACCTCGCTGGCACACTTTATTAATGCGATGGAGCGCGAGGAAATGTTTTTCGTCATCAATAGCGTGACTCTGGGCGGTGAACCGCAAGGTCCGGTGAAGTTGAACGTGAAACTTGAGGCGTACTTGAAGGTAGGAACGTAGTGCAACTGGGACTCGAAAATAAGAAGCAAATGACATGGGCGATCGTCCTCGGAGGCGTAGCACTGATTGTGTGCGCGTATGAACTGATCCCTCTGATTGGAGGCCCCTCTACGCCGGCTTCGAGCGCGCAGGCGGCATCCCCACTTGTGCCTCGTTCGGCAACTTCTAGGCCTGGTGCGAAAACACCATCCAAGGCAACGAACAAGCCAGGAGACGAGAATCTGGATCCGACGTTGCGTCTGGATTTATTGTCGACGAGCGAAAAGATAGAGTACGAGGGAGCGGGTCGGAACATCTTCGTCTCGCAGAAAGAAGAAGTAGTAATTCCAACGCCGGTTGCTCCGCCAATCACGGATCCCGGTCCACCCGCCTATGTTCCCCCGGCGGTGCAACCTCCGCCGCCGATTCCGTTGAAGTTCTATGGCTTCGCCAACTCTCCCGGGGAACCGAAAAAAGTCTTCCTGAAAAATGGGGATGATGTTTTTGTGGCAGGTGAAGGCGAGATCGTGGACCGACGCTATAAGGTGATTCGGATTTCAGCCACCTCGGTTGAGATTCAGGACATGGTCTTCAGCGGTCCGGCGCAGGTCATCGCGCTCACGCAGGGCGGATAGGAATTAAGGAATCGGCTGTCGATGTCCTTTCGATCACAAACACGGCGCGCTCCTCGGAACGTTGAGCAAGGCTACGTCCTGATTACGTTGCTGCTGGTGATTGCAGTGATGGGGATAATGGCGGCTACGCTAGTGACCTCCATCACGTTCGATATCAAACGCGATCGTGAAGAAGAGATGATCCATCGCGGCGTGCAGTATTCGCGGGCGATTCGCGTCTACTACAAGAGGTTCGGCCGCTATCCGGCTAGCATCGAAAATCTGGTAAACACCAACCAGCTGCGTTTTCTGCGCAAACGGTACAAAGACCCGCTGAACGGGAAGGACTTCAAACCGCTGCACTTCGGCGAAGTGAGGATGGGGCTGGCCGGAATGATGGGTGGTGGTGGAATGATCCCAGGGGCGAGCACCATCGGGCCGAATGGCACTTTGACTCAGGGCGGAGGCTCGAACTCCAGTTTCGGCAATAACAGCACGTTTGGGAACTCGAATTCGTCCGGACAGACGGCCACTCAGAAAAGCGGCAGCGACTCCTCGCCAACCGGAGACTCAAGCACTGATGCGAGCGGTTCTCAGAACGTTTCTGCGGACGGCGCCAACAATGCCGGCGATCAGAACTCTTCCGCCCAACCGGCGCAGACGTTTGGCGGTATGCCGGTCGTAGGAGTGGCGAGCACGAGCAGAAACGCAACCATCCGGGAATTCGACAAGAAGAAGAAATACAACGAGTGGCTGTTTGTCTACGATCCTAGCATCGATCGGGGATTCTTGATCACGACACCGTACCAGCCACAAATGCAGATGTTCGGTACGGCCCCGCAGAACCTTAATCCGCAGAACCCGACTCCTGGCTTGGGGACCTCAGCGCCGGGAACAGGCGGACTCTCGGGTTCGCCGATTAGCCCTCCGCCTGCGGGAAATCCCAACCCGCCGGTGCAGCCGCAGTAAACGGAGATCAAAGCGAAAGGCCTCGTCTCAGGACGAGGCCTTTTGATTTTCGCAAATTGCCGGCCGCGCTTCGCGCGGCGGACAGCCGGGGGCGGCGGTCCCCACATTCAACTTTACACGCTGAACGAGGATCCGCAGCCACAGGTGCTCTTGACGTTCGGGTTCTCGAACTTGAAGCCGGCGCCTTCTAGCGTCTCGACGTAGTCGACGATGCAGCCGTTGAGATACATGACCGAGGTGGCATCGACGTAGATCTTGAGTCCGTCCATGTCGAAGGTCTTGTCCATCATTCCGGCGCCGTTTTCGAACTGCATCGAGTAGGAGAAGCCCGAGCATCCGCCACCCACGACTCCGATGCGCAACCCAGCGGGCACGGGGTTCTGCTGCGCCATGATCTCTTTCACCTTGGCGACGGCGTTCGCGGTCAGGCTAATCGGGGCTTTCTTGGTGACTTCGGGGACGGTTGTTGTGGCCATTCGTATCTCCTTGGCTTTAAAGCTGTTTGATTATAGCAAAATGTGGCCGGCCTCGAGGCCAGTCAAGGTCCGGGGATAGGAATCATCTACCCGTTTTGGATGCAGATTGCAAGCGGGAAGTCGCACTGTTCCAATTCTGTAACAGTTTTTTTCAACAGGATTAAATCATCGCCGTGGGCTTGCCAACAGGGCTATAATCATGCCGTTAAGGCCTTCCCCGGGACTGGTGCGGGGTTCCGCGTACCCCCTCCGGAAAGTGGAAAGCCGCTGTGGTTGGGTCGACTCTGCCGAGGTGGCTTATGACGCCAATTGAAATCGTGGGCGGAATATTTGGAGTCTTCGCGGTTGGTCTGGTCGTGCTTCTGATCTACAAGAGCACTCTCACGATGCACGAAGATGATCAGCTGTTCCTGGATGACGCCAATTCCCACATGCAGGAAGAGCAGACGGAGTTGTTAACGAGAGTGAGCAAGTTGACGATCCCGATGCGGGTGTTCAGCATCGGCTCCGGCGTGTTTCTGCTCGCGTTCCTGGCGATGCTGATTTATCAGAAACTGAACGAAGTGCAGTAGTCGTCAGTTGGCGGGGCGTCGGATGCCAGCGGTGCCTCCGAGGCAGCGCCGCGTACAGCGAGCGGTGGGTTTCCTTTGTCTGTTTGCGAACACAGGCAAGGGAGTTTCGGCTTATTGTTCTTGCCCTTCCGTATCCTCAGTATCAGGTTGAGAGCGCTCTGAGGCCGAGGGCACCCCTCGAAGGATTCTACGTGCCCCTCCAGAACGATTCTTCGTTGTGGACGTCTATTCATCGGCCAAAGGTTTTAAACGCAGGATATGCAAGCCGGAGCGGGTTTCACGATCTAAGGAAGATGGAAAGCAGTTTTTTGTCGGTGCAGTCAGGAAAAGTTCCACGGGCAGGCAACAGGCGTAGCACAACCAGCATTCCTACAGGCGGGAGTAGCCGGAAATGTCAACAGCTCCTGCGGAAGTGACTCCCGAACCTGAGTCCTTACCGGAACAGCCGGGATCGCAGCCGGAACCTAGCTCGGATGAGAAGCGTCCGAAGCTTTGGCGCGTGTGGTTCGTAGCGGCCGCTGTTTTGGTGGCTCTCGGCGTGGGTCTAATCGTCGCACTACGGAGCCGAGTTCCCGTCTCTTCGACAGTCACTCCCAGTACTTATCGGAACCCCGGGGACGTTCTTCGTCTGAAGGGCATAACGGAAGCCGTCCAGGCTAGAGCTATTCTCGCGCCGTTGCTGGCAGGACAGCAGATCGGGACTCTGACCATCATTCACCTCACGCCGGCGGGCGCCAAGGTCAAGCAGGGAGATTTGCTGGTGGCGTTCGACCGGCAGGCGCAAATGCGCGACATCATCGACAAGCAGGCGGAATACCAGAAACTGGTGGACCAGGTTGCCGGGGAACAAGCAAAGGAGGCTGCCGCGCGGGCCAAAGATGAGACCGAACTCAAGGCAGCAGAGGACAATCTGAGAAAAGCTGAACTCGAGATCCAGAAAGCCGAAATCGTCTCGCGCATTGACGCGGAAAAGAATCAGGAGAATCTCGAGGAGGCGAAGGCCACTTACGAGCAGTTGCGCGAGACGTTCGAACTGAAGCGGCAAGCGGCGCAAGCGGCCATTCGCATTCTGGAGATCCAGCGGGACCGCACCAGGCAGACGATGGAGCATGCGAAGGCAAACTCCGACAAGATGGAAATTCGTTCGCCACTGGACGGCGTGATCGTGCTGAATACGATCTGGAAACAGGGCACCATGGGCGAAGTCCAGGAAGGCGACCAGGTGCGGCCAGGCGTGCCCTTTATGCAGGTGGTGAATCCAGCCACAATGCAGGTGCGAGTGCTCGCCAATCAGCAAGACTTCCCTTCCCTGCAAGTTGGGCAAACGGCGAAGATACATCTCGATGCCTACCCGGACATGGCGTTGCAAGGAAAGATCGATCAGATTTCGCCGATTGGCGAGGGCGGTGATTTCTCCAATAAGGTACGGAATTTCGCTTTGGTCGTTTCGGTTCAGGGAAACGATCCGAAACTGATGCCGGACCTTTCGGCGGCGGTGGATGTGGACATTGCCAAGCGCAATGCCGAAGCGGCGTCGTCCAAGCCAGAGAGCGGGTCATTATGATCCGGCGATTCCGGCAACTCTCGGTACGAGGTAAATCCTTAGTCATCGTCGTTATCCTGCTGGCGGGAAGTGGAGTCCTTCTGGGAGCCGTGAGGCTGAGCCGACGCGCTCCTACGGTGCCGACCATCGCGGTAAAGCGCGGTGAGTTTCTGGAGTCACTGCAGTTTCGCGGCGAAGTCAAGGCACTGAAATCGGTGACCATCAGCGCCCCGGCAGACGCAGGTGAACTGCAGATCGTCAAGCTACTGTCGGAGGGCGCGACGGTAAAGCCCGGCGACGTGGTCGTCGAGTTCGATAAGACAAGGACGCAACAAGAACTGGCACAGTACAGGTCGAGTTTGAAATCGGCGGAGGCCGAGATCGGACAGGCCAAAGCACAGGCTCGGCTGACAGAAGAAGAGGACAAGACCGCGGTGTTGAAAGCGGGATATGAAGTCGAGGCCGCCAAGCTCGAAGCGAGTAAACAAGAGATCGTTTCCAAGATCGAAGGCGAGGAGGCCAAGCTGAAGCTGGCCGACGCGCAACAGAAGTTGCGCGAAGCGCAGACGAAGCAGAAGTCGGATGCGACCCTCAACAAGGCAACAATTCAAAGCAAGGTAGAGGCCAGCGCGAAGGCGACATTTGACGTGGAACGGGCCGAGCGAGCGCTGGCACGGATGAGCGTGAAGGCGCCATCGGCGGGCATGATCACCTTGCTGCAGCACTGGGGTCCGTCAGGGCCGGTGCAATATCGGACCGGCGACAGGGCGTGGCCGGGAGCAGCGATCGCCGAGCTTCCTGACGTGTCAACGCTGCGAATGATTGCCCGCGTGGATGAAACCGAGCGCGGGAGGTTGGCGTTGAAGCAGGCGGTCACAGTGCAGCTGAATTCGATTCCCGACCGGCAATTTACAGGGCACATCGAGCAAATCGGGGCCATTGCCAGCGCAGACTTCAGCGGGGGATGGCCGTTCACGCGTAACTTCGCGCTGGAGATTCTGCTGGAGCAGACCGACGCGCGGTTCAAGCCAGGGATTACCGGCGAGGTCACGGTTGTGGTGGACCGGATGCCGGACGCGTTGACGATTCCTGCGCAAGCGCTGTTTCAGCGATCGGGACAAAACGTGGCCTATGTGTGGCAGGAAACACAGTTTGAAGAGCGCGAGATCGAAGTGGGACGGAGGAGTGGTGACAAGATCCTGATCGCCAAAGGGCTTCGCCCAGGTGAGCAGGTGGCGCTTCGCGATCCGACAATGAAGTGACACGGCAAATTCGATGAGAGGCAAACCTGCCATTGCGTGGGCTGTAAGTGCGGTCTTGCTCTTCACCGTAGTGGGTGTGGTGGCGGCCGCGCGCCGGGGCTCACCCACGGCGCCTGGCGACAACATCCCGACGGTCAAGATAAAGCGCGGCGATCTCCAGATGCAGGTGCATGCCAGGGGGGAGGTGCGGGCGGTACGTTCAGAGATATTGATGGCGCCTCCGATCGGAGGAGGCTCGCTGCAGATCACACACTTGCTGCGTACAGGCACGGTGGTGAAGAAGGGCGATCTGGTGATGAAATTTGATCCCAGCGAGCAGAACTTCAAGCTGGACCAGAATCGATCGGAACTGCAGCAGGCGGAACAGGAAATCACCAAGGCCAGGGCGGATGCGGCCGTGACCGCTGCGCAGGATAAAGTGGCGCTGCTGAAAGCTCGCTTCGACGTGCGCCGCGCCGAGCTGGATGTGCAAAAGAATGAGCTGGAAAGTTCCATCGACGCAAAGAAGAACGAGCTTGCACTGGAGCAGGCCAAGCGGGTGTTGTCCGAACTGGAGCAGGACGTGAAGTCGCGCGTCGTGTCGAATCAGGCTGCGATTTCGCTCGCCGAAGAGAAACGCAACAAGGCCAAGCTGGCCATGGACGAAGCCCAGGGGAACATCGACAAGATGCGGGTAATCGCTCCGATGGACGGGCTGGTGTCGTTGAACAAGAACGAGGAGGCGATGGGTGGGTTCTGCTGCATTCCGGGCATGGCGCTGCCGGAATATCGCGAAGGGGACCAGGTACAAGCAGGACGAGCGGTTGGACAGGTGATCGATCCTAAGGAAATGGAGCTTTTCGCCAACGTGGGCGAACTCGAGCGGAACAGCATCAAGCAGGGTCAGCCGGTGGAAATCACCTTGGACGCACTGCCTGGGGTTAAGCTCCAGGGAATGGTGAAGAACGTAGGCGGCAGCCGGGCGCGCATGTTCTGGGAAGACGACACGAGCACAAAGTTCGAGGTCACGATCGCCCTGGCGGCTTCGAGCGGCGATTCCCGCCTGCGTCCGGGAATGACGGCCCAGCTCCTTATCATCGGCGATCCGCAGAAGAATGTGCTGTACGCGCCGCGGCAGGCGCTGTTTCTCAAGGACGATCGGCGCGTGATCTATGTGAAACGCGGCGGAAACTACGATCCGCACGAGGTCAAGATCGTGGTGGAAAACGAGAGCCGTGCCGCTCTTGAAGGGGTGACCGCAGGCACCGAGATCACGCTGATCGATCCCACGGCTCCTCGCAGAGCGCAAAGTACTGCTTCCGGCCCAGCCGGCCCGGGAGGAACACCGTAATGTCGACGCTCGCATCCTCCTCCCCCTTACGAATTGTGCGCGGCTACCAGCAATGGCTTCCCGACCTGCAGTTGGGCTTTCAAAACCTGGTGCTGCACCGTCTGCGTACCCTGCTGACGATGCTAGGCATGATTTTTGGCGTCGCGGCGGTGGTGTCGATGCTATCGATCGGTGCCGGCGCGCGCCAGAAAGTCATGGCTCTGATCGAGCAGATGGGCGTGCACAACCTGATCGTCGAAGCCAAGGAGACGACGGAATGGCAGGCGCATCAGAAGGTCCGCAAGATTTCTCCTGGGCTGACGTTTCAGGACTACCGCGTGATCCGCGATGACGTGAGCGACATCGTGGAGTCGACACCGCGCAAGCGCATGACGCTGACCAAGACTCTGCCAAAATCTCAGCAGGATCCGCCCAGCGTGTACGGTGTGAATCCTGACTACCTGCACATTGCTGGACTGCACGTGCTTGAGGGACGATTCTTCAGCAACGCTGAAGAAACACAGGCGGCTCCGGTGTGCGTGCTGGGAGCTGCCGCCCGGTCAAGTCTGTTCGGCTTCGCCAGTCCGACTGGTCAATACCTGAAGGCCAACGAAACATGGTTTCGCGTGATTGGAGTGGCCTCGCCCCAGTTGAGCTCGCAGACGGAAGTAGCCGGCGTGCCCACCCAGGATCTCAACAACACCATCTACGTGCCGCTGAGCACCGCCCTGCTGCGTCTGGAAGATTCTTACAGCGACGTGCGCGATGAGATTGACGGAATCTACCTGAACATCCGCGATGGAGCTGACATGGGAACAGCAGCACAGGTCGTCCGCGCGATCCTAGATTCTTCCCATCACTCCGCCGGGGATTTCAGCGTGATCGTTCCCGCCGAGTTGCTCGCTGAGCAGAAGCGCACCGAGCGCCTGTTCAACGCGGTCATGGTGGCGATCGCTTCGATTTCCCTGCTGGTTGGTGGAATCGGAATCATGAATATCATGCTGGCGAGCATCCTCGAGCGTACCCGGGAAATTGGTGTGCGGCGCGCCGTGGGCGCACGCCAGCGGGACATCATCCGCCAGTTTGTGGTCGAGGCTGTCCTCATCTCCTTCTTGGGGGGAAGCTTCGGGATCGTGTTCGGCTTCATGATGTCGCGGCTGATTGCATGGCTCGCGGGATGGTCAACGATCGTCACTGCGAGTTCGATCCTGCTGGCTTTCCTGGTTTCGATCACGGTTGGATTGGTATTCGGGATTTACCCTGCAGTCAAGGCCGCCCGCCTGGACCCAGTGGAAGCGATTCGCTACGAATAGGTCGGGCTTCGCTCTTCGCGGTACGAGTCAACACAATCCTGAAGGAGTCATGGAATGAGGCGCTTTTACCTTGCACTGGTCTTCTGTCTGATGGTGTCTTTCAATTTACCGATGTTCGCACAAAAAGACGAGGGCTACGGCGTCCTGATGACTCCTCAAGTGCGGTCCGACAAGCTCGGCGCGCCCGAACACCTGCGAAGCTATGTCGTCGACGGCAAGCTGCGCCTCAGCCTGCGAGACTCGGTCGTGCTGACGCTCGAGAACAACAGCTTTGTGCGTGTGCAGGAAACGCAGGTGGAATCCTCCAAGTTCGCCCTGCTGGGAGCGCATTCCCCATTTGATCCGACCGTAATTGGCTCGTACAACGCCAACAATTCAACTTCCCCACCGTTCACGACGCTGGGCGGAACAGGGGTGTCCCTTGCTACGAAAAGTATTACGAAATCGGCACAGCTCAACTACTCGCAGACTTTTGAGACCGGCACGAACATTCAGGCAGGACTCAGCAGCAATCGAAACTCCTTCAACAACCCCGGCACCAATGCAATCGGCATTTTGGATCCTTACATCAACTCCACGCTGAATTTCCAGTTTACGCAGCCGCTGCTGCGCAATGCATGGCTGTTCTCGAATCGCGCGCCGATCGTGATCGCGCGCCGCAATCTCGAGCAGTCGCGCGCGAGTTTCGCCGCTGACGTGAACAACAATATTCTGCAGGCAGTCGAGCAATATTGGGCTGTCGTGGAAGCACGGGGAAATCTCGAGGTAGCACGCTCTTCGATGGAGGCCGCGGAGGCTACCTACAAACGCGACAAGCGCGCTCTGGAATTGGGGGCGCTGCCTCCGCTGGATATCTACCGGTCCGAATCACAGGTGGCCTCGCGGCGTGTGCAGGTCATCCAGAGCGAATACGGGCTGAAGCAGGCGGAGGACTTGCTGCGCATGACGATTGGCGCGGATCAGGATCCGTATTTCCAGGTACTCGATCTTGAGCTTACAGAAAAGGCGGAGCCAGAGGGCGAACTCCGCACGATCGATGCGGCGACCGCTTTGCAGCAAGCTCTCACCAAGCGTCCCGAATTTGACGCGGCCCGCGCCGCGCTGGCGAACGACGAAACCCGAATCCGGCTGGCACACACTCATCTGCTGCCGGAACTCGATTTACTTGGTCTCTATGCGAGCAACGGTCTGGGAGGCACGCAGTTGAACTCATCTGGCCAGAAGTTGACCAGTTCTTCCGTCAGTCAACTCTTCGGGTTTAACTATCCCACGTATGTGGCCCAGTTGTCTCTGAACCTGCCCATCAGAAACCGCGCAGCTAAGGCGGAAATGGGGAACGCGCTGGTGTCACGGCGCGGCGATCTGTACAACCAACGACGATTGCAGGAGCAGATCACGCTGGATGTGAGCAACGCCGTGCACCAACTCGAACAGGCGAAACTGAGCATTGTCGCCGGCAAGGAGGCGTTGGACCTGGCGAAGAAGACGATGGCCGCGGAGCAACGCAAGTACGAGTTGGGCTCAGGAACGATATTTCTGGTGCTCGAAGCACAAACTGAAGTGGCTGCCGCCGAGCAGAGCCTATTGCAGGCGGAAGTCGGTTATCAATTGGCCGTGGCCGCCGTCGATCATGCAACTGGGGAGCTGTTGGATCCTTATCACTTACAGATTGCAGAGCTCACGAAGTAGGGCGACTTCCAAAGCTATCATCGCTAGCTACAAAGTTCATGCAAAGCGCCGGAGCCTCACGCTACAATGGCATCACTGCCTGATTTTACCCATGCGAAAGTGGCGGAATTGGCAGACGCACCAGACTTAGGATTGTGGTAAGACGAACAAGCAAGTCGTTCGCCAAACCTTTGGAATCAGCATTGGAAGCGACTTTTACTGAGTTCCGATCTCGGCAAATATCGCTAGAGCAAGTCAATACTGGTGACAAAATTGTATGCAGTAATAATGTGACTCTCTTCGTCGAGGGCCGCCTTTCAGCGATTCGCAGCTTGTTCGGCGGGAGTCGCCCATCGGCAGTTTCCGGCTGCGTAGTTGCCGTCTCGATTCGGATAGCGATCAATCGTTTTTCCGTCTGGCCTTCGTCCCATATCTTGCACGAAGTTGAGGAAGCTCTTACGCCACCGCTCGCAAATGATAACCTTGCGACCTCCGTAGCGGTGATATTCGTGATGATTCTTGTTTGTGCATCTCTGGATCATTTGTCGCCAACTGTTATGGGTGCGCGTCAAACACGCACAGCGTGCAGTTCCCGCGCGGAGTTGCCTCGTGTTCGCCTCGAAGCAACGGTGATGACATATCTTGCAGACCACCACCCATCGAGTGCTAGGTCTGACTCCCGGGCTATTCTCTGGGTCCGCCTTGCCTAACGCGAGGACGTTCCCGAACACTTTCATCTGGACCTTCCCGAGCTTTTGGCGAGCCTTACTGCTACGAAGACAGCCGCAACTCTTGGTATGCCTGCTGCGAAGGTCGGCGCCTCTGACGTGACACTCGCGTCCGCATTCACAGCGGCAAAGGAATACAGCACGGCCAGCCGTATCACTTGTGGCGCGTAGCAAAACAGTGAGCTTGTGAAATTTGGTGCCGGGGGGAATGTGGCTGCGACTTCGGGAGGAACTAGGCGCTGACATGGGAACTACTGAGCTTACTCGTGATGGTTCTGCCCAGTCACCTTACGGCAGTGTACCTCCACTCAGTTGCGTAGGTAGTTTCGCAAGTGATTGAAAACAAAGCACGAGGAGCTAGAAAGGATTAGCATGGTCAAGGAACACGTATTCCGCGTAAGTTCCGCATTACAAGACACTTAGATGCCTTTTCATTTCGCTATCGGTCGCGCGGACCATATGGGTATTGCCACTACCAAAGCATCGGCCTCAGCCTTACCTTGCTGAGCCTTCAAGCACGGGTTTGGTCGGACCCTCCCATTGTCGAAGCACGCCGGGGTGGCTTAAATGGCTGAGTTTTGACACTCCGGTGCCCCTCCGATCCTGCGAAACTCGACCCCTCTGTGTGTGGAATTTGGGCAGAACTCAGCGATTTGGCCCTTCAAGAGTCCGAAATTCAGGCCCTCCGTGCGGCCATTACTGAAGAAAAACGTGTCAACAGCCGCTCGCCGGGACCAAAGTTGCCATGCGGGAGGGATTTTGAGCGTAATGCCCTGTTCTCGTCAGTTGACCGAAAACCCGGGCAGCCTTGTTTCTTCCGCACGGGCAATTCGGAGGAAATATAGACAGAAAATACTATTGACAAGTTGTTGTAGTAGTGCAACACTCTGTGTTGTGCCTACTGCCTCCAATTCGGATGCTCGTGTAGGTGCTTCCCTTTTCAATCGGATACCCGTACTGCGGGCTGAGCGCGGCCTGAGCCGCAGCGATCTTGCAGATGCCTTGGCAATCAATCCGCAGACTGTGGGCTATATCGAACGAGGTGATTTCAACCCCAGTCTGGAACTCGCCCTCCGAATGAGCGAGTACTTCGCCCTTCCCATCGAAGCAATTTTTTCTAGGAAGCCTTTCAAGCCACTCAGCGAGGAACTATACGGGAAGAGGAAACCCACATCGCAGAATGCCGCAAAGTGAGGAGGTGCATCATGCTGCAAACCACTACTCTTCTTGGCGTTTCATTAGTGCCGCAGAAAAATCGACGGCTCCTCGTGACAGCGACCTACCTGATAGTTCTTTTCGTACTGGTCGCCATCGTCCTGACTACTTCGGGTCATAGCCGTTATTTTCAACTCATCCTGAATCTCGTGTTTCTAGTGCCAGTCAATGTGAGCCTGTACTTCTTTGGCCGTGTTGTCGAACAGACAGTTTTCCCGGTTTTACGACGAACACCAGTCAGCCTCGATTTGAGCGGTCGAAGGCGTGAGGTGGGCGAACCCGATGAGCGTGACTTATTGGTAAGAAATGCGGCTTACTTTACTGCATATCGTCTAGTGGCGGCTTATTCGCTTTTCGTCTGCCTAATGGTATGGCCAGCGTTTGACTCCGGCAGTACTCTGTTTCCCTTACTGCTCCTCCTGCCCCTGCTAGTGTTCGCGCCCACTCTTCCACAAGCTGTCATTCTCTGGAGTGAGCCTGACGTGCCAGAAGAGGCGGGAGCATGAAGCTTGCAGTGGACAGGCTGGCGTAACATCTCCATCACACTTATCTAGCCAAGCCGGGCTTTGAGTGTTGACTATCCCTACGCCTTTTCTTTGCTCCTCTTGACCAACAGGCCAGCAGACACGCCTAGATCGCGCGCGATGGCTCTGAGACTCTCGCCTCCGGCCCTCCGAGCCTGAACCGCTGTCATATCGACGCACGACCGCGCGCGTCCGAGCCTTGTGCCCTTCGCCTTCGCATATGCCATTCCTGCCCGGACCCTCTCCCGGATCAAGTTGCGCTCAAACTCGCCCATTGCGCCAATGATTTGGAACATTAGACGCCCGGACGGGGTGGACAGGTCAAAGCCATCGCGCAAGCTCACTAATGCGATCCCAAGTGATTCCAGATCAGCCAGAGTGACGACTAAATGCTTGAGGCTACGTCCAAAGCGATCCAGCTTCCATACGGCTATGACGTCGAACTTGCGCAGCTTCGCGTCCGCCATGAGCCTGTTCAATTCGGGACGCGATTCCTTGGCACCGGATACACCGTTGTCCACGTACTCGCTGCCGACTTGCCAGCCACGGCGCACGGCGTATTCACGTAGCTCGTTCATTTGCATGTTCACGTCTTGGCCCTTGTCCAGTGTGCTGACCCGGCCATATAGAGCAACTCTCATTGAGGTTTCTCCTTTGCTCGCGTGTTCACGAACGATCTCTTTCCTGCACACGAAAGTCCAATCGGGAGTTGCTTTGTTTTCAACGCAAGAATGCTCCGTGATGTGTCAGCTTTTGTGAACAGTGGCAAAATCTGTTACCACAAATAAGTACATACTAGTTCGTACACATATATTTCGGCAACGATGGTAGGGCGAGAGAATGACGTCTGACGTGCGGCAGGTGGCCCGAAGATTCTGAAGCGGCGAGATCGTGTCCACAGGAAGGGAAGGTATTCCGTTCGGTTCATTTGGTGCCCGGAACAGGGGTCGAACCTGCACGGCCTTTCGGCCACTGGCTCCTAAGGCCAGCGCGTCTGCCAATTCCGCCATCCGGGCCTAGTTTTTGGCTGCTTCGATATTAGGCTGGTTCAATTTATCCAGCAATAGGACAGCCTCAATTTTCGCCTGCATATCTGGATGGACGTATCGCTGCGAGATTGTGATGCTCGAATGTCCCGCAAGCCTTTGAATAGTGAACGCATCGGCACCAGCTTTCCCCAACCGCGTGCAGAAGGTGTGCCGAGTAGAGTGTAGGACGCATTCCTTGCTGATGTGTAGGGCATCTCGCACGGCCCTGAACTGCTCGGAAGGATAGTGGCGCGTCAGCGGCTTCTTCCCGCCCTTGGAGGTAAAAGCGAAGTCGCAGTGGGAACGTTGGACACATGCTAAGAGAGTGAACGCGGCACGGTCGGTCAGGGGGATTTCTCGTTTCGCATATCGGCTCTTGCCCTTTATAACCCGGACAGAACAGGGAACGTCACCCTTGAACTTAATGTGCTCTCTTTGCAGGTTGCAGGCTTCGCTGATCCGTAAGCCAGTATCAACGAGGAAAGGCAGCAAGAGGTGGAAATTGCTAGTGGGGGAGTAGGTCTTCCGCAACCACTGAACCATGTCGTTGACCATCTGATCTTCAAGCACAAATTCCCGCTGATTTTCGCCCGGCAGCAGTTTGATCCGTGGAACGTCTCGAATGAGCTTCCAATCACGGGCAATATGGAGTGCGCGCCTCAATGTCCGCAGAGAGTGGTTCACGGTGACCGGGGCAACCTTGTCTCTGAGTCGATGCTGGATAAACTTCTCTACCACCCCTGCGTCGATTCTATGCAGGCGAGACAGAGCCATCGGTCCGAAGCGGTCTAATACACTCAGGTGCTGCTTATAGAACTCATAGGTACGCGCAGCGACGTTCGCCTTCAGGTGAGGCAGCAGCCGAATCTCGAATTGAGCAAGGGTCGGACATTTGGCTGCGTCGAGGATTCCGAACTCGCCCTTTACCAAACTGCTGCGAAAGATGGCTTCGTAGCGTAGTGCTTGCGTGCGATTTTGTGTACGCAGTGACCTTTGGTAAAGTGTTCCATCATGCATGATTCTGCTGTGCCAAACCCGGCCTCGTTTGATGAGCATGTCTTATAGTGACAAAATAGTGACAATGCATCAAGCTAGAATGCACGATAACCGCATGAATCCTGATCTTTTTGTTAGACTCAACACAGACTTAGGATCTGGCGGGTAAAACCGTGGGGGTTCGAGTCCCCCCTTTCGCACCAGCTTTTCTGAAGTACTCCGAGCGCTTCCCCATACCTCGACGTTCGATCGCACGGACGACGTGCCGTGAAGCGCAAGCTAGGCTCCTTCACCGGGACAGCCATTCAGGAAAATTATCAGGATTGCGACAGGATTCTTACTGTGTGGGCGTTTGACCAGAACGCTGCTGGGCCTGCATTTGCTGGCGCTGCTGATACATTCGCTGCAGGGTCTGTTCCATCTTTGAGAACGTCGCTGCGCCCTCATCTGAAGCTGCATTGCCAGGAACTGTTCCGGCAGCATTGCCCGAGATTGGCTGGTCTGTGGCCGTCATGGTGGCGGGGTCGGTCGAAGAGGTGGAATCCGCAGCTTTGGCGGTGGCAGGCTGAGTGTCGGTCTGCTGATTCGTTGCGCTAGAATCCGCCGCGGCGGCGGTCTGGTCGGGACTTGGAGAAGAGGAATCGGGTGTTTCTGCCCCCGTCGATGAACCGTCATTGGCCGCCTTGGCGTGAGCCACCTCGAAATCGGTTTTGCCGGGCGCGGCCCACCCGGGCATGAGCCGCATCTTCGGATTGGTGCGACCACCGCCCGCCACGGTGTCGTCAGGCGGGGTGTCACCACTCTCATCGCCGTCTCGCGCAGTCAGAATGACTTTTTCCAGAACGCTCTCATCGTCTTCCGCGGATTGGATTACGTAATTGAAATTGGTTCCGTACAACAACGAAGAGATCACCTCGCGAATGGGTGCGGGCCCCAAGTGGGCGGCAATTCGCTCCCGACTAGTGCTCGGCGGCATCTCAATCGAAGCGCCAGTGCGAGACCGAATTCCGAGCAGAATATCGGAGAGAGAGGAGTTCTCCGCGTCAATGGTGAGGAGCTGGCCGTCCCATGAAATGACGGGCGCATGTTCGGGCGATTGCAACGGAGGAAGCCAGATCTGCGCGGGTGGAGGCGTCTGTGGGGCCGCTGCAGGTGAAGTCGATCCGGATGGTGGGGCTTTCTTGGCTTGAGGAGACTGTGCGGATTGTCCAGCGACATCGATGCCCTGGATAACTAGACTCGAGCCGAGCACGAGGAGAAGCGCAGCAGATTTGGGCCGGAAAGTCCGTCGACGGCAAGCAAGCCAGCCGGCGAACCCGGAACGGAGAACTTCGGTCACCCGTTTGACCCCTCTCGCGGCTCAGAAGCGCGCCCTGGCTGCCGGAACGACACTCCGCCGGAGCCGCACTGGCGAGCTAGTTTAACACGGTCCCTGCGTCGCCACTACATCCTTTTAGCAGGGAATGTTGGCTCCCAATTTGCTGAAGCACAAACGCCCCCAGTCAAGAGGTCTTTTTTTACACTTTATAAAAAAACAGGGTCTTCTTTGCGCTAGCGCAAAGAGGCTCCTCCCTGGATAAGGCAAGGTAGAACGAACTGTGGGCAAGCCTCGGGGCGTAATTCGCCCCCCAAGGCTGACGTTATTCTCTTTTCTCCGCGAGTCCCCCTTCCCCGCTCGCGGGAACCGCAACTAAAGCTCGGGCGATATGGGAGTCTCAGGCTCTCTGTTGTCCGCAATTCGCAGTCATGACTTTCCGGGCATTGACGGTGGGGGTAGGTAGGATGAAGGACTTGAATTTTTCGCCGCGATTGATCGGCGTGACGTTAAGCCAGAATTCGTCGAAAGATTCTCTGGCCGATCGGTTCGAGGTAGCAGTTCCGAGTCTTTTTCCTTCGGAAACCCTTTCGTATCCAGTCCCCCAATATTTTGCAGGTCCCAGGCAGCTTCGTGTCCCAAGCGAAGCTATTGCAACCAGGCTGGCGTAACGCGAGACAGGGAACAACGATTCTCTGCGAGTTGACAAGGGGGAGTAAAACATGGGTCAGGCGGCAATAGTGGGAGCAGTATTCCCTTCCGCGGTTCGAGTCGTCCGGCATATATCAGCCACTCCAGCCGCCCAGGATCGTGCGGCAGTGCCGGGAGTCACCAGCATCCTGAAAAAGAGAGTCGACTGGGTACAACGCTTCGACGCTTTTTCCGAGATTCCGAGTTCCGATTGCGCCGCAATCGTAGCCAATGCCCAGGAAATGCAGTTCCAGCGCCATTCCACTATCTTTTCCGAAGGAAGTCCCGCAACTCGAGTAGCTCTTTTGCTGTCCGGTTGCACGAAGGTTACCCAAGGCAAAGCTCAGGGACAGGAGGTAATCCTGCGGCTTAACGGGCCCGGAGATCTGCTCGGCAAGTTGGGAAATCAAGCCCGAGCGAACCACTTATACGAGACTCATGCTGTACAGCCCTCGGCGGCTTTAGTATGGGAAATGGATAGCTTCGAGGAGGTGGTGGATCGTTTTCCGCTTCTACGGCGAAACATCGCCAGTATCCTGGAGAAACAACTGAACGAACTGGAGATCCGATATCGTGAGGTTTCCACGGAAAAAGTCGCGTCGCGGCTGAGTAATCTTCTGGTTCGGCTGGTGAGCCAGGTCGGAAAGCGAATTGAGGGTTGCGTCGAGATCGCGCTGTCGCGGCGGGAATTAGCCCAGTTGACAGGGACGACGCTGTTCACGGTGAGCCGTCTGCTTTGCCAGTGGGAGGCGCAAGGGATTGTAAGCGCGAGACGCGAGGTTGTGCTGGTGCATGATGTTCCGGCTCTTCTGGAACTATCATCTCGGGAAGAGTAGTACGAGTTCAGCGCGTTGGGGCACCATCAATGTAAAGTTTGTAAATGGTCTCTACATTAGCTCCAACCCGATGGTAACGAAAAATATTTGCGGGGAGAAGAGCCCCTTCTTTGCTCTAGAGCAAATACCGCGCCCCCCAGCTGGTTTATCACTAATGATCATTGTGTGCACCCCCGGCTAAACCGGTTCGGTGGGTGTGATCAAATTGCTCCCCCAGGTTGTCTCGGCACGGCAAGCGAATGAACCCCCGAGTTACCGGCATGCACGACGAGACCTCTTCCGACTCTTAATTGGACGTACACAACGGACACCATGAAACGTGCGCGAATTCTCGGAGCTCTCATCCTTCTGGTTTCATTGACTGTGGCCGCTCATGCGGATCAAGCGAGCGCTATATTCAAAAAAGGCATTCAGGCCGAAAGCAAGAACAACTACGATGAGGCCTTCCTGGACTACAGCCAGGCGCACTCGCTGAAACCGAGAGATGCGAAATACTTCACGGCTTTCACTCGCATGCGTTTCTATGCGGCCGTGGAGCACATCGGCAAAGGACAAGCGTTACGCGATAGCGGCAAACTTCAAGAAGCGGCGGCAGAATTCCAGCGCGCCGCCGAAATCGATCCCACCAACTTTGCCGCCAAAGGGGAAGCGCACCGCACGGAAGAGATCATCAAGAAGCAAGCGCACGCCGGCGAGGAGACACCCAAGAAAGAATTGCCACTCGACAAGATGGCGCAGGAAGCCGCCGGTCCTGTGGAGTTGCAGGCCCTCTCCAACACACTTATCAGCCTGCGTCTGACGGAAAACGCAACCATGGTCTATAAGACCATCGCGCATCTCGCCGGAATCAATGTTCTATTCGATCAGGATTACAAACCACCGAAGATCACAGTCGAGCTAAACGATGTCACGCTGCGCGAAGCGCTGAATACCGTTGCGCTGCAGACAAAGACTTTTTGGACTCCCGTCTCCAGCAACACGATTATGATTGCGGCAGACACCACGGCGAAACGCAAAGAGATGGAGAATACGGTTATGAAAACGTTCTACCTCAAGAACGTTTCCACACCCGCCGAACTCCAGGAAGCTGCTGCCACACTAAAAAGCATTCTTGATGTCACCCGCGTCCAACTGCTTCCGAACCAGAACGCCCTGATTTTGCGCGGAACAACCGATCAGATGGTTCTCGCGCATAAGTTACTCAATGATCTCGATAAACCAAAACCCGAAGTCGTCATCGATATCGCCGTACTGCAGGTCAGCCGCAGCCGCATTCGCACGCTAGGGGTCAATCCGCCCACCTCGGCCAACATCGTAATGGTGCCCGGCGCGCTCGGTGGCGGTGCCTCTGGATCGGGTGGAGCGTTCACCCTCAACTCCCTAGGCTCGCTGAATGCCACGAATTTCCAAGTAAGCATTCCTGGCGCGTCGATGTCGTTTTTGATGAGCGACAGCGACACGAAACTGATTCAGAATCCGGAAATCCGTGCGCTTGACAACGAAAAAGCGACGTTGAAGATCGGCGATCGGGTCCCCGTCGCTACCGGGTCGTTCGGAGCAGCTGCGGGTGGCGGCGGCGTCAGCGCGCTGGTCAACACACAGTTCCAGTATCTCGATGTGGGCGTGAACATCGATATAACGCCGCATATCCACTCGGAACACGAAGTCACCCTGAAGATGACTTTGGAAGTTTCATCTGTGAGTGGAACACAGAACATCGGCGGAATCAGTCAGCCGATCATCGGACAGCGGCGCATCGAGCATGAGACCCGCCTGCAGGATGGAGAGGTCAACCTGGTCGGCGGCATCCTTGAAGATACTGAGACTAACTCACTCGCTGGATATCCGTGGCTCACTAAGATACCAATCCTGAAATACCTGTTTGCGCAAGAGGACAAGCAGAGGCAGGAAAACGAAATTGTCTTCGCGATCACGCCTCACATCGTGCGCGCACAGGAGGTGACGGACGACAATTTGCGCCTGGTCGACCTGGGCCGCGGCAGCTCGGTCACGGTGGGACATTCCGATCCACGAAGGAATACACCAGCTCGGGCCCCGAGCACCATGGAGCAGACCACTTCTCCCAGCGCGCCGAATCGCACCACGCCACAGAAGGCAGTCACCCCGCCCAACGCGCCAGCAAAACCCGAACCGTCGAAGACGCCGGCGCCCGCGCAGATCCCAAGCGCCGCCACCACAACTGTTCTGATCCGTCCGGTGAAGGCCTCGCCCGACGAACAAAGGTTATTCCAGCCGCTGGAACAGACCAAACCTCGATCGACCGAGGCTACCGCAGATCCCTGCCCCTATGGGATGCACTCCATTGGCACTCAGTATGGAGTTCTTAACTGCGCTTTTGATTGAGCAAGCAGTTTTTCCCGCACACGTATAACCCAAAACCCTAGAACAGGATTCCGTGTCAGCTTGCCTTGTGGGTTGAGTTCGGGCGGCTAGGCGGTGCGCTCTTCGGCCTGAGAAATCTGGGCCAGGGCATCGAAGTCCTGCACCAGAACGGACTCCCGCCGAACCCTGACGATCCCCTGGGTTTGCCATTGGCAGAGAAGCCGACTGACGGTGAACAGCGTGGTGCCGGTCAATTGCGCCAGTTCGGCGCGCGACAGTGTGATCTCAAGATGCCCGTTTTCGGAACTGCGGCGCAGCCGATCGGAAAGGCGGACGAGTTCGCTGCTAAGCCGCGAGCCTACTTTTTCTGTGGAAACTTCCCGGAACCGCTGCTCCATCTCGAGCAACCGCTCCTCCAGAGCCCGTACCGTATTTCTCCGGAATTTTGGAATGCGCGCCAGCAGCTTCTCAAACACTGACGCATCCCATACCAGGGCAACGCTCGGCTGAACCGCTTGCGCCGTCGAGCAATGGTTGCAGTTCACGCAGACACGATAAGAGCCCACAATCTCGCCAGGTCCATTCAAGCGTAGGATTACTTCGTTGCCATTGAGCCCCATCTGCGTCACTTTCACGAGGCCGGAAACTACCAAAGTGACGTGCCGCACAGGATCGCCTTCCGTGAAGATCGTCTCTCTGCGGTCGAAGCGTTTCTCGCGGGCAGCCCCGATAATGAGTTCTAGCTCGGTGGGACTGACTTCCGCAAACAACGTAAACTGCCTGGCCGACATGATTCTTTCGCTCAGCACGCTTAGGTTTCCCCCAGTCCTTCGAAAACGTCATACGCGAACAAATAACTTGGTTCCTGCGTTCCGCTTGTCCAGCGATTGGGGGGAAGGACAACCGATCCGGCACTTCTGGAGCTACCTCAAGCCAGCTCGCCCGAACTCAACGTATCGGATTCCAGGCGGCTGCACGAGCCTGTCCACACTTAGCCCAGAATGTAGCACTCTGAGAATGCCTTCGGCCCAAGTCACGGTCAAGTACACTGTCGGGCGAGGATATAGCACTTTTGGGGGATGCTTCCCAGAACGGGAACTGCGGCTGGGGTTACCGATTCGGGTACCGTAGTCACAAATCGCTGATTACCTCGAAGTTCCCCCAGGGATAGCGGGAGCACATCCGGATGGATTTACAAGCCCTACTGCAGGCGGCTCTGGAGGAGGCACAACTCGGGTTAAGCGAGGGTGGGCTGCCGATTGGATCGGTGCTCGCCGATCCTCAGGGACGCATTGTCGCCCGCGGCCACAATCTCCGGGTGCAGAATGGCGATCCGACGGCGCATGCCGAGGTCGTCTGCATCCGTAATGCCGGCCGCCGGCGCGACTGGCCTCAGTTGACCCTGGTCAGTACGCTGAGTCCCTGTCTGATGTGTACTGGAACCAGCTTGTTGTACAAAATCCCGCGTGTCGTAATCGGCGAGAATCAGAATTTCCTGGGCGCCGAAGAACTGTTCCGCCAGAACGGTGTGAGTCTCACGGTCATGCAGGATCCCGCATGCATTCAGATGATGCGGGAGTTCATACGCAACCATCCAGATTTGTGGAATGAAGACATCGGTAAGTGAAAACGTGTGCGCGAGCCGTCTTTAATCCGTCGCGGGCTGGTGCTGCGCAGGCTTGGTCGAGGAAGAGATTTCGCTGGCCGGAAGTATTCTGCGCAAATCCCACCGGCATAGTGGGCAGCGGGTGGCGACCGAAAACACGATGTGGCCGAAAGCAACGCAGTTCGTGTTCATACAGGTTCTCATGGCAAAACTCCTGATTTCGCTGGAGGCGGCCTACCCCTACGTACACTCACGCTAGCACGAGAGGCGCGGATCCACGCCTGCTTCTTTTCGGTTGTGACCGATTGAATTTTCCTCTAGGACGGTCCAGGCCGCTGGGTACCTCTCAGGCCAGACCGAGATTCGAGGCTGCGGTGTCTACAATCGTTTTGCCGATCATGAGCGATGCCGTCGCCGCTGGGGACGGCACATTTAGAACGTGCAGTATCTGGCCGGAAGGCACGAACTGAAAATCGTCGACTAGGGCGCCATCGGGCTTGAGGGCCTGCGCCCGAACTCCGGACCCGCCCGGTACCAGATC
>Ga0209698_10001675_pt1 | contig 25550 bp, 20 predicted proteins | sample LitLauG_LLR_2012_FD_187203 | JGI IMG/M metagenome (GOLD analysis project Ga0209698, IMG submission 187203) | Freshwater sediment microbial communities from Pennsylvania, USA - Little Laurel Run_MetaG_LLR_2012 (SPAdes) (version 2) | ecosystem: Environmental > Aquatic > Freshwater > Creek >... | reverse complement strand
CACTTCAAACGGCTTGACGTTTGGGTCAACAACGCGGGCCACGGGCTGCTCGATTCGGTCGCGGAGATGGATGACGCTGCTTTCCGCGAAATGTTCGACACAAATTTTTTCGGCGCGATTGCGGGGATGCAGGCGGCGATTGCCATCATGAAGGGACAGGGTGGCGGGACGATCATCAACATATCGAGCGTGGCGGGGCACATCCCGCTACCGTTTCATGCCGGCTACAGCGCTACGAAATTCGCGATGAACGCGATGGGAAAGGCAGCTAATGTGGAGCTGCGAGGCTCGCGAATTCGCGTGTTGACGGTGTGTCCCGGATATGTCGCGACCGCGTTCAGCGACAACGTGGCGCTGGGGACGGAAAGAAAGCGGGTGCGCCCAAAGACGGTCCGCGGAATCACAGCAGAGCGAGTGGCACGGGCAACCTTAAACGGATATTTGAGCGGGAAAAGGGAAGTGATCGTGCCCTGGACGATGCACGTGCCGGTCAAGATTTATCAGGCGTTCCCGCGGGTGGTGGAGTGGGCGATGGGAAGGATGGCCGGCTAGTTTGTCATTCTGAGTCCGGTGCCGATGAAGAATTCCTTTGCGGTTTGCTTCGCGTTCGCGAAGCAAACTCCTCGCTCAGCATGACAAAAGGTCGGACCGCAGCAATTTAGCCGAGTTCGTCGAGCATGGCTTGCATTTCCGATTGAGCATGGTGGTTGCCGGTGCGGGTGGCTGACGCGATGCCATCTTCGAGCATTTTTTTGGCGTCGTCGGGACGGCCTGCCTTCACCAGTGTCTGCGCGGCCATGAAGTATCCGGCGGTATAGTCGGGGCTGTGGCCGAGCAGGGTGGCGAACTCCTGCAATGCGCGGGCGTAGTCTCCCTGGTTGGAGAACTCCATGGCAAGACCGTAGCGGGTGAAGGGGTCGGCGGGGCTGGCGGCAAGAATCTCAGTGAGGGCGGCGACTCGATCCATGAAGATGATTCTATCGCCTCCTCCCGCCGAAGGAAGAATGAGGCGTAGCGCTGGCGGCGGGCCGGGACGGTCAGATAGGATTCAAGTAGCGAGGCGAGATGAAGGAAATGGAAGAGCCGCAGGGACGGCCGGTGCGCGAGTCGCAATCGGAAATGGCCGAGATCGTGCTGCCGAACGATGCGAACCCACTGGGAGCGCTGCTGGGCGGCCGACTGATGCACTGGATCGATCTGGCCGGAGCGATGGCGGCGCACCGGCATTCTCGGAACTACGTTGTGACTGCATCGGTCGACCACATCGATTTTCTGGTGCCGGTGCGGGTGGGCGATCTGGTGATTTTGCGGTCGAGCGTGAATCGCGTGTTTCGCACGTCAATGGAAGTGGGCGTAAAGGTGTGGGTGGAGAACTACATTTCGAGCGCGCGGCATCACGTGGCGTCAGCCCATCTCACCTTTGTGGCCGTGGATGCGGGCGGGAGACGGTTGGGCGTCGCGCCGGTCATTCCTGAGACCGGGGATGAACGGCGGCGTTTTGAAGATGCCGGACGCCGTCGCGACTTGTGGCGCGCTGAATCGGCCCGCAGGAATGCCGCGCGGTAGGTCAGCGACAGAATCCAAGGAGAGGAAGCTTTGAGCGCACACACACATGCAGGACCGCCGCCGGCCGCACCGCAGCCGCTGCCGGGCGTGGATGCCATCGTTGCGGTTGGTTCCGGCAAAGGCGGAGTTGGCAAGACCACGCTCGCTGTGAATCTCGCGGTCGCGCTGGTGAAGATGGGACACAAGGTCGGGCTGATTGATGCCGACGTCTACGGGCCGAACGTACCGCTCATGCTGGGCGTGAATGCGCAGCCTCGCATGGTAGGAGAGAATCGCGTTGAGCCGCTGGAAGCGCATGGGCTGAAGGTGATCTCGGTCGGCTTTCTGAATCCGGGGGACAAGCCGGTAATCTGGCGCGGACCGATGCTTCATCAGATCATCCGGCAATTCTTGAGCCAGGTGGAATGGGGCAAGCTCGACTATCTGATCGTCGACATGCCTCCGGGCACGGGCGATGTGGCGCTTTCGCTGGTGCAATCGGTGCCGTTAACCGGGGCGGTAGTCGTTTCCACTCCATCGGATGTTTCGTTGCAGGACGCGCGCAAGGCGATTGAAATGTTCCGGCAGATGAAAGTTGATGTGGTTGGGGTGGTCGAGAACATGAGTTATTTCGTCTGCCCGCATTGCCAACATGAGGTCGACATTTTTTCGCGCGGAGGCGCGGAGACCATGGCGCAGAAGTTTGGCGTGCCTTTTCTGGGCAGCATTGAACTCGATCCTGAGCTGCGCAAGTCCGGCGACGGGGGAAAGCCCGCGGTCCTCGCCGGGGAAGACTCGGCACATGGAAAATCGCTGTTTGCTTTTGCCCGCAAGGTAGCAGCGCGGGTGGAAGAGATCAAGGCGAGCGCGCCAGGTAACGTCGTTCAGATTCAGTAGCGTTCGGACGGGTTAAGCCCCATTCGCGAGACCAACCTGCGCCCGAGATCCCTCACTTCGCCTGAAAAACGGCTACGTTCGGGATGACGCCCAGCCGGGGAGACGAGCAAGCGCCCTAAGTCTATAATCTTGCCCACCGATGAACCTGACTCCCGGCTCCAAGCTTGGTCCCTACGAAATTGTCTCCCTGATCGGCGCTGGCGGTATGGGCGAAGTGTACCGTGCCCGAGACTCGCGACTGAAGCGTGATGTCGCCATCAAGGTGCTGCCCCGGGCGCTTTCACTCGATGCCGACCGGTTGCGCCGCTTCGAGCAGGAGGCGCTGGCCACGGCGGCGCTGAACCATCCCAACATCCTGGCGGTGTTCGATATTGGGGCCAGTGACGGCGCTCCTTATGTTGTGTCGGAACTGCTCGAAGGCGAGACGCTGCGCGACCGGCTGCGCAGCGGGCCGATGCCCGTCCGCAAAGCCTTGGACTATGCCCTGCAGATTGCACGAGGTCTGGGCGCGGCACACGAGAAGGGAATTGTTCACCGCGACCTGAAGCCGGAGAATCTCTTTCTCACCAAAGATGGCCGCCTCAAGATTCTGGACTTCGGCCTCGCTAAGCTGACACAGCGTGACGGCGGAGGCGAGACCTCGATGGCCACGGTAACGCACGCGACCGAAGCGGGCGTGGTGATGGGCACCGCCGGTTACATGTCGCCGGAGCAGGTGCGCGGAGGCACGCTCGACGCGCGCTCCGACATTTTTAGTTTTGGCGCGATCCTCTACGAGAAGCTGACCGGCAAGCGGGCCTTCCACGGCGAGACCGCTGCCGACACCATGAGCGCGATCCTGAAGGAAGACCCGCCGGAGTTGTCTGAGACCAACCGCAACGTTTCTCCGGCGCTGGAACGCATCGTGCAGCATTGTCTGGAAAAGAATCCCGAGTCGCGCTTTCACTCCGCCAGCGACATTGCGTTCGATCTGGAACACATTTCCGGGACTTCGGCAGCTACGGGCAAGCAGACCGCGGTGGTCGGCGCGGCGCCGGGGCGGAAGCTGTGGATGGTGCTGGCGGCGGGACTGGCAATCGCGGTGCTGATGCTCGGAATCGGATGGCTGCTCGGCAAGGGTAAGGGAACGGCGTCGATGGCGGAATATCAGCAGATTACGTTCCGCACCGGCTCCATCGGTAACGCACGGTTCACGCCCGATGGAAGCATTGTTTACAGCGCAGCGTGGGAGGGGGGCGAACGCGAGCTTTACATGTCGCGCACCGATGATCCAGGATCGCGGCAGCTGGGTATCAAAAGCGCAGACCTGCTGTCAATTTCCAGGGGCGGAGAAATGGCGATCCTGCTCAGAATTATTGGACATGGAGGCTACGCGCGCAGTGGAACGCTGGCGCGCGTCCCGCTGAGCGGAGGAACGCCGCACGAAGTGCTCGACAATGTACAGGACGCGGAATGGTCCGCGAACGGCGAGAATCTGGCGATTGTGCGCTTTGTTCCCGAAAACGCCCACTGGCATCTGGAATATCCGATCGGCAAGGTTTTGCTCGACAGCATCGGCTGGCTCAGTCACCCGAAGATTTCCCCGGACGGCAAGTGGATCGCCTTTGCGGACCATGAAACTCCCGGAGGCGACGATCATGGTTCGGTGGCTGTGATTGGTGCGGACGGCAAGCAGCCGGAAAAGAGACTCTCCTCTGGCTGGTCCACCGTGCAGGGAATTCTGTGGTCCCCAGCGGGTGACGAAGTATGGTTCACTTCCACCAGCCGTGGGAGCGCCGCGAACCCGCGCGGCGTGACGCTGTCAGGCAAGCTGCGAACCCTGGCCAACGTGCCCGGAGGCATGTGGTTGGAGGATATGCGCGAGGGTACGGTGCTAACGGTAGCGAACCATCAGAGGGTAGGGATTCGCGCAATGGCGCCGGGCGCGAAAGAAGAGCGTGAGCTGGGATGGTTTGGGTGGTCGGAGTTGGCCGGGATCAGCCGCGACGGGAAGAAGATCCTGTTTGAGGAAGAGGGCGACGGCGGCGGGCCGAATTACACCGTGTTTCTGCGCGATACGGATGGATCGCCACCGGCGAAAATCGGCGAGGGCCGCGCTTTGGCACTTTCTGGTGACGCGCGGCTCGCGATCACAGAACCCGCTCTGGGCGGACAACTGATGTTGGTGCCAACCGGCGCGGGCGAATCGAAACAGCTCACGCACGATTCGGTCAGTTACAGCGACGCGAGCTTTCTGGCGGACGGCAAGCACGTGCTGGCTTCGGGCATTGAGGCCGGACACGGTGCCCGCGACTATCTGATTGATCTCAGCAGCGGGGATTCCAAGCCCGTCACTCCGGAGGGCACCGAGGGCACGGAGATTTCGCCGGATGGCGCGAGTGTCGCCGTTCAAGGCCCCGACGGGAAGCTGGGTGTCTGGCCGATGGACGGTGGCGGTTTTCATCCCATCCCTGAGATTGATTCGAGCTACGCGGTGGTTGGGTGGACGCCTGACAGCGGGTCTGTCTATGTGGTCAAACGTGGCCGTGGGACGGTCCGGTCGGTGCTTAGAGCGAATATTCAGACTGGCAAGATGGAGCCGTGGAAGTCTATCGGTGAGGGGGCCGGCGCTGGAGTGTCGTCCAGTGCCCGTTTGCATGTTTCAGCGGATGGCAGTGCATATGCCTACAATTACTCGAGCACCCTGTCGGAGGCGTATGTGGTGACGGGGCTGAGGTAGGGCGTTGTACAGCGAAAAGGCAGGTTTCTCCACTCTGCTTGCTGCGCTGCGCTCCGGCCGGGAATGACAGTGTTTTCATCGCGCCTCATGTTTTTCGGAAACGCGAGATCTGCCAGAAGGGATGAGGCCGCTCGTCGTTCAAAATCAGTCGCGCAACATGCTCGCCCACTGCGGGGCCGTGCTTGAATCCGTGGCCGGAGCCGCCGCCGACGATCCAGACATTTTCAGCCCGAGGATGACGGTCCACGATGAAGTGGCTGTCGGGAGTCTGCTCGTACTGGCAGACGCGGGACTCGACCAACGGGGCGTCCTTCAATTTGGGAAATCGGAAAGCGATGTAGTCCCGCACGGCCCGCAAGTTTCGCGTGCTTACAACGCGATCACCGCAGGTGGGGTTAAAACGCGGGCCGCGCGTGTCGTCGGCGACTTTGAACCCGCGGCGGTCCGAGCCCGGAATGCCGTAGTAGAAATGGCCGCGATGGTCGCCCCAGACGGGCAATTCGGCGCTGGTGAAGCCGCAGCCGGAAGGCGTTCCGAAGAAGAACACTTCCTGGCGCGTAGGCTCGATTCGCTTCCCGATAGTGCGCGGGAAAAGCTCTCCCAGCCAGGGGCCACAGGCGAAGACGCAGACGTCGGCCTTCACCGTTGCGCCGTCGGAGAGCGCCAGACTGCGCCCGGGCGCATCTTCAAGGTGCGCGGTTGAGACAGCAGCCTGCCGATATTCCCCTCCCAAGGCCAGGAAAGCTTCAAGCACCGCATGGCAACTGCTTCGGGAGTCGAGGTAGCCGGCTTCGGGTTCGAAAATCGCCCACTCAATGCCGGAAAAGTTGATCTGTGGCCAGCGCTTTTTCATCTGTGACGGCGTCAGCACTTGATGCCGGATTTTGTTCTGGTCCAGGTGCGGCAGCGAATGCTCCTCGAACTGCGCGGTCTCCCGGCTCGCCATCCATAACACGCCCGTGCGGTGCAGGAGTTGCTTCTTCCAGCGACGTTCGTACTGGCCCCATAGCTTTAACGCTCGGGTTGCCAGGCGAGTGTAGACCTGCTCCGAACCGTAGGAGCAGCGCATGATGCGGGTCTCGCCGCCGGAGGAGGAGCGAGAGTTGCCCGGTCCCCAGGCGTCGATCAGGGTGACGCGCGCGCCACCCTCAAGGAGATGAAGCGCGGTCCAGCCTCCGAAAGCGCCTGCACCAATCACTGCGATATGAGGCCGAGCCGCCATAGGACTGATCGCGGATGTTGTTGATCCACGACGAGATAGTGTAACCGCCTTTGCTCCTCATGTTGCTTGACAGGCGAGGAGGGCGTTCCTAGAATCCATAGAAGGGATTTGCTGCATCCTGCACCTAAGTGTTTGCATCTAAAATACTTAAGCTAAATTAGCGGAAGTTTGGGCGCGCCGGCTTTCTTCATGGTTTCTGATCCAAATATCGGCAAGCGGGAACGCGAGATTCTGACCGCGATTGTGGAGACGTTCATCTCGACCGGCGATCCGGTGGGGTCGCGAACGCTGGCGCGCCAAAATCGCGAGAAACTGAGCCCGGCTACGATCCGCAACGTGATGGCCGATCTTTCTGAAGCAGGGTATCTGGACCAGCCGCACGCGTCGGCGGGGCGTGTGCCGACGACGGAAGCGTACCGCTATTACGTCGAGCAGATCAGCGGGAATGCGCGGCTCGATCAGCAAGATGAAGCGCTGATCTGCGATGCACTGGCCGGAGTGAGCGACGTGCAGGAATTCATGGAACGGACGTCGCACGTGCTGTCGCTCATTTCGCATAACGTGGGCGTAGCGGTAGCGGCGAGCGGTCCGAAGAATGCTCTTGAGCACGTTTACTTTTCGCGGCTCGGCGACCAGAAAGTTCTGGCGGTGGTGGTGACGCGAGCGGGTGTGGTGCGCGATCGTGTGCTGCGCCTGGACTTGCCGCAGGCCGAGTTGGAAATGGCGGCGCGGTATATCAACGAGAATTTCCGTGGCTGGACCATGGATTCGATGCGCGGCGAACTGGAGCGGCGGATCGAGCGGGAACGTGGTGAGTATGAACAGCTGATGCGGTCCATCGAGAAGCTTTATGAGCAAGGCGCCCTGACCTCGGAACCAGAAGCCGCGGTCGTGTTCGTGGAAGGCGCAGCGAACCTGGTTGCCAGCGAGCAGGACCGCCGGCGATTGCAGGACCTGCTGCAGACGCTCGAGGAGAAGGAAAAAGTGGCCAACCTGCTGGGTGCGTATCTCGATGCCAAGCAGGAAGCGGTGCGCGTAGTGATAGGGCTGGATGAAGCGCTGCCCTCGATGCAAAACCTGGTATTGATTGGCGCTCCGGCGCGCTCTGGATCCGATGTGGTGGGATCGCTGGCCGTGATCGGGCCCACTCGCATGGACTATCAGCACACCATGACGGCGGTATCGTACATTGCGAGGCTGTTCGACAAGGTCCTGAACGATCCGCAGTAGTTTTGGGGAGAAGACGAGAAGTATGGGGCAAAAGAACGGAAAGACGGAAGCGTCCAGCGCGCTTGATCTGGAGCACGAACTGGCGTCGGGAGAGAGCCTATCGGGGCAGGAGTCTGCGGGCACGGATGCAGCCATTGACACGGAACTGCAGAAACTGAAGGCGGAGCGGGACTCGCTGGTGGACCGGCTAGCGCGGGCGCAGGCTGAATTTGAGAACGCGCGGCGGAGGGCTGCGCGCGAACAGCAGGAGTTTCGCGAATTCGCCACCGCCGACGCGGTGAAGGCAGTGCTGCCGGTTGTAGATAACTTTGAACGGGCCATGCGCGCCCACTCCGACGCTGCCGAGTTTCGCGCCGGAGTTGAACTCATCTACAAGCAACTCCAGGACGCGCTGGCGCGGCTGGGTGTGCAACCGATTCAGGCCCAGGGCGAGCCGTTCGATCCGCGCATTCATGAAGCCGTGGAGACGGTGGAGACCAGCGATGCGCCAGACCACACTGTAGTGGATGAACTGCAGCGCGGATATCGACTGAAAGACAGGCTCCTGCGCCCCGCCATGGTGCGTGTGGCAAAAAACCCAGGCAATTAGAACGATGGTGGCAGTGCCGATTGAATTGCGACGAGGTAACCCTCTCTGACGACCAAAGCAAAACGCGATTACTACGAAGTATTGGGAGTCGAGCGCTCGGTGACTGAAATCGAGCTGAAGAGCGCTTACCGGAAGCTCGCGCTTAAGTTCCATCCCGACCGAAACCCGAATAATCCCGACGCAGAAGACCAATTCAAAGAGGTCAGCGAAGCCTATGCGATCTTGTCGGACGCCGACAAGCGTGCGGTGTATGACCGCTACGGGCATGCCGGCGTCAATAACGGTGGCAGCGGAGGGGCTGGGTTTGAAGGCATGGTTCCGGACCTCAACGAAATTTTTGGGGAGTTTTTTGGTTTTGACGTATTTGGCGGTGCAGGCCGGAGGACCCGCGCACAGCGCGGCGCTGACCTGCGGGAAGACCTGACGCTCGAATTCGAGGAAGCGTACTGCGGTGTTGAAACTCAGATCAAGGTGCGGCGGCACGAACGTTGCGAAGACTGCAGCGGTTCAGGAGCGGCGGGAGGCAAAGCGCCAGCCACGTGCAAGTCGTGCGCGGGGCGCGGTCAGGTCCGCTATCAGCAGGGTTTCTTCAGCGTGGCCCGTACTTGTCCCACGTGTCACGGCTCCGGCGCGGTCGTGACCGACCCGTGCCTCAAGTGCAAAGGGGAAGGCAGAATCCTGAGGCAACGGACCGTGGAAGCGAAGGTTCCGGCGGGAGTGGAAGATGGCACGCGCATCCGCTTCGCTGGAGGCGGCGAGTCCGGCTTATTCGGCGGGCCGCCCGGCGATCTCTACGTGGTTCTGCACGTCAAGGAGCATGCTTTCTTTGTGCGAGAAGGAAACGACCTGCACTGCGTCGTACCCGTCTCGGTCGCACAGGCGGCGCTGGGAGCCGAGATTCGGGTTCCGACGATGGAAGGCGACCATGTTCTTAAAATTCAGGAAGGCACGCAGCCGGGGACGCGGTTTCGGGTGAAGGGCAAGGGTGTCCCTGTGCTGAACGGTCGAGGCCGCGGTGATCTGTACGTCGAGGTACAGGTACAGGTTCCAGGCCGACTGAGCAAGCGCCAACGCGAGTTGCTCCAGGAACTGGAGACGACGATGAAGATCGACAACCAGCCGCTGATGCGTTCGCTGCTCGGGAAAATGAAGGATATCTTCGGATAAATGACGCATGCCCGCCCATATGCGTAGAGCCACCTTTTTCTAAATTACGAAACAAAATGACCCGACGACTCTGGATCGCCGATGAAGCCGCTGCGGACCGGGCGTGGCTGACTGGGGAGCACGCACGGCATCTGGCCAACGTCTTGCGGGCCGAGGTCGGGCAGGAATTCGATGTCGTCTCGGATGGCCGCACTCGTCGTGGGAAAATCACCGAAGTGACAACGGAGAGAGTAACGTTTGAACTAGGAGATGACGTCGCCGTTGCGCCACTGCCCACCGTGCATCTCGTCATGGCCGTTTACAAGTTTGACCGGATGGAATGGGCGATCGAAAAATGCGTCGAGTTGGGAGTTGCGTCCATTCAGCCGTTCATTGCGAGCCGTACCGATTCGCACCTCGCCAAATCGGCGGAGAATCGCGTGGAGCGCTGGCGGAGATTGGCCAGGCAGGCGGCAGAACAATCGCGTCGACCGTTGGCAACAGAATTAAAAGTTCCCGTCCGGCTGAGGGATATTGAGGCCTACGCTGCCCTTCGCATTGTTCTGGCGGAGAACGAGCGGGAGCGGTCTCTAGCCGATGCTTTGAGTGAGGCGCGGGCGACCAGCGAGGCTGGGTCTGTGCATTTGGCGATTGGCCCCGAGGGCGGTTGGGCTGACGGTGAATTGCAGTGGCTCGCGGAAGCTGGCTGGACTTCGGCCTCGCTGGGGCCGACGATTCTCCGCGCGGAAACTGCCGCCATCGCAGCCACCGCGATTACATTCTCACTTCTCACTCGCTAAGAGCGGCTGAACAGCGCCGCGATGGTATTCTGCCGTCGTGGGGCGCAACCGATCACAATCCAAGGCATTCCTTCCTGATGACCAGCAACAGCAGGCCATCGATCACGTCCGTGGGCCGATGATCGTGATTGCCGGCGCCGGCACCGGCAAGACTTCCGTTCTAATCCATCGCATTGCTGCCCTGGTCGAGCGGGGACACGCGCGACCCGACGAGATCATCGCCCTTACTTACACCAAGAACTCCGCCATGGAAATGAAAGAGCGAGTTCGCGCCCTGCTCGGTGGCACGCCGATCAATGCTGCCACCTTGCACGACTACGGCAATGGTTTGCTGGGACGCGCCGGCCGTTCGTTTGGTGTGCTGGAAGAAAGAGATCTATGGGTTTACCTCCGGCGGCGCATCCATGAATTTCACCTGCGGCATTACATCCGCGCGGCCAATGTGAGCGCGTTTCTGAACGACCTGATCGACTTCATGGGCCGCTGCCACGACGAGCTCGTGACGCCGGAGAAATATGCCGAGTATCTTGGCCGTCTGGAGCGGGGAGAAATCCCGGTTCCACGGGTCGTGAAGTCGAAAGAGCAGCTGGATCCGGCCGAGGTTTTGGGGCGCTGCCAGGAAATTGCGCGAGTATTTGCGCTCACAGAGCGCTGGCTGGAGGAGGAGAATCTTGGCACGTTCAGCCATATGATTACTCGGGCCTATGCACTGCTGCAGTCAGACCCGAATCTTCTGGCCCAGGAGCGAAGTCTTGCCCGCTTCATTCTAGTAGATGAGTTTCAGGACGTGAACTTTGCTCAGATCAAACTCCTCTCGGTGCTGGCCGGCGCTGAGGCAAACGTGTTCGCGGTTGGCGACCCCGATCAGGGTATCTACCGGTTTCGCGGGGCGTCGAGTGCCGCGTTTGAGCTGTTCCGGCATCACTTTCCTGCGGCGAGGCCGGTAGTGTTAAAGAGAAACCGGCGGTCTACGACGCCCATCCTTCGCTGTGCTTTTGAAGTGATCGAACAAAACCCTGCTGCTTTTTCGAACGATATCCACAGCACGCTGGCCTACAAGCGCGAGCCCCTTGAATCGGTGCGCGAGGAGGAGGCAGCTCGCGAAGGCGAACCGATCCACCCGACGAAGGTGCAGGTCGTGACGTATGCAGCGAAAGAAGCCGAGGCTCCTGACGTGGTGGCCGTGGTCCGTGAAATGAAGGCAAAGTTGCGCTGCCGATGGCGAGATTTTGGCATTCTGTATCGGCAGCACGCAAATCGCGACGAGGTGGTACGAGAGCTGGCTGAGGCCGAGATTCCATTCGTCATCGAGAGTTTCGATGTGTCGGATACGGGCGAAGCTCGCGACCTGTTCGCGTGCCTGAGCGCCGTGGTCTCGATGAGCGACGACGTCAGCATGTTTCGCGTGGCCGCGCTCGGCAGCTTTTCCGTCGATCCCCAGCAGTTGCGGTCCACGATGCGAACACTTGCCCGAAATGCCCGAGAAGGCCACGCCGTTCCGCTCGCCTCGGTGCTGCACCAAGTGCAGGGAGGGGCCGCAGTGTTGGCGGCGGTCAACCAGGCACGGAACGAAGTGGTGCGGCGCCAGGCAAAGGGCCGCCGTGCCCTCGAAATCATTGGCGCGAGCTTCGGCCTCGACCTGAAGTCTCGGGTTCTGCGTTCCGCGCTGGCTTTCATTGAGGGCAAGCAGGAGAGCCCGCTGACCAAGAATGGTGAACTCGAGGAACTGGTCGCCTATCTGCGGGACTACCGCGAGGCGGGTGGGACCATTCCGATGCTGTCTGATCCATCGCTCGACGCCGTCCGGCTGATGACGGTGCACCAGGCCAAGGGTCTCGAATTTCCCCATGTGCTGATCGTGCGTGTCGGACCGGGGTCGTTCCCGGTGAACTATAAGGAATCGCTGGTGGATTTCCCGCCAGAATTGCGTGATCCCGACTCCGCCGCTACGGGGAACGACAAGGAGTACCACAAGGAAGAGGAGCGGCGGCTCTTCTATGTAGCAATGACTCGAGCGCGTGACAACTTGATGATTTATGCCAAGCAAGGCACCGGTGTGGATAAAACGCCAAGCGGAGACTTGCGTCTCCTGCTCGCGGCCCAGGACCAGAAACGATACGTCACATCTCGTCTGGTTCGGGGCAATCAGACATCGTTGAGTCTGGCGGCGTCGGCGGCGCCGCTGCAGGCTCCGGCTTCCCGCATCAATGAGTGGCTGGAACTGAAGGCGACTCCCGGGCTGGCTTCGAACCTGAGCGCGTCGGCGGTTGATACTTATGAGCGGTGTCCCTTGCGCTTCAAGATCGAGCGCGACTGGAAGTTATCTCGCGATCTTCCGGCCGCCCTGCAGTTCGGAGCAGCGATGCATCAGGTCCTGCGCGCGTATGGCGAAGCGGCGCGGACCGGCCAGCCGATCGTCGACCAGGAATTTATCGCGCAATTTCGTGCGGTGCTTGTCGAGCAGAAGATTGCCGACTCCTACCAGCATGATTTGTATGAGCGGCAAGGGGTCCAGCAGTTGCAGGATTTTCTTGCCGGAGCGCGTTCAGCGCCGCCACCTGCGGTGTTGCACACCGAGGAACGCTTTGAAATAAAAATTGGCGAAACTACCGTCGTGGGACGTATCGATCGGGTGGATCGCGCCGCCGACGGTGGCGCCGTAATCGTCGACTACAAGACCGGCCGGGCCAAGGACCAGGAGGCAGCCGACGAAAGCCTGCAGCTTTCGCTTTATGCGTTGGCGGCGAAGCAGAAGTGGGGATATCGGGTGAGTTCGCTGGTTTTTCACAACCTGGAAGGGAATGTTCCGGTCTTCACAAGTCGCGTCGACTCTGACCTGATCGACGCCTCCGAGCGCGTGGAAGCGGCCGCGGAGAAAATTGCGGCCGGTCACTTTCCCGCGAAAACAGGCTACCATTGCGGGTTCTGCTCTTATCGCAGCCTGTGTCCTGCAAAGGAGAAACGCATTCCGGTCCTTCCGGGGGAGAGTGAGGCGGAATGATTGGAACCGCCTTGCTGCCGCTGGAGAAAACGACGCGCGCAAAAAACTTAAGGGGACGCTTTCGCGTCCCCCAGTGACGTCATACTGACTGTCTTAGTGCTTCTTTTTCTTTTTCGCCTTTTTCTTCGTTGCCATTGGTTCTATTCTCCCTTCCATTGTTCATGGAAAATTTGCAACGGTAAATTGTTGCAACTGATTGAATGTATAGAGTTAATGAAAAATGAAGTCAAGAAAAAAATGACGATGCCGGCGATGAAGTAGCGGTACGAAAGTCATGCGACTGTATGTTCTCGCTTCCCGGAAGCAAAATCCCGCGTAAAAAAATCCCTCGCGTGCGATTTTCGCATTCGACTTCGAGCTACTTGCGATCCAACATCGCGATCTCCGAACTTTCCTGCCGCATCGGCGGTGCCGCACGTAAGTCGGGTGTGCGCGGCGCGGAGAGAACAACAAGCGCCTATAATTATGGGAGCAAAATCATCGCGAGGGCATAGTCAATGGCTGGTTTGGACGAGGTAGTGATCATCGCAGCGTGTCGCACGGCCGTGGGGAAGTTTCAAGGAAGCTTGTCGGAGATGAGTGCGCCGCAGTTGGGTGCGGTCGTGGTGCGCGAAGTGGTGAAGCGCGCCGGCCTCGCGCCGGAACAGATTGATGAATGCATCATGGGAAACGTGGTCTCAGCGGGAATTGGCCAGAACCCGGCCCGACAGGCTGCGATCTTCGGCGGATTGTCGCCCGCGGTAGGTGCCATGACAATCAACAAAGTGTGCGGCTCAGGATTGAAGGCTGCCGCTCTTGCAGCGCAGGCAGTGCAAACGGGAAACAGCGGCATTGTGGTCGCGGGCGGGATGGAATCGATGACCAACGCACCTTATCTGCTGCCGCAGGCACGCAAGGGATATCGACTTGGCAACGGTCTGGTCGTCGACTCCATGGTGCATGACGGACTTTGGGACATCTATAACGACTACCACATGGGCATCACAGGCGAAAACGTGGCGGAAAAATACGGCATTACTCGGGAAGAACAGGATGAGTTTGCCCTGCAGTCGCATCGCAAGGCGACCTCTGCAATCAAGGAAGGACGATTTGCATCACAAATTGTTCCAGTTGAGATTCCTGCGAAGAAAAAAGGCGAGCCCCCGGTGAAGTTTGACCGGGATGAATCTCCCCGAGCAGACACGACGATCGAGATCCTGCGGGCCTTGAAGCCGGCGTTCAAGAAAGATGGAACGGTCACGGCAGGAAACGCACCCGGCGTGAACGATGGAGCCGCCGCGGTGGTGGTGACCAGTGCAGCGCGTGCGGCGTCGCTCGGAGCGAAGCCTATGGCGAGAATCGTCGCGCAGGCCACCAGCGGCGTGGAACCAAAATGGGTGATGATGGCACCGGTGGGGGCGGTCCGCTCGATATGGGAAAAAACGGGCTGGAAGAATGAAGACGTTGATCTTTATGAACTGAACGAGGCGTTCTCGGTGCAGGCGCTGGGCGTGATGCGTGAACTCGGGCTCGACCCGAACAAGGTCAACGTCAATGGTGGCGCGGTCGCGATCGGGCACCCAATCGGAGCTAGCGGCGCGCGTGTGCTGGTCACACTGCTCTACGAAATGCAGCGCCGGGATGTAAAGCGAGGAATTGCAGCTTTGTGCCTGGGTGGGGGCAACGCGGTAGCGATGGCGGTGGAGAGACCGTAAGTCTTGGATGCTATGCCGAGGTCGCGGCAGCGGCCGTCGCGATGGGAAGTCTGACCGTGAATACGGCGCCGCCTCCCGGCGCGTTTTGCGCATCCAAAGTGCCCTTATGTTCCGTGACTACCGACTTGCAGATGCTCAAGCCAAGTCCCGTTCCGCGGCCGGGCCGTTTGGTGGTGTAGAAGGGATCGAAGATACTGGGCAGGCTTTCGTCCGGAATGCCGGGACCATCGTCCTGGAAGGAAACCCAGACGGAATCGGCCGTGAAGCCCATGCGGATGCGCAGGGTTCCGCGCTCGCGAACCTCTCGAATGGCTTGTTCGGCATTCAAGATCAGGTTCAGGAAAACCTGCATGATCTGGTTGGGCTCGACCACGACGGCCGGCACGCTGGATTCACGCAGGAAATCGACGGCAATATTATTCCGCCGCAAAGAGTAGGCATGAAGCGAGAGTGTACGGTCCACGACATCCGCAACATTCACCCGGTTGGATCCGACGCCGCCGGAGCGGGAAAAATACGTCAGATTCTGCACAATTTCGGCCGCGCGGCGGGCCTGCTGTTGCAGCAGAGACAAGTGCTTGCGAGCGGTGTCGGTGGTTTGACTGTCCTGGAGCAGTTCGCTCATACCGAGGATGCTGGTGAGGGGATTATTCAGCTCGTGGGCGATCCCGCCGATCATCGCTCCCATGGCAGCCAGCCGTTCGCTCTGAATGAGCTGGTGTTCGAGCTTCTTTTCAAGAGTTAGGTCGTGAAGCGAAATCACCACCGCGCGCAGGCTTGCGTCGGCGCAACGCATGGGGGCCGCGGAGGCCCGCAGAGTGCGGCGGCTTCCGTCGCGGTGACGGGCACTGAAGTCTGCCGTCGCGATCAAGCTCTTTCCGGCAGCGACCTCTTGAAACAGCGCGGTGAGTTCTGGCGACTCCGTGACCGGGTCGGAGATTTCGCGGCCGAGAAAGTCGCGCGCCGAGTAACCGAGGATCGCGGAAATTCGTGAACTCACAAACGTGAGCTTGCCTGAGAGATCGGCAACCAGGATCAGGTCCGGGAAAGCCTCCAGCAAGTGTTGCCGGAACTCCTCCTCTTGTGCGATCTGGAGCTCAAGCGCTTTCTTGGCGGTGATGTCGACGAGGGTCCCTTCGTAGCGGATCAACGTTCCTGTTTCATCCCGCACGCCGCGCGATGAATCCAGGAACGTCCCAAGCGAACCGTCTTTTCTGCGGAGGCGTACCTCCCTCGAAATGATCGTCCCGCCGTCGCTCAGGGAGCGCTGCAAAGAGGGTCCATCGGCCTTAAGGGCCTCGAGCGGGACGGAGAGCAACTCCTGCTTGCTGGGAAATCTGAGCATTCCGGCCAGAGCGGAGTTGACGTCGAAGAACTTTCCGTCTGGATCGCTGAAGTAAACGCCTTCCTGCAACGTCTCCACAAATTCCGTAAAGCGGAGTTCCTTCTCACGTTGGGCAGTGACGTCGCGGGCCAGAATGCTCACTCCGGCGATGTCCTGTCCCTTGAAGATCGCGTTGACGACGCAATCGAAGTAGAGCAGTCGGGTCTGGCCCTTGAGTCGCAGCGTGGCGATCCCGGTCCAGTGCCGCCGCCCCAGGAACTGCTTAAAACTCGCCTGCAGGGCGTCCGCGTGGGGTTCCTCGATGAACTCCGACAGCTTGTGCCCGACAATATCGGTATAGGACAGGCCGAGGAGTTCGGTAACCCGCCGATTGACGGTGCGCACCGTTCCATCGAGTGCGATCGCGCAGGCAGCATCCTCGAAGGAGTCGATCAGTTCTTTAAAACTGCGCTGGGAACGGGCGATCATCTGCCCCAGTTGATCGAGTTGCTCATCGGACGGCGCAGCGGCGCGCTCCCGCAAGTCCTGGAGAATGGAATTCAGAGTCGAAACTTCGCGGCGCCGGTCGGCCGCATACAGGGCCAACAGGACTGCAAGTACGACAACTCCGACCGGCGCCGAACGCAAAGAGAAGGGAAGGCTTTCCAGGTGCTCCCACGCCAGGGCGGCGAAGGCCACAGCCAGCAAGACCATAAATAGCAGCAGCCAGCGCAGGAGTTGAGACTCTTCGCGGCTAGATCGCGCCTGTTTGCCGTTTTTTTCCTTGTCCACGGCGTGCCCCGATGGGAAACCGATTTGCCGTACAGTTTCAATCCTATGTCCGGCTGCCGCCGAGGACAAAGGATTTTAGGTTCCGAGGAGGGGATGGGGAGCACGAAAGTAACCGGCGCCGGCATGGGTTTTCCTCAGGGTGACGGGCGGTTTCGGTGACGACTATCACAGCCAGCGTCCGCCCCCCGGATTAGGCTGGATGGCTTGACGAGTGGACTGCTCGACGACTGTGGGGAGGACCCGGTCGGGCCCAACCGGCAATCATGCTCTATAAGACACTCAGCGCCGCGGTTTACGGCATCGACGCAAACGTGATTGAAGTAGAAGTGGACTGCTCCGGCATAAAGACGGACCAGGACCACTTCCATACCGTCGGCTTGCCCGACGCCGCGGTGCGGGAGAGCCGGGACCGGGTGCGTGCGGCGCTGAAGAACTGTGGCTATGACATTCCTCCAACCCACATCACCATCAACCTCGCACCGGCCGACATTAAGAAGGAAGGGTCGGGATTCGACTTGCCGATGGCGCTGGGCATTCTGGGAGCTTACGGGGGGCTTAACCAGAAGCAGATCGTGGATTGCCTGTTTGTAGGCGAATTGTCGCTCGACGGAGGGGTGCGCGGGGTGCGAGGCACACTTCCCATTGCCCTCGAAGCCAGGGCACGAAAGATTCGAAAGTTGGTCGTTGCAGAGTCCAATGCGCGCGAGGGTGCCATGGTTGCGGGTGTGGACGTCTACCCCGTTCGTTCCCTGCTTGACGTGATCAAGTTTGTGAACTCGGGCAACGGCATCCAGCCGGTGCGGGCCGATAGCGATTCATTGTTAAGGGAGTCGCAGGCGTTCGGCGCCGATTTTAAAGACGTTCGCGGCCAACAGACAGCCAAGCGTGCCATCGAGATTGCGTGCGCCGGCGGGCACAATCTGTTGATGATTGGGCCACCCGGGTCCGGCAAAACCATGCTGGCAAAGCGCATGCCCGCGATTCTGCCGCCCTTGACTTTCGAAGAAGCCCTGGAAACCACCAAGATTCACAGCGTGGCTGGCGTGCTGGACAGCCGGACCGGACTGGTGGGGACACGGCCGTTTCGGGCCCCGCACCACACCATCTCGGATGCAGGATTGATTGGCGGCGGCGCCATGCCGCGGCCGGGCGAGGTGTCCCTGGCCCACAATGGCCTGCTTTTTCTGGACGAACTGCCGGAGTTTCCCCGCAACGTTCTGGAAGTTCTGCGCCAGCCCCTCGAGGATGGCAATGTGACCATCTCCCGGGCCTCGATGTCGCTGACTTTCCCCGCCCGATTCATGTTGACGGCCGCAATGAACCCCTGCCCATGCGGTTTCCACAATGATCGCAGCCGCGAGTGCCAGTGCACGCCGCCGATGATCCAGCGGTACGTGGCCAAGATTTCGGGCCCGCTGATGGACCGCATCGACATTCACATTGATGTGCCTGCCGTGAACTACAAAGAGATGCGGACGGGATCGGAACCGGAGAGTTCGGCATGCATTCGTGCCCGCGTGATCGAGGCCAGAACGCGCCAACTGGCCAGGTTTCGGGGCCTGGCAGAACCACTGTTCTGCAACGCCCAGATGTCGTCGCGCCATATCCGGAAATTCTGCGGTCTTTCGGACGACTGCGAACGACTGCTGGAGCGTGCCATGACTCAGCAAGGCCTCAGCGCTCGGGCCCACGACCGCATTTTGAAAGTCGCACGCACAGTTTCTGATATGGAGAAGGAAGATCATATCCAGCCAAAGCACATTGCCGAGGCCATCCAATACCGATCGCTGGATCGGACCTACTGGGCTTGAACCCGACGCGCGTCAACTTCGGCGCAGTGTTAAATAAGTCCACGTATAATCAATGGTTTACGTGGTACTAGGAAAAACATCTTGACGTTCCTCAGCGCAGGCTTTAGAGTACAAAGTTCCGACGGACATTCGTAGCCGACCAGCCGGTTCTAAGTACCCCGCGGGCAAACCCCGAAATTTGAGCAACTTAACGGTCGGGGCCAGCATCTATTAACAGTAGATACTCCCGTTTTTGAGCGGGGAAGTCCATTGGAATCAAAAAGTTAGGTGTTATCCCCCTCCCCCGGCGAAATCCGACCTAGGAGAAGGGAAAGCAAACTGCGAGAGAAGTTGTCAGCTTAGGTAAGGAGAAAGGCATATGCGCTCTGATCGGGTTTTTGAAGCTTTGCATACACTGCGGAACCGGTACGTGCTGTGCCAGCTTGCCTCCAAGGCCACGCGGAAGTTTCATCGTCCCAGCACGCGAATTCCCGAGACGATGAACGAGGTGTTGGGCCGAATCGCCGGGGCAGAGCGGCATGCAGTGCTATCGGAACCGGAGAATTTTGCTGAGGCACAACGGCGGGCTGCGTAAGCAGCCCCTCGGTTCCTGCCTCGTTTCATTCCGTTTTTTCCTGAGTGACCTTCCTTTCAATCAATTCCCGCCGCTGTGAGCCCCGAACGTGTTCCCGTGAGCGGAACCAGGTGAACCCATGACCATTGCTGAACTGAAAGAAAAAAACATAACCGAACTCACCAAGATTGCACGCCAACTGGAGCTGCCCGGCGCCAGCGGCCTGCGCAAACAAGACCTCATCTTCAAGATACTGCAGGCCCAGAGCGAAAAAGAGGGCCACATCTTTGCCGAGGGTGTGCTCGAAATTCTTCCCGACGGCTACGGTTTTCTGCGCTCGCCCGACTACAACTACCTGCCCGGCCCCGACGACATTTACGTTTCGCCGTCGCAGATTCGCAAGTTCGACCTCAAGACGGGCGATACGATCAGCGGCCAAGTGCGGCCGCCGCATGAAGGCGAGAAGTATTTCGCACTGGTCAAGATCGAAGCCGTCAACTTCGAATCGCCGGATGAGGCCCGCAACAAGATTCTGTTCGACAACCTGACGCCTCTGTATCCGCAGGAACGCCTGAAGCTGGAGACCACGCGCGAAAATACCAGCGCCCGCGTAATGGACCTGCTGACCCCGATCGGGAAAGGACAGCGTGGACTGATCGTTTCGCCTCCGCGAGCCGGCAAGACGATGCTGTTGCAGAATGTGGCGAACTCGATCACTACCAATCACCCGGAAGTAGTGCTCATCGTTCTGCTGATCGACGAGCGCCCGGAAGAAGTCACCGACATGCAGCGTTCGGTGAAAGGGGAAGTGATTTCCTCCACGTTTGATGAACCCGCCGCCCGGCACGTGCAGGTCGCCGAAATGGTGATCGAAAAAGCCAAGCGGCTGGTCGAACACAAGCGCGACGTGGTGATTCTGCTCGATTCGATCACCCGCCTGGCGCGGGCCTACAACACGATCGTTCCGCCCTCCGGGAAGGTGCTGTCTGGAGGTGTCGATTCCAACGCATTGCAGCGCCCCAAGCGTTTCTTCGGCTCGGCCCGCAATATTGAGGAAGGCGGATCGCTCACCATCATCGCAACCGCCTTGATTGATACTGGATCCCGCATGGATGACGTGATCTTTGAAGAGTTCAAGGGCACGGGCAACATGGAAATCATCTTGGAGCGCAAGCTTGTCGACAAGCGTGTGTTCCCGGCAATCGACATCCAGCGCTCCGGTACCCGTAAAGAAGAGTTGCTGATCGCGCGCGAAGACCTGCAGCGGATCTGGGTGCTGCGCAAAGTGCTTAACCCTCTGTCTCCCGTGGAAGCCATGGAGCTTTTGACCGACAAGCTGAACAAGACCAAGGGGAACGCCGAGTTTCTCTCTACCATGGGATCGCTCTAGACCGGGCCAGCGGCGGCGCTCCCGCCGCGCCCGGAGATCTTTTCCTGCCCGCATTCCGCCGCGTATAATCGGCCACTGTGACTCCCGCCGGAGGCCTGTCAACCGTGGCGATTCATTCCAGATTCAGCTTGCTTTCCGTTGTCCTTTTTGCCTCATTTTCCTGCGCGCAAAGTGTCCGCCCGCAACAGCCAGCCGGTCCTCCTCAGCCCCCGGGACACGATATTAGCGTCGCTCCCGAAGGCGAGGATGAAACCCGCCAGCGCATGAACAGCGCGCTCGCCAAGAAATGGAACAAGGATCGCCAGGAAGCGATTAGAAAAGACAGCGAGAAGTTGCTGGAACTGGCCGAGGAGCTAAAAAACGGCGTCCAAAAGTCCAACGAAAATGTCCTGGCCGTAGATGTAATCCGCAAGGCGGAAGAGATCGAAAAGCTGGCTCACAGTGTGAAGGAAAAAATGAAGGGGCCGAACTAGGGCGCTGCCAGGAAAACAAAAACGCCATCCGCAGCCGGATGGCGTTTTCGTTGGAGACAGAGACTGCTAATTCGCGTCCGACCCGATGCGCATTCCGTAGAATGACCGGTACACGAAGAAGAACGACACGGCGAAGAACGCCAGTGCCAGCACGTGCGTGAGACCGGGGCCCTGGTCGTGGGCCAAAGTTACGGCGAGTTCCACCGCGAGCAGGCCGAATAGCGTCGTGAACTTGATGACAGGGTTTAAGGCGACTGAGGACGTGTCCTTGAAGGGATCGCCCACCGTATCGCCAACCACCGTGGCATCATGCAGCGGGGTGCCTTTCTGCTTCATTTCCACCTCGACGATTTTCTTGGCATTGTCCCAGGCGCCGCCGGCATTCGCCATGAAGATCGCCTGATACAGGCCGAAAACCGCAATCGACATCAGGTAGCCGATGAAGTAGAAGGGCTCAACGAAGGCAAAGGCTAGGGTGCCAAAGAACACAGCCAGGAAGATGTTGAGCATGCCCTTCTGCGCATACTTGGTACAGATTTCCACCACTTTCTTGCTGTCGCTGACAGAAGCCTTCTCCACGCCCTCCAGCTTGATGTTGGCTTTGATGAACTCAACCGCGCGGTACGCACCAGTGCTGACCGCTTGTGTAGATGCGCCGGTAAACCAGTAAATCATGGCGCCGCCGGTGATCAGTCCCAATACAAACGGAGCGTGCAATAACGAGAGCTTGTTCACATTCTCAGTCAGGCCATGCGTCAACGCCATGATGATCGAGAAAATCATCGTCGTAGCGCCGACGACAGCGGTACCGATCAGGACGGGTTTTGCCGTGGCTTTGAAGGTATTCCCCGCTCCGTCGTTCTCTTCGAGCAGGTCTTTGGCGCGATCAAAGTTCACATCCATGTTGAAGCCTTTCTTGATCTCGGCCTTGATGTTGGGGACCTGTTCGATCAGCGACAGTTCGTACACTGACTGCGCGTTGTCCGTCACTGGGCCGTAGGAGTCCACCGCGATGGTGACCGGCCCCATGCCGAGAAATCCGAATGCAACCAGGCCGAACGCGAACACCGGTGCCGCAATCATCGTGGCTGCGGTACCCAGGCCCATCTGGCTGAAGTAGTAAGACAGCCCCATGAGCGCGACCATCGACATTCCGAGGTAATACGCCGAAAAGTTGCCCGCTACAAACCCCGACAGAATTCCCAGTGAAGCCCCACCTTCTTCTGCGGACTTGACCACTTCGCGGACGTGACGCGAGTTTGTCGAAGTGAAGACTTTTACCAGTTCCGGAATCAGCGCTCCGGCGAGCGTTCCGCAGGAGATGATGCTCGCCAGCTTCCACCATTGGGAAGTGTCGCCGCCGAGATTCGGGATGATGACCGCGGAGATCGCGTAGGTCAGCGCGATTGAAACCAGCGAAGTGATCCACACCAGAGAAGTCAACGGCGTTTCGAAATCCATCTTGTCGCCGTTCGCATATTTGGCGCTGGCGATCGCGTGGTTCAAGAAGTAGGAGAGCGCGCTGGAAAACAGCATCATCACGCGCATCACGAAGATCCAGACCAGCAACTGTACCTGGACAGAAGGCTCTTTCACCCCGAGCAGGATGAAGGTGATGAGCGCGACGCCCGTCACTCCATAGGTTTCGAAACCGTCGGCGCTGGGCCCGACCGAGTCGCCGGCGTTGTCACCCGTGCAGTCGGCGATCACGCCGGGGTTGCGGGCGTCGTCTTCCTTAATCTTGAAAACGATCTTCATCAGATCGGAGCCGATGTCGGCAATCTTGGTGAAGATGCCGCCGGCAATACGCAGCGCAGCCGCACCCAGCGACTCGCCGATGGCAAAGCCGATGAAGCAGGCCCCGGCATAGTCCCCGGGGATAAACAGCAGGATGAAGAGCATGATCAGCAGTTCCACGCTGATCAGCATCATCCCAATGCTCATGCCTGCCATGAGCGGGATGTGATAGACCGGGAATGGCTTTCCACGCAGCCCGGCGAAAGCCGTGCGCGAGTTAGCGAAGGTGTTGACGCGAATTCCGAACCACGCCACGCCATAGCTGCCTGCTATGCCGACCAGACTGAACATAAGAATGATGGGGAGCGTGACCGCGACAGATTTCCCAGGAACCGGCGACAGCCAGCCGAAGTAGATGGAGATAATCACCGCAATGAACGCCCAGAGCACGAGGATGAACTTGCCCTGTGTGACCAGGTAGGTCTTGCAGGTCTCGTAAATGAGCTCCGAAATTTCCAGCATGGAGCGATGAACCGGCAGATTCTTAAGGCGCACAAAGATCGCCATGCCGAAGCCCAGCCCGAACAGGCAAGCGAGAAGCCCGACCAGCAGAAGCTTGTGGCCATCGATGGCGCCATTGAGAAAGGTGACCTGCGACAGATCCGGCAGTTTCAGCGAGGCTTCGCCTCCCGGGGCTTCCGCAGGCTGTGCAAAAGCGCCTGCGCTTCCCATTGTGGCAAGGGACAGGGTGGCAAAAACCGCCATTGCCGCAGACCGTAAGCGAAGCCTTTGAGACGCAAGAGTGGCGAGCCAGGTACGCATGTGTTTCCTCCGAATGTATTGCAGTCAGGAATTTTGGCGAACGTTTACGGTCACAAAGCTGCGGCATGGTTCAGCCGCAATTCCGATCACGCTTCCACCGCCAGGACTGTCAGGAATAATTGGAGCTTGGCCGCGTCGGGTCGCGCTTTGCTGCCGGATGGAGCAGGTACTCTCCAAACCGCCGGCTGCTTGGCGAAACGGAGAGTTATATCACTTTGTTCGCCCGCCGGTCAAACCCGGAGGCCAGAATCGCGCTTTCCCCCCAACGTCGTAGAGTCCAGCGTTTTCAAGCTCTTACACAGGGTGGGACGGCAAGCGCCGTCGGCGTGCGCAAGGCTTCTCCTGGCCGCAGGTCAATGGTATGATAATCAACGTTAAGAGTCGTTGGCCGTTCCCACCGCAGTCGCCATACTCCTCAGTAGCTCAATGGCAGAGCATTCGGCTGTTAACCGAAGGGTTGTAGGTTCGAGTCCTACCTGAGGAGCCATTTCCTGCTTGCGACCATGGTAGCGGAGGTTCACTTCAGCCAGCGCCATATCACAAACAACTCTCCAAGAACGAACAGCGTACCAAAGATTTCTTTGTTGAAACGCGCCAGCCAGTTGGGCAGATAGATATCGAAGTTGTCCGCCATCTCATGGGTGAAACGGGAGGCCACATCTGTCAGTGGACACCGGCCGCGATTCACAGCAAGCACGCCGCACTCAACCAGGACGATAGAGGTTAGCAGCGCGGCCACGTCCAAGCGATGTAGCAAGGCAGCTATCGGCAACGCTAGAATGCTTCCGGCAATAAGGGCCCACACTACGGTGTGCAGGAGCTTGATCGCCACTAGGGGATTGACCCGCCGAAAAATGCGCGCAAACATCGGAGCAAGAATACCGTGGTTCTTGGCCCGTTCGTCCGGCCCAATGATAAAATCTAAAGAGTCTTTTCGGCACTATCCTTCCGCCGATTCCAGACAGGGTGAGGGCGCGTAGCTCAGTTGGTAGAGCAATGCCCTTTTAAGGCATGGGTCGCAGGTTCGAGTCCTGCCGCGCTCACCAGTTTTCTCTCCATCCCACCATCCCACGCGAATTCAACTGCTCATCTTGCCACGCTCTTCGCGTGCCCCGTTTCTCTGCCGCAAAATGGCGCATCAGGCAAAAGCCTGAATTGCCCCTCGTAACTAACCCAATACCCGCCCCCAAAGCTCGATTGACCATATCGTTAACATCTGCGGTAATCACTGATAAGTGCATTTCTTGTGTGGAACTTAAGGAGCCATTCGCATGTTGAGAAGGGTCGATGAATTGGAAGTCACGGGCGCCATCTCGACGGAGCTATTTGTGCGAACGCGAAGTGTGGTGTCGCGCACCGTGGCCGGCGAGACCCTGATCGTTCCGATTCGCGGCAAGGTCGGCGATCTGGCCTCCATTTATAGCTTCAACGAAGTGGGCTCTTTGATTTGGAACTTGCTGCAAACGCCACGGCAACTTTCGGAACTGGTAAGCGCGGTAGAAAAAACCTACGACGTCCGTATGGAGCGGGCCGAGCAGGACGTGGTCCAGTTTCTGGAAGACATGCTGGTGGCGAATCTGGTCGAGACCGCAGGTGACTCGATGCCTGCAATCGAACGGCCGGTGGGGCGGGAAGGACTGGAAGCGATGGGCGCGCTGTAAGGCGCGCCCATCGTGGTCAGTTGCGGCAGTGGGAACCAGGAAGAAGGCGAACGCGATGATTGAGCAGAGCTACGGAGAATTCAGCGCTGCGATCCACGGCGCGCAGGCAGGGAAGCGCGTGCCGATGCAGGTCTCGATCGAAGT
>Ga0209698_10001673_pt1 | contig 25570 bp, 17 predicted proteins | sample LitLauG_LLR_2012_FD_187203 | JGI IMG/M metagenome (GOLD analysis project Ga0209698, IMG submission 187203) | Freshwater sediment microbial communities from Pennsylvania, USA - Little Laurel Run_MetaG_LLR_2012 (SPAdes) (version 2) | ecosystem: Environmental > Aquatic > Freshwater > Creek >... | reverse complement strand
GTTGGTGGCGCCACGGCCTACATCGCTAGCGGCGAAATCGAGGTTCCGCCGTCCGCGCTTGTGTCCTAAAAGTTAGCGGACGTCGCAGTCAAGAATCGGCCGAGGAACTTCGGACGCGGGCGCGCGAAGAAGAAACGGTACACCGGTTTCCCGCTGGACTGGCAGTGGCCTTCTCCCAGACGCCACATGTTGTAGCCCATCCCTTGGTCTGTGGCCAGCGCCTGGGCCGCGTCGAGGACCTGCTCTTCGGTCTTGCCGGCAGGGTAGAGCGCGAGCACACGCTCGGCGTCGCCACCGAACGTCTTGCGCACGGCGGCGCCGTACGCCTCGGGCGTCGGCGGATTGTCGCCCAGCAAAGACCGGGCGGTGCGGTCTTCCGAAACCCAGCCCTGGAGCAGCGCGACGTGTGCCTGTTCTCCCGCGTCCACGTATGCGATGAGGTCTTTGGCGGGCACCTGGTAGCCGTCGGCGAGCGCCTCGAAACGGGACAGGGCGGGCTGCGCGGTCAGTTCAAGCAGTTTCGCCGCGGGCATGGCGCGCAGATCTTTCAGCGATTGCGCGCCGGCCGCGGTCATGAAGCCGAGCCCGCGTTTGTCGCCGTCGGCGAGCGATGGGGGCTTGCTGGCCTGGACCATGCTGCCGCTCTCCATGATGGCGCCGGCGAACAGGCCCTTCGAAAGCGGAGAGAGCATCTGTACGGTCACGGAGCGCGATCCGGCCGACTGGCCGGCGATGGTCACGCGGCTCGGGTCTCCGCCGAACGCGGCGATGTTGGCCTGCACCCATTTCAACGCGGCATTCTGGTCGAGGAAACCGTAATTGCCCGAAGCGTGGTACGGGGCTTCGGCGGTCAATTCGGGATGCGCCAGAAAGCCGAAGACGGTGAGGCGGTAGCTGATGGTGACCGAGACGATACCCTTCGATGCCATGCTCTCGCCGTCGTAGCGCAATTCGGAGCCGTCGCCCGCCATCAGACCGCCGCCGAAGAAGTAGACCAGCACCGGCAATTTGTCCGCGGCGGTTTTGGCGGGCGTCCAGACGTTGAGATAGAGGCAGTCTTCGCTGGTGCCCTTGTTGCGGAACTCCATGTCGCCGTAGATGGGGCGCTGCATGCAGTTGGGAGCGAAGTCCATTGCCAAGCGGACGCCCTCCCAGTTCTTCACGGGCTGGGGCGCTTTCCAGCGCGACTCTCCCACCGGCGGAGCGGCGAACGGAATCCCGCGGAAGATCCGGATTCCGGATTTGGCGCGGGCGCCCTCGATCACTCCATTGGCGGTCTTGACCCGATCGGCGGAGGGGGATGCGTGGGCAGCCGTCACGCCAAGCAAGGCAGCGACGCTGCAGATCGTAATATTGCAGAAAGTCTTCATAGGTTGTCTTGGTCTCTTCGGGACGCGCATTCGCGCCGCTTATCGGAACAGCATCGGCGCCATATCGGCAAGCGAATGGCGCCAGACCTTCCACTCGTGCTCGCCCGGGTAGCGCTTGAAAACCAGGTTGATCTTGTGACTCTGCAAGTCCGTCTCGAGCTTGGTGAGGGTCTCGATGCGCGAGTCTTCGGTGCCGCAGGCGAAGAAGAACAGGCGGAGCTTCTTATTGGCGGTCGCGCCGTCGCTCAGCAGTCCCGGAGCGATCTTTTCCAGGGCCGCAATTCCCCCGGGAGCGTCCGCCGTGGGACGAAACATCCCGGCGCTGAGCAGTCCGATGGACGCGAAGACATCGAGCCGCTTCAGCCCGACGTTCGCCGTGATGGAAGAGCCCATCGACAGGCCGACCAGCGCCCGGTTCTCGCGGCCGGGCAGGGTGCGAAAATGCTTGTCCACGAAGGGGACCAGGTCGCCGACGATATCCTTTTCATTGTTGTCGAAGCGCGGTGCGGTGCCGCCCGAGCCCACGCCCGGAGGCGGCGCCGTGCGCGGGCCCGCGACATCCAGGGACGCGATCTCACTCCAGTAGGCGTTCGGCATCACCACAATCATGGGCTTGGATCTTCCCTGCGCGATCACATTGTCCATGATCACGTTGGCGATGCCCATGGTGGGCCACGCATCTTCGTCGCCGCCGCTGCCGTGCAGCAGGTAGAGCACGGGGTAGCGCGCGACGCTCACTTCGTACCCGGGCGGGGTGTAAACGAACATGCGGCGCGGCGTCTTCATGACCGTGGATGGGACCCACATGATGGTCATAGTGCCGTGCGGCACGGCGTGCGGCTGGAAGACGGCCGACGCGTCGCCGGGGACCAACACCGTGTTCATGAATCCGACGCCATCGCGGGCGACGTTGTAGTTGTTCGGATCGAGCGCGCGGATGCCGTCCACCGAAAAGGTGTACGCCCACAGTTCGGGCTGGAGCGCGGCCGTAGTCACGGACCATAGTCCGGCGCTGTCTCTGGTCATCGCCAGGCCGCGCCCGCCCCCCCAGTTTCCTTGCACGAGGACCTCGGTAGCTTTGGGCGCGAGCAGGCGGAAGGTAACCCGGCAATCCTTGAACACCTCGGGCGAAACGATTTTGGCCGCGCGGGCCTGGCCGCCTCCGGTGCCCACCGTGGTGGTGGGCGCCTCCTGCGCGAGCAGGGTAATGCAAAGAACTGCCGGTGTCAGAATCGCTTGAATCAGTTTCATCGTAATCTAGCCGTTTTTGACCAGCTCCCGCAACTCCCGGTCAGGATCGTTCTTCACTTCGCAGGCGTCGTTGAAGATCATGGTAGCCCGCTGCTCGGAGTTGAATTTCGGCCAGACAGGTAAACCGGCATGATTGGGGTCGCCCTTGCGGGCGAAGCTGATCCACGCATCGCTGATCTTGGCCGCGAGCACGCGAGGTCCGGGGCCGCCGCCGGTCATGTGGGCGGCGCGGTCGGTGTTGTAGAACACGAAGGGCAGCTCGGAACAGTGGAAGGCGAGCGGCCTGCCGTCCAGCACCGGCGTGTGCCAGTGGAACCAGTACATCCAGACCGGCGCGGCGTTCTGCGCGGCCTTCAGTTCCGCCTGCCGGATGGCGTTCCTACGGTGCCCTGCATTGGCGGTAATGAGCGTTAACAACTCGTACGTCTTCACCTTCGGATAATGCTTCTGGAAGGTCTGGATCACTTCATCGGTGCGGGAGCCGTAAGTACCAGTGACCTTGGCCTTCAGCTCGTCGAGGGTCTGGATCTCGGGGTCGCCGCTATTGATGGGCGATTGCTCGTTCTGCACGTTGCCGATGAGCAGGGGCACGCTGGCCGATGCCTCCGCCGCGGCGGGGTCGTAGGGATGCCGCGGCAGGATCTTACCGTCCACCGTGGGGGCGAAGCTGAAGCCGGGGCCGAGCTTGCGCGCCGCCGACACTCCGGCGTCGTACAGTTTCTGGTACGGCACTTCCTGCAGTTTGTCGATCTGGGAGGCGCTCAGCCCCAGTTCGGCCACGATGGCAGCGGCGTACTTGGCGGAAACGTCGGCTGGTATCTGCCGCAGCGCAAACCCGGCGCTCTCCACCACGGCGCGATGAATCAGCCCCTTCGAGGACGGCATGGCGGTGAGCGTGGTGACCTTGCTGCCGCCGCCAGACTGTCCGAAGATGAGCACGTTATTGGGGTCGCCGCCGAAGTTGGCGATGTTGTCGCGGACCCACTTCAGGCCGAGTTGCAGGTCGAGCACGCCGGCGAGGCCGCTGGCGGCGTAGCGTTCGCCGCCCATCTCCGCCAGGTTCAGGTGGCCCAGCGCGTTCAGGCGGTGATTGAAGCTCACCACCACTACGTCGCCGCGCCGCGCCAGGTTTTCGCCGTCGTAGGCTTTCAACTCCTGGCTGGAACCGGCGGTGAATCCGCCGCCGTGGAGCCACACCATGACGGGACGCTTCTTGTTGTCGTTAACGCCGGGCGTCCAGACGTTGGCGCGCAGGCAGTCTTCGCTCGGGATGCCGTCGTCCCACTCGAAGACGAAGGCGACCTCATCGAATTTCCACCCTGTGCGCGGACCCTGCGGCGATACCGGTCCGTACTGCATGGCGCTGCGCACGCCGGCCCACGGCTTCGGTTTGGAGGGCGGCAGGAAACGCGCGGCGCCGCCGGTGGGCGCTCCGTAGGGGATGCCTTTGAAGGTATAGATTCCCTCGGCGGAATAGCCGTTCACTTTTCCGGCCGTGGTTTCCACGACTCCCTTCGCGGAAGAGGCCAGGATCAACGGGCCGCCCGAGCCCTTCGGCGCTTGCGGAGCGGCCGGGTGAGCCGGGCTCGCAGCGAGCACCCCGCCCGCGAGGGCCAGTCCCCGCAACAGCGTGCGGCGGCCGAACGGAGCGTCGGTTCCGGACGGCTCGGGAATGTCTCTCATTTCGTCATTCATAGCAACTCCTTATGTGCGGCGGCCTCGGGCGACTTGGCCCGTTGCGCAGCCCTAATATTGGCGGATTCGTGGGGCGGTCCACCTGGACCGTGGCCAACGCCCGCGTCGGCCAGCTAAAAGCCGGCTAGAGTGCGGGTCCCCGGGGGACCCGCGCGGACCAGGGGTCCGCCCACGACTAGAAGTAAATCTTGGCGCCGAGCTGTATGGTGCGCGGCGGACGCACTGCGTTGAGCGCCCCGAAGCCGAAGCGTCCGCCTCCTCCACCGAGAGCTGTCGGCAGGTTGGTGATCTGGCCGGCCGCATTGAAGGTCGGCGTGTTGTTGAAGCCCGCCGACTCGTAGTTGTTGGCAGCCGTGCCGCCCCATTGCGTGTGATTCAACGCGTTGTACAACTCGAGCCGCAATTGGAGGTACCGCCGTTCGCTGCTCCCGAGTGGGTACTTCTTAAAGACCGATATGTTCCAGTTGTTGAGTCCCGGACCGCGAACCGGACGGAGCGAGGAATCCATCCCCGTGCTCCCCACCCCAGCGGGAGCAAAGCACGAGGTGTTGATGTACGCATACAGAGTTCTCGATCCCGATGAAAGGTTCGGGTTGCACGTCAGCACCGGCCTCGCGGCCCAGCCCGCGTTCCCGGTGATCTCCTGATTGAGCGTGGTACCGCCTACCCCCTGCACGTTGTACGAGCCCAGCGAAGTCACGCTGTTGCCGCCAACCGACACCGGTTCGCCGGAGGAGAAACTGGTGATCCCGGAGATCTGCCAGTTGTTAAGTATCCCACGGGCGACGGCGTTATCCAGGAATCCCTTCCTTGCCGCGCCGGGCACGTTGTAGAGATAGTTGATCACCAGGGTTTGCGTGCGGTCGAAAGTGAGCGGAGCGTAATCCGCCTTGCGGTGATTCAGAGGATTCCCCACGAAGGAATAGTCGGCATCGGTTCCGAGGACCTTCGACCAGGTGTAGGCTACACCCACGGTGAGGTCCCTGCCCGCGCTCCGTTGGGCGGACACTTGCAGGGCATTGTAGTTGGCGCTCGACCCGAAGGTCGCGATGAAACCGCCTCCCCCGAGCCCCGATTGCGCCACACCGCCAGCCGCTCCGCTGTATCCGAGATAGGGACGCAGGAAGTCTACCGGCAACGCATTATCTCCGTTCAGCTTGCAAGTCACGAGGTTAGGACACCTGGCCGGATCCTGGTTCTGCGCTTGCCACGCGGCCCCGAAGGCCGGTTCGTTAAACGGAGCCCGGGCAAGTTCGTGGCGATTCAGCATGCCGACGTAACCGACATCCAGCTTGACTTTTCCCGGTAGTTCGCGTTGCACGCTCAGGTTGAAGTTGTAGACTGTCGGGACCTTACCCTCGGGCGAAAGCCCGGCCGCATTGAGCGGGAAAAGGGTCCCGGCGGAACTGGCAATCGTGCTCAGGTTCCCGTAGTAGATTTTGGGGGTGAGCAGTTCGGGCGGGTAATTGATCTGGTTGAAGATCATGTTGCCCTGGATCCTCTCATAAAACACGCCGCCGCCCATGCGCACCACCAGGTTTCGATCGGCTCCCAAAGGGCTCCATGCGAGGCCGAACCGCGGCCCAAGCAGAATGCCTTGTCCGTTGACCATGCCTCGTCCATTTGTGCTGGTTGCTGGCGTGACGATCCCGTTATAGACGTTACCGGAATTGGGTACGATGGCTCCTATGAGGGCCGCCGGTCCGGTCTGTCCCGTCAATGGGTTGAGCGACGAGCGTTTGCCGCCGACCAAGGCCGGCTGATAGAGGGTCACAGCCTGCTTGGGGTTGTAAGCGGAAGGCTGGAAGCTGGAAATGCTGTCCTTCTCCTCGTACCAGGGTTGCAGGTTCGAGAACCGCATGCCGTAGTCCAGGGTGAGGTTCGACCGCACCTTCCAGTTGTCCTGCAAATACCACTCAAAAGTCCGGTAATAGTAGTAGCCCTTGAGGTACGTGTTGGATTGGTCGAAGGTCTGATAGTTTCCGAGCAGCATGTTGGAGTAGTCCCACCCGGTATCGCCCGGGTTGGACGAGTCGGTGTTGAAATAGAGCCGTCCATTGTTGACTTCGGTGGCAGTCTGACGCTTGGTGCTGGTTTCGATATCACTGCTGTCCAAATTAGTGAGCTAACTGAGATCTGAGCGGCGAAGAGCAGGGGAGGGGTGAGAGGCTGAGCCCCTGATACGCTGGATTGGGTTCCATCACGAACCAATTCAACCTCAGGAGACTCAACCTTATGAAAGTATGCAGCATTTTCTCGCAGGTGTTGAAGCTATTTTCGCGCGGGGAGTTCGAAAAGGCGGTCAAGGAGCACAAGGCCGAACGCCACGCCCGCGGCTTCACCAGTTGGGGCCAGTTCGTGGCCATGCTGTTTTGCCAAGTGGGGCGTGCGCATTCGTTGCGTGAGATTTGCGGTGGTCTGGCGTGCTGCGAGGGACAGTTGAAGCATCTGGGCGTGCCGGTGGCGCCCAAGAAGTCCACCTTGGCCTATGCCAATGAGAATCGGCCGTGGGAGTTGTACCAGACGGTGTTCGAGCGGACCCTGATCAAATGCCGGGAACTGGTGAGCAGGCAGGGCATTCGCAAGAAGTTCCGCTTCAAAAACAAGCTGATGAGCCTGGATGCGAGCATCATCGACCTGTCGATGAGTATGTTCGACTGGGCGAAATTCCGACGGACCAAGGGTGCGATCAAGTTGCACCTGCTGCTGGATCACGACGGCTACTTGCCGTCGTTCGCGGTGGTGACCGAGGGCAAAACCAGCGAGATCAAGGTGGCGCGCACGCTGCGGTTCGATGCGGGCACGATTCTGGCGATTGATCGCGGCTACAACGATTTCGAGTGGTTCCTGGAACTGACACAGGAAGGCGTGTTTTTTGTGACGCGGATGAAGACCAACACGGTCTACACGGTGGTGGAAGAGTGCGAGGTTCCGGCGAATGGGAATGGATGGAAGGACCAGATCATCTCGTTGCCGGCGCTGGCGAAAGCCGGGGAGGAGCCGGTGCTGTTCCGGCGCATCGAATACTTGAATGAAGACAAGTCTGAAATCCTGGTGTTCTTCAGTAACCTCTTGCACCTGGCGGCATCGACCATCGCCGCCATCTACAAGGACCGGTGGCAGGTGGAACTATTTTTCAAAGCGCTGAAACAGACAGCGAAGATCAAGACGTTTGTGGGGACCAGCGCCAATGCGGTTCGGACCCAGGTGTGGACGGCGCTGATCGCGATGCTGGTGCTGAAGTACCTGCAAATGAAATCGAAGTTCGCCTGGTCGCTATCGACGTTGGCGGCTTTGCTGCGGCAGCAGTTGTTTTTCTATCGCGATCTGTGGGCGTGGCTGGACGACCCTTTTGGCGCCCCACCGGCGCTGGCCGGAGTGCATGACGACGCGCAACAGCTTGAAATCACGTGGTAAGGGACAGTTGGACAGCAGAAACCGATCCAAGAAGAGGCGGCGCTGATTCCCAGAGGCATATGAACCGATAACTCGGACAGCAGAGCGACAAGATCGCGGGAGGCAGTTATTCCGGTCGGGGCCGAAAGCGCATGGCGCGCGGCCCATGCAGAGCGGAGCTTTGCCCAACGTTTTCAACACGGGGAAAAGGGCACAGGAGCTAATTTGGACGCGAGTGTTTCGATATAGAGACCGGCCTTCAGGGTGTGTCTTGCGAACACCTTGGCGACGTTGTCGGTGATGTTTGCCGTGGGGTTTTCGTTGTCGTACGGCATTCCGCCAATGAAGATGGTGGGGGCGTTGGCCACTTCGCTTCCGAAGAACATGTTTGGAATCAGGTTGGCCAGTTGGTCCGCATTGGGATAGAGCAGCGGCAGGGTCACTCCCGTGTTGGCCCTGAGGTAGTTGCTGTTGGCAGCGGGTTCGTTGGGCAGCCAGTTCCGGGTGTTGCCGTAGTTGAACTCATTGGTCAGTGTCGGGGTAATGATCGTGGTGAGGTTTCCGGCGCCGGAGATGGTTCCGCTGAGCGCGTGAAACGCCCCGATCCCGATGGTGTTGTTGACGTTCAAGCCTCCGGATTGATTCAGGTCGCGTCTGTTCTGCAACAGGCGGAAGAAGAACTTCCATTTCGGGGTGATGTTGTAATCGATGCGGATCGTGCGGTCGTTGCGCGAGTCCGTTCCGGCAAACTGATACTGATAGTTATATCCTGGGTCCACGCCCAGCCGGTTGGGCAGGGGAAACACGTTCATCAGTTGTGAGCCGTACTGGTTCCAGCGGTTCTGAGGAATGATGTTGCCCGGAAAAGGCGACCTGCCATTGGCCGGATCGAGAATCGTGACCGGGATATTGTTCTGCCTGGTCTGGGAGAAATTGCCGGCGCGCTCCAGGGCCGTTGGCACGGTAAGCGAGACCAGGTTGTCGAACACGCGGGGACGCTGAAACTCGAAGTTGGTGAAGAAGAAGATCTTCTCCTTGCCGCTATTGAACTTGTGCGGGATGTAAACCGGTCCGCCCACGTTGAACCCGAACGTGCTGTTGCGGGCGCGGGGACGCGACAGGCCGTTATAGTTGTTGGTCCAGGTGTTGGCGTTCAGCCATTCATTGCGGTAGAACTCGTAGCCCACGCCGTGAAAGTCCCGGCTGCCGCCTTTTGTGACCAGCGTGATATTGGAGCCGCTGGCGCGCCCGAATTCGGCTTGCTGGCCGTTGGTCAGGACCTTGAATTCCGCGATGATGTCCGTGTTCAGCCGCCATCCGCCCCCGCTGTTGTTGCCAACATCGGTGACCAGGGTGCCGTCCACCGCTATGGCGTTCTGGTCCGTGCGCAATCCATTGGCGTTTTGGGTGTCCGCGTTGAAACCGGGGATGGTCGGCAGAAGGTCGGTATACAGCCGCGTGCTGGATCCCAAGTCATTCATTTGCGAACCGGTGAGGACACCCGACCGCTCCGCGCTGACTGTTTGTAAGGTGACCGTGCTGGATTCCACGTTAATGGTATCCCCGACAGCTCCAAGCTCCAGTACGATTGGCGGAATCCCAACACGGTCTTGGGCAAACAGGGTGATATCCCTTCTCACGTACTTCTTGAATCCCAGGGCCTCAACGGTGACCGTGTAGGTGCCGGGATTGACCGGAGTGAAGAAGAAGGTGCCTTCGCCGCTGGTCAGCAGTTCGCGGGCGACGGTGCCCTGGCCCTGATCCAGCAGGGTCACTCGGGCATTGGGCACCACGGCGCCCTGGCCATCCTGGACCTCGCCGCTGATAGAGCCTGAAGATTGTTGCGCGGGTAGCGCAACAGCGAATAGGAAGAGGGCTACCGCTACCGCGACCCCTCTGTTTACGGCCGGCAGTTTCATTGCAAAACCTCCAAACTTGGGAGCATCCCAGGTGCGACAAGATTGCACCCGAACGGCTCGACTTACAAGGCCGCTACTGTAGCGAAGGCGATGCTACACAAAGAATCAACCGCTTACAGCGGAATCGCCGCACAGTATGGTACAGGAAAAGTTGGCGGTTCTCCCATGGTGTATAATCTCGCCTAGCGAGGCTGGGCCATGTCTTCTACTCTTTCTCAGCATCCCTTCGGGGAAGGTGCCCTGACGCACCTGGATACGGTCGAGAATCAACACGCCATCCGAGAGCAGCTCGATCGAATTCTGGAGAGCCCTGGCTTTCGCAACAGCCGGCGATATCCGAATCTCCTGCGCCACGTAGTCGAGCGCACCTTGCAGGGACAGTCCGGAGATCTCAAAGAGCGGTCGCTGGGGATCGACGTCTTTGGCCGCAGTCCCGATTACGATCCGTCGGTCGACCCGGTGGTCCGGGTATCGGCGGGCGAGATCCGCAAACGCATCGCGCAGTACTATCACGAAGCGGGGCACGAGGGCGAGATGCGCATCGACCTGCCCCTGGGCTCTTACCTTCCGGAGTTCCACTTCCCCAAATCCAAGGACGACCCGGACGACTCCGCCATCGTCGCTCCCCTGCTGCCGGCACAGCCGACTCCGGCACCGGTGACTCCGGCAACGGTCGGCGCGAGCCACCGTCGGACGCTGGGTGTGGCTATTGCGGTGATCCTCGTGATGGCGGCGGCGGGCGCCTGGTTGCGACCGTGGGCGAGGCCATCGGGCAAGCTCGATCAGTTTTGGGCCCCGGTGCTGAATCCCTCGGTTCCGGTAATCCTGTGCGTAGGACGCACTCCTTTATCCGCCGGCTCGATGGCCACCCCCGACCAACTTGGCGCGCGCCCTCCCGGCATTGGATGGTCGGACGCCGCCACGCAGGCGCGATTGACCGGCCTCATTCAGTCCATGGGACAGCCGTATCAGTTGCGCCGCGAAGAGCGGACCACCTTCAGTGAATTGCAGGAGAGCCCGGCCATCCTGGTCGGGGCATTCAATGATGCCTGGACGCTTCGACTGATGGATGGCACGCGCTTCGGGTTTCATCAGGACGGGACCCAATACTGGATTGCCGACCAGCAGGATCCAGGCGCCAGGCGTTGGAAGATCGACCTGAACCGGAAGGATGCCGAAGGTCGTCCGGTGGTGGGCGAGGACTACGCGTTGATTTCGCGCTTCCTGAATCCGCGGACGGGAAAAATAGTGGTGGTGGTGGCTGGTCTTTACGCCTCCGGCACGGAGGCCGCCGGACGGTTCCTGACCGATGCGCGGCAGATGGAATCGTTGACCGGCCATGTACAGCCTCAGTGGCAAAGGAAGAACCTGCAGATCGTGATCGGCACCGAAGTCATCGAGCGCACACCTGGGCCGGCCCGGGTCCTGGCTGCCTATTCCTGGTAGGCCAGGTATCATACCCCGCGATACTTGCGGCGTTCCTCTGCAAAGTGCCAACCTTATCGGGATCCCACTAATGATTCCCGATTCGCGCCATTTCCCCTGGATAGCAGCGGCTCTTTTGTGCGGTCTCCCGTGCCTGATGGCGCAGCGGGATACTCCCGAGGCCCAGAAGAACCCTTTCGCCGGCAACTCAGAAGCGAAGGACGCGGGGCGCAAAATATATGACGGCGCCTGCCAGGGCTGTCACGGAAGCGAGGCTCGCGGCAGCGAACGGGCTACGGCTTTGGGCGGCGCGCTGGCGCACGGAAACGGGGACGGCGAGATCTTTCAGAACATCCGCGCCGGCATTCGAGGCACGCCGATGCCGTCCTTCGCACACCTCTCCACCGACCAGATCTGGCAGGTGGTTTCTTACCTCCGGAGCCTGGCGCCGCCGCGTCCTTTGGCAGAGACGGTGGACGGCAACGCCGAAGAGGGGCGGCGCGCTTTCGACCGGGCACGGTGCATGGAATGCCACCAGGTGAATGGCGCGGGAACGCCCGTCGGACCCGATCTATCCGCTGCGGGCACGCTGTCTGCGGAACAACTCCGGGCGGCGATTCTCAATCCGAACGCGGTGGGTGGCACGGGCGTGGTGGGCGGCACGCCGGGACCGGGACGCGGTAACGGGCGAGGCGGGCGAGCGGGTCGCGGAATTGTCCGTCCGGCCGCGATCACGGTGCGGACGCTCGACGGCCGGGAATATCGCGGCATCCGTCGCAATGAGGACGCCTTCTCGCTGCAGATGATCGACCTAAGCGGACAACTCCGCCTCCTCGAGAAGTCGAAGCTGGCGGAGGTCCGCGTGGAGACGCGCTCGTTGATGCCGGACGATTACGCGACGCGCCTCAGCGCCAACGAGATTCGCCATCTCGTGGCTTATTTGAAGACGCTGCATGGTGTCGACGCATCGAAGTCGCCGGCGCCAGGCGCGACCGGCGGCCTGCCGTACGAACGCATTCGCGGCGCCGCTTCGGAACCCGGCAACTGGCTTACCTACTGGGGAGACTACAGCGGACGCCACTTCTCGCCCCTCGCCCAGATCAACCCGCGGAATGTCGCGCAGTTGCAGGCGCAATGGGCCGTGCAGATGCCCGGCGACGCCCTGGTGGAATCGACGCCCATCGTCGCGGACGGGGTGCTGTATACCACCGGGCAGCCGGGACAGGTGTTCGCGCTGGATGCGCGCACGGGACGCCAGGTCTGGAAGTATCAGCGGGCGCAGAAGGCAGTGAACCCGTATGAGAGCAACCGCGTGAATCGCGGCGTGGCCATGCTGGGCAATCGTATCTATTTCGGAACCCTGGACTCGACGCTGGTGGCGCTCGATGCGCGCAGCGGCGCGGTGGTCTGGGAGACGCCGGTCGCCGACACAATGCAGGGTTACAGCATTACTTCCGCGCCGCTGGCGGTCAAGGAGAAGATCATTACCGGCGTGGCGGGCGGCGAGTACGGCATACGGGGCTTCCTCGATGCCTACGACCCGACTACCGGCAAGCGTCTCTGGCGATTGAACACTGTTCCCGGTCCCGGCGAGTTCGGTAACGACACCTGGGAGGGCGACAGCTGGCAGCACGGCAGCGCCGCCACCTGGCTTACCGGCACATACGACCCGGAGCTGAATACTTTGTATTGGCCGATCGGCAATCCGGGCCCGGACACCAACGGAGATCTGCGCAAGGGCGACAACCTCTTCAGTTGTTCAGTGATCGCGCTCGACCCGGACACGGGCCGGCGCAAGTGGCACTATCAGTTCACGCCGAACGACACCCACGATTGGGACGCCACCGAAGACGTGATCCTGGTCGATCGCCTGTGGAAGGGCGAGCCGCGCAAACTGCTGCTGCACGCCGATCGCAATGGTGTCTTTTACGCGCTGGACCGGACGGATGGGAAGTTGCTGTCCGCCACTCCGTTCGTCCGCGCGAACTGGGTCAGCGGCTGGGACGCCGCGGGCCGCCCCATCACGACTCCCGGGTGGCGCGCCACTCCGGAGGGCAGCACGGTGTATCCGGCGCTGGGCGGGGGCACGAATTTTCAGGCGCCTTCGTACAGTCCGCAGACCGGTTGGCTGTACTTCGCCTATCACGACGGCCCCGGGCGTTTCTCTTCCGGACCCGTTTCGTATGAGGCCGGCCGCCAGTTCTGGGGGCGTGGAAGCGGCGGTGGACCGCCCGTCCCCGGCGCCGGAGACGAGCAGGGCGTGCAGGCCTTCGATCCGGAGACCGGTAAGGCGCGGTGGAAATTCCCGCTCATGCAGAACTCGCTCGCCGCGGGTGTATTGGCCACGGCTGGCGGTGTGGTATTCGCGGCCTCTCGCGAAGGCAACCTGATTGCGCTCGATGCGCGGAGTGGCATAGCGCTATGGCACTTCGGAGCGGGAGCCGAAATCGCAGCGTCGCCGATGAGTTACGCCGTGGATGGGCGGCAATACATCGCGGTTTCGTCGGCCGGCGCGCTGTTCAGCTTCGCGCTGCCCCCGGAGCCGAAATGATCGGGACGAGAATCGTGTCGCACCCTGGACGTTCGTTGATGCTGGCCGCAGCGCTGACCCTGACCGTGATGGCGTCAAGCCTGCTGGCACAGGAAGACGCGCCGCCGGCCACCGGCCGCGGCGCGGCAGGCGGAAGAGGCGGCCGCGGCGGTGGCGGCCGGGCCGGCACGCGCGAATTCCTCGGCCTGGGACCGACTCCGGATGAGGCAGCCGCCAAGAAAGGCGAGCCGGTATACAAACAGAATTGCGCCACCTGCCATGGCGACACCGCGCGCGGCTCGCAGGGTCCGAACCTGGTCCGCTCGGTGCTTGTGCTGCACGATGAAAAAGGAGAGGAGATCGGGCCGGTAGTCAAGAACGGACGGCCGCAGGGCGGCATGCCGGGCTTCGCGAGCCTCTCCGCGGACGATCTCTACAACATCTCGCAATATCTCCACCTGCAGGTGGAACTCGCGGCCAACCGCGGCACTTACGGAGCTACTTATGGCGCGCTGAGAAATGAGGTGAGCGGCGACGCCTCGAAGGGAGCGCAGTTCTTCAATGGCGCGGGCGGCTGCGCCCACTGCCATTCCGTTACCGGCGATCTGGCGAAAATCGGAGCCAGGTTTTCCCAGGCATCGGCGATGCAATCGCGCTTCTTGTGGCCCACCACGCCGGGCCCCGCCAAGGTGAAAGTGACCCTGGCTTCCGGTGAATCGGTTGACGGGACCATCCGGATGATGAACGACTTTGACATTTCCATCACGGACGCTTCGGGACACTACCGGCAATGGCCGCGCGACCAGGTGAAGGTCGCCATCGACGACCGCTTAAGCGGGCACCGCACCCTGCTGCCGAAGTACACGGATGCGGATATCCATAACCTGACTGCCTATCTGGTGACGCTGAAATGAAACGGTACCTTATGTTGTTGATTGCCGTGTTAGCGCCCGCGCTCGAGGCTCAAGGCCTCGACCCGCGCGCGTTCTCTCTGTTTGAGTTGCCGAGGGACACCTGGCCCACCTACAACGGGGACTATTCGGGGCGGCGTTTCTCGGAGCTGGACCAGGTCAATCAAACCACCGTCGATCTGCTGAAGATCGAGTGGATGTACCGCCTCAATGTGGGACCGCAAAGGGGCGTCGGCGGGCCCACCATCAAGTCCACTCCGTTGCTGGTGAACGGCATCCTCTACTTCACCATTCCCGACCACATCTTCGCCGTCAATGCGCGCACGGGCGAACATCTCTGGCAATACGATTTCGAGGACAAAGGCGGCCACCTGGTGGGGCAGCGTGGCGTGGGGATCTACGGGGAATGGCTCTATTTCGTAAGTCCCGACGGCTGGTTTATCTCGGTGAATGCCAGGGACGGGAAAGAGCGCTGGAAGAAGAAGATCGCCGACGAGAAGCTTCAGTATTTCACGACCATGGCGCCGTTTGTCGTCAAGAACCACATTCTTGTCGGCGTGGGCGGCGATGCGATGGATGTCCGCGGGTATCTCGAGGCGCGCGATCCGGAGACTGGCGAGCTGCAATGGCGGTGGTATAGCACGCCGGAAAAGATGGGCGACCCCGGCTCGGAGACGTGGCCGAACCTCGAGGCGATGCACCACGGCGGGGGAATGACGTGGCTGCCCGGTACCTACGATCCCGACTTGAACCTGCTGTACTGGGGAACCGGGAATGCGAACCCGGTGTTCGCCGGACAGGGTCGGAAAGGGGCGAATCTATGGACCGCGTCGATCGTGGCTCTGAATCCGGATACCGGCAAACTGGCCTGGTATTTTCAGGCTTCACCGCACGACACGCACGACTGGGACAACGTGGAAACGCCGGTATTGTTCGATGCCTCGATCGACGGCCAACCACGCAAACTGCTGGCGCAGGCGGCGCGCGCAGGTTGGTTCTTCGTCCTCGACCGTACCAACGGGAAGAGCCTGGTGTCGAAGCCGTTCTCCGGGACCGGGAACTGGGCGCTGGGCGTCGATGCCAAAGGCCAGCCGATTCCCAATCCGGAGAAGGAGCCGAAGGTCAACGGTGCGATGATCGACATGCCGGCGATGGGCGCGACCAACTGGCCTCCACCCAGCTACGATCCGCAAACCGAGTTGTTCTACTTCAACGGGACCACGGGGTACGGCATCGCCTACCTGTACGACACCTCCGACAAGCCGGAGGGATACGGCGGTGGCGGCGGGGGCAATTTCGACGCGCACTCCGCGCTGTTTGCCATGGACATCCGGACCGGGGCCATCAAATGGAAACACGAGCATGGCAGTGAAGGCGGCGGCGGAATGAACGGAGGTGTCCTGACCACCGCGGGTAAGTTGCTTTTCACCGGCGATTCCGGCGATCTGGTGGCATTTGATCCCGCAGCGGGCAAGCCCATGTGGCGCCAGCGGCTGACGCAACCCGTGAGCAACGGCCCTTCGTCGTGGATGTTGGACGGGAAGCAATACCTGATCGTCGCCGGCGGCGACACGCTATACGCACTCACGCTGGCGCGGACAAGATAACAATCGCCTCGCGCCGCGACCGCGCAGCACTTTGTCTTGCGCGCCGCGACGATTAAACGAGCTGGCGAGCGATTACAATGCAGGGTTACATCACAGACTGTCGACGGGCGATATTGTGGACGAGACAAGACGTGCGCGCGGTTCGGCCGGCCGGAGCACTCTCAGACCGCCCCGCTTCCGTTCGTTCCCGGATGCCAAGGATTCAGTCACACATGGATTGGCTGTTTGCGCAGGAGAAGTAACTTGCGGCTTAGTCGGTTGGGCCTGAAGTGAAGAAATGGGGCGCGGCTGGAGCAGGATCAGACATGCCGGTCCGCTCGCGTGAGGAGAGTACATGCGAACAGGAAGCAAGTTTGCGATGGCGCTGCTGAGCGCCGCGTTCTGCGCCAGCGCGGCGTTCGCGCAACAGACGCCTCCAGCCTCGGCCCGGCCGGGCGCAGGTAGAGGCGGGGCGACTGCTGTGCGGTCCCCCGAGATTACTCCGGACGGGAAGGTCACTTTCCGTCTTTCGGCGCCGAATGCCGCTTCGGTGCTTGTCCGCAATACCACCGGAGGGTTCGCCGACTGGCCGGGCGGCAACGACGTGACGATGTCCAAAGGTGAGGACGGCATCTGGTTAGCGACTATCGGTCCGCTCAAGCCCGAGTACTATGTCTACGTCTTCGTTGTGGATGGCGTCCTGGCGCTGGATCCGCAGAACGTCTTCCATGTGCGGGACGGCGCCCGCTACGGCAATTCGCTTCGCATTCCGGGCGATTTGACGAACAATTACGCCGTGAACGATGTGCCGCACGGGACTTTGTCGCTGGTCTGGTATCCCTCGCCCGCGCTGAAACTGACGCGGCGTTTGTACGTTTACACGCCGCCGGGATACGAGACCGGCAGGGCCCGTTACCCTGTCTTTTACCTTCTGCACGGCGGAGGCGGCGATGAGGACGCGTGGACGACCCTGGGGCGCGCGCCGGAAATCATGGACAACCTGATTGCGCAGGGCAAGGCAAAGCCCATGATCGTCGTGATGACGAACGAGAACTCGAACCAGGTTGCCGCACCAGATTTCGTTGCGGTGCCGCAAGACGCGCGGGGGGCGGGCGCTCCCACCACGGGCGCCGCTCAGCCCGGAAATCCCATGCAAGGGTCGGCGATGCTCAACTTTCCGAAGAGCATCATTACGGACTTGATTCCGTTTATTGACAAGGCCTACCGGACGATGCCGGTGAGGGAAAGCCGAGCCATCGCCGGATTGTCAATGGGCGGTGGCATGACGTTGTTAGCGGCATTCAACAATCTCGATAAGTTCGCCTGGGTCGGCACATTCAGCGCCGGCCTTCCGCCGATGCCTGGTGTTGCGGTGCACATCGATCCCCCGCCCAACGCCGCGGGTTTAAGAGGCCCGGACGTCAGCAATACGATCGACAAACAGAAGCTCGCCGACCTACTTTCCCAACTCAACGTAAGCGCGAACGCCAGGCTGCGCCTCTTCTATGTGGCAATTGGCGCCGAAGACGGCCTGATCACCGCGCATAACGCTTTCAAGGAACTGTTGAAGGAAAAGGGCGTCAACGCGACTATCGTCGAGACGCATGGGTACGGCCACGAATGGCCGTTCTGGCGCATCAGCCTTGTCGATTTTGCGCCGAGGCTGTTCCAGCCTGGCGCCAGGTGACCTGCAAGACCATTAACGTCTGGCGAGGTCCTGGGGCACTCCTCTTTCTAACAATCCTTAACGTAACGCCCGTTATGGGGGCGCCGCCCTAATGACGTAAGGCCCAAAAGGGTAGAGCCTGTCCGCCCGGCCGTTACACGTTACACGCGCTTCGAGAACGATGCGGGGGGCGCAAGTTGGGGAGAACGCAACCGATGAAACTGGCAAGAAGAGCTCTCCCGCACGGTAGAAAACACCGCAGCCTGGGACCGTAGTGCTGCCGTGAGTGGCAACGAGGGGCAAACATGCATTCGCGAAGAGCATTTCTGATTCGAGCAGCAGCGATACGCGCCGGTGGCGCCGCGATGCTATGGCCGGCATCGCTGTTTTCGGCGGCAGGAGAAGTCGATCCCCAAGTGGTTCGGGCTGTGTCGTCCACCATCGGCATCGACATGCACAATCACGTCTATCCGGCGGGCACGGAACCGCATCCGCAAGGCGGTCCGCCGGGTGGCCGGGGTGGTCAGGCTCCAGGTGACGCACGTCAGGGTGGCCCGCCTCCCGGAGGACCTCCTCAGCAGCAGCAAGAGCAGCAGGGTCCGGACCTTGTCATTGCCGACGAGTTGAAGCGGTCCGGTCTGACTGCCGTCTGTGCGAGCTATGTTCTGGATTTTGCGCCGAATAACAAACCGGGCGATGCGCTGGATAACTATCTGCACTGGCTTGACGCAATCGATGAGGAACTCAAGAAGGGGCATTTGCGTCGCGCGTTGACATTGAAAGACCTTCAGTCGGCCCATCAGAGGAAGCAATCGACGATCGTACAGACAGTGGAGGGATCGCACTTTATCGAGGGCCGTCTCGAGCGTGTGGAAGAGATGTACAAGCGCGGGTTGCGGCATCTGCAGCTGCTGCATGACCGCGATGACATGGTGTCTCCGCTGGGCGACACGAACACGGGTCGACCTCATCTGGACGGTCTGACACCCTTCGGCGCGGAGGTGGTGAAGGAGTGCAACCGGCTCGGGATCGTGGTGGACATGGCCCACGCCAGCCACGAAACCGTGGTGGGTGCGCTGAAGGCAGCGACGCAGCCGCTGATTGTGTCTCACACGAACCTGGACACTTGGACCGGCAAGAACCCGAGAATGGCGGAGATGATGAAGCCGCGACTCATCAGCAAGGAGCACGCGAGGGTGGTGGCCGATGCGGGGGGCATCGTAGGTGTGTGGACGAAGCTGACTGACTCGGTTACCGAGTTCGTCGAGAGCATCAAGATGATGGTGGACGCGATCGGCATCGACCACGTCGGAATCGGCAGCGACAATGATCTGCTGTCGCAGAGGGTAGGCGCGGGAAGCAACAGAGCGTGGTCGGGCCTAACGACGGGGTTCCTCTATGCAACGGTCGGGGAGATGCGCCGCCAGGGATTCACGGCTGCCGAAATCCGCAAGGTCGGCGGCGGCAATTACTGCCGCATCTTCGGCAAGGTCACGGCGGGCAAAGGTTGACCGAAGACTTTCCTATACAACACCGCTTACATTCCGGCGCGTAACAGTCACGCGCCGCGGTACGCCGTTCCACACGAACCCGTCCATTTTCAGAGGCACTTGTCCTCGAACTTCGCTGGGTGGGCCGAACCGTACAACGGCAACCAGTCGCGTCAGTCACCGCCTACCGCCCGCCGCGACCGCCTTGCGGCCTCGGCTGCGCGAAATACTGCTTCCAGAACTCGACCTTGGCCGCGGATTCCGCTATCGGAATCGGGCCCGTGCCGTCGCCGAGCTGCATCGTCGTTTCGGGCATCTCACTGACCGCCGGCCAGTGCGGCAGACCCTTGCCGTTGGGATCGCCCGCAGTCGCGAAGTTCACCCAGTAGGAAGACATCATGTCGGCGATCTTGTGGTCTGCGTCCGTGAACGGCCGATCGGACATGTAGAGCGTGTTCAGCGCGTACGGGACCTCGGAGGTGTGGAACGCCTTGTAGGTGGCGGCGTCCGGGCCCGGCATGGTGTGATTCCAGTAATAGGTAAAGGCCCTGGTCTTGGCAGTCTTGGCGCGATTCGTCGCCCAGAGATACATCGAGACGCGCCCCTGGTCGCGCGAGCTATTGATGGTCGCGTCAACCGCCCGCGCGTCCGAAGAAACGGGGTAAGCCTTCAGATAGGCCTCGGCGAGATCGTCGTAGCGCGTCTTCGCCTGCTCCTGAAACGCGCTCGCGGTCGCCTTCGGGTCGGAAGCGATGTTGTTGTCATCGGCATTCATGCCGGTCAGCTCGGGGACGTCGTTCTGTTTGCCCTGTGCATAGGCTTCGGCCACGGAGGCCATTAGAAAGTAACCATCCACCACCTGTCCGAAGCGGAATCCGGCGCCGCCGCGGCCTCCCGCCGCATTGGCAGGCGCCTGGACTGGCTCCACAATCTTCTGCCAGCCGATCGCGCGCAACTCCGCCAGGTTCTTCGCCCCCTTCGCCTCGGCGAAACGCACGCCGTTCTGCTCGGCAGCCGCCAACGGATTGACACTGACATTCCCGGCGGGAGAGGCCACGCTCGACCCGCTCTCTTCGATGGCCCGGTGAAAGAGTCCCTTCGCCAGGGGCGACGCGGTAAGCGCGTGCACGCTGCCGGCTCCCGCCGACTGCCCCGCAATGGTGACCCGGCCGGGGTCGCCGCCAAACGCGGCAATGTTGTCGCGGACCCACTGGAGCGCCGCCACCTGATCGAGGTACCCGTAGTTGCCGCTCGCGTGATGCGGCGACTCAGCGCTAAGCTCGGGATGAGTCAAGGTCCCGAGAATTCCGACCCGGTAATTGAACGTGACCACAACGAGGCCCTTGCTGGCCAGGCCCTCGCCATCATAGGCGGGCACGGCTGCCGAGCCTTCGACAAATCCGCCGCCATAGATGTAGACGAACACCGGCCGCTTCTCTAAGGCCGACTTGGCCGGTGTCCAGACGTTCAGATATAAACAGTCTTCGGCGATCTCGTTATGCGTCATGAACTCGTATGTCCACGGCTTGCGCTCCTGAACGATAGTTTGGATGCAACTGTTGCCAAACTTCTCGGCGTTCAGGACGCCCGTCCACGGGGCCGCGGGCTTCGGCTCAGCCCATCGCAGGCTCCCGACGGGCGGTGCGGCGAAAGGTATCCCTTTGAACGCCGTGATGCCGGGCTTCTTTCCCGCGATGCCCGACACCAGCCCGCCTTTAGTCTTGACTCGTTGCTGAATCGTCCCCGCTGGCGCGCTTACGGCCGCGGCCAGCAGCGCGGCGGCGCAAAATCTGTTCAACATAATCGGTTGTTCTCCCTAGCGCGAGCGAATGAAGCACTCGCGAGTTACCCTGCTTAGTCCCTGCTGTCGGCCACCAACACTCCGTTCGCGGCTTGATAAAACTTGCGCCTAATTCCCCTTGGCATGATTCTCCATCGCGACCGCGCGGAACAGGCCCGTGGCCGCGGGCATGCCCATCAGGTAAGTTCACATTACCTCCGCCGCCGGACTGGCCGAAGATGGTGACTGCCATTCGGCTCGCCGGCGAAGTTCGCGATGTTGTCCCGAACCCTCCAGCCCGGCGGCCAGATCTTGCAGCCCTTGAATGTCCGAATTGTATTCACAATTGGCATTTTCGGATCACTTCTGAATTCCGAATGCCCGTAATATCTCAGTAGACCTCTGAAAAATACTCGAAGTCAAAGCGCCGAACTGGGAGTATCCATGAAACCGTCTTTCTGTACCTTCGTGCTCGCGGCTCTTGCCCTGCCTGGCATGGCGATGGCCCAACCGCAACCCAACCCCGTGGCAGTGCCCGCAAAACTAAAGTCGCCAGAAGTTTCCAGCGAAAACAAGGTGACTTTCCAGCTGTCTGCACCGAACGCAACAACGGTCCTTCTGGAAGGCAGTTGGCTCGGCGCCGTCGACTTGCCAATGACCAAGGGCGCCGGCGGCGTTTGGAGCACTACCATTGGCCCGCTGAGTCCGCAGCTTTACGGCTACTGGTTCGTAGTTGATGGAGTACGGGTGCTGGATCCCTCGAACTCGGAAACCGAGCGCGACGCAGCCGCTACAACACGTTGGTGATGGTTCCCGGACCGGCATCGGATCTATGGACGTTCAAGGATGTGCCGCACGGGACTCTGGAGCAGATCTGGTATCCCTCGCCCACGTTGCACATGGATCAGCGCCGGATGTATGTTTATCTGCCGGTTGGCTATCAAACCGGCACGACGAAGTATCCCGTGTTGTACCTGCTGCACGGCGGCGGGGGCGATGAGGATGCTTGGACGGTGATGGGCCGCGCCACCATCATCATGGACAACCTGATTGCATCGGGCAGGGCTGTTCCGATGATCGTGGTAATGCCGAACGGCAATGCGACGCAGAGCGTATCCCAGGGCTTCGGTTACGGACCGATTCCCTCTCCGCAGCAGGTGATTGCTCCGGCGCCCAATCCAGCCGGCGCACCTACCGCAGGTCCCGGCGTCCGGGACACCCAAACCAGAGGAAACCCCTCCTCGACCTATGCGGGCTCGTATCCTGAAAGCCTCGTAAAGGACGTCATTCCCTTTGTGGAAAGGACCTATCGCGTAGTTCCGGACAAGGCGCATCGCGCGATTGCCGGCCTTTCCATGGGAGGAGGCCAGACAATCGTGACGACCAACAACAATCCTGACAGCTTCGATTACATTGGCGTCTTCAGCTCAGGCGTACAGAATGCTTCCGATCCTGCATTTCTATCGCAACTGGACGCGATCAAGAAGGCTAACCTGAAGTTCTATTGGACTGGCGCTGGCGATATCGACCAGGCGCACGATCGCACAGTTGCGCTCGAAGCCGCACTGAAGGCCAAAGGTTTCCCTACCTCCTATAAGGAGATTTCAGGGCGGCATTATTGGTTCCTGTGGCGCGATTTTCTGGGCGACTACGCAAGCAAGATATTCAAATAGAAATCACCCATCGGGCTGGGACGATGCCTACACTTGAAGAAAAGCGCAGGCATTTTTCGTTCCGAAGCTCGGTAGTGCGCACAGTCTCTCGTTCCATGTCATTGTGTTTGAATGTTGGGCTCTGTGCAGGAATGTGACGAGATCTAACCCAAGAGATCCGTTATTCGACCTTCATCCATGCCTTCTTTCCGGAACTCCTGAGCACAGTCTCAATGATGTGCAGTTGACGCAGGCCGTCCTCAAAGGTCGGATATTCGATCTGCACGGAGCGGTCGGCGATCGATTGGTAGAAGCGCCGGAATAACTGCTTGAACGTGTCGTCATAACCTTCGCTCAGGCCCGCGGGAAGATCCGCATAGCTGCGGGCCTTTTCGCTCATCAGCGTGGGGTCCTTGATGGACAGCGAATTCACCGAACTCCGCCGGCCAATCCAGAGTTCATCCGGTCTTTCCCCGTCCCAGGCGAAGGAACCCTTTGTGCCGTAGATTTCGACAAACAGCCGGTTCTTCCGGCCCGTGGCAATCTGGCTTACGGTCATCGCGCCGCACGCCTTATCCCCCAGCCGTAACAGCACTGCGCCGAAGTCCTCGGTGTCGATCGGGATGTCATTGTAATCGCCGGGCGGCAGCGCGTTGCCCGCGAAGGTTTCGACGGACCCTTTCGGCTTCCTGCGTGTCTGGTGGAATGTGTTCAGGTCGGCGCACAGCGAGGTGATGCGGAGACCGGTTATATGCTCCACCATGTCGCACCAGTGCGTGCCGATGTCGGCAAACGTGCGAGACTGGCCGTTCAACCGGCTCTCAATGCGCCAGTTGTAATCGGTATCGTAAAGCAGCCAGTCCTGCGAATAGGTGCCCTGCACGCTATGGATTTCACCCAGTTCGCCTGCTTCGCATAGGCGCCGCATGTTCTGCACTTGCGGGTAGTAGCGGAGATTGTGGCAAGTGCAATTGACGAGGTTGCGCTCCCGGGCGATGCGGATAAGTTTTTGGGCCTGGGCAGAGGTGAGCGCCAACGGCTTTTCGCACAGAACGTGCTTGCCGGTTTCCATCGTGGCCTTTGCCATCGGGAAGTGCAAAACGTTGGGCGTGCAGATGTGGACGGCATCAATGGCAGGATCGGACAACAGTTCGCGGTAGTCGCCGGACGAGCGGTTCACACCGACCTCATCGGCGAAGCGGCGGGCCTTCACAGGATCCGAAGCCGCGATGGCGACCACTTCCACCGTGCCGAGACGGCGGACGCCCTCCACATGGAGGCGGCCCACGAAACCCGTGCCAAAAATCGCAGCCCTTAGCTTTCTCTTCCTTCTCGGGCCGGATAGCGTGCGCCTGTTCATCCTCAGTTCACCTCCGCTCGTTCCGTCGTCGCCTTCGCGATCTCAGGCATGACCTGCTGTGACCGTAGCGAAAATGCGGCAAAAGTTGCCGCCGCCGATCTTGCCGATTTCATCAGCTCCAAATCCCTGTTTCAGCATCTCGCCGGCGACCGCATAGAAAAATCCGCCGTTCTCGTCCGGCCAGATTCTGTTGGTGTACGGAAGAACATAGGATGCCGTGAGGTCCGTATCGGTACCGATGCCGACATGATCGACGCCTACGGCCTCCACCATGTCCCTGAGCGCTACGACATATTCTGCCATGGTGACTACGAGACGCCACCACACGCCGATAACGCCGCCCGCATCCGCCACCTCGCGCGCATGTTCCTTGGTGATCAGACGCCGCTGCATATCCGCTGAAGTGTTCCTCTCGCCTGCCGCGTTGCGGATGCCTGTGTGTGAGACGATCAAGGGCTGCGTGGCCGCTTTCAATGCACCCGTCACGGTTTCAGTGTTTCCGTGCGCAAGGTCGACTACGATCCCTAATCGGTTGCATTCCTTGACGACCTGTGCCCCGAAAGGGGTCAGTCCTCCTAAATGAGCGGTGGCCGTGTATACATCGCCGAGCGGCGCCACCATGTCATCCAACTCGTGAACGAGCTGCAGATGCCGTAAGCCCCGTTGGTACGCTTCTTCAACGCGCTCCGGGCGCCCCTCAATGAACTGCGCTCCTTCGACGGACTGGACGATGATCGGCTGCCGCTGGCCGTGGGCGAATTGCAGATCCTTCAAACTCAGAGCCCGCCGCATGTGATTCCGCGCCAGCAGCCGGTCCTCGAACGCAAGCGCCTGAAGCTGGTATCTGTGATAGTCGCCCGCTTCCGCGCTCCCAACGGCATCCAAGTTATATGTCTGGCAAACGGCCGAGAATCCCGAGCGCTTCATTTCGCCGGCCAAATCGATATCCGGGTCTGGCTTGGCAACTGCCGGATCTTTCACAAACGGGATCTGCACGTGGCTATGCAGGTCAACCGCGATAGTTCTAGATACGATTTGCACGACGCGCGGGTCAAGCTCGGCCGGTCGAAGCTGACACGGAGTGAGCAGGATTGCGCCGCCCGTCCCGGCTAGAGCCGTCAAGAATTTCCGCCGCGAAGAATGCGATAGATCGCGTCCCATGAGTATTCTTAAGATACGTACTTCGAGTCATCTTTTCACAGAACTTGCTTGGGTAAGCACGCCCCAGCCGCTCGATCTTCAAGCGATTTCGCCTGTCCGGCTAGCAGCAGCGAAATAGGCTTAGACATCGGCCAGATGTACTGTTTGACCCGTGCTGTCTCCCAGCTTCTCCGTATGCACTCCCATCTTGTCAAGCATCGAGAGATACAGATTTGTCATCGGGGTTTCTGAATAGACGATATGACGGCCGGGCTTCAGACTGCCGTCCCCCCGCCCCACCAGCACCACCGGCAGGTTTTCGTGAAGGTGAATGTTGCCGTCGCTGATACTGCTGCCGTACACCAGCATGCAATGGTCGAGCAATGTTCCATCGCCTTC
>Ga0209698_10001672_pt1 | contig 25594 bp, 16 predicted proteins | sample LitLauG_LLR_2012_FD_187203 | JGI IMG/M metagenome (GOLD analysis project Ga0209698, IMG submission 187203) | Freshwater sediment microbial communities from Pennsylvania, USA - Little Laurel Run_MetaG_LLR_2012 (SPAdes) (version 2) | ecosystem: Environmental > Aquatic > Freshwater > Creek >... | reverse complement strand
GTCGGCATTTCTTCCTGCCCAAAGCAGCGCCGCCAGCGCCACAGCGGAAATTCCTGCCAATAACACGATGGCCGAGCGGAGCGTATGCGACTCCTCCAGAGTTTGAGCGCGCATCGCCGATGTGCCCAGCAAACTCTCGAGAGGAGTTCTCAGCCAGAACAAGGCGAGGGCGGCCGTCAACAACAGAATCAGCGGGAAGATGTGACTGGCTTGATGAAATGCCACGCCAGCTCCAGTGACCATGGGTACCAGCAGCAGACCCCATGCGCCGTGCTCGCGGGGAAGGATCAGGGCGCGGCGTCGTTCGCGGCGGGCTTTGTCGAGGGCGGATTCCGGTGCCGCGTCCGGGGCGTCGTAGGTAGAGACGTTGCAAGCAACGTCTCTACGCTCTCCCGCTGGACGAGGGCGAGACGCCCCCGCGACAGCCGGCGAGACGCCGGTGCTACTTTGTACTTGTGACGCCATTAACGCCATCCTGCCATGTGGATGTGGGTCATGCCTTTCACCGCGCGCATGTACTGGGCACGTTCGAAGGCGCCAGGATCGGGACAGCGAATCTGGCTCATGCTGCCTTGCATCTGCTGCACGGATTCGTATTCGTGCTCTTCCATCCACTCGCGCAATTCGCGCTCCACGTGTCTCAGATGGTTGATGCCGTGGCGCATCAGGGACGAACACAGCATTGTGACGTTGGCGCCGACCATGAGCAACTTGACGACGTCTTCCGCAGTGTGCACTCCGCTGGTGGCCGCCAGGCTTGCTTTGAGTCGTCCGTAGAGAATTCCAATCCAGGTGAGCGGCAGACGCAGCGCCTGCTGCGAGCTCAACAGAACGTTAGGACGAATTTCCAGTTCCTCGAGATCGATATCGGGTTGGTAGAAGCGGTTAAAGAGCACCAGTCCGTTGGCGCCGGCCTCATCGAGCCGGTGGGCCATGTTGGTGAAGTTGCTGAAGAACGGGCTGAGCTTGACGGATACCGGAATCGTGACCGTGCTCTTCACGGCGCGAACGATGTCGAGATAAGTCGTCTCCACGTCTTCGGCCGTCAGCTTGGGATCTGTCGGAATGTAGTAGATATTGCACTCGATGGCGTCGGCGCCGGCGCGCTCAATCTCGCCGGCGAACTTGGTCCATCCGCCAAGGGTCGAGCCGTTGAGGCTGGCGATGATCGGTAGACCGACGGAAGCCTTCGCCTTGCGGATGTGATTGAGATACCCCTCGGGACCGGTGTGGAACTCGCTGGGCTGGGGGAAGTAAGTGAGAGACTCGGCGAAGCTCTCGGTTCCAGCGGAAAGATGGTATTGCAGGTCGATCTCCTCTTGGCGCAACTGCTCTTCAAACAGGGAGTAGAGCACGACGGCGGCCGCGCCCGCGTCTTCCAGACGGCAGATTCCGTCGACGTCGCGCGACAGAGGCGAAGCGGAGGCGACCAGGGGAGAAGGCAGCTTGAGGCCGAGATAAGTCGTCGTCAGGTCGATCATCAGGTTCTCCTTACTTCATCTTTGTAGTTCAGGGAGTCAAACCTCCCACCCTTCGACTTCGCTCAGGGAAAGCCCTCTCGCAAAACCCGCGAGGAAGGGTGGGGCCCACTCTTACTTCGTTGCCCCTACCGGGCTCGGTTTCTGCGCCGCTTCTTTCGCTGGCTCTTCTTTGGGTGCGGCCGCGGGGTCCGGCTTGCGAGCGGCCAGATACTCATACATGCGGAAGCGGTTCTCGACGTCTTTCTGTGCGGCTTTCCAGAGCCGCTCCGCGTCTTCCGGCTTGCTCTTGGTCAACATCTTGAAGCGTGTTTGCTGCAGCAGGTATTCCTGCACTTTGCGGCTCGGTGCGCGCGAATCCAGAGCCAGCGGGTTCTCGCCAATCGCTGCTTTCTCCGGGTTGTAGCGGTAGAGCAGCCACTGTCCGGATTCGACCAGGACCTTCTGATCGCTCATGGAAGTTGTCATGTCAATGCCGTGGGCGATGCACGATGAGTAGGCGATGATGATGCTCGGTCCGTCGTAGGCTTCGGCTTCGAGGAACGCTTTCAGCGTGTGCTCGTCTTTTGCGCCCATAGCGACGCTGGCAACGTAGACGTTGCCATAGGTCATGGCCATCATGCCGAGATCCTTTTTCGGACCGGGCTTGCCTCCGGCGGCAAACTTTGCAACCGCGCCGCGCGGGGTGGACTTCGACGCTTGTCCGCCGGTGTTGGAGTAGACCTCGGTGTCGAGCACCAGCAGGTTGACGTTGCGCCCGCTGGCGAGCACGTGATCGAGGCCGCCGTAGCCGATGTCATAGGCCCAGCCGTCGCCGCCGATGATCCACACACTCTTCTTCACCAGCATGTCGGCGACGGCGAGAAGCTGCCTGGACTCGGGTTTAGCGAGCTCGCGCAGCCGCTCTTTCAGGATGTCCACCCGCTGGCGCTGCTCGTAGATGTCAGCTTCGTCTTTCTGTTTCGCTGTGAGCAGGGCAGTGACCAGGTCTTCGCCAACGTTGTCAGCCACACGCCGTAGAAGTTCCTGGGCAAACTCGGTCTGCTTGTCGATGGAAACGCGGAAGCCGAGGCCGAATTCGGCGTTGTCTTCAAACAGAGAGTTAGACCAGGCCGGGCCGCGGCCGTCGGCGTTCTTGGCCCACGGAGTGGTGGGGAGATTGCCGCCGTAGATGGACGAGCATCCGGTTGCGTTCGCGACAACGGCGCGGTCGCCGAAGAGCTGCGAGACCAGCTTCACGTAAGGCGTCTCGCCGCAGCCGGAGCAGGCTCCGGAGAATTCGAACAGAGGCTCCTGCACCTGTTGCTGGCGAATGGTTCCAACTTTGATCTTCCGACGATCGAGTTCGGGGATGTTCACGAAGAATTCCCAGTTCTCTTTCTCCGGGGCGCGCAGCGGAGGCTGCGGAACCATGTTGATGGCCTTGAGCCGGACTTCGCTCTTGTTCTTGACCGGGCAAATGTCGACGCAGACGCCGCATCCGGTGCAGTCTTCGGGCGCGACCTGGATGGTGTATTTCATTCCGGCCCATTCCTTGTCGCGCGCGTCGCAGGATTTGAAGGTGGCGGGAGCGCCGGCCAGCTCCTTGCTGTCGTAGACCTTGATGCGGATGACAGCGTGCGGGCAGACCATGGCGCACTTGCCGCACTGTATACAGATCTTCGAATCCCAGGCGGGGATTTCGAGTGCCAGATTGCGCTTCTCCCAGCGAGCGGACGCCGTGGGGAAGGTGCCGTCGCAGGAGAACGCGCTGACGGGGAGCTCGTCGCCCTTACCGGCGTAGATCGTGCCGAGGACTTCGCGCTCGAACTTTGGAGCTCCCGGGAACACTGGTGGCAGTTCGATCTTGCTGGTGACGGCGGCGGGTACTTTCACCTCGAACAGGTGCGCGAGGGTCTCGTCGACGGCGAGCATATTCTTGCGCACGACCTCTTCACCCTTCCTGCCATAAGTGTCGCGAATCGATTTGCGAATGGCCTCAATCGCTTCATCTCCGGGCAGAACTTTCGAGATGGCAAAGAAGCAGACCTGCATGATGACGTTCATGCGCGATCCCATGCCGGCGTCGCGCGCCACTTTGTAGGCGTCGATCGCAAAGAACCGGGCTTTTTTCGCGATCAACTGCTGCTGTACCTCACGTGGGAGGTGATCCCAGACTTCGTCCTTGCCGAAGGGGCTGTTCAGTAGGAAGACGCCGCCTTCGACCAGCGAGCCGAGCATGTCGTAGCGCTCGAGGAAGATCCATTGATGGCAAGCGACGAAGTTCGCCTTCGAGACCAGGTAGCTCGACTTGATGGGCTGCGGTCCGAAGCGCAGGTGTGAGACAGTCATCGCGCCGGATTTCTTCGAGTCGTAAACGAAATATCCCTGGGCGTAGTTGTCTGTATTCTCACCGATGATCTTGATGGAGTTCTTGTTCGCGCCCACGGTGCCGTCTGCGCCGAGACCGTAGAACATGGCGCGGATCACGCTGTCGGGCTCAGTGGAGAAGCTGGCGTCGTAGTCGAGGCTGGTGTGGGTGACGTCGTCGTTGATGCCGACCGTGAAGTGATCTTTAATCTGGGGCTGCGGCTTCTTCAGGTTGTCATAGACGGCATTGACCATCGCGGGAGTGAATTCCTTGGAGGAGAGGCCGTAACGTCCGCCGACGATCACTTGGACTTTGTCCGCGCTCCGGACGAAGGCGTCCGGGGCTACACGAGGGGCTTCGTGAATTGCGTTGACGACATCCTGGTACAGAGGCTCCCCAATGGCGCCGGATTCCTTGGTGCGGTCGAGGACCGCGATCTGGCGGACGGTTGGGGGAAGCGCTTCGATGAACGACTTCACGCAGAAGGGACGATACAGGCGGACTTTGAGCAGGCCAACCTTTTCGCCGCGGGCGGCGAGGTAGTCGACAGTTTCGTGCGCGATCTCTGCACCTGATCCCATTATCACAATGACGCGCTCGGCATCGGGGGCGCCCACATAGTCGAAGAGGTGATACTTGCGTCCGACGAGCCCGGCGAACTTGTTCATCGTCGCCTGCACCTTGGCGGGCGCGTCGTCGTAGTAGCGGTTCGCAGTTTCGCGAATCTGGAAAAAGACATCGGGATTCTGCGCCGTGCCGCGCAACACCGGATGATCCGGCGAGAGAGCTCGCTGGCGGTGCTCGATGACGCGATCCAGGTTGATCATGGCCCGAATGTCGTCTTCATTCAGCATTTCGATCTTGCTGACTTCGTGCGAAGTGCGGAAGCCGTCGAAGAAATGCAGAAAAGGAATGCGGGTTTCGAGCGACGCGGAATGCGCGATCAGAGCCAGGTCCATGGCTTCCTGCACGGAGTTCGAGCACAGCATGGCCCAGCCGGTCGTGCGGCAGAACATGACGTCGGAGTGGTCGCCAAAAATCGAAAGTGCATGCGTGGCCACAGTGCGCGCTGACACATGAAAGGCGGCGGGCGTGAGTTCGCCGGCGATCTTGTTCATGTTAGGGATCATCAACAGCAATCCCTGGGAGGCGGTAAATGTCGTGGCGAGTGATCCGGTCTGGAGGGCGCCATGAACGGCTCCGGCTGCGCCTCCTTCGCTCTGCATCTCGATCACATGGGGAATACTTCCCCAGGCGTTGGGCACGGCCTGCGAGGCCCACTCGTCAGCCCACTCGCCCATCGGCGACGAAGGAGTGATGGGGTAAATGGCGATGACTTCACTTACCCGGTAAGCGACATGAGCGACGGCCTCGTTGCCGTCCATGGTCTTGAACTTGCGCTTCATGAAATCCCCCGTTCAGTTATCTCGACGGGAACCACTGAGGGTGGTCCTGCGATAAATAAAGGATGCTCCAAGGAGGGGGAGGATGTCGGGACGTAGGTTCACAGGGCGGTGTGATTCAGATCACACGTTCCCGGAAAGGAATAGAAGGCCTTGAGGTTATAGCTAGCCGAAAACAGCCACGCGGAAAGCGAGTGGGTAGCAGACGGGGGTTTGGAGCACGCTGTTTACAGAACATCGATCACGATGAGCGTGATGTCATCCTGATGTAGCGTTCGTCTACGGCCCGGTGCCACCGGTGTGGCAATCGGCGCAGTTGACCTGCGTCAGATCGCCGATATCGATGGGATGCTGGAACGTAGGTGCGGGTGCGGCCGCGATCGCGACGCCCTCAGTTTCCGACATCACAGAGTGACACTGATTGCAGTCTTTGCTGATCACGCGGCCGTCCGCGCTGACGTGCTGGCCGTCATGGCAGCGGAAGCATCCCGGGAAATAATAGTGCCCAAGATTGTTGGGATGCGTCTGCCAGTTCAGCTTCATGTCCGGGAAAGTCGTGCGACTATAGATCTGCTGAATCTCGGTGACCGCGTTGCGGATCTCCAGTTGCTTCGTCTTGGCCACGTCTGGATATTTCGTCTCGTAGTAGCCTTGGAGGCCGCTGGCAATCCCGCGCAACGCTTCGTCGTTGGTTTTGTAAGTCGCAGCCAGGACCGTTACCGCCTCTTGCTTAATGAAGGGCAGGGAACCATCGATGCGGCGGGCGAGCAGTGCCTGATCGACCGACTGATCCGGCGGAACGTAGATGTGGGTGGGGCGGTTATGGCAGTCGACGCAGTCCATGTGGTGACGCGGCGATTTTGCGATCTGATCTTTGTTCAGGGTTGAGTCTTTTGCGTAGTACTCGGTGACGCGTCCCTGCAGGTCTTCGACGTGGACGTAGGGGATTACCTGGCGCTTGTCGTCGGCGGCAACATAGCCAATCCTGTTGCCGATGTTCATGTGCCAGTGGATGCCTTCGGGCGCGCCCGTGGCGGGATCTCCACCACCCGTCTTGATCAGCATGCGGATCTGACGAAGGGTGTTCTTCTCATCGCTGGCGTAGTGCGAGAAGATTTTCAGTTGGCCGCCGTAGAACTTCTTCGGCCAGTGGCATTGTTCGCAGGTTTCCTGCGCCGGGCGCAGGTTTCTGACAGGAGAGGGAATCGGGCGGGGAAAGGTGTTGAAAATGGTTGCGAACACCTGGCGGCTGCCCGAAAGCTTCGACTTGACGAACCAAGTGGCTCCCGTGCCCACGTGGCACTCCGCACAGGCTACACGGGCGTGAGGAGAGAGTTGGTACGCCGTGTATTCGGGGATCATCACGGTGTGGCAGAGCTGTCCGCAGAACGAGGTGGATTCGGTGAATTCGTACGCCTTATAGCTACCGCCGGCGCTTACGACTACGAATACAAGCAAGAATGTAATGAATGAAACGACCGCGCCGCGCTGGGTGCGGTCGTTCAGATCAATGCGGGGATAGAAAGCCGAGGGGGCAAGATGCTTCCGGCGCTCCAATAACACTCCGGCCAGCATCAGCAGCAAACCGAGGATGAGGAATCCCGGCGACACCATATAGGCCAGAATTCCGATGTAAGGGCCGGGCTTGGTGGCGATCTGATCAATCAAGAAGAAGATGAAAATGTTGGCTATGCTGACGATTCCCAGCGCCACTCCCGCAAGGCTGACCGGATTACGCAGCAGCATGCGCGAGCGATGCCAGGGTTCCACCGCAGGCGGTGGAGTCTTCTCAGTGTCCATGCTTGACCTCGGTTGGTTCTGGTTCTTCTGTCATCGTTGCGTGTGATTCCGCGTTCAACACTTCGACAACCGGGTTCGGATCCAGGCCGTGTTCTTCCTGATAATGATGCAGGGTCATTTTTCCATCCCACCAGGCCCAATTCATGGGATAGACATCGGGATCGAGGAATACCTGGTAGAAATGCCAGACGACGATCGCGAGAGTCGCCAAGACGGCCTCGTAGTAATGGATTGCGGTCGCGACATCGAGCCACCAGCGCGGCAGATGATTCCCAAAGGATACTTTCGCCCAGAGCATGATACCGGTTCCGGCCATGACGAACATGCCCCACACCAGCGCCCAGTACTCAGCCTTCTCCGCGTAATTGAAGCGCGGGAACTCCGGCTTGGTTTTAGAAAGTCCAAGGTAGTATGAGAGATTCTGCGACGCACCCCGCACATCGTCTAGCACGGGGAAGAGATCGCGCGCCAGGCGCCGGCCTTCACGCGTGAGGAGAAGATCGAAGATGTGGAAAATGCTGACGCCGATCAGAACCACGGCTGCGACACGATGCAGCCGATGCCGCATCCGTTCGCCCAGAGAGAGCATGGAGGCGAACCAGGAATCGGGGAACTTCAACGCGAACCCGGTAAGAACGAGCAGGATGAAGCTGCTGAGCAACGCGGCGTGCTGCCAGCGGAAACGCAGCGGCATGCGCGTGACGAAGCGGTGTTCGAGCTTGCGCCGCGCGATCACTTTGGCCCGCCAGATGATGAAGTTATGTGCCAGCATGCCGCCGATGACGACGAAGATCAGGCTGAGATACATCTTGCGAATCCAGCGCACAGCTTTGCTGCCGACGTCGGCCGAAAGTGGGGCGTCGACGTGGACCTTCGCGGAAGTGAATTTCTCGGTCACGCCTGGATGGCACTGGCCGCAAGTCCGCGCCAGGTTCGAGGGATGGATCGTAGAGCGCGGATCGCTCGAGGGAAAGATGCTGTGCGTGCCGTGGCAACTGGCACAATTGGCGACCACCTGCGAGCCTCCTCGCGAGGCCAGACCGTGATAGCTGGCCAAATACGTGGTCTCGCGACGGCCCTCAACGCCGAATTCCTGCGAGAGCCTTACCCCTTCGTGGCACCGGGCGCAGGTCGCCTGGGCTACGTTCCGCGCGGAGACGGGGGAATTCGGGTCGGTGCGCGACTTGATCGAATGAATCCCGTGACAATCTGTGCACACCGGAGCCTGGGAGTTTCCGTGCGCGATAGCCTGGCCGTGAATGCTTTGGATGAATTCCGCTGCCACCGCTCCGTGACACTTTGCACAGGTCTCGGGCACGTTGAATTTGAAGATCGACGACTTGGCGTCGCTTGCAGAACGGATCTCGTGCACGCCGTGGCAATCGGTGCACACGGCGGCCTTCGAAGACCCTGCAACCACCGCCTTGCCGTGAACGCTCTCTTCATACGAGTAATAAGGTTGTGTGCTGACGCCTTCGCGTTCCATCACGAACTTTTGCGCGTGGCAGGTCGCGCAGGTTCCCGGAATCCGCGCGTGACTTACGGGAGAGTTGGGATCGCTGGCGGGCAGTATCCGATGCGGGCCTCCGTGGCAGGCGGTGCAGGTTGGAGCCTGCTTGTCTCCAGTCTTGCGAGCGGCAGCATGCACGCCCAGTTGATAGCCGTGGACAGCCTCTTCGTGGCAGGTGGCGCACTGGTTCAGAACTACTTTCTCGGCCCCTTGCACCTCATGTGCCTTCCCATGACAGCTAGCGCAGCCGTCAGCGCCTTCACCCAGAATTGAGTGAACGCTTTTCGGCAATTGGCTCGTGGGCTCTTCGTGGCAACTGGAGCAGGACGGAAGCTTCGCGGCTTTTGGATGTGGATATTCCTTGACGCCGACGTGACAGTCGGAGCAGCCGAGCGAACCATGCATGCTGTCTCTGAACTTGGCGCCATCTACGTGAAGACTGTGGCCCGATTCAGACTTCATGCCGGGGTCACCGTGGCAGACCAGACAATCCTGATCAGAGGCTGCACGCGGACGGGCGGCCAAGCTTCCGACACTGACCATGAAAAGTGCCAAGCAGATTACGGGGTGGCAACGTATCACTGCCTTCATGAATGACTCCCTAAGTGCGTTGCCGCGGGCGAGGCCTGTCCGGCGGCGCTTACTTGTAAGCAAACAGCATCGCGTAAATGATCCAGACGACGATACTGAAGCCGATACTCAGCGCAATCCACGCAAAGAAGCGGATGGTGCGCACTACAATCTCGGGCTGTGGTTCTTCCAGGTGCTCTTCCAGCTTTCCCGAAGCGACCAGAGTTTCGTACTCCAAAGGCTTGTCGCGCTTCAGTTCCGTCAGCGGCATGTGTCCGGTAAAGATGGTCGTGTCCATCGGAAATTTTTCCGGCCGCAGGTGGGTGTTGAAAAAATGCACCGTGAAGATGAAACCTGTGGCCAGCAGTGCCTCGTCACTATGGATCACCGTCGCGACGTTAATCGCCCATCCCGGGAGAAAGCGCGTGAAGAAGATCGGGAACCAAAGCGTCAGGCCGGTAGAACCGATGACCGCGATTCCCCAAAACACGGCGAAATAGTCGAACTTTTCCCAGTAGGTCCAGCGCCCGTACTGTGGGCGCGGTCCCATCCCGATGAACCATCTCATGGTGGCAATGAACTGGCGCAGGTCCTGGCTGGTGGGCAGCATCGTGTCAGGTCCCAGTAGGAGGGCACGCCAGGATTTGTACTCGCGCTTCTTTAAGTGCACGAGGTTGTACAGATGAGCGACGAAGACTCCGAACATCAGCACGGCGGCAGAGCGATGAATGAAACCGGCAGTCTGGAACCCGCCCAGCAAACGAGACAAAGTCGCTGCCCATCCGGTATAGGAAAACTTCAACGTCAGGCCGGTGGTTGCCAGGCTGAGGAAGCTCACGATCATGCAGGCGTGCAGCGTGCGCTGCAGCCGTGTGAAGCGGACGAACTCGTGTTCGGGCAGGGGGCGCTGGGATCTCGTGGGCCGGCGCTCGGCTTCCGTTTCTGGCGTTTGCAGCTCGAGATCAGTCGGCATGGCGGCCCTCCTCGCCTGACGTTTTTTCTTCACCGCCTGTGCCGTTGGACCGTGCGGCTTCTTCGGCTTTCAGTTCGCGGCGCATCTGGAGCGCACGAGGCAGCCAGAGCAGGGTGTGCATGCCTCCCATCGCGAACGTGCCTACCAGAAGCGTAGTCATGCCCCAGAATGTCCAGTACAGGAACGGATATTTCTTGGGATCGTGGTGGGTGGCATGGGTCAGGTAGCCTGCAAAGCGCCGAGTTGCATTTGCGTGACACTTCTGACAGGTGGCGACCACATTGGCGCGACTTAGATGCGAGCGCGGATCGGTGACCCTCAAAATGTCGTGGGCGCCGTGGCAGTCATAGCACTTCGCTGTCTTGGTGTAGCCCAGCTTGGAGACTTTTCCGTGATAGGTATCAAAATAAGTCTTGGCAATTTCGGCATGGCAGCGGCCGCACTTGTCCATAATGTCGAGCATGAAGCCGCTTTCGTCGGTGCGGCGGATGGTGTGCGCGCTATGGCAATCGCTGCAGACAGGCAACTCCTTGTCGGTCTTTGTTACCAGCCTGGAGTGCACGCTCTGCTCGAACTGCTCCTCAATTCCGTGATGACACGCTCCGCAGGTGGCGGGCAAGTTCTTTGGATTTACGGTCGACTGCGGGTCCGAACTCGGCAGCACTCCATGAGCCGTGTGGCAATTCGTGCAGGTGGCGGTGACCGTCAGTCCACTCTTCAGCAGGCCCTTGCCGTGGATGCTCTCGGTGTAGTGCTGGATGATCTCGTGCTGAGTTCCGGTGTACCGTACCGCTGCCTTTTTGCCCTCGCGATGGCAACCACCACAGAGAGTAGGGACGTTCGTGGAGAAGGTGGCCGAAAGAGGATCGTGCTTGCCGAGAACGTGATGCGTTCCGTGACACTCCTTGCACGTGGGAGCGTTCGGATCGTTCGCGGCGAGCAACTGGCCGTGCTTGCTGCGCTGGTACTGCTGTCCGATCTCCTCGTGGCAACGGCTGCAGTCGACCGGATGACTGATGGTCTCGCACGGACGCACGCGCGAGGCGTTGACCTCGGAGTGGCACTGGCTGCAGGCGACCTTAGCATGGCGTGATCCGGCCACATCGGCGGCGCGCACGAACATGCTGCGGCCATCGGAGGCCCGGAGGTGTTCATTAGTGTGGCAGCGCAAACAGTCGGCATCAGCCATGCCTTGCGTGTAAAAAACGTTGCGCACTTTATGGGGCTGGTGGCAATCCACGCAGGCAGGCAGAACGTGCGCTTCTTTTTCCCAAAGCTCGCCGCGGATGGTCTTCCGGTGTACTTCTTCGATTTCGGCGTGGCACTTGGTGCAAGTGGCGGCAATGTTACGGCGATTAATCGAAGAATTCGGATCGGTGTGCGGCAGGATGTTGTGCGGCGTATGACATGAGACGCAATTGGCTGCCACCACCAGCCCTTTCTTAAGAAGCGCCTCGCCGTGAATGCTCTCGGAGTAGTTTTCGAGGATGTTGTGCTGATCAATGTTCCGTTGGGTCTGGACAGGAGTTCCTTCGCGATGGCACCGTCCGCAGAGAAAGGGCACTTTCAACGGAGCGACCGCAGAACGCGGATCTCTCACCGGCACAATGTCGTGATTGCCGTGGCAGTCGACGCAACGCGGCGCCAGGTTGTCACCGCGGGCAATAGCTTTACCGTGCAGGGAATGTGAGTGTTGCTTCTGCTCGTCGGTGTGGCATGATCCACACTGAACGCGAGCCAGAGGCGTGGAGTGCGGCAGGTCCTTGCCCTCCAGATCGGCGTGGCACGCGGTGCAATTGAGAGCGCCGTGCACCGAGGAGGAGAACCTTTTTCCATCGATAAACAGGGAGACTGTGCGACCGCTGCGCTGGGTAGTCAGACTCTTGTCGCTGTGACAGGCCAGACAGTCGTCGCTGGTCGGACCTTGCGCCGATTGAGCTGAAGTTAGTGCAGAACCTGCAATAATAAGCAGGGTGAGGGCGATTCCAGGCGCAAAAATACTCCGTACTGTTCGCGTGGACATGCTCTCACCCGCCAATCCTTCGGAATCGAGTTATCTCCAGGCGACCACATACCGGGCCGCCTCTCTCAAAGTTACTTCGCCAGACTACGGACGTAGGTGACCAGATCCTTGATCTCGGTATCTTTCAACTTGCCACCGTACGCAGGCATCTTGGCTTTGCCCTTGGTAATGATGTCCGTCAACTGGGCATCGGTTTCAGCCTTGACTTCGGGCGAAGCGAAGTCGTGGACGCCCATCTTGGTACCCGTTGCCGAGCCTTTGCCATCCGGACCATGGCACATAGCGCACTTTGCTTTATAGGTGGCGGCAGAGTCATCCGCAAATGCCGGCGACGCGCAGACCGCGATCAGACCGCAAGCCAGCAAAGCTACAAGGGCCGTTCGAAAAGAGAGGTATTTCATGGTGTTAGCTTCCTCCTGAGGAAGATTTTTCGTTCGCACGATATCACAGAGCAGGGGTCGCCCGTTGCTTCACTGCCACAATCCGTTGTGAAGCGGATTGCAGTGGATCGTGCTATCGTCCCGTACCCTGAGAACTCACTCGCAGCGTTAGGTTCGCATGCCGCGGAAAGGGGACCTATGGCAGAAGTCACTCGGCCCTGTGACATGAATCACAGGCCTTTCTCCAGTCAATTGTGACGGTTATCACGGGTTGGTGTGCGATTCCGCACTGATCGAAGACATTGCAGGCCCTAGGATGTGCGGCATGCCTACCGCCTCGCAGTTGTCTGCGGGAACTTCGAAATCGAACCACGCCAGCGCCGGACGGGCGCCGGTTTTGCGGACAAGTGGCATCGGCACCACGCCCGCATTTCGGCTGCGGCCAGTACAGGTGACCTGGGAGATGACGCGCGCCTGCGGGTGGAAGGCAGCCTCCGCGCGCCCGGCAAAGAGTGCACCCCGCGAGGCCAACCAGTTTTCCACGGCGGAAGCTTTTCACCTCATCGAGGACGTTGCAGACATGCACGTGCCGCTGCTGGCTCTGACCGGCGGCGATCCGCTGACGCGCCCTGACTTGTTTCCCATCATCGAATTCGCATCGCGCCGCTCGGTGCGCACCTCTCTTACCCTGCTGCCCACGCCCAATCTCGAAGCGGGCATCATCGCTGAATTGAAAGCATGCGGGCTGATGCGGGTGGGATTCTGGCTGCATGGCTCGACCCCAGCGCTCAACGATGGTTATTGGGGAATCTCGGGATTACACCGGCGGACGCTCGACATCATCGGCACTTGTCACGAAGTGCAACTGCCGGTGCAGGTGAACACCAGCGTGTCGCGGCGGAACTTTCAGGATCTCGATTCCATGATTGATCTCCTGACTCGGCTCGACGTAGCGTTGTGGAACGTTGTCTTCTTCGTGCCCACCAGCCGCGACGAAACAAGCGGGATGTTGAGCGCCGACGAACATGAAGGGGTCTTTGCCAAGTTGTACGCGGCTTCGAGACACGTGCATTTTCAGATCAAGACCACCGAGGGGCAGCACTACCAGCGTTATCTCCTGCAGCAACGGGCGCGGGAATCGCGTGGGCGGTTGACGGAGGCTGAGGTCATTACTTGCGCGCCGAAAGGGGTGAATGACGGCAAGGGATTGGTATTTATCAACTATCGAGGCGAGGCCTCCCCCAGCCGGTTCCTGCCGCTTTCCGGGGGTGATGTGACGCGGCAATCGCTGGCCGATGTGTACTGCGAATCTCCGCTGTTCGTGTCGCTGCGCGACAGTTCACGGTTGAAGGGGAAGTGCGGCCGGTGCCCGGCCCGCAACGTGTGCGGGGGATCACGAGCTCGCGCCTATGGGATGACCGGGGACCTGTTCGCGTCCGATCCCTGCTGCGCATTCGAGCCATAGGCTGTCAGAACCCCGCGCACAGCTCTCAATTCTCAATTCTCATTGGCAATACCACGCTGGCAATTCGTTCTGCAAGACGTGAGTGAAATCACATGGCGTTGTGATTGGTTGCCGAAGGTACTGATCTGAATGCCAGGGTTCGCGGAACGTAGTGGGGAAGGGTGCTCGATTCGCAGTGTCGGCGATTTCGCGTGATTCAAATCACAGTCGCATGTGCTTTTAGTCACGCAGCCCGTTTTGGGATTCTTTGAAAACTGGGGAAATTCCGCCAGGCGGCGGGTCAGGCGCGGCGTTTCTGTGTGATTTCAATCACTATTCCCGGTGACTCAATACACGGTCTTTCCGGACTCCCTCTGGCATCCTGACACGCAATTGAGGTGACCTATGGCTCAAGACGATCGTGACATTCTCGAGATTCTTAAGTTCGAGTTGAGTTTTTTGGAAGATGGCGGCTACGGGCGGTCTCCGCAATCCCCTTGGCGCGCCCCCGCTATCTTCGAGGATTCGCCGATTTGCCCGAACTTCTGCGATCCGGCGCGTCCGCATCCTTGTGAGAGCTGCCTGCTCGAGCGGTTTGTTCCGGAAGGCCAGCAGAAGGAAAGCGTCCCCTGCCGCTTCATTCGCCTGACGGAGGAGGGACAGACGGTGGAGGACCTCTATCGCACCGGCAGCCAGACCGAAATGGAAGAAGCGCTGGCCAGGTGGCTTCGCGCCCAGATCCAAAGAATCGAGCGGGAACGCGCTGCTTCTGCAAACCAGGGTGCAGCCTGAACCTGCCGGCAAACTTTTGTCGAGGCTTGCAGGTTGTCCTACTCCAGCGCTATGGAATCAAGGAGACGTAAGAATCATGAATGAAGAGCACGCATATCGAGTTGCCGCATGGTGGACCTCCGGACGCACCGGGCTAGCCAAGTCAGATTCCGCCCCCAACGCGATCCACTTCACTGCACCCACGGAATTTGGTGGCCTGGAAGGGCGATGGACGCCGGAAGAACTTCTGCTCGCTGCTGTGGCTGGTTGCTATACCACGACGTTGCGCGCCATTGCGGGTGGCGCGCAATTCGACTTCACCGATCTGCAGGTAGAAGCCAGTGGCACGGTCCGCAAAGCGGAGTCTGGCTACAGCTTCACGCAGATCGTGGTTCGTCCGAATCTGAAGATCGCTTCCGCGGAAGAGCGCGACCGCGCACTGGAGTTGCTCAAGCGCGCCGAGAAGCTCTGTCTGGTCTCGCGGGCGTTGGGAACGACGCTGAAGTTCGAGCCGCAGCTGGAGATCACGAAACCGGCATCGATCGCGTAACGGCTTCGCCAGTCAATCATCCTCCGCAACGACACAGGGTGGCGGCGTGCCCAGCCTCTGCGCGCTTTGCAGAGGATGGCCATTTCGATGGTGGGATCCTCGTGAATTTGCCGATTGGCGCGCCGTCGTCTGCCAGAACCTTATTCTCTTGGGTGATTCGCCGCCGGTCGAACTTGGTCGATACCCACGTGGTAAGGAGCCTTAGCAGGGTAAGGCGAGGATCCCGGCTCGCGGTTATCGTCGCCAGTTGTGTCGCGCTGTTTTCCTCATTTCTGCCCGGCGCGAACGGTCAGAATACCCAGCCACTGCAAAATGAGCCCTCGGCTGTCGGTCTAGAAACCACAATCAGACAGTCGGTCCGCCGTGTACTAGTCGACATCGTGGTCACCGATCATCAGGGTAAACCTGTTGAAGGGCTCCGCCAGGACGACTTCCTAGTTTTCGAGAATGGCGCAGCGCAACAGATTCGAACATTCTCTGCTCCACCCTCGGCGCGTCCAACGCGACAAGTCGAAATCGATCCATCAACTCTTCCGCCGGGCACGTTTACTAACGCCTCGACCGTGCCCGATGATTCCCCGCTCAACATAATTTTGTGGGACCTTAGGATTTGGCAAGTAGAAGGTCCTGAATTTAAGAACACCCAGGCGCAATCTGCCCCAATTTCGTCCATGCTTTCCGCAAGAAGGCAGGTAATCGATTTCCTGCGGCACAAGCTTCCCGGAACGCGCTTCGCAATTTTTCTCCAGACCGATCGTTTGAAGCTGCTGCAAGGTTTTACGGATGATGCGGACCAACTCGCCTCGTCGATGGAGAAGGACGAAACCCGAGCCATTGGGTACTGGCCAACTTTCCGCCCGAGCCCTCCGCCCTTCGCCATCTCCCGCAATAACGAGACGGTTGAGGCACGGGTTGGGTTGTTGCATCGCATGGTCTCCGGGTTTGATCCACTTGTACGAAAAGGGCGCAGTCTTGATGACCTGGAGAACTTGTGGGCACGGCAGGCGGAGATCGATGGATTCTGGGAGCTGGCACGCTGGACGGTCGCGTTGCCGGGTCGAAAGAATGTCTATTGGATCACATCTTCATTTCCCGGCCCCCCCGAGTTCATGGAGCAAAGCGCCGCCATTCTCGCACTATCGCGGGTCGCCGTTTTCCCGATCGACTGGCGGACTCTCAGTACAGACCCGATTTACGATGTCACCACGAACGCGGATGCGGAAACCAAGGTATTTCTTAGAACCAACCCCCGCACCTGGCTGCCGGAGCTCAGCCAGGAGTATCTGCAGGATGATCGAGAACGAATTGAGAACGTCGTGGCTATTGCGGAGCAGACCGGCGGCCACGCCTTTTTCTATACCAACGATCTGCGTAATGCGTTGTCCATTGCAGCCGAAGAGGGTTCCAGAGTTTACACCCTGACGTATTCGCCATCCAACACCAAGTTTTACGGCCAGCGTCGCAAAATCAGGGTGGAACTAGTCGCGAATCGTGGCTACCACGTGAGTTATCGCCGGAGCTATTTTGCCGATCCTGTAAGGAAGGAGTCCGCCAGGGATTCGAGTCGGCACTCTGATCCGCTGGGGTACGCTTCGCAATTCGGTGCGCCAACTTCGCAGGAAATCCTCTTCACCGCACAAATCGAGAGGAAGGGTGAACCACGCGCAGCGACCCAGGCTGAAAGGGATCAACTTGCAGCCTTCGGTAACGCAGATCAGAAAAGTGCACACCCGAATGTCGATGGCACGCCTGCCTGGTTCGTCCGGGACTATGTGATTCACTACTCAATTTTCCCGCGGTCTGAAGAAGTCGTGTTCAGTGATCAGGATCAGGTGCAATTGGAGATCGCAACGACCGCGTATGACACCGAAGGCCGCAGGGTTTTTGGTGTTCGTGGAACCCTTGACGCGCCAGTACCCAGGAAGCAAAGCAATGCATCAGACGATCCCTATCGCGCCAGCCAAGCCTTGATCTTACCTGCCAGAGCCGCGTTACTTCGATTTGCCATACTGGAAAAGGCATCCGGTCGAGTAGGATCGCTTCAGGTATCGGTTCCGCGCTGATCTGTGTATCGAATGCGCGTACGCACCACGTGGTTTGCAAATTGAGGGTTGAGAGACGCCCGTCCTTCAGAGTTCCACCAGCGCTGACACCGACGAAGGATCTTCCATCGCCCGCAGTTTGAATCCCGCCTTCTTGAAGATCGCTTGCGTCGGCAGGTTATCCCGCAGGATTTCTCCCGAGAGGCGTTTGAATTTTTCTTCGCGCGCGACTCGCGCCACTCCGGCGAGAAGTTCGGTTCCGAGTCCCCGTCCCTGCCACTTATCTGACACGAGTACCGCTGCCTCGGCTTCGCCACGATTGATGGCGCTGAATCGCCCGACGCCTAATACTTCATGCTGTCCGGTCTCCGGATTCATGCGATCGGCGACCAACGCAAACCCGCGGTCGTAGCTGCCGAAGCAGATGCGCACCAGGCGCTCATGCTCGACCCGGGTGCTCAGGCTCAGCGAGCAGAAGTATCGTAGGTACACGCTGCGCTCGGAGAGCGTGTGATGGAATTGCACCATGAGCGGCTCATCTTCGGGACGAATGGGGCGGATCGTGACAGGAGTTCCATCTTTCAGTTTCCAGTCCCAAACGTATTGCGCGGGGTAAGGACGAATCGCCGCACGGGGCAGTCGTTCGGCGGTCATGCCGGAGTCGTACACGACGACACGAGCATCGAGCGCCAGCAGGTTGTCGGGCGTGGCGAGCAGGGGATTGATGTCAATCTCCTTGATCCACGGCTGCTCGAGAACCAACTGACTGAAACGGACCAGCAGTTGCTCGAGCGCGGATAAGTCCACCGGCTTGCGCCCGCGCACTCCGTTTAAGGCTGCGAAGATTTTCGTCTGCTCCATCAACCGCTGCGCGAGCGTGGTATTGAGCGGAGGGAGAGCGAGTGCGCGATCGCGATAAACCTCAACCATCACGCCGCCCGATCCGAACAAAACCACCGGACCAAACTGCGCGTCGACGGTGCTGCCGAGAATGAGTTCGTATCCGTCGCGCCGCACCATGGGCTGCACGGTCACTCCCAGGAAGTGCTGCGCGCCTGCTCTCTCAGTGACGGAAGAGTGGATCGAGCGGAATGCGCCGCGCACTTGATCTTCGTTCTGCAGGCTCAGGCGCACGCCGTCCACATCGGTTTTGTGCGCGATTGTGTTCGACAACAGCTTCAGTGCCACGGGATAGCCGATCGCCGAAGCGGTTGAAGCCGCCTGGTCCTCGCTCTCCGCGGCCCGAGTCTCCACGACAGGAATTCCGTGGGAGGAGAGAACCTGCTTGGCCTCGAATTCGTTGAGCATGGTCCGGCCACTGCGGCGCACCTGCTGCACAAATTCCGTGACCTTCTTGCGCGCTTCAATTGCAGGCTCCGGTCCCTCGACCATTGCCGGAGTCTCATAGAGTCCGCGCAGGTTGTAGGTGTAGCGCCACATATAGGTGAACGCCCGGGCGGCCGTGTCCGGATACGAGAATGTGGGGATGCCGGCTGTATTCAGGATGGCGGTTCCTTCGGCAACCCCGTCGCCGCCCATCCAGCTCGCCAGCATTGGTTTTCCAGACGTGTGCGCGTACTGCGCCATGTGTTTGGCCGCCGCCGTAGGGTCCGCCATTCCTTGCGGTGCGATGATCGCCAGCAGCGCATCGCCGCCAGGATCCTTCGACACAATGTCAATGGCTTTCACGTATCGCTCCGCGTCGGCATCGGCCAGAACATCGACAGGATTGTTGCGGCTCCAATGAGAAGAAAGGAAACCATCCAGTTCCTTAAGTGTGGCCGGCGAGAGCACGGTAAGCTCTCCGCCGGTTGCCATGAGCGCGTCGGTCGCCAGGACTCCTGGTCCGCCGGCGTTGGTGACGATGCTGAGCCGCGGCCCTCGCGGCCGCGGCTGCTTGCTCAGCGTTTCGGCCATGTAAAAAAGATCTGCGAGGTTTTGCACGCGCAACACGCCGCAACGGCGGAAGGCCGCTTCGAGAACGTCATCGCTTCCGGTCAGCGCTCCGGTGTGGGACGCGGCAGCGCGGGAAGCCGCCTCCGAGCGCCCGGCCTTGATCACGATGATCGGCTTGCTCAGCGCAATCTCACGGGCCGCGGCTAAAAACGATCGCGCGGCACCCACCGACTCCATGTAAATGAGAATGCTCTTGGTGTGGGGATCGTCGCCGAAATAGTAGATGAGGTCGCCCCATCCGACATCAAGCATCGAGCCGGTCGAAACCATCGCACTGAAGCCGACGTGCTCCTTCTGGCTCCAGTCGAGAATGGCCGTCTGCAGTGCGCCACTCTGACTGAGAAACGCCACGCTGCCTTTTTTTGGAAGGGCTTTCGCGAATGTGGCGTTGAGGCCAATCGTGGGATTCATAAATCCCATGCAGTTGGGCCCGATAAGGCGCAGGGACCCGCGCTGCAGATGCTTCTTGATTTCCTCTTCCAGCAGCGCGCCGTCGGGGCCTTGCTCGCGAAATCCGGCAGAAATGACAACGGCCGACTTCACTCCGGCGTCGACGCACTCGCCAATGATCTGCGGTACGGTCTGTGCCGGAGTTACGACCAATGCCAGATCGACTCCACCAGGAATGTCGGCAATCCGCTTCTGGGTCTTGATTCCCGCGACCTCCGGATGGCTGGGATTGACGGGATAAATCTTGAGCGGGAACTTGCTCTCCAGCAGGTTGGAGACGACGCTGCGTCCGACCGTGCCGGGCCTGTCTGTGGCTCCAATCACAGCCACGGATCGCGGTAGGAACAAGGGTTCGAGCGCACCGCGCGCCGGTGGAGGTGCGGTGTAGATTTTCCCGATAGGTGACGCGACGGGTGGGCTCGACAGGCTCACAGAATCCCTCCAGCCGATACGGTCATTTTTTCATGAAGATGCGCAACCATGTTGCAGTTTACAGCAGCCCCATCTTCCCAGAGTCTTCTATCTGGTTGTGTCTGAAGGACATATCCACGATCACAGGGGCTTGTGACTGTGATCACACACAAAAGTGCGCAGGTGCACTCTAATCGGTAGGGAGGTGCAGCGAAATGCGCGCCCCTTACGGTCTTAATATTCTTGATAATTGCCTTACTTGTCCGGTACGGGAAGAACATCTTTTCTGTAATCTCTCGATTCATGCCGGACAACGCCTTAACGAAATCAAATCTACGGCTGTATATCCCAAAGGGGCGATGCTCTTCATCGAAGGGCAGCAGCCCCGGGGTGTATTCGTGTTGTGCGCCGGGAAGGCGAAACTTTCCACCTCGTCGCGCGAAGGCAAGACCATCATCACCAAGCTCTCGGAGGCAGGTGATGTGCTGGGCCTGAATTCGGTGATCTCCAACCGGCCGTATGAAGTCACGGCCGAAATGATGGAACCGGGCCAGGCCAACTTCATTCCCCGCGAATCTCTTTTGCAGTTCCTGAAAGATCATGGGGAAGTGGCTTTGCGTGTCGCCGAACAGCTCAGCCGGAACTACTACACCGCGTATGAGGAGATCCGGACGCTAGGCCTGGCGACCTCGCCCTCAGAGAAGTTCGCCAAGCTCCTGCTGTCATGGTCTCCGAAGTCGGCAAACAACGACGGCGGCGGGACGCAGGTGAAACTGACGCTTACACACGAGGAGATCGCCGAGATTATTGGCACGACGCGCGAAACGGTCAGCCGGTTGTTTTCTGAATTCAAGAAGAAACAGCTGCTGCAGCTGAAGGGATCGACACTGATCATCCGCAACCGTCCGGCGTTGGAGAAGATTGTTCAATCCTGATCGGCTCACGCCAGACGCTTGTGATCGCGACGTGGTCGTGTCTGTGACGAAAACTTCCCTCCTCCCTCGAGGCAATACCGCCTCGTTTCGTTGGATGTCAACGCCGTCGCGATCCCGCTGTCGCGGCGCGCCTTGTTGGTTTCCGTCTGGCGCCCACGCTGGCCGGAATCGCGGAGGGCTGCGCAACTGGCTCAGCGGGCAAGGGCACAAGCTTGGCCTCGGTTCCTCCCCAGACGAGAATCATCTTCTTGCAGCACTGGTCGCACAACCAGAACCGCTCGTACAGCGCTGACGATGATTCTCCTTCGGCTGCCTCCAAGTCCGGTGTTGGAGTCAGGTGAAAAAGCTTTCCCTGGTGGAGATATAGAAAGCGCTCGGAACACGCGGGATTGGCGCATTTCGAGACCATTCGCGCACGCCTCCCGGCGATGTACTCAAGTAGCGTAGTTCAGACCAGGAATATCCGAGGTGACGCGGGATACGGTGTTGGGTGACTCGTGTCACCCGAGTCGGATGCGCGACAGTCTCTTTAATCACTGGTTTAGAATCACAAGATTGTGTGCAACCTTTCCATCAACTAGTTTTTTACGATGAACGAAATTTTTTGTGCCGCATTGCTGTTTGACCTGGACGGAGTTCTGATCAACTCCACTCCGGCCGTTGCCCGCGTGTGGCGGCGATGGGCCGTGGAGCACGGTTTCAATCCAGAGGAAGTTGTGGCTCGAGCCCACGGTCGCCCCAGCCTGACCACCGTGCGCGAGTATCTTCCTAACGCCGATCACGAAGCGGAGAACCGGGAGGTCGAGCGCTGTGAGATTGAAGATCTGGAGGGCGTGGTCCCGCTGCCCGGTGCACTTGATCTGTTGGCCAGCCTTCCCGAGGACCGCTGGACGATCGTGACTTCGTGCACGCGGCCGCTGGCCGAAGTTCGCATCAAAGCGGCCGGGCTTCCGCTGCCGCGGAAGCTGATTACCTCGAATGACATCCAGCACGGCAAGCCCCATCCTGAGCCTTATCGGAAAGGGGCTTCCGTTCTGGGATTTCCGGCGGAGCAGTGCATTGTGCTCGAGGATGTTCCCGCCGGCGTTCGAGCCGGGAAATCGGCAGGGGCGAAGGTAATTGCGTTCACGACGACGGTCCAGGCGCTAGCGCTGACAGAGAGCGGCGCCGATTGGATCCTCAACAATTGCACGGATATTCGGTTGTTGGATCGTGTGAGGCACCTGCGATTGGGGCTCCGCCTGTCCCCATAAACCAGCCGCCAAACGAAACTTCCACACCGGCGGTCAACGGCCTTGCCAGCCGCTCTCTGTTATTTTCATTCTCCAAACCTTCGCCTCCGGGATGCGCTCTCGTCTTTTCAGAGTTAGAATCTTTAAAGCGTTTTTCCCAACTGGCGGGCTTGGAACAGCATCCACTAACAACTGTGTCTACAAGAGAGGTCGAATATGAGAGTCAAATCGCTTATTTCCCTTGGCGCTCTGCTTTCACTTCTGTGGTTGAGCGCTGCCGCCCAAGACACTCAACGCGGGCAACCTTCGGCCAAGTCACAAGAGCGCATTACCAGGGAAGTCCGTCACGAATTGCTCATGTTGCCGTACTTCGGCGTGTTCGACTACATCGCCTTCAAAGTCGATGGCGACACCGTCACGCTGGTGGGCCAGGTGGTCCGGCCCGTTCTAAAGTCCGATGCGGAGAACGCCATCAAACGGATTGAAGGCGTCGAACATGTCAACAATCAGATCGAGGTACTTCCTCCCTCTACCATCGATGACCAACTTCGCATTCGGCTGTTTCGCGAAATCTACCAATTTCCGGCTCTGCAGAAGTACGAACTCGGCGTACAGAAGCCGATTCGCATCATTGTGAAGAATGGCCGCGCAACGTTGGAAGGGGTAGTAGATAGCGAAGCCGATAAGAATCTGGCGGGCCTACGTGCAAACGGCGTTTCAGGGCTATTCTCGGTGACTAACAATCTGCAGGTTGTGGGGTCAAAATAGCGCAGAGCGAGAGGACGGCGGGCCTGTCCTCTCGGGTTCTTTACTTATTGCCACTTCCGTTCCATTTCTGCCCTCAGGCCAAGCAAAATCGTTTTTGCTCGGCTACAAAACTTGCGCGGCCCGCGTATAATTCTCCCCGGATTTGACTTCCGCCCCAACGGACCATTCGGAGGAAAGGCCATTATGAGTTTTCATGCCCTGAATCGCCGTACGTTTCTGAAAACTGCAGGCACCGCCGCAGCGGTGAGCTTGCTGCCCAGTCGATTCCTGTGGGCGGCCGGCGAGCACAAGATCGACAAGATCGGCGTGCAGCTCTACACCGTCCGCGATCTGATGAAGAACGACTTCGAAGGCACCATCGCCAAGGTCGCCCAGATCGGCTACAAGGAAGTGGAATTTGCAGGGTACTTTGGCCGCACCGCCGACCAGGTGAAGGCTGTCCTCGCGAAGAACGGTCTCAAGGCTCCTTCCACCCACGTGCAGTACGACGAACTCGACGACAAGTTCCCGTCGGTGATTGAATTTTCGAAAAAGATCGATCTCGAATACATCATTTGTCCCTGGATTCCTGAGGATCTGCGCAAGAATCCGGACATCTGGAAGCAAGCCGCGGACAAGTTCAACAAGGCTGGAGAGCAGACCAAGAAGGCAGGCATGCAATTCGCCTATCACAATCACTGGTTCGAGTTCCTGCCGACCGACGGGAAACTTCCCTACGATGAACTGCTCAGACTCTGTGACGCCAATCTGGTGAAGATGGAAATGGATCTTTGCTGGATCGAGACCACTGGCACCGATCCGGTCAAGTACTTCAACCAGTATCCCGGACGTTTCCCGCTCGTCCACGTCAAAGATGTGAAGACGATGCCCAAGATATCGTCCGGTGGCGCGCAGAATTTCGGCGACACCGTAGACTTAACCGAGGTGGGCAGTGGCGTGATTGACTGGAAGCGAATCTTCGCGCACGCGGACACGGCCGGCATCAAGCACTACATCGTCGAGCACGACCATCCCAAACAGCCGATTGAGAGCATCAAGGGCAGTTACGACTATCTTGCGAAACTTCGTTTCTAGCTGAGCGGTTAACGTAAGGACGCCGCCGCTTCCGCGGCGGCGACTTTTATGGGGGCGAACTTAGCCGGGGACCATGCAGGTCACGCGCACGCCGAAAACTTATGATGTCTGCATTATCGGCTCCGGTGCCGCAGGTGGCACTGCTGCCAAAGTGCTGACCGAGGGCGGCCTGACCGTGGCCTTGCTCGAGGCGGGGCCTCCCGTCGTTCCCGAGCGCGACTACAAGGAACACGTCTGGCCCTACGACTTGCCGCATCGTGGCGTTGGAATCGGCGGGCGAGCACGGCACGACCTTGACAACGAGTTTCTCGCCCCAAACGGTGCGTGGGAGATCGACGGAGAACCTTACGTCTCCGCTCCCGGATCGAAGTTCCGCTGGTTTCGTTCACGCATCGTAGGCGGACGCACCAATCACTGGGGACGCATCGCGCTGCGCATGGCGCCGGTGGATTTCAAAGTTCGCTCGCATGACGGCATGGGCGACGACTGGCCCATCAGCTATGAAGATGTCGCGTCCTACTACGACAAAGTGGAGTCGTACATTGGAGTGTTCGGTACCAAGGAGAATATTCCCAGCGCACCTGACGGCATCTTTCTGCCGCCGCCAAAGCCGCGCTGCACCGAGACCATCATCAAGAAGGCATGCGACAAGCTGAGCATCTCGTGCATTCCTTCGCGGCTGGCGATCTTGACGAAGCCACATAACGGACGTGCCGCCTGCCACTACTGTGCGCAGTGTGGGCGCGGGTGCATTACAGCTTCCAACTTCAGCTCGAGCCAGGTGATGATTCCACCTTCCGAGAAAACGGGGCGCCTGACGATGATCACTGGCGCCATGGCCCGCGAGTTAGTCGTGGGGAAAGACGGCAAAGTTACGGCGGTATCTTACATCGACAAAGCGACGAGGGAAGAGAGGCGGCTCCACGCGCGTGCTTTCATCGTCGCCGCGAGCACTTGCGAATCTGCGCGGCTGCTGCTGAATTCCAAGTCCACACTTTTCCCTGACGGACTCGCCAACTCTTCTGGCGTAGTAGGTCGGAACCTCATGGATACGGTCGGCAGCAATGGCGGCGGATATTTTCCTCAACTCGAAAAAATGCCGGCGCACAATCACGACGGCGTCGGCGGTATGCACATGTACTTGCCGTGGTGGAAATTCGATCGTAAGAACGAGTTTCTGCGCGGCTATCACACCGAATTCGGCGGCGGACGGGGCATGCCCGGCGTGGGCGACTACGATCGCCTGTGCGATGAATTCGAGGGATACGGGACGTCGCTCAAGCGAGAGTGCAAAAAGAGGTATGGCTGTTACATAGGATTCGCCGGGCGTGGCGAAATGATTCCCAACGAGAACTGCTATTGCGAAATTGATCCTGCGGTGGTGGATCAGTGGGGCATCCCGGTGCTGCGCTTCCACTGGAAGTGGGGCGAAAATGAAATCAAGATGGCCAAGGACATGCAGGAAACGTATCGC
>Ga0209698_10001671_pt1 | contig 25597 bp, 20 predicted proteins | sample LitLauG_LLR_2012_FD_187203 | JGI IMG/M metagenome (GOLD analysis project Ga0209698, IMG submission 187203) | Freshwater sediment microbial communities from Pennsylvania, USA - Little Laurel Run_MetaG_LLR_2012 (SPAdes) (version 2) | ecosystem: Environmental > Aquatic > Freshwater > Creek >... | reverse complement strand
CAGGTCCTTCATGACCTGGAACACGTCTCCGGCGTGCCGCTCGACTTTGTTTCCCCGTTCGATCTTGATTTCCGGGCCGCGCGACTCAAGCCGCAGGAACGGCCGGACGCCGAGGAAGGTGTAGCGTCCGATTCTCTCTCCGCCCTCGACCGATTCCAGCAGGAAGGCATCGGGCTCACCGGCGGCGATAGCGAGAAATGCGGAGACCGGTGTGAGCAGGTCGGCGGAGATCGACTTGACTACCGGAACCAGGGTGGCTCCGCGCGATAGCCGGGAGAACTCTTTGAAGTCGGGTCGGATCATGTTTTTCCCAAGGCTCTCATTATAGGGAAGGGGTACAATGCTGCGTCTTTCGGACCGAACGCTGCCCGGCTGATTTCCGCCGGGAGGATCCTGGCCAAAATGGTTAAGTCCAACGCGCCTCTTCCCGGTGGCCACTATGACGCCAATTACGGGAACTTCCAAACCGAGCTGTATGCAGAGATCCGCCGGGACGCATTTGGGGACGACATTGGGCAGAGCAGTTGGCTCACTGCGAAGGAACAGGACGAATTTCTCAACTGGCTGAACCTGTCTTCCGGCAAGCGCCTTCTTGATGTCGCCTGTGGATCAGGAGGGCCGGCACTGCGAATCGCTGCCGCCACTGGCTGTTCTGTTTACGGGATCGACATTCATGAGAGCGCAGTTTCGACGGCGAGTGTACTGGCTGCGCAACGCAGCTTGACGCAGAGAGCTGAATTTCGGGTGGTGGATGCGACCGCGCCATTGCCCTTTCCATCCGCCAGTTTCGATGCCATCACCTGCATTGATGCAATCAACCATCTTCCCGACCGGCCGCGCGTCATTGCCGATTGGGCCCGGTTGCTGAAGCCGGGTGGACGGTTGCTGTTCACCGATCCCATCACGGTGACCGGGCCGCTCACGAATGCCGAAATTGCGGCACGGAGTTCGATCGGCTTCTTCCTTTTCGTTCCTCCGGACTATGACCAAGGAGTAATTCAGCAATGCGGTTTGCGGTTGCTGGTGCGCAAGGACGTAACCGCGAATATGGCCGAGGTTGCCGAACGCCGCCGGGCCGCCCGCGCATCGAGGAGTACGGCCCTGCGCCAGATTGAGGGCGACCAGGTTTATGAGGGACAGCAGGAGTTTTTCGCGGTGGCGGCCCTGGTTGCGCGGGAAGGGCGGCTCTCACGCTTTGTCTACGTTGCCGAGCGATCGGCTTGACCTTGAGGCAGTTCCAGGTCCGCATCCTCAGGCCGGAACAGCCCAGGCCCTTGCGGGCTTAGTAGCGCAGGGTGACCAATCTGCGAGATACCCACTCGCTTGCCTAGCCTTCGGGCGAGCAATATACTTTGCGAGGTTTGCCTGCCGCCCAGGGGGCGACTGCGAGCGCTGAAACGCCATCCATCATGATTCGGAGACTCTTATGAAGACGGTCGATCTGGAACAGGAAACTAATCCGTGGGAAGCGCAAGCAGCGCGCTTCGACCTTGCCGCCCACAAGCTCAATCTGGACGAAGGCCTCTGGAAGGTTCTGCGCAGTCCCAGCCGCGAGATTATCGTCCATATTCCTGTGCAGATGGATGATGGGCACCTGGAAGTCTTCACCGGCTATCGCGTGCAGCACTCGATCGCGCGCGGTCCCGCCAAGGGCGGCCTGCGCTATTCCCCGGACGTGAACCTGGACGAAGTGCGCGCGCTCGCCAGTTGGATGACCTGGAAGTGTGCGGTCGTGAATATTCCCTTTGGCGGCGCCAAGGGCGGCATTATCTGCGACCCGCATAAGATGTCGATGGGTGAACTGGAGCGCATGACACGCCGCTACACGGCAGAACTGTTCGAGTTCATCGGTCCCGAAAAAGACGTTCCGGCGCCCGACGTGAACACCAACGAGCAGGTGATGGCGTGGATGATGGATACGTATTCCATGCACATGCGCCAGACCTGCACGGCGGTGGTGACGGGCAAGCCGATCAATATCGGCGGATCGCGCGGCCGCCGCGAGGCGACCGGGCGCGGAGTGCAGATTGTCTGCGACGAGGCGGTCAAGAAACTCCACCTCAACCGCGAGAGCACGCGGGTCGTGATCCAGGGGTTTGGCAACGTGGGGTCGCATGCGGCCCGGTTGATGGCGGAGGCGGGCTACAAGATCATCGGCATTATCGAAGTTGGGGGCGGGCTCTACAACAAGAACGGGATCGATATGGCTGCGCTCTGGGATTTCCGCCAGCGCAACGGCACGGTGCACGGCTTCCCGGGCGCGGACAAATACGATCCGGCCGAACTTTTGCTGGTGGATTGCGACATCCTGATCCCAGCCGCCACGGAAAATGTGATCACCAGCCAGAATGCGGAGCGGGTGAAGTGCAAGATTCTCGCCGAGGGCGCGAACGGGCCGACCACCGCCGCGGCGGACGAAATTCTTGCCGAGAAGAAAGTATTCATCATTCCCGACATTCTGGCCAACGCCGGCGGAGTGACCACCTCGTACTTCGAATGGGTGCAGGACCGTCAGGGATACTTCTGGAAAGAGTCCGAAGTGAACGAGCGCCTCGAGCACATCATGATTTCATCGTTCGACGATGTGGTGCGCTACGCGGAAACGCATGGTGTGAATAACCGCATCGCCGCCTACATGCTGGCGATCGACCGGGTGGCGTACACCATTCGCCAGCGCGGAATCTACGCGTAGAACCGCGGGAAAAAATCGAAATCACACAGGCAGCCCCGGAAGGGGGTCTGGAAACCGGGGTTTACGGCATCGCTAAAGCGACCCTGATACAAGCCGCCAAGTCGGGCCTTCATGTCTCTCATTTGCGAGGAAACGAAATGATGAATGATCTTAGACACAAACTGACACCGTGGCTGCTCGCGTTTTGTTTGTTGCTCACAGCGGCGATTTCACCCGCTCTGGCCAAGGCGCAGGCGGCCTCAAGCGACACATCGAGTTCGGAAACAAAGAAATCCAAGAAGAAAGCCAAGAAGGACAAAGCCGCGGCCGACGATAAAACGGCTGCTGGCGACGCGGCCTCAACCCCGAAGAAATCCAAGAAGAGCAAGAAGGCGGACACTGCATCCGGCGCTGCAAAGACCGATACTGCAGCTCCCGCGGAGCCGGGGAAAAAGTCGAAGAAGAGCAAGAAGTCAGCGGAAGCCTCGGAATCCAAGGCGGCCGAAGCTTCTGCTCCGGCCGAGTCGGGCAAGAAGTCAAAGAAGAGCATGAAGACAGGCGAGAGCAGCGCGGCGGCTGCGCCCACCACTTCGAGCAGGAGTGCGACGGCCGCATCGACCGCCCCCACTGCCTCGGCTCCGGCGACCAGTTCGAGTTCAGCGCCCACCTCGGAGGCCCCCAAGAAGACCAAGGCGGCTGCCAGCGGCACAGCGTCCAGTCCTGAAGTCGCGGCTGCGCAAGCCAGCGGCAAAGTCTGGGTAAATCTCGACAGCGGCATCTATCACAAGGGCGGCCGCTGGTACGGCAAGACCAAGAATGGCAAGTTCATGACCGAAGCCGAAGCGAAAGCGGCGGGCTATAAAGAATCTCAGAAAAACTGAACCAGGAGAGATGACGTATGCGTAAGAGCGTTATTACCAGAATACTGATCGCACTTTTTGCTCTGAGTTTGATGAGCGGGATGGTCCTGGCCCAGGATAAAGCCGCCAAGAAGCCGGCCAAGACAGCCGCCGCGGCTGCTCCGGCGGCCGATCTGCTCGACATCAACTCGGCCACCAAAGACCAACTCGACGCTCTGCCGGGCATCGGCGCCGCCTATTCGCAGAAAATTGTTGCCGGACGCCCGTATGCGAAGAAGACCGACCTGGTGCGGAAGAAGATTATTCCCCAAGCCACCTACAACAAGATCCAGGACAAGATCATCGCAAAGCAGAAGTAAGCGTATTCACCGCCGAGAGGAGAGTGCGCCGGGAAGGCTTATCAAACGCTGCGCAGTCTCGACAGTGTTGTGGAGCTTAGTTCCGGCGTGAGTTTTCGGTAGTGGTGCAGTTTGTCCGACGGCTGTCTTTGCGCCGTTAGCGAGGTCCCCGGCGCACTTTACGGTTGAAGCCTTTAACCGCCAAGCTCGCAAAGAGAGGCCGCAAAGTCCGCAAAGCAGGAGACAGCCGGGATTCTGAAACTGCACCCCGACCGAGTTTTTCCTTCCGTTGCCTTGGCCAGCGATGTGGAGGATAATCAGCTTGGCCCGTTCTCGGGCGTTGGCCCCTGTATCGCGTGAATCTTCCCAACTCCATCACGCTCACGCGGATCGCCAGTGTTCCGCTGCTGATCTGGATTCTCTGCAGCCCGCGCTTTTCGAGCGAGCACGGGGAGAGGGAACTGCTGGCCTCGACCGTCTTCATCCTGGCTTCGATCACCGACGGCATTGACGGGTACCTCGCGCGCAAGCGCGGTCAGATCACGACCATGGGAATGCTGCTCGATCCCCTGGCGGACAAGCTGCTGATTGCTGCTGCCTTCATCACGCTGGTGCAGTTCAATCCTTCGCTGGTGCCGGCCTGGATGGCGGTGGTGATTATCGGCCGCGAATTTCTGGTCAGCGGGCTGCGCTCGATTGCCGCCTCGGAAGGGTTTACGATTCAGGCCAGCGAACTGGGCAAGTTCAAAATGCTGGTGCAGATCATCTCCGTGGTGGCGGTGATTCTGGCGCGCCGCTGGCACGAGTGGCCGCTGTTCAGCATTTATATTTTCCCGGTGTACTGGATCGCGTGGCTCGCCATCTGGTTCATGGTTCTGCTGTCTCTGGTCTCTGCAGTCGACTACTTCATCGCTTTCTGGTCGCGGATCGACCGGCAATCGGAACGTCGGCGCCGCCGCTCGTTCGTCCTTGCCCGGCGGAGAAAACGCGATGCCCAGGCTGTCTGAAACTCGGACGGTACACGAACGCTCGAATCCCGACCTACCGCCGGCTGAGTTCTCGATCGAAGAACGGCGCATTCTACTCGGCATTGCTCATGAGGCCATTGTTTCCAGCTTTACCGGACGGGCGCCGGAAACGGCGTATTCCCTTCATCTGTACGACCCCAGGGGCGTGTTCACCACGCTCTATCTGGATGGCGATCTGCGTGGATGCGTCGGCTATGCGATGCCGATCGCGCCCTTGTATCGTGCGGTGTTCGAGACGGCCCGCGCCGCCGCCTTCGAAGACTCGCGCTTTTTGCCCGTGACCGAACCGGAAGCGCCGCGGCTGGAAATTTCCCTAAGCGTGCTCTCGCCCCTGTTTCCAATTCAGGCTGAACAGGTGGAGGTCGGCCGCCATGGGTTAGTGGTTGCCCTGGGTGGGCGCCGCGGCCTGCTTCTTCCCCAGGTACCGGTCGAGTATGACTGGGATCGGGAGACATTCCTCGAACAAACCTGCCGCAAAGCGGGCCTGCCGTCCGCTGCATGGCGCACGGGCGCGACCCTTGAGGCTTTCACAGCCGAAGTCTTTGGCGACCGCGAGTTGCTGGCCTGAACGGCGTATCGTGGCACAAAAAAAAGGGGAGATGATCTCTCCCCTTGTTTTCCAACCGGATTATTTCAGGTGATTACTGGGCTGGCTCGTCCAGTTCCACGGTATCGCCCGCGTAGACATCTTCCAGGGCAAACACCACCATGGCGCTCGAAGTGGTCGGGGTGGTGCTCAGGACAACAACTTCGCCCACGGCCCGCCGCGGCAGATCCGCCACGTGGATGTTCGGGCCTTTCAGCTTGCCGGTGTAGTTGCTCGCGAAGACACCGCCTTCATACGTTGGGGGACGCATCTGCGTGTCTTCCGAGGTCTGGGCCTTGAACGAGAGCGAATCGACCGGGTCTTTCAGGGTGGCCGTATAGGAGCGCACCACACGGAAATAGTCGCCCACTTTCACGCCCTGATTGGCTCCCATGTTCATGTAGATCTTCATGCCTGTGCCGACGATGTCGTCGAAGTCTTTGCCGAGCACGATCCGTCCGGTCAGCTTGCCGCTGGGCGGAGCGAAGCGGTCGAAGTGGCCCGGCACATGGAAGGCAATCGGAGGCTTCTCCACAAAGGGCACGGCGACGTCGCCCGGGTTGATGGGATCGCAGCTGAAGACAACCTGAGCAATCGCGCTATGTTTGCTGCGGGTATCGACCACGCGCACGCGGCCGATCTCGCCGTACGGATGCCCGGTGGCTCCCAGCAACTTGCGTTCGCCCGGATAGATTTCGTACTCGTTGGCGTCCTTCAGTTCGCGCACGATCGAGTACAGCTGCCCTGCCTGATAGCCCGTCCCGGCCAGGTAGACCAGTTCCCCAATCTCAAACTTGGTCGAGGTCGGGGTCTGCAGGCCGCCGTTCACAAAGTTGGCATCGGGAAGCCGCTCTTTGCTGATGAAGCCGGCGCAGTAAATGTCCGACGCGGTAGGTGTCTGGTAGCGCACGAATGGAACGCTGACCGACGTGTTGATAATTCCGGATGCATCCGGCGTCGCCACCATGGTGGCCGTCACGCTGGGCTGGGCCGCTGCCAGACTTGCCAGCAGCACCAATAACAATCCTGTTTTCTTCATGTTACCTCCGACTCACAACCAACCGAACTGACCACGCTGCTTCGCTATCTCTTTCTTGAGACAGGGGTTATAGCCGGAAGGTAACAAGCGCCGGGGTGGGGGTCAAGGTTACGAGGGTGTTCGGCCGTCCCGCTCCCAAAGTGCTCCCTGCGCGGGTAATGTTTAATCCATTGTTGCATCTGAGCTTACGCCCTTGTAATATCGCGCCGTCCTGGAAACAAATGCCCTTGGCTTTGCCTACAATTGCCGCTCCCCGCTTCCTGCCGCTGCGCTTGCCCAAGGTTTGCCTGGCAATGAGCGGAGAATCGGCCGAGGACATGCTCGACACGGCCGAATTGATGGCTCGGGATAACCCCTTCCTGGAGTTCCGTTTAGACTACCTGAAGCAGCCCCTGGCAGCCCTGCCCAGGATCCGTCGTTTTCTTGAGACGCACCAGTATGTGACCGCCATTGCCACCTGCCGCCGGGTAGACAACGGAGGCAAGTTCAAGGGGTCGCTGGCGGCCGAGTTGGACGTACTTGCCAAGGCCACCGCGGCCGGCTGTCAGATCATTGATGTCGAACTGGAGAGCGGTCTGCGAGCCAAGCCGGACGCTCTGGCTCGGCTGCGCAGCCGCGCCGGACTGATTCTTTCGTTCCACGATTTCCGGGCGACGCGCAATCTGGAAAAGACGCTCGAGAAGATGCTCAAGATCCCGGCCGACTTTTACAAGGTCGTGAGCACGGCCACCACGCTCTCTGACAACGTGACCATGACGAAGTTTCTCCAGAAAGAGAGTGAGAAGCACGCGCTGATCGGTTTGTGCATGGGCGAGCAGGGCATCATCAGCCGGGTGCTGAGCGTGCGCGCGGGGAGTGTGTTTACGTTTGGCGCCATCAGCGCAGAACAGAAAACCGCGCCCGGCCAGATCAGCGCTCAGCAACTGCGCAGCATCTACCGCATCGAGCAGGTCGACGCGGCCACCCGCGTTTTTGGCGTGGCCGGTGACCCGATCGAGCACTCGCTTTCGCCCGTCATCATGAACACGGCTTTGCGGCGCGAAAACGTAAACGGTGTTTATCTGGCGCTGCACGCCAAGACCCTGAAGGATCTGGTGTACTGCCTGCGCGAAATTCCACTGCACGGCCTCAGCATTACCATGCCGTACAAGCAGGCCATTCTCGAATACCTCGACAACACCGACACTCATACCTCGAAGATTGGCGCCTGCAATACGGTGGTCCGCGGACAGGAAGGCAAACTCTACGGGTTCAACACGGATACGTCTGGAGTCGTTCGTCCGCTGGAGCAGCGCTTGTCTTTGGACGGCGCAAAAGTGCTGGTGGTGGGAGCCGGGGGCGCCGCGCGCGCGGCCGTCTTCGGACTGAAAGAGCGGGGCGCAGACCTCTGGATCCTGAACCGCAGCTCGCTCAAGGCGCAAAAGCTGGCGCGGCAAGCCAAAGCCCATGCGATCAAACGCGCCGATCTGCGCAAAGTCAACTTCGACGTGATCATTAACGCCACCCCGGTGGGGATGGGAAACACGCGCGACTGTCCTCTCAAGGACGACGAGATTCAAGCGCGGGTGGTGTTCGACATGGTGTACGACCCGGTCGAAACGCACTTGCTGCAAGTGGCCCGCACGAAGGGCATTGCCGTGATCCCGGGGGTCGAGATGTTCGTGCACCAGGCGGCCCGGCAGTTTGAGATCTGGACGGGCAAACCCGCTCCCGCCAACGATATGCTGCGTGCGGTGACCATTGAATTGCAGGAGCGCGCGGCAGCCCGCAGCCGGCCCAAGCTCTGACATTACCCGACCGCGGGTCATGGTGCGGACCGCTGTTGTCCCGGTAACCTTCTTGCTAGCGGCGAGTTGGCGCAGAATGAGACGCCCGCCGATGCATTTATCGCAACAAAGGTTGCAAATTTACATGACCCCGGTTACTATTCATTTGGACGCAATATTTGGCGTTCATCTCGTCGCGAATCCACCTTTCCAGGTACGGAACCAAGCAGCCCTAGCTTTAGAAAAAATCTAAAGGGTCCCCCAAGGCCCGGTGCAATTCGGAGAGAATGCATGGCGTGGTACGCGTACTGCCTCACGGAACACCCGACCCTCCCTAACGGCGTTCGAGCTCGAAGGCCCTTTGTCCTGGAAGGCGTGCAAGGCGTCAACGGCGCTCCGGTTATGAGTTACCCGAGCGGCGAATTCGCGGTCATCGTCAGTGAATACGACCGCGCAACTTCCAAACTCGACGAGAAGTCAGTTCTTGAACATGCCCGGGTCGTCAGCCAGAGTTTCCGCACCGCGACGGTGCTGCCGTTCCGTTTTGGGACGATCTTCGATACGGAAGACGGCATCCGCCAGGCGGTACGGTCCAACCGGCGCACATTCTGCGAAAGTGTTGCACGGCTGCGTGGCAAGGCGGAGATGCGGATTAAGCTGGTCGTTCGCGACGGTTCGCTGCGCGAAGCGATGGAAGAGATCGTGTTGCCCGATACGGTGGGCCGCGAATACCTTGCCAAGCTGCGGGAGAAGGCTTCCCGCGATCGCGAGCGCCAAACCAAGGCGCGCGCCCTCTCCGTGCAGGTTCACAAGCTGTTCAATCCCATCGAAGAAGAAATCAGCTGCAAGAAGGTGGATGCCGACGGCATGCTTCTCGACATCGCCCACCTCATCGATACCAAGTCGATCGAAAAATACCAGAACCGCTACACCACGGCCGCCAAGCAACTCAAGAACTGCGAGCTGGTGGTGACCGGCCCCTGGCCGCCATACCATTTTCTGCCGGAAAAGCTGCGCACGGTGGCTGGCAACAGCTAGGAGTTTCGCCTCACAAGCCCCTTCATCCGAAGGGGCTTTTTCATTTGGCCGGAGGTCACGATCGGTGCCTCCAGTGTGCAGGTTTGTGCATTTATCACTCTGCAAACAGCCGGTATTCACCCCGGTTCGTCTCTAACGGCTTCACCCTAAAAGCATGATTCTGCTGGGATTTCTCACCAACGGCACTTTTCATCGAGGCTATTTACCATTTTGGTTCCGCAAATGCTCAATTTCTTTACAACGAAGAGGCCGCAACCGTTTGGAACGACTCTCACTGCACTCGACTCACTCGTTGCCGTCTCCTGGTTTAGGAGCGGCGTCAAAGTCTGTCTTCGCTTGATTCCTGCCACATTGCCTCTTTGAAAAGGGTGGCCCCGAAAAGGGGCCGCTTTTTTTGTTGCTGCCCGTCCTGTAGACTCACGCTTTCCCATGAAGCCCGTAAGAAGGTTCCCCCTCCTCTTGTTGCTGGTGATGTTTGCCCTCCTGAGCCGGCAGCCGGTTGGTGCCAAACAACCGCCAGACGGAAACGACATCCTCCTCACAACCATGGAAAAGGAGTTGCACCGCGGCCAGGCTGAACTCGCCAAGCAGGATCCGGAGCCGTACTTCACCAGCTACAACGTTACCGATTCGGAGTCGATGATCGTGTTCAGCGCGCAGGGCGGCATTCTGAACTCGAGCCGCGTGCGGCACCGGACTGCGGATGTCAGCATGCGCATCGGTACGCCGGCGCTGGACAACACGCATGACGAGGAGCGCCGTTCCGGCCTCACGACCGGCCAACTTCCGTTGCGCGACGACCCGGACGCGATCGCGCGCGTCCTCTGGAAACTCACCTACGAGCAGTACCGCAGAGCGCAACAGGCCTATACCAACGTGAAGACCAAGACGGCGGTGCGCGCCAAGGACGAAGACGATTCGCCCGATTTCTCACAGGAGAAGCCCTCGACCTACCTGGAGGAACCGCATGCCCTGCCATTCCCCGAGCAGTCGGCGTGGGAAGACCTGGCGCGCCGCTATTCCACCTATTTTCGGCAGTATCCCCAGGTCGAAGAATCGGTGGTGGTGCTGCTGGCGGACAGAACAAACAGCTACCTGGTCTCGACTGAAGGGACGAAGGTTGTCACCGCCGACGCCATCTTCCGCGTGATGATTGAGGCGGAAGCGCGGGCCGAGGACGGCATGCAACTGATGCGCGTCGAAACCTTCCAGTTTTCCGATCCTGCCAAGATTCCTTCCGAAGCGCAGATTGCGGCCAGCGCCCGGAAGATGGCGGACGACCTGGAGGCGCTGCGCAAGGCTCCGTTAGCCGAGCCCTACAGCGGGCCCGCTCTGCTCTCCGGGCGCGCGACGGCGGTCTTTTTTCATGAGGTTCTTGGACATCGGGTGGAAGGACAGCGCCAGCGCGGCCGCGAAGAAGGCCAGACGTTCACCAAGAAAATCAACGAGAAGATCATGCCGGAATTCCTGAGCGTGACCGACGATCCCACACTGCGCACGCTGGCGGGAGCGGAACTTTCGGGCTGGTATCGCTTCGACGATGAAGGCATGCCGGCATCGCGCGTGGAAGTTGTGAAAGATGGCGTGCTGAAAAACTTTCTGATGGGCCGCTTGCCGGTGAAGAACTTCAGCAATTCGAACGGGCACGGCCGGGCCCAGGCCGGGCTGATGCCGGTGGGGCGCCAGGGCAACCTGATCGTGACTTCCAGCAAGACGATTCCGGACGCGCAATTGCGTGCGCGTTTCCTCGAAGAAATCAAGAAGCAGGGCAAACCTTACGGGCTTTACTTCGAAGACATCCAGGGCGGATTTACCCTGACCACGCGCGCGCTCCCGCAGGCTTTCCAGGTGTTGCCGGTGATGGTGTGGCGTGTGTATGCGGATGGCCGTCCCGATGAACTGGTGCGCGGCGTCGATATCGTCGGCACTCCACTGACGGTTCTGACGCAGATCGCGGCGACCGGTGACACGACCAGCGTCTTCAACGGTGTGTGCGGCGCCGAATCGGGCAGCGTCCCGGTGGCCGCCGCTGCTCCGGCCACGCTGTTTTCCGAGATGGAAGTCCAGAAACGGAAGTATGGCGACACGCGGCCGCCGATTCTTCCGCCGCCGCCCGGCGCAACGGCTGGGAAGGAAGGGGCCCGATGATCCTGCGCATGATGATCCTGCGCATGATGATTCGTCGAATGATGCTGGTCGGGCTGTGCGCGGCTGTGCTCGGCTTGCCGCTCGCGGCACAGGCTGCCGATGCCGCGGCTGATGATGCAGTGTTGCGCGCGCTTCGGGCAGAGATGGAACGCTCGAAGGCGAAGCTCAAGCTGGAAAACGTGCAGGCCCCCTACTTCATCGAATACCGCGTCACCGACCATGACGGGTTCGAAGCCGGCGCGGTCTTCGGCGCGCTGCGCAGCCAGCAGCGGCAGCACGCCCGTTTGCTGCGGGTAGTGGTCCGGGTCGGCGATTACAAGCAGGACAGCTTCTATGGCATGGGGGAAGGCGTGGTCGACCTGGCCCCGCTGGACGACGATGAATATGCCATCCGGCACCGCGTGTGGCTGGCCACCGATCGCGCCTACAAGGCGGCGGGAGAAGCGCTTGCCGCCAAGGAAGCGGCTTTGAAGCAGTTGAAGGTAGATCAGCCGGTCGATGATTTCGCGCAAGCTGCCCCGGTCGAGGTGATCGAGCCCGTGGTGCGGTTGTCCTCGGCCGATTTCACTCCGTGGTTGAGTCTGCTCGAAGAGGTGTCCGGCAAATACCGCGCCGATCCGCAACTGGAATCGTGGGAGTCGTCGCTGAGTTTCGTCGTCGAGAACCGTTACTTGGTGAACTCGGGAGGGACTGTGGCCCGCACGGGAAGTGCGCACTATGCCTTGTTCCTGAGCGGCTCGACCCAGGCTCCCGACGGGATGCTGCTCCAGCGCTCGCACAGCGATGTGGGGAGCGAATTGAAGGAACTGCCGACGCGCGCGAAATTCCTGGAGACTTCGGGCAAACTTCTCAGCACCCTGAAGCTGCTGCGGGAGGCGCCGGTGGTGGACGAAGAATACCGCGGCCCAGTCCTGTTCTCGAACGACGCGGCATCCACGGTGGTCGCCGAGCTGGTGGAGCCCAATCTTCTGGGCAAGAAGCCGCGCCTGGGAGAAAATGCGCGCACCACCGGGCAGTGGTCCAGCAGTTATAAAAGCCGCGTGCTGCCGGATTTCATCAACGTCGTCGACGACCCGACCATCTCCAGCATTTCCGGCAAGCGCCTGTTCGGGAGCTACCGTCTCGACGACGAGGGGGTGAAAGCGCAGCGGGTTGCGCTGGTCGAAAAGGGGCAGCTGGTGTCGTACCTGGTCGGGCGCCGGCCGATTCGGGACTTTCCAGCTTCGAACGGCCATGGCCGCGGCGCAGCGAATGTTGCGCCCGAGCCCCATCCCGGCAATCTGATTTTGCAGTCCTCCGATCCGCAGCCCGATGCCGAGCTGAAGAAAAAACTGCTGGACCTGTGCAAGCAGCGCGACCTTTCCTATGGCATGTACGCGGAAACCATGGGAGGAAAGCTCTCGCCCCGTCTTCTTTACCGAATCTGGGTCAAAGATGGCCGGGAAGAACTGGTGCGCGGAGCGGTTTTTGGCGATCTCGATATTCGCTCGCTGCGCAGCGATCTGATCGCCGCCGGCAGCGAACCGGCGGTGGAGGATCGCCTGGAGCCAGTGACGTACAGCGTTGCCAGCCCCGCCCTCCTGTTTGACGAACTGCAAGTCAAGCGCGCCGAGACCACGAAACAGAAACTGCCGGAGTATCCTGCACCGCCGCTGAGCGGTGGCCGTGAATGACTTCGCGCCCTGGATCAAGACCCGCTATGAAGAAACTGATCGTGACGATTACGCTCCTTGTTTTTGCGAGCTCTCCGGTTTGGCCACAGGCCCGAGCCGCTCAACCACCCGCTTCGCCGCTTCCCAAAGAACTGCGCGAGCAATTGCAGGCCGTGCGGGATGCGGCGCTCTCGAGCGACTACGCGTGGCGCGAACTTGCGCACCTGACCGAGAACATCGGGCCTCGCCCGGCTGGATCGGCGCAGGCGCAGGCCGCTGCCGAATACGTTGCTGCCGAGATGCGCAAACTCGGACTCGACGTCCGCCTCGAACCCGCGATGGTCTCGCACTGGATTCGCGGTGAGGAGAAAGCGGAGTTGGTGGAGTTCCCCGGACAGGCTCCCCAGACGACGCAGCGGATGGTGCTCACGACCCTGAGCGGCAGCTCCGTGACCCCAGCGGACGGGCTCACCGCCGAGGTGGTGGTCGTGCATAACTTCGACGAACTTACGGCGCTCGGCGACCAGGTCGCGGGCAAGATTGTTCTGTTCAATGTTCCGTATGACGAGCGTAAAGCTCTGGCAGGCTTTGCATTCGAAGCCTACGGAGAAGCGGTGGCTTATCGCGGCCGCGGCGCGAAAGCGGCCGCTGACCTGGGGGCGGTGGCGTCACTGATTCGTTCCGTCGGAGGAGCGGACTACCGCTTGCCGCACACCGGATGGAGCCAGCCCGCCCCGATTCCGGCCGCTGCGCTGGCTGCCGAAGACGCGGATTTGGTCGAGCATCTGGCGGCCGAAGGGCGCGTGCGCATGCATCTGACGCTGACTCCGCAACGGCTGGCGGACGCGACCGGCTACAACGTCGTCGCCGATTTGAAGGGGAGCGAACACCCGGAGCAGATCGTCGTAGTGTCGGGCCATCTGGATTCGTGGGATCTGGGACGCGGCGCGATTGACGATGGCGCCGGTGTAGTCATCTCGATGGCCACTGCAGAACTGCTGCAGCGCCTGCATTTCCGGCCGGTCCGCACGCTGCGCGTGATCGCGTGGATGGATGAAGAAAACGGTGGCGGTGGTCACGACGCATATGCGAAAGCGCACGAGGCCGAGATCGGCAATCACATCGCAGCCATTGAGAGTGACGCGGGCGCCGGACATCCCCTGGGCTACGTGATGAAGTTGTCGCCGCCGGCCATGGCCGCGTTGCAGCCTTTGCTCGATATTCTGCGTCCGATTGGCTGCACGGTTTTCCGCAGCACCAGTCACAGTCCGGGATCGGACATCGACCCGCTGGTCGAGGCGGGCGTTCCCGGCATCGGCATCATCCAGGACGGACGCAAGTATTTCGACTACCACCACACCGCCGCCGACACGCTCGACAAAGTGGATCCGCAGGATCTGCGGGAAAACGCGGCCGCCATGGCCGTGATGGGATACGCGCTGGCGTCGATGCCGGAGGCGCTGCCGCGGGAGAACCAAAGTCAGAAGTAGGAAGTCAGATTGCAGAAGTAGTTCGCCGATGAGAACTCGCTTCTGCATTTTGACTTCTGACTGCCGGCTCTCCTCCAGTTGACGCATTCTCGCTTTGGCGCTTACCATACTTGTTTGACTTCATACCAATTTAGGGCTCTGTGAAACGGCAGTTATGTTTCCGGGCAGGCTGCGATCATGGATAAGAAGAAGCTGGAATACTTCAGAAAAAGGCTGGAAACACGGCAACAGGAATTGCGCCACATGGTTTCCCGCAATCAACAGGACGGACGCAGCGCGGATGAAGAGGCGACGCAGGATATCGCCGATCGCGCCGCCAGTTCGTACACCAAGGAATTCCTGTTCAGCCAGAGCAACAACGACCGCCAGTTGCTTCTGCTGGTGGATAGCGCTCTGGCCCGCCTGCGCGAGGGCAGTTTCGGGGAATGCGTCTCCTGCGGCAAAGAGATCAACGCCAAGCGCCTGGAAGCGGTGCCATGGACCCGCCATTGCATCGAGTGTCAGGAAAAGGCCGAGAAGGGCCAGCTCGAAGCCACCCACTAACGACTGTTCCCGTTTTCAGACCGCCCGTCGCCGAGCGCGACGGGCTTTTATTGTTCCCGTGCCAGGGCACGTCACGGGCCAGTTGAGTTTAGAGGGCAACTAATTTCCACTTGCCAGACGGTACTACTCTGGTTACTATGCACGCATCTTTTTAGGTTCCGTTTTCGCGTACTTATGAATATCGGCGAAACCATTCGCAACTACCGGCTTCAGAAAGGCATGTCGCAGGGCGACATCGAGAAGCGTACCGGGTTGTTGCGCTGCTACCTCTCCCGCGTGGAGAACGGCCACACCATCCCCTCCCTCGATACTCTGTCGAAAATCGCTGGCGCCATGGATTTAGCCCTGTCGCAGTTCTTCTCGGAAGGACATTCCAACGGACATAAGGGACTGCCCCAGCTTTCCGACGACGAGGTGCGCTTCCTCAGCCAGATCCGACGCTACGCTGCCAACCTGAACGACAGTGACCGCAAACTGGTTCTGGCGATGGTCAAGAAGATGGCTTCCAGCTCGAAATAGGCTTGGAAAAGGCTCTTGGTCTTTTAGCTCTCGGCCGTCAGCCGAGGCTTTTTCTGCCTGTTTGAACGAAGCAAAGCCCCGCAGGTCAAAACCCTAGAAGCCAAGAGCCAAAAGCTAAAAGCCAAAAGCCAAAAGCTAAGAGCCCTGTTTTTGCGTACCTTCGCACCATTGGCCCCTGTCCTGCTGGAACCTCGCGGTTGGCCCACGACCCAAGCTAATCTGTCAGCAGGGGAAATCTGTGACTATCGATGAAGAACTGAATCTGCTCGATCAGCAGCTGCGCCGGCTGAAGATCGAGTACGAGATTTTCTTCAGCAATCCAGCCAAGCGCCCCCCCACCGACGTCGAGTGGAAGGTGCTCACCCTGATCCGCAAGTTCAGCGACGGCACGCGGATGAGCTTTTCCCAGCGCTTCCGCTACAACGAAATGGCCCAGCGCTACGCCGTCCAGGCCGACCTCTGGCGCAAGAAGATTCGGATTCGCGAGGAGGGCTACCGCCGGCCGCAGGATGCCATTCTGTCCGTGCAGGGCGTGCGTCTTCCGGAAGAACGCGAGACCAAGCATCGTCCGGTGTATGGCGTGAGCCGCAATGCCGGCACTCCCAAGGCCGATGAGCCCTTCAGCGTGCAATGCTCGGATGCTGCCGCCGAGAAAGAAAAAGTGGAGCGCCTTTACCAGGCGCTCACCGCCGCCAAGCGGAAGGCGGGAGAAAAAGTTTCCGGCAACCTGGATTCGTTCGCGGCCTTCGTCCAGAAAAAGACGGCCGAGATCCGCAAGCAGCATCACTGCGACGCGGTGGTTTACTCCGTCGAAATGCAGGACGGGCAAGTGAAGCTGAAGGCGAAAGCGAAGCAGTAGCCAGTAGCCAGTACCCAGTACCCAGTACCCAGTACCCAGTACCCAGTACCCAGTCACTCCTTTCCGAGTCAGAAATTCCAGCTGATCTCTATCTGGCCTACGGAAATACGTCGCAAGAAAAACTGGGTACTGGGTACTGAGTAACGAGTACTGGGTACTGAGTACTGAGTACTGGTCCACTACTGCTAAAATCTCTCTTCACTCATAAGCCACCGAGGCTCTCATGTCCAAGATCCAGCGCGCCATTCTCAGCGTTACCGACAAATCCGGACTGGTTGATTTCGCCCGCAAACTCGTTGCGTTCGGGGTAGAACTGGTTTCGACCGGCGGCACGGCCAAGCTGCTGCGGGACTCCGGTATCGCCGTGAAAGATATCTCCGAGCTGACCGGATTCCCCGAGATGCTGGACGGGCGCGTCAAGACGCTGCATCCCAAGGTTCACGGGGGCATCCTGCATCGCCGGGAAGACAGCGGCCATCGGGCGGCCGTCGCCGAGCATGGCATTCCGGCGATCGACATGGTGGTGGTCAACCTGTACGCCTTCGAAAAGACGGCCGCCAAGCCGGGCGTGCCATTCGAAGAGCTGATCGAAAACATCGACATTGGCGGCCCTTCGATGATCCGTTCCGCCGCGAAGAATTTTCAGGATGTTGCGGTGGTTACGTCGCCCGCTGATTACGGGGCGATCGCTGAGGAGATGGGGTACTCGAGCGGCGCTCTGTCGAGGGAAACGAAGTGGCGGCTGGCGCAGAAAGCGTTTGCAACGACCGCGGCCTACGATTCCGCAATCGCTTCGACGCTCGAGCGGGTGGGCGGCGACTTCGCGTTGCACGCGATCGAAGGGTTTCCCAAAACTCTGCGGCTGCAATTTCAGAAGACGATGGACCTGCGCTACGGCGAGAATCCGCACCAGAAAGCCGCCATGTACGCCGACTCCACCGGGACCGGCGTAGCCAACGCACATCACCTTCAGGGCAAGGATCTTTCCTACAACAACATTGTTGATCTGCAGGCCGCCTGGGATCTGGCACAGGAATTCGACGAGACCGTTTGCGCCATCATCAAGCACACGAATCCGTGCGGCACGGCCACGGGCAAGACTTTAGCCGAGGCTTATGTGCGCGCGCTGGAATGCGATCCGGTGTCAGCATTCGGCGGGGTGATCGGAGTGAACCGACCGGTCGATGCCGCAGCGGCCGCCGAAATGGCAAAGCTCTTCCTGGAAGTAATCGCCGCTCCCTCATTCGATGGGGCCGCGAAGGAAGTGTTCGCGTCGAAGAAAAATCTGCGGCTGGTCGAAGTCCCGTCTGGCCAGCAAACGTGGGTTCTGAAGAATATCTCGGGTGGCATGCTGGTGCAGGATGCCGACCTTCACAAGTTAGCCGACTCCGATCTCAAACTAGTCAGCCAACGCGCGCCCACGCCGGAAGAGAAACGGGCGATGCTGTTTGCCTGGAAGGTCTGCAAGCACGTGAAGTCGAACGCGATTCTCTACGCCCGGGACGGACAAACGGTCGGGGTGGGCGCAGGCCAGATGAGCCGGGTCGACTCCTGCAAAGTCGGGGCAATGAAGGCGCAACTGCCGCTCAAGGGCACGGTGGCTGCCTCCGACGCCTTTTTCCCATTCCCGGACGGGGTCGAGGAGATCGCCAAAGCCGGCGCCACCGCCATCATCCAGCCGGGTGGATCGGTGCGCGACCAGGAGGTCATCGAAGCCGCCGACCGGCTCGGACTGGCCATGATTTTCACGGGAGTACGGCATTTCCGGCACTAAGACATACCCAGGTTAGCGCCCAAAAAACGGGCGCGAACCTGGGGCACCCCCGGGTCCTGTTGGACGGGCGAGGCGCCCGTCGCTCCATCATCACACGCGTCCGCCCCTGTACTTCCGGGCTTGCCAGCCTCCTCCGCTTTCTCTGTATCCCAAGCCCGGTCAAGGTTAGAATAGAAACACCTGCGGGTGGCGTTTCGGCATCCAAATCGGTGGAAGGCGGCAATTTTTTAGGATTTTCATGAAAAAACAGTTTTGGCTTGTCTGGTGTTTCATTTTTACAGGGGCGATGTTGCTGGCTCAAAATCAGCCCGCCCATGCCGGGGATGCTTCCACCACTGCGGGCGCTGAGTCCGCCGCTAAGACGAAGGTTCCGGACCGCGCTGCCGCTTACTATCACTTCACCCTCGCTCACATGTATGAGGAGCAGGTAGCGACGTATGGCCGCAGCGAACTGGCTAACAAGGCGATCGAGGAATATCGCGCAGCCATTGATGCCGACCCAACTTCGGCCTATCTCACATCTGGTTTGGCGGAACTCTATGCCCGGACGGGCCGGATTCGCGATGCCGTAGTCGAAGCGCAGGACATCATCAAGCGCGATCCTAACAACCTGGAAGCGCGCCGCCTGCTGGGCAGAATTTATCTGCGGTCGCTCGGCGATATGCAGGCCGGGAACGGTTCGCAGAATGTCCTGAAACTTGCGATTGAGCAGTATGAACAGATCATCCGCCTGCAGCCCGACAGCATGGACGATCACCTGCTGCTCGGACGTCTCTACCGCCTGAACAACGATCTGCAGAAAGCGGAGAACGAATTCAAGACCGCCGTGAAACTGCAGCCTGGATCGGAAGAAGCAGTCACCACGCTGGCTTATCTCTACAACGAACTGGGCGACACATCGCGGGCCGCGCAAGTCCTGAGTTCGGTTCCCAGTGTGGCCCGCTCCGCCAAGCTTTACTCCGCGCTCGGCTACACCTACGAGCAGCAGAAACAGTACAAGAACGCGGTGGAAGCCTACCGGCACGCCATCGAACTCGACCGCGATAATCTCGATGCAATTCGCGGTCTCGCGCAAAATCTCCTCAACGACGGCCAGACCGATGCCGCCCTCGAACAGTACAAAGTCATCGCCGACGCGAACCCCGAAGACGCGCAGACCTACGTCCGCATCGCCGAGATTTACCAGAAACAGGGCAAGTACGATGCGGCGCTCGAGAACCTGAAGAAGTCAGAGTCCATGGTGCAGGACTCGGTCGAAGTGCCCTATCGCATTGCCGCCATCTACCAGGCCCAGGGCCGCTACGACGAAGCGATCCCGATCATGAAGGATCTGCTGAAGAAGGCGGAGAAGCCCGACAACAGCTACACCCAGAGTGAGCGCGGCAACCGCGCGCTTTTCCTCGAGCGTCTGGGCACGATTTACCGTGACCAGGGCAACAACCAGGCCGCGAACGACACCTTCCGCCAGATGGTCGCCCTCGGCGGTGAGGAGAACGAAGAGCGCGGCTACCAGCAGATTATCGATACCTGGCGCGAAGCCAAGGAATGGCAGAAGGCTACCGACGTCGCCAAGGAAGCGGTTCAGAAAGTTCCGAAGAGTCTCGACCTGAAGATGGTGCTGGCAGCGCAGCAGGCGGACATGGGCGAAGGCGACCGCGCGCTAAAGGACGTTCGTGCCCTCCTGAAGGGCGACCCGGGCGATCGCCAGATCTACATCGCGCTGGCGCAGATGAATACTCGCTTGCGCCGCTTCAGTGATGCCTATCAAGCTCTCGACAAGGCCGAGCAACTCTCCACTAAGCCCGACGACAAGGAGTACGTCTGGTTTCTGCGCGGCTCCACGTTCGAGCGCGAGAAACGCTATGCCGAGGCGGAGGAGCAGTTCAAAAAGGTTCTAGCCAGCGATCCGCAGCACGCTTCCGCGTTGAACTATCTCGGCTACATGCTGGCCGACCAGAACACCAAGCTCGACGAAGCGCTTGGGTACATCAAGAAGGCGGTGGATCTCGATCCCGCCAACGGCGCTTACCTCGACTCGCTCGGCTGGGCCTACTTCCGCCTGGGCAAATACGAACTGGCGGAAGAGAACCTGGTGAAGGCTTCGCAGAAAATCAATACCGATCCCACCGTCCACGATCATCTAGGCGATCTCTACCAGAAGACCGGACGTCTGAAACTCGCGGCCACCAACTGGGAGCGCGCGCTGAACGAGTGGAATCGGACGATCGCCGCCGAAGTCGATCCGGCCGAGGTAGGGAAGGTCCAGAAGAAACTCGATTCCGCCAAGATCAAGCTGGCCCGGGAAGAACCGCAGAAACAATAAGTGTAGCGCCGGCATCTTGCCGGCTGTCGTTGGACAGCCGCCGAGACGGCGGCGCTACCGGCAGTGCTAGACTTTTCCAATGCTCGCCGACTATGCCGTCCACATCGAAGACTCCCGTGGACGCCGCTATCCCGAGCCTCCGCACTCCTATCGTAACGATTTTCAGCGCGACCGCGACCGGGTCGTCCATGCCCGCGCTTTCCGGCGCCTGGAAGCCAAGACCCAGGTGTTTACCCGCCGTTATTCCGATCATTTTCGCAACCGCCTGACGCACACCATTGAAGTCGCTCAGATCTCGCGCACCATCGCCGCCCAACTCGGATTGAACACCGATCTGGTCGAAGCGCTCGCGCTGGTGCACGATATCGGCCATCCTCCTTTCGGCCACGCGGGAGAAAAAGCGCTCGACGCCGCCATGCGCCTGCACGGTTTGTCGTTTGATCACAACCTGCACGCGCTCCGCATCGTCGAGGACTTCGAACTTCGTTACGCGTCGTTCCGCGGGCTCAATCTTACGTTTGAAGTCCGCGAAGGAATCATCAAGCACTCGCACGACTACGACCCCAAAGACCATCCGGAACTCGCCGAGTACGTCTTAGGCCAGCGGCCTCCGCTGGAGGCGCAACTCATCGACCTGACCGACGAGATCGCCTACAACACGGCCGACCTCGACGACGGGTACGAAGCTCACCTGCTGGGTGTTGAGCAGATTACGAGCAGTGTCGCCCTGTTCGAGCGCTGTTTTCGGGAAGCGCGGAAACTGTTTCCAGAGGCGTCCGAGAAACTGCAGTTTAACGAAACGCTGAAGCGGATGTTCGACCGCCTGGTCGGCGACCTGATCACCAACACGCAGCAGCGCCTCAAGCAGGCAGGCATTCGTTCACTGGAAGACATCCGGCGGCAAGGGGAGCGGCTCGCGGCCTTTAGCCCGCCGGTCGAACAAGAGCGGCGGCAGCTTAAGGATTTCCTGTACGAGAATCTCTATTTCAGTCCCGCGCTCGAAGGCGAGAAAGAAGACGCCGAGCGCATCATCGGAGAACTTTTCGCGCACTGGATGGAGGAGCCCGACGACCTGCCGCGCAACTACCGCGAAAAATCCGCACAGGAACCGCTGCCGCGGGTGATCTGCGACTACATCGCCGGCATGACCGACCCGTTCATCTACCAGCAGTATGAGAAGTATTGCGGCAGATGATCCGCGAGTAGCCGTTCAATGCTGCGATAGGGGTCTGCACATTCTTGCGACCTTACCCTTCACTTTCGGTAGTTTCCGATTCTCGACGTCGTCCGCAAACGAGACCAATCCCAGCAAATACGGAGGCGTCGGCATTGTTCCTGTCCCATCGGCAAAAGCAACCCTTTCGAGCTCACTACCAAGATTCACTTCGACCGCAAGAATCCGCCCGGTGGGTGAAACCACTGTTGTACCTGCCGGGTTATTCCGAGCCGCCTCGCGAAAATCTGGAGAATTCACCAGTTTCGTAAGAAGCTGTATGTCGTCTGCGGAAACATTACCCTCAAAAATCTCAGGCCGGCTGACCTGCCCTCTGACGATGGACTGAACTTCACGTCGGACCAGATTGTCTTCTGTCACCACAGTGCAGGTGTAATTAGAAGGACGCAACTCCGTAATTTGAACCAAGACCGGGTGAGATTTCTCCTGGGCAGCCCCAAAAGCGGCACACAGGAGAATCACAAGTGAGCAGCATCGACGAGAAGACCATTGCAGCGCCATCGGACCCTCCGAGGTTTCAAAAAGCAACCAGTACTGGCGATCAAGGATACCGTAGACAGGGGCCAGGAAATATAGTTTGGACTCAGTCGCGGAATCTATTTCGAGTAAGTGATCCGGTAGATCACGCCGCCCGAATCGTCACTCAAGTACATCGCTCCATCGTCACCGAATACAATCCCCACCGGACGCCCCATCCAGCGACCTTTCTTTGTTTCGCCGGGCGCCAGCCATCCGGTGATGAAGTCCTCCGCACTGCCCTGCGGCTGGCCTTGGTCGTTGAGCTTCACCCGCACAACCTTGTAGCCCGTCGGCACGCTGCGGTTCCACGATCCGTGGAACGCCACGAACAGGCTGTTGCGATACTCCGGCGGAAACATTGCACCTTCGTAAAACGCGAGACCGAGCGGAGCCGAATGCGCCTGCATCTGCACTTTCGGCTCGATCACGCTCTGGCAACGGTTGTCGCCGGGCTGGGTGAAATTTGGGTCGGGAACGCGGTCGCCATAGCAATACGGCCAGCCGAAATCGCCGCCGTCCTTACCCAGATCGTCGACGTCTTCCGGCGGCAGGTCGTCGCCCAGCCAGTCCCGCCCGTTCACCGTGACCCAGACCGTGTCGGTCTTCGGATTTACGGCCATCCCGACCGCGTTGCGCAGGCCCTTGGCAAAAACTTTCTGCCCGCTACCATCGGGATTGAATTCCAGGACCGCCGCCCGACGCGGATCCTTCTCGAGGCAGACGTTGCAGCTCGAGCCCACCGAGACGTACATTTTCCCCTGGTGAAACAGCAGTGTCCGGGTGGAGTGTCCTCCGCGTCCTGGCAAGTCTGCAATCCGCTGCGGGTTGGAAGCGCGCAAATTTGCATCGTCCCAGTCATAGCGGCGGACCCTGTCGTTCTCGGCGACGTAGAGCTTGCCTTCGTAGAATGCTAGCCCGTGGGGTTCAATCAGGCCCTTGAGAACGGTCACAACGCGCTCCGCCTTGCCGGCGTGTTTCGCGTCGGGCAGCGCCTCGACCTTACCTTCGCCCGTTTCGCTCACCAGCAGCACGCCACCAGGAGTAAACGTCAGCATGCGCGGACCATCCACCTGCGCGAACACCGCGACGTGGAAGCCCGCGGGAAGTTTCAGTTGCTTCAGATCGAAGGGAGTCTTCTGGGCATGGCTGCACAATGTCAGCAGAACTGGGAACAGAACGGAGATGCAACGTCTCATGAATTACTTGATGAACACAGACGGCTAGAAGTTGCTCTCTGAGGCTGACGGAAGTGGAGCAAGGCTCTCGGTTGCGTGAGAACTGGATCGTCGCTCCGGGACTTACCTGATTTTTCCCATCCTTCCCCGCGCTGAAGCGCGGGGCTAAGCCCGCTCGCCCCTCCGGGGCTGGATTCTTCCGGCTCATCCGGTTGTTGAGCGTACGTTACGGCGCCGCCACCCGCGTCACTACGTCATACAGGATCCTGGGCGCCCGCCGCAATTCTTCCACCCGCACCCGTTCATCGTTGCCGTGCTCGGTTGAGCCTTCCTCTTCGGTTGCGGTGTACGGGCTGTATCCGTAGCTGTGGATGCCGAGCGGGCGGTAGCGCTGGTTCTCGGTGTAGCCGCTGGTGATGCGCGGCGCAACCGGAACCTCTCCAAAATAAGCGCGCGTAACTTCTCGAATCGCGCTGTACAGCGCCGTGTCCGTCGGAGACGAATTGGCCACGCGGAATTCCGCACTCTCCGGTTCGACCGTGACGTTCGGGTCGTTCACCACTCGCCGGATCGTTTCCAGGAATTCCTTCGGATCCGCTCCGGGCAGCAGCCGTACATCCACATTCGCCCACGCTTCCGGCGGAATCACGTTGGTCTGTTCCGATCCCCCCAGCATGGTCACCGAAATCGTGTCGCGCAGGAGGAAGTTGATCGACTCATCCGCGGTAACCTCCTGCTGCACAGTCTTGTCCTGAATGGCCTTCCGGATATCGGCAAACATCTGCGCCCGCTCCGGCGGTTCGTAAGGCGCCATCGTCTTGAACAATTCATCCACCACCGGCAATACGCGCAGGGGTGGCTGGTACTGGATGAGCCGGTTCAGCGCGCGCACCAACCGGTTCGGAGCGGAGTCGGGAATGGGACGCGAGCCGTGCCCGGGCCGTCCGTGCGCCGTGATGTGCAGCCAGAGCGGTGTCTTCTCGCCTACATCCACCCCGACGTAGCGCACCATACCGTTCTGCAGCAGATTCTCGCCGCCTTCATTGATCAGGAATTCGGCGTCGCGCAACAGGGCGCGCTGGTTGGCGATGAACCAGTCCGTGCCGGTACCGGCCGCTTCTTCGTCGCTGACGGCGAGAAAGATCAGATCGCGGTCGAGCGCGATCTTTTCGCGCCTCAGCATGACCATCACGACCAGCTGCGCCAGGCCTTCTTCTTTCATGTCCTGCGCACCCCGGCCATACATCGATCCGTTCACCAGCGCGCCGCTGAACGGAGGCACGCTCCAGTGGGTTGCGTCGCTGGTGACGACGTCCATGTGATTGAGCAGGATGATCGGCCGCTTGGTCGCCGCCGTGCTGTGCGGCAGCACCGCCCAAAGATCGGCCCGGCCCGGAGCATATTCGAAAACCTGGTTCTCGATTCCTTCCGCGTCCAGGATCTTCTTGAAGAACCGGGCGCCGCGCATCTCATTGCCGGGCGGATTGGTCGTATCAATGCGCAGATATTGCTGCATCCATTCCACGGCCAGATCCGAGTACTGCTGCATGTGTTCCGTTGAAATGCGCGCCGAAGCCAGCGCCGGCGGACTCGCCTGTGCCCGTGCGTCAGTTCCCGCCAGAATATAAAAAAGAATAGGCACGATTCCGCGTAATACCGGTCGGAAATCAGTCTTTTTCAATTCGTTACACTCCCCGGGCCGACTGTCCCGGCACGCAGTTTTTATATCAGTTCCAGCCAAAATTACCGCCATCCGAGCTGTACCCTGCCCGCCCGATACGTTACAATACGTCTGAAAATAAAGCACTTGCATTCCACGCCCGGCACCCGGGCATTTGGCACGCAACCTGTTAGTAGAATGACAGGCCTTTGATCGGGCTTACTGATTTAAGGCATCCGGAGGCGTCGCGTTTGCCTTCCGAGTTTACAGATTCTGACTTAAATCGACGCAATCAAAATCGCGCCAAAAGCGCGCGGAGTGGAGTTCCCACTCCCACCTGGAGGAAGTTCAAATGAAAAACCGCACCATCTTCGT
>Ga0209698_10001669_pt1 | contig 25604 bp, 28 predicted proteins | sample LitLauG_LLR_2012_FD_187203 | JGI IMG/M metagenome (GOLD analysis project Ga0209698, IMG submission 187203) | Freshwater sediment microbial communities from Pennsylvania, USA - Little Laurel Run_MetaG_LLR_2012 (SPAdes) (version 2) | ecosystem: Environmental > Aquatic > Freshwater > Creek >... | reverse complement strand
ACGTTCTAGTGCTCGACCTCAAGCGGGCAATCGAGGCGATGCAGGTGCGCGACATAGAAAAACGCTCTGCTGAGTTGAAGCATGCCTTGCTGGTTCTGCAGCAACTGGAAGGCTCTTTGGACATGGAGAGTGGAGCCGAGGCAGCTCGCAACCTTTCAAGCTTCTACTCAGCGGTACGTGCCAAGGTTATGGAAGCTCAAGTGAAAAGCAGTCCGGAGATACTGGACCGGCAGATTGAACTTCTGCTTGACGTTCGCACCGCTTGGCAACAAGTGGATTCAAACCAGTCAGCGCCGGCAGACTCGGCTGCCATCTTGCCCCAGCAATCATCATCCAAAGTTAGTACCACCCCTTCGGATGAGCTCCAGCACACGAACTGGACGGCTTAGACCTTAAAGCACGCCGCTCCGCGCGCTGAACCCGGTATTTGCCACTCTCTGGAACAAAGGCGTTCATCCGCTCGCCGGCAAGCTTCCATTTATCGTTGCGACAGCGCAAGGGGATGGCGGGTGTAGCTCGCCGGACGCTACTTCAGATAGTCCATCAGACTCGGCGGCAGAACCTTGGCGGCTGCGGCTAGGCCGGAGTTGTATGCCATTTCCGCCTGGGAAAGGTCGGTGGCTGCCTGCGCTGGATCAATGCCGACCAAGTCATTCTGCTGGGTTTGGAGATTAACCTTCTCCTGTTGCAGGAACGACTGGTTGGAAGTCAGCTGGTTAATCGCGTTGCCATAAAACACTCGCTGCTGTGAAAGCGAGTCCATAGCAGTTCTAAGCTGCGTAGTGGCGGTACCGCTCGCCGTAGTATTACCGCTCTGCAGTGCCGTTATCAGTTGTTGGAGTGATCCCATCACGTCTCCGCCGGCCGCTTGAAAGATCTGGCTGCCTGGAACATTGATTTGAATACTCCTGCCATTTGCGATGTCGACACTGTTCACACCAGTGTTTCCATTGTAAGTAACTCCGTCAGTCTGAGTGGGGTCAGGAGCGTAGGGTGGCGCTGTGGTCGCAGTTCCGCCAAATATATAGCTGCCTTCATAGGAAGAATTGGCCAGCTGGACTACCTGGGCGAAAACCCCCTGCAACTGCTCTACGATCGCCTGCCGATTCGATGACGAGAGTGTGCCAGTCGATCCCTGTACGCCCAGTCCGATCGCCTGGTTTAGAGACGTTACTACTGAGCTGAGCGCTGAGTCGGCGGTCTGCAGAAGCCCTTCTACCGAAGAGGTGTTTTGTAGATATTGATCTGTCTGGCTGCTGAGCGCCAGATTTTGAACCATTTCGGCCGCCGCCGCTGGATCATCGGAGGGCACGTTGACGCGCTTGCCGGTCGCGACCTCCTGAACTGCCTTTTGCTGTTGCAACTCCGCCTGAGAGATTGCGTTGAGTATATCGGAGGTGATGTTTGGATTTATGCGCATAAGTTTAATACACCGTCGGTGCCGAGGCTCCCATTCCGATTATGGTCTGAGTCAGTTGGTCGACCGTCGTCACCACGCGGGCTGCAGCCTCAAATGCGCGCTGGTAGGTGATTAGATTTGCGGATTCTTGGTCAATCGACACGCCCGAGATCGAACCCCGCTGGTCGTTGAGCTGGTTGAGGCTGGCCGTGCTCGCGCTCACCTCAGCCTGGGCCTGAGCAGTTACATTGCCCGTCAAAGACACAACGTTGGCATAACTATCGAGAGGATTAGCGCCGGACGGCAATGCCTGCGTCTGCACTGCCATCAACTGGGCAATGTTTCCGTTGCTGCCGGCGGAGCCGTCGGAACTCGCGGCGATTGCATTCGGGTCGGTGATGGCAACGCGCAAGCTGGATGCCGCTCCAGTTCCCGCCGTTACGGAGAAGAAAGCCGCTCCCGGATTCCCCGAGAGATCGAATCCCGCTTCGTGCGCGGTGTTGAAGCTCGTCGCAAACTGGCCGGCGAGTGTGTCGATCTGATTGAGGATTCCAGGTATAACCGTATCCCGGATCTGCAGTGTGCCGCCCAACTGCCCATTCTGGATCGAGGCCGTTATGTCCTGCCCTTGGGCAAAGATATGCTCCATCCCCGAAGCGTTAGGCGCAACCTGCAGGCTGAAGCTCTGACCGCCAACGACCAAGGCTGTTCCGCCGCTGGTGGTAATCGTCTCACCGTGTTCGGTCTGTATGACGGAAACGTCGGTTAGCTGCGACAGTTGCTGCACTAGCTGATTTTCTTGATCGGCGAGCACTCCGGGATCTTTCCCCAGACTCTGTAACTGCCCTACCTGAGCGTTCAGCTGTGCAATCTGCTGCGTGAGGCTATTGATCTGACTCACTGTGTCCGAAACCGACTGATTGAGGTCGGACTGGATCGTGTTCAGGTTGGACTCGGTCTGCTGGAAAGAGCTCACAAGATTCTGGGCAGCCGTCAGTACCGATTGACGTTGCGGAACGCTCGTCGGATTGGTGGAGAGCTGGCTGATGCTATTGAAGAATGCGGTCAGGTCCGCCCCAATGCCCTGTGTGGAATCGGAGAAGAGTGCTTGTACCTGTTGCATCGCGCTGAGCTGTGATTGCGCGCTGCCCTGTTGCTGGGTCTCTTCCGAAATGCGAAGATCCAGCAACTGGTCTCGCACACTCTGGATTTTGTCGAGCGTTACTCCGTTGCCATACACAAGACTACCTTCTATGCTCGGAGGCGCTTCGTTGAGAATGGCAACTTCCCGTGTGTAGCCGGGAGTATTTGCATTGGAGATGTTGTTGGTTGTAGTGGCCAGGGCTCCTTGATCCGCCAACAAGGATTGCGTCGCCATCAAGATCGAGGATGTTAAACCGGGCATGGTGCTAGACCTCGCATGATATGGTTCGACGCTCCGGCAGTTGCTGACCGGAGGTTCTCCCGTATGTACCGGCAGAGCTTTGATACAAGGCGGCAAGCAGACTTGTGGAACGCATCGACCGTTTGACGACCGCGGCAAAAACACGATTGGCGTGTGCCAGCCGAACACATGCGCTATGAAGGTTCTTTTCTGCTTTGGACCTTCCGCCACTGCCCGGTCGAGCAGTTCCGCCGGCGGAGAGGACGGACTTCAAATCCGCGTCAATACCAGCCGCAATCGCTTCTTGATTCGCTAGACAGCGCAGGAATTCATTCAGATTATTGTGTTCCAGGGCGGAAGTTGCACCGGTGATCTCGCGAGTCAATTTACCCAGCCTGGACACGAAGTCGGCTTGCCCTGATTCCCGTCCTGGATTGAGTTCGCGCATGAATATTCAACATCTCTCTTAGCTTTCGTCTCTTTGAACCGGTACATCCGTCCGTGCTGGGACGACCGCACTCTTCGGCCAGTATGTGCGCGCAGACAGTTACCGGGCTGCGTGCTGTAACATAGCTTCCGCTACCTTCTGTGCGTCAACGGAGTACTGCCCGCTCTGAACCGACTGCCGTAGTCGAGCAACAAGATCCTGCCGCACCTCCGGCATCGACATCGCTTGGGACGCGAGACCCGTAAGGCGAACCGTGTCCTGTGAATACGCGCTGTCCGGCTCTTTTGCCGAGTCCGCCATGCCCGCCGGTGCGGGGGACTTGGCTGACTTTTCTGCTGCTACCCTCTGGGGAACCGATGAATTAAGGTCGATTCTCATAAGCAAAACCTCGCAGTTAGTGGTGAAAGTTCATCGGCATATTTGGCCCAAAACTTTAGTCGATGCACCGAAGTCATAGTTACTGGCCGTAAGTTATTCATAAACCTAGGTTTCATCGGCCTTTGGGGGCATCCAGATTACCCGCCCCTGGTCCACCCTCTGCCGTTTTTTCCGCCGATTTGGGGATCTGATCATTATTAGTAAGATGTTTCACGATCATCGACGCAATCCCGAGCCCGCCGGATTTGGTTAGGCTCGTGGCGAGGGACTGCATTCCAATACTTTGCAGCTGATCGTGTCCAGGGTCGGCCTGGTGATCCGGATCCCCTCCCGGGACCGTCGCGAACGATTTTTCCGCTTGTTCCAGCCATTGCCCCACAAGGACACTTTCAAAGTCCTGTGCTGCCTTCTGGACCTTTGCCTTCGAGGTCGGGTCCGATCCTGCGCCGGTCCTCAACGCTCGCAGAGTTTGTTCACTCCTGCTTTGTGCCAGGTTCTGGCCTCCGGCGACTGGACGTAGAGTTTGAATTCCACCCATGCCTAGATCACCTCCAACTCGGCCTGCAGTCCACCGGAAGCTTTGATAGCTTGAATGATCGCAACAATGTCTGACGCGGTTGCTCCCATCGTATGCAATCCGTTGATCAACTCTTCCACCGTTGCACCTTCTTTCAAGCGAATGGAACGAGCCGGGCCTTCATCTGCATGAACCTCCGTCTCCGGCACGACGGTGGTCTTGCCTTTGGAAAACGGCTCAGGTTGTGATACGGCGAATGTGGTTGTCACTTCCACGCTCAGGTTCCCGTGCAGGACGGATACCGGCGAAAGTTTCACATCACCACCCATAACAACTGTTCCGGTGCGTTCGTTCATGATGACCTTTGCCGGTGGGTGGAAACTGATCGCGAGGTTTTGCACCTCGGAAATCAGAGTGGGTACCGACGCCGTGCCGGACGCGCCCACATTGATGTCGATGCGGCGGCTGTCCAGCGCGGTGGCAATCTCTTTTCCATAATTGTGGTTGACCGCGGTAGCAATGTCGCGAGCCGCTGTGAAATCAGGATTGCGCAACACGAACGACACCGTCTTGAAGTGACTCAGATCGACCGCCGTATCACGCTCCACTGTCCCGCCCTCGGGGATGCGTCCTACGTTTGCGTGGTTAACCTGCTTCGAATTGCCAGTCGAGCCTGCCGTATAACCTCCCAGGGTCAGCGGCCCCTGTGCCTCCGCGTAGATCTGACCATCGGGCCCCCGCATTGGTGTCATGAGCAAAACTCCACCTTGCAGGCTTTTCGCATCGCCAATGGAGGCTACGGTGACGTCAAGGGTCGTTCCCGACCGTGCGAATGGCGGCAGAGATCCCGTTACAATTACCGAAGCGACGTTGCGCACCTGCACCTGGGCCGCGGGTATTTGCACGCCGAGCCTCTGCAGAATGTTAGCCAGCGTCTGTGTGGTGAAGAGCGTTTGCTGGCGGTCTCCGGTGCCGGTTAAACCGACCACCAGGCCATAACCGACGAGCGAGTTTTCTCGGACGCCCTCAATCGTTGCGATATCGCGAATCAATACCTGCTTGGAGGACGTTTCGCCGTATCCCAGAGATGCTGCCAGCGAAAGTGCGAAACACATCGCAGCGCGAACCAGGCGGCTCTGCAGGATGCGCTTCACCGTTCGGATGCTCGGCGAGTTCAGAAACCTATCAACCATAGCAATGCCCGCACTGCAGGATTCGGCCGGCGCGTCGAATCGCTGATCACGCCCTTGCCCTTTAACTCAACTTCAAGGTTCGATAGCGCTGTCGAGGGCGCGGTGTTCGATGTGCTGATATCTCCGGGACGCAACACCCCGCGCACAATCATGGTCTCGTGTTGATCGTTCATGAAGACTTCGCGTTGTGCTTCTACGATCAGATTGCCGTTGGGCAACAGTCCAATCACTCGCCCGGAAAGGCTGGTTTGGAGCTGCGATGTATTGGAAGCGGCTCCCTGGCCCTTCAGCTGGGTCGAAGACTGCGCCCCAAAGAGCGGGTTCACTCCTCCCGTCTTCATTCTTCCGGGCAGGCCGGTAATTGCCGAGCTCGTTTGGAAAGTTCGCTGTGCGTTAACGTTGCCGGACGATTGCGCTGTAGTCTGCTCCGTGACTATGATTGTGACGATGTCATCAAGTCTCCGGGCTTTATAGTCGGAGGCTACGTCTGTCAACGCACCACCCGGAACCCACAGACTTCCCATGGTTCTGCCTGGCTCCGCGGTGGGTGACTGCTGCTGCACCCGCGTAATGTAGTCATTTCTCGCCTGCTGCGGATCTTGTTTGGCAGTTTTCGCCATCACCGCGGGTGCTCCGCCCGCGAAAATGATAGCGATCACGCCCGCTACCCACTGCCGCATTAGCGCATGGATTTTCATGGGTCCTTACAGAGTTCCTTTTACTAATCCCGTTTCGATAACTTCAGCTTCGTAAATTTTCTTGTGATCCCTGCTCGACACTCGGATACTTTGTCCCAAGGAACCATTTTGTAAACAAATCACCGGCATCACGATTCGCATGTCCTTGCCTTCGAGGACGAGCGTAGCGCGATCGCCACCTTTGACAGCTCGTTGTTTTTCAGCACGGGAGGTTCGGCCAGGATCTCCGGCTGTGGCCGGGTGCGTCAAGGTCTTTGCCACCTCTCCAGCATGCAACACGACATAGAACGGAAGGCAGTCACTTGAACTTTGGCAGCGTAGCTTTACGGCCGTGCCATTACGGCTTAGACGTTCCACTCCGACTACGGAAAATTTCGCGTTGGGGATCGCTCGCACTTCTCCCAGAAATTCCACTTGGCCTGCCGAAATTGGCGCTCCCGCTGTCGCTGAAATCGCCTCGGCGACACGCTGTCGCATCACCTGTGTCCACGTTTTGCCGGAAGCTTCCGCTGCTGGCCCGGCCATCACTAGGCACAACAGGAAGATACCCATCGATTTTCCGATCACAACCGTTTTAGCCCGCATTATCGACCAACGTTATTGAGATCTTGGAACATCTGGTCCGCTGCGCTGACCACGCGTGAATTCGACTCATACGCGCGTTGTGCAACAATCATCTCGATGAACTCGTCGACCACGTTGACATTCGACTGTTCCAGCATCCCCTGCTGCAAGCTGCCGAGTCCCTCGCTGCCGCCTGGTGCGCCGACAATGGGATCGCCCGACGCTGTGGTGGGTAAGAACAAATTGTTACCGACGCTGTTCAATCCGCCGGGATTCGCGAAGAGCGCAAGCTGAATCGTCCCCACCTGTTGAGCCGCCGTCTGCCCGGGCTGAGTCACGGATACCGTGCCGTCTGCACCGATGGTGACGTTTGTCGCATCTGCAGGGATCGTGATGTTTGGCTGAAGAGCATTTCCGTCGGCCGTTACGACGTTGCCCTGAGCATCCATGTGAAACGACCCCGACCGGGTGTACCCGACCTGACCGTTAGGCAGCGTCACTTGAAAAAATCCTTGTCCCTGAATAGCCATATCCAGAGGATTGCCGGTAGTGCTGAAATCACCCTGGGCCTGCACGACTTCGGACGCCGCCGGCTTTGTCCCAAGACCGATCTGCAACCCTGCGGCTACCGTGGTTTGCTGCGAAGCCGCCGCTCCCGGCATGATCGCGTTTTGGTAGATCAAATCGGAAAACTGCACACGCCGGCGGCGAAACCCGGCAGTGCTCGAGTTCGCCAAATTGTTGGCGATATTGTCCAGGTTCATTTGCTGGGCAGCCATCCCGCTTGCTGCCGTGTAGAGTGCACGAAACATGAACGCTCCTTGTGTTTAACTACTGGTGACCCGCGGCAAGTCTTCTGTTGCAACCTTATTGATGTCGGAATTGAAGGTCGACAAAGCGCGCTGCACCAGTTCCGCATAGCGCTGCACCTCGACCAGTTCCACTGCGCTGGCAACCGCATTTACGTTCGAGGATTCCAGAGTTCCCTGCTGAACGCTCGTATTCGTTGCTGCGCTCTCGGCTTTTGCCGGCGCCGAGTAATTGGTTTTCCCGATACTCTCGATTGCGGTGCCTGCCGGGAACTCCACCAGCTTCAGCTTTCCGGCCAAAGCTCCATTCACCGAGATTGTGCCGTCAGAACTCACTGATACCGGCCCGCCTACGATCTGAATCGGACCATCCTCGCCCATGACCGCATCACCCTCACTTGTCACCAGGTTGCCCTGGGGCGACACATGAAAGTTGCCGTTGCGCGTGTACGCCTTTCCTGCGGCCGTCTTTACAACGAAGAAGCCCTGGCCTTCTATGCCAAAGTCGAGATCATTGCCGGTCTTTTCCAGGCTGCCCTGCGTAAGATCAATCTGGCTTCCGCCGAGGATTCCAAAATTATTGATGGCTTGATTCAGAGAGGATTCAGGATGACTTGAGGACGCCAGCAGCGAACGAAAAATATTGTGCTGGGCACGATAACCGGGCGTACTCGTGTTTGCCAGGTTGTTGGCTACAAGATCTAACGCCTGTGTTCGAGCCATCAGCGCAGTGCACGCTGCATAGTAGCCGCTGTCCATGGATCCTCCACGGATCAGCCTGTGCACATTCATGGCCAGACTATTAGCGCCGGCCTGTCGATCTAAGTTGTTGAATGGCGGTGAACGCCGATCTTTTGGTGAGAACTGAATTAGAGATCCAGCAGGTCAGCGATCCGAACAGAAGGGCGGCAACCGCTTTTCTAACCGGCCGTTAGTTTTTGCGAGCGTCTGTAGTGAAGCCGTCGCTGCACTGCAGTGACTGCGAATACTCAGCATCGGCGATGCCTTGCAGTTCCACGTCGAGCACCCACTCCACGGCAGTTTTGACGACCTCACGGACAAGCTGCGAGTTAGATGCTGGATCCTCGTGTTTGCCTTGACGCATGCTTTCCAGGATTACTTCTGGAAAGTTCCAGTCGCATGCGAAGAGGTAGCCCAATTCGTGAGGATCGGTAGCCTGCGCATGGCGGCCGTCGCGGTGGAGAGAGCGAAGGCAGTAGCCAAGATGGTGAAACAAACCGGCCACATACGCTCTATCCGAGTCAACGGCCCCGGTGCGGGCTGCAAGGTACTCGGCCGCGAGAGCGGTCAGCCGCGCTCGCTTCCAGGCCCGTTCACAAGCCCGTAGGTCGGTTGGACCGTTGGGATGGCGCGTCAAGATTACCGCCTGCGCGGCCAGCTGCCGAATCCTTCCCAGCCCGAGGTGAATAACCAACTCCTCAAAGCGCGGCAGTTGTTCGGGGAGTGCACGCACATCACGAACTGCGACCGGCAGGAATCGGGCCGCTAAGCCAATGTCACTTCGGATAGCCTCACTGATTGCGGCGACGTCGGCCGTCGGCGCATTTAGTGCCAATTGCAGCTTTAGGAGCGGTCCTGGCATGGAAGGCAAGTCCGGGAACGAAATCCCAGAGGGAGACGAGTCGCCAGCCAAGGACTTTTGTTTTGGCTTCCGGACGGGGCGAACAACCAGGCGAGGACCGGGATGATTGCGATTTGGCATTGTCGAGACCGTTCCCGTTTCTAATCGGCCTCAAACCGTCTCGACTTTAGTGCTGGACCCTTAAATCTCCCTCTTGATGTGGCTCCCCGCCCTAGCTGTTCTAATTGGCTTGCCGGAAAAGCACGTCAAACTCCTTCGTTCGGCTCGAGAAGCGAGTCCAAAGGTAATCACGGCATATGCCAAACCGCACTTGATCAGCGCCCAGTTGCAGCAGGTAGTTGCGAGCTATTCGCGCCATCTCCAATGAACTGGAGGTCCGCTCGAAGGTAACCTCCTGGTTGTCGCAGCAGCGCAGGAAGGAGGGCAAGTGCATCTCAAATTGACGAGCCGCAATGAAGCAAGGTGTCGTGCTGCACTCCGTCATTTGTTCGATCATGTGAAGCACTTGATGGTGTACGCCTCTCACGCAACCCATCATGAGTTTGCGTCCTGCCTCCACGAAATGGACGGGCAATATACCGTAGAGCTCCAGCAGCGTCCGCGGTATTCGAACATTTATCGGCAGAGTCTTACTTTTGATGGTAAAGACTGGGCACCCCCACTGTGCCGCAACCGCCGATGTAACCTGCTCTTGCGTAGCAAACCCGAGTAACTGGATCACCTGCCCTATATTGACGCCAAGCTCGCGTTGCCGATCCACCGCCGTGCGTAGTTGCTCTTCCGTAATCACACCCCGGGAAACCAGTAACAGGCCAAGGGGCATTCGTGGTCGTCGCGTCTCTTCCAGCCGGACTCGTGTCGAGAGAAGCTGCGCGAACTTGACTTCGACCGCCTCCTCAAAACAGTCGGCACTGCAAAACCAATCCTCTGAGACCGATACTCCCTCCCGTCGGCCCCAGATCGTTTGCCACACGCGACTCCGCCGGCACGTCAGGTTGGCGCAGTTCGGCACCCAACTGGGCCACGTAGGAGGGCATTTGGCGAGCTCGGCGATATTCATATCAAATTTTCTCCGGAGTGTTACGGCCTTTCAGCAGCGTTGCGGGGTGCTGATGGCCCGATCCTGACGAACTGCACGCTCTTAAACGTAGTTCTCGTTTATCGACGCCTTTTGCAGCGCGGCTCTTAGCTTCGGCAGCGCCAAAGCGTGAATCTGGGAAACTCTGGACTCTGCCAGATGCAGCACTTGCGCAATTTCCTTCATGGTTAGTTCGTCGCGATAATAGAGAGAAACCACCAGCTGTTCTTTCTCAGACAGAGTGGAAATGGCTCGGGCCAACTGATCCTTGATTTCAGAGCGAAGGCAGATCTTGAAGGAGTCCTCGTCCTTACTCGGAGCAGATTCGATCAAGTCTTGTCTCTCCGAACGATCATGCAGAGAACTTACTTCCTGTCCCACCAGCGACAAACCGTCCAGTCGCTGCAGAAGGTGATGGAGTTTGGCAACTGAGATTCCAAGTTCGTTTGCGATCTCCTCCTCGCCTGGCTGGCGACCCAGCTTTGCCGCGAGCGTGGAGATGGCCTCTTCTACCTGACGGCCCTTCCGCCGCAGGGGACGCGAGCCCCAATCCAGTTCACGCAGGCTGTCAAGGATCGCGCCCCGGATGCGGAACTTCGCAAACGACTTCAGAGTGACGCCCTTGCTGGAGTCGTAGCTGCGAACCGCTTCAATCAAGCCGACGACACCGGCATGGACCAAGTCCTCAAAGGGCACGTGCTGCGGAAGACGCTCATGAACCCGCCGCGCGATGTAGTAAACCTGAGGGAGTTCTCCGAGAATCAGCTCGTCGCGCTCCTCAGTTGCCAACTTCTCTCTGTATTCAGCCTGTGCGTATGTCATGTATCCCTCTATTCCTGACTCTCAATCAAACTCATCGCACCGCTCCGATCGATTGCACCGGAATCATCGGTGGAATCTCGGTGGGTGCAAGAACCACAACCTTTGGTAAGAACGGTTCGAGCAGACGACGCAGATAGAATCTGCCTGGCGACGAACACAACAGCACCGGTGGCGCCGTCATGATCTGGTCGCCGAATGCCGCCCGCAGGCCATCCAAAACCCGACGCGCAGTGTTGGGCTGCAGAGTGGATGGGCCGTTTACCGTCGCCTGCGGGGTTACCGCGCGGGCGCAGTCTTCTTCAATTCCGCGGTCCAAGGTTACGACCTTGAGTTCTCCCTGTTCGTTAAGCAGAGGTCTGACCAGCGCTCGTCCCAACGCGTGTCTGGCCGCTTCCACCAGCAGTACAGGATTTTTGTTGATCGGAGCGGCTTCGACCAGAGTCTCCAGAATCGTGCCCAGATCGCGAATGGAAACCTGCTCCCGCAATATTTGTTGCAGAACCTTCTGAACTTCTCCCAACGTCATGTACTTGGGAATAAGTTCTTCAACCAACTTCGGATGGGACTCGCCCAGTCGATCAATCAGGCGCTTCGTTTCTTGCCGGGTCAACAGATCATGAGCGTTCTGCTTGACGATCTCACTCAGATGCGTGGCCAGCGCTGCGGTTTGATCGACCACCAGATAACCCGCCGCCAGGGCTTGCGGCTGAAGTTCAGGCGGGATCCACTTTGCCATAGCATTGAAAGCCGGCTCCCGAGTCTCCTGTCCGGCTAAAGGCGCCGGATTTGCGTTCGAACTCATGGCCAACAAGCAATCCCGCTTCATTTCCCACCGGGCAATCTCTACGCCGCGCAGGTAAATGACATACTCACGTTCTTTAAGCGCCAGGTTGTCGGTGATGTGGATCGGTGGCACCAGAAATCCGAGTTGAGATGCCAGGCGCTTCCTCAAAGAGCGGACTTTGTTAAGTAGTTGGCCTCCCTGCTTGACATCGACCAGCGGAACCAGCCCAAGGCCGACTTCGAGCATCAACTCGTCCAGTTTGATGGCCGAATCCATCGGATCCTGGGTTGGAGTGAGTGCGCCCTTCTCTTTTCCAGGTACGGCAGCACCCTCGGGCCGTTTCTCGTCCGTCGTATCGGTACTTGCCCGTCGGGCCAGGATCACCATCAAGGCAGACATCAAGATGAACGAAAGCTTCGGCAGTCCTGGTATAAGCGCAAGGCCGCCCATCACTCCCGCCGCTATCCACAGCGCACGCCTCTTCCCGAACAATTGCTTGCCCACATCCGTTCCGAGGGTGTTATCGGAAGAGGCGCGGGTCACTACGATGCCGCCCGCAACTGAAACCAGCAGGGAAGGCAGCATGGTTACAAGTCCATCTCCGACGGTGAGGACCGTGTAGGTCTTCAGCGCCTCCATGAACGGAACGCCTTGCTGGAAGACACCGATGAGGAATCCGGCGATGATATTGATGGCCGTGATCAGAATGGTCGCGAGCGCATCCCGCTGATTGAATCGCGCGGCGCCGTCCATGGCGCCATAGAACTCAGCTTCATGCGCAATTTGTTCGCGGCGGGACCGGGCCTGCGATTCGTCAATCAGGCCGGCGTTCAAGTCGGCGTCGATCGCCATTTGCTTGCCCGGCATGGCGTCCAACGTGAAACGCGCGGTAACTTCCGCCGTGCGTACCGCGCCGTGGCTGACCACCATGTACTGAATCGCAATGAGAGCCAGAAAGAGAACGAAGCCTACAACGTAGTTTCCACCCACTACAAACTGGCCAAATGACTCGATAACTTTTCCCGCAGCCGACGGGCCTTCGCTTCCATGCAGCAAAATTCGACGGCTGCTCGCAAGGTCGAGGGAGAGCCGCAACAATGTCAGTAGCAGTAACAAGCTGGGAAAAACCGAGAACTGGACTGGCCTGAGAATCTGGACTGCGACCAGGAGAACGAGCACTGATGCAGTAATGCTGAAGGCCAGGAGAACATCGACAATTACGGCAGGGAGAGGAACGAGCATGACGAAAACCATGCTCACAGCCGCCGCCGGCACGATCCATTCGAGGCTCGTTCCCTTTGTCTTGGTTGCCGCTTTCGGAAGATTAGCCATCAGTCCTCATTGCTGTCTGTCGAATGCTCAACGCGCTGGCCCTCTGGCCTGCTTCGCCTGTGCTTGTGCGCGGAATACAAATGCCAGAATTTCCGCAACAGCCGTGTAGAGTTTCGCTGGAATCGGCTGTCCCAATTCCACGGTTCGATAAAGCGCTTGCGCCAGCGGCGGATTTTCCATGATCGCGATCCCGTGCCAGCGCGCGACTTCCTTGATTTGCTGTGCAATCAGATCGCGCCCCTTAGCGACGACCACGGGAGCATCCATATCAAGCTCATAGCGAAGCGCTACGGCATAGTGCGTCGGGTTCGTGATGACCACACTTGCTTTTTCAGCATCACGCAGCATCTGCCTCCGCCGCATCTGACGCTGGATCCTGCGAATCCGCCCTTTGATTGCAGGATTGCCTTCACTTTCCTTCACTTCCTGCTTCAGTTCCTGCTTGGTCATCTTCAGGTCGCCTTCGAGCTTCCTCCAGACCAGCAGATAGTCGACGCCTGACCACGCCACCAGCACCAGAACCGACTTCCAGAGCATCTCCCAAATAAGCGTGAGGACGAAGTTTCCGAAAGCAGCGACTCCCAGATAGGACGCATTCAGGAAACTGTGCCATTCCCGCATCACGATCGCTGCTGCAATCCATACCACTACCGCGAATGGTAGAAGCGATTTCAGAAGCCCACTGAGGGCTGTCAGCGAGAACATGCTCTTGAGCTTGCCGACGGGACTCATCCTCTCGAACTTCGGAGCGAGTGCCTCGGGCGCAAACACGAAACCGCCTTGGGCCAGACTGCTGCCGACCGCAAGTACCCATGCTGTCAGCATGACCGGAGCCGTCCAACTCAGGACCCCGACTCCGCTCCAGAACATTGCCGGCCCATTCGGCGTGAGTGGCTGCGTGATGGAGACCTCAAGTGCATTCTGCAGAAGTCCTCGCCATTGGCGAACCACAGACGGAGCTTGCCATGCGATGACCGCAATGGCGCCGCCCCAGGCCAGCGCACTCGCAAAGTCGCGAGATCGCGCAACCTGCCCTTTCTGGCGGGCTTTTCGCCGCCTTTGCGGTGTCGGTTTTTCTGTCCTGTTCTCCGCCATCGATCAATGTCCGGCCACGCGCAATAGCTGCTCCGTGTAGTGCATGGACTTCGCAAAATATCCTTCAAACAATGTCGGCCAATAGTGAATCGTCGCCGCCAGCACAGATAGACCAAGCATGCTTTTCAGTGCCGGCCCCAAAATCAGCAGTGGCATCTGCGGAGACGCTTTTCCCAGCAACCCGAGCACAACGTCCGCGAGAAGCGTTGCAGCCAGCACCGGGGCTGCGATCTGCACTCCGGTTTCCAGGATGATGGCGCCCTCGTGCAGAAACGTGCGCACAAACAGCGGATTTACGGTGGCACTGCCGGGTGGCAAGTACTCGAAGCTCTTGGCAACTGCCCTCAGAATCCAGTGATGCACGTTGAGCTCGAGGAAGATCAGCATGGCAATCGTCTGATGGAATACGGTCATCACCGTGGTGTCCACCTCGGTGTTGGGGTCGAGAATGTTCACGAGTGAATGCCCGATCTGCACGCTCAGCACCTGTCCGGTTAGCTGCGCAGCTTCGAAAACCAGGTTGGTGGACACTCCAATCGCAACTCCGAGCAGAGTTTCGCTGGCTACCACCGCCGGCCAGCGAGCCAAACTCATCGGTCCCAACTGCGGGGAATAGACCGGATACAGAAGTGCCGTTAAGGCGATGATCAATACGATCTTCACCCGGGGCGGAATGACCATGCTGCCAAAGAAGGGCGCGAAGATGACAAGCCCCGACACGCGCAGACCGATGACCAGGACGTGATTCAGGATGTCGCTGATAGAGATTTCCATAGCTTGTCATCGCAGGTACAAATGAAAGTCCGAAAACATCTGTATGGTGAACTGGCACAATTGCTTCCACATCCAGGGCATGAGGAAGAAGGTGGTGCCGCCCACCGCGAGCAACCGCGGCACTGCTGAAATCGTCACTTCCTGTAGCGATGTCAGCACTTGGACGATGTTGACCAGCAAGCTCACGACGACTGCTGCCGCGAGAATCGGGCTTGCTACCAGCAGCACTTCCTGCAGCGTCAATCGTCCGAGGGTTACGGCGTGTTCAATGGGCATATGGGTATCAACTGAAACTCTTCATCAGTGAACCGACCAAAAGATTCCAGCCATCCACCATCACAAAAAGCAGCAACTTGAGCGGCGTGGAAATAACTACGGGCGGCAACTGCATCATGCCCACCGACGTCGTAATCGACGCGACGATCATGTCGATCGCGATGAAAGGCAGGAATAACACCGACCCTATTTGGAAGCCCGCCTTCAACTCCGACAGGATGTACGCGGGAACCAGCACGCGCATGGAAAGGTCTGCTGGGCTGCTGGGTTGTGGCTCCTTAGCCAGGTCCACGAAAAGCGCGACGTCCTTTTCCCGCACGTAGTGAAGCATGAATTGACGTACCGGTTCGGCGCCCTTCTCGATGGCTTCCATGGCGGTAATCTGCCCGCCCTGCAGTGGAAGCACCGAGTTCTCGTAGATGCTTGCTCCGACCGGTTGCATGAGAAAGAAGGTAAGCACCAGAGCGAGCCCGATCAGCGTTTGATTCGTAGGCGTGGTTTGCAGTCCAAGAGCCTGGCGCAAGAAATGAAACACGACCAGAAGGCGTGCAAACGGCGTCATGCACAGCAAGAGGGAAGGAATCAGTGTGAGGAATGTCAGCAATACGACGACAGTCCAGGGCACTGAACCATTACCGACGCCGGAGATTCGCAGTTCGCTTGGCTCCGGCTGCACACTTGGTTTCGTTTTGTGAGAAACAGGGGCAGCGAGCCGCGGGAAAGCAGTGGGAGAGGTCCTGATGGAATTGGGCTCAGGAGGATCTGCTGCCCACGCATGAACACTGCTTGCGATGAGCAGCGAGAGGAGCACGACTTCGACGCATTTGAGTGCACATTTCTTCATGCAGGGTCTCGTTCCAACTCGCAACGTTGGCCCAGCACATCCGCGAAGGCTGGTTGCGGCTCGAGGTGAGCCAACATTGCAACAGACGACGATGACCCACCTACCAGGAACTGGTCGCCGTCGACCTCCACCACAGCGATGAAACGCTTTTCTCCAAGAGAGACGGTTTCACACACGCGCAGCCGCTTCTTTGCCTGTTGCGATTTGAACCATCCGTGAATCCATGCCGATGTCCGTACGACGGCTTCGATCACTTTCTTCAGACTGTCCCCGAAGGTTTCTGTCACGGTCCTCACGTCCCAATCCGCGGGAACGATTCTGATCGTCGTCGTCGCCTCGGTGGCGTTGCGACGAATCACGAATTGCGGAGTGAGCCGGCGGCCATTCATCCCCTTTTCGACGCTCATGCCAACTCCGTGATGCGGACCGCCAGGCGGTCAGCAATGACTTCGAATTCCGTCCACCCGATAAGCAAGCCGTTTACCCGAAGCGGAATGTCGTGCGTGTTATGACACTGAGTTTCGACGATGGAACCCACTTTCATGCGGACCAGGTCGCCCACCGTAAATCCGCTAACAGGAATCTGCAGGGTGAGCCGGCATGGGAGCCAGCCAAATGCGTCTGTGCGATCCTCCGGCACATTTGCGGTATCGACCGCTTGTGATTCGCTCTTCTGCTCGACCGTAGCATCCATAGTTCGCCTGCCCGTTCTTACCGCTGCATCAAGAATTCCGTGAAATAAACTTCATGAGCACCCAGTTCCGGAGCCCGGTCGTGCAGCGCCTGCAGAATGTGCTCTTTCAACTTCTGCTTACCTTCCAGTGAAACGAGATCAGCCGGCTTCGCCGCCATCAGAACAGTCAAGATGGTGTCCCGAACCAGCGCGGTCGGCGGCGCCTTGCTCCCACTTTTTGTTTCGTGGTCGAGACCCAGATCGAGGCCAACTCGCAGGTAGGTCCTCTGCTCCGGATCGCTCAGGTCGACCGTGAAAGTCTCCAGATGGAGAACCTCCTTGACCTTCGGCTTGTCGTCGTCCGTTTTTGGCCGTGGATGTCCGAACAGCACAACCCCTGCGCCCCCGATCCCCAGACCAGCTAGGAGTGCGAGCGCAATCAACACAAATGGAGATTTCCTTTTCGACTCTTGGGTCTCTGCCGAAACTGCCATCACTTGAGCCTTGTCGGACAACCGACAAAATGCAATTGAGCGGCCAAGCTTGCATTCCCGGTTAACGCCGGGGCTTACCTTCGAGTTCGACAGTTAGCACGCAGAAAGAACAACTTGGCGGCAGGCACTTGAGTTGTTGCGCTCGAGAGCAGGCGGGCCTATTAGAAGACAAGTAGAGATGCGAGGCTCGCGACCGCATCGGATGTGGCCGGTCGCGAGTCCTCTAATCTCCCGTTAATTCAATCCCTGATTACTGTGTGGGCTTCAGGGCGATCGTGTCCTGGGTGATCTGATCGAACGTGGTTACGACACGCGCGTTCGCTTCAAATCCACGCTGAGTCACGATCAACTTCGTGAACTCCTGAGAGATGTCGACATTGGATAGCTCCAAGGCGCCACCTGCCAGAGTTCCCCTTCCGCCGGTGTTCGCTGTTCCGATGACGGCCGCTCCCGATGCCAAGGTCGATGTGTAGCTGTTGCCACCGACTCGTTCGAGCCCCTGGGTGTTCGCGAAGCTGGCGAGGGCAATCTGGCCGATCGCCAACGTTTGCCCATTGCTGAACGCGCCCTGGATCACGCCGTCTGCTCCGATCGTGAAGTTCTGCAGGGTGCCGCTGGTGTAGCCGTTTTGGTTCGTGGCTGAGGTAGAACTGGCCGATGCTACCTGGGTCAGCGTCGGATTCCCGCTCGGGTCGAGCAGATTCCACTTGAAGTTCATCGTTGATGCGCCGTCCGCTAACCCGGCGATCGTTCCCGCGACCGGTGTGGTCGGTGCCGTGAGCGTTCCATTGCCGTTGAAGGTTAGATTGCCGTTTGCAACTACGGTCGGCGGTCCTACGCCGCCTGTGTCCGCCGCGGGGAGAGTGATCTGATAACTCCAGGCGTTCGATGCCGTCTTTGTGAATTGGAAGGTAAGGACATGCGAAGAGCCCAGCGAGTCATAAACCGTAATCGGCGTCGAGTAGGTGTCGCCAACGGCTGCGCTCGCATCCAGATTCGTGTTCTGTTGGATGGTCGTGGTAGCCGACGGCGGGCTTACCTGTCCCTGCCCAAGTTGAAGCGGGCCCAAGCCCTGGCCGCTGATCACGCCGTTTGCTGCCGGGTACCCCATGACGTTCTGGCCGTCTTGCGTTACCAGTTGCCCTGAGGTATTCACTGTGAAATTGCCTGCCCGAGTAAACTCCAACGCTCCCTGGTTCTGGGTAACGAAGAAACCGTTGCCGCTGATGGCAACGTCAGTCGGGACGCCGGTAGTCTCGACGCTCCCCCCAGTGAAGTTGGTCGTCACCGCTTGCACCGCCGCACCAGCGCCCATCTGCACCGGATCGCCGGAACCGTTGGTGCCAAAGCTCGAATAGAAGAGATCGCGAAAACTTGTCGCCTGATCTTTATAGCCAACGGTATTCAGGTTGGACAGATTGTTCGCAATGACTGACAGAGCGTCCGAACTGGCAGTCAAGCCGGAAAGTGGAATTGAGAATAGTGGCATTAGTTTCCTCCTGCTGCCGGTTGGGTTGCTCCAGAGCCAGAATTTGCTGGGTTCAAAGTCGAACCCTGGAGAAACTGGTTGATTTGGATGAGCTGATTAAGCTCGTTCATGTTCAACATCTGCCCTACCATCTGCGTCGGATCCATTGGTGCCGTGGGGTCCTGAGTCTTCATCTCGGTGATAAGCAGATTCATAAAAATACTTTCGGAGTTGCTTGCCGCCTGGGTCGAGCTTGAGCTGGAGCTAGCGCTGGAACTCGATCCTGTACCGGTGGTAGCGGGCGTTGATGCGGCGAGATTGGCTACCTGTCCACCCGCGGTTGCTGCACTGATAATCATGGTCTGTCCTCCCTGAATATTCTTCCTTCGCAAAATCGTTACTACATGTGAAGATCAATCCCGGATCCCGTATTTGCCTCTGTGCTCGCAATGGCATCGAACATTCCCGGGCCGGGCTCGCGCAAACTTTCTTCCCTTGGTACAGAGTTCACCTGGGGCGCTCTTTTCTCATCTCGCGATCTCTGGTCGAGATTAGAAGAGCTCCCGCTGCTGTACTCCTGGATCGTGACCCTCGGAAACGGAACCTGCTGCTCGGATAATCTGCTGTGCAGGGCAGGTAGCTCCGATGTCATAACCCGGCCCAGTTCGCCTCGCTCAACGGAAATTTCCGCGGTGAACTGGTGTTTGCCGAGCGACGTGCGGATGTCGACGTTTCCAAGGTCACCGCCCTGGATCCCGACTCGCATCTCGGAGTGCCCTATTCGTTCGATGAGTTTCGCCGAATTTACCAGTGTGCCCGGAAATGGACTGGTGGTCTCACTCGCATCTGAATCATGCGCAGCGGAGACCGGTTGCCCTGCTGCATTCGCCTGGGAGCCCGACTTGGGCAAGTCCTGTGCGGATGCGGCCGGTTTGCCTGGCACGGGCACAGACTGAGTGCGATCGGTATCGCTCACCTTTGCACTGGCAGTGTCAGTCGGATTTGTCGTCACGTCCTTCACCGGGAGAGTGCCTTTATCTAAACCGCTCTGGGACGCCACCTCTGGCTTGCGGACCTTGCTGGCATCCTTGAGATTCGCTTGGGGGTCGTTTGGCGCTGAGCTGCTTGCAGCAGCTTTGGCCGTACTGCTCACTTGTAACTGAGGATTCTTGCCTATCGCGGGGAGTGGAGACTTAGAAGTGGTCCCGCCTTTGCCTGTCATGAGATCTGCGGAGCTGAGGCGTGAAACCATCACCTGCATGGCAGCCGCATTAGTGACAGGGGAGTGACCGTCAGTCGCAATGGCCGAGTTCGCTCTGGATTCCGACCCCGCCTGGAACTCCTGAGGCGGCTTCGAGCTTGGGCTTGCCGATGCCGCATGTACAGTGTCTGATCCCGCTATGCCAGTGGTGCTTCGGGTTGTTTGCGGATTGTCATTGCCGCTGGCCAATCCCGAGTTCGTCTGTGCCTTAGTCGCCTGTCCCGGCAATGTTCGTAGTGCGATGTCCGTCTCACTACCCGTTTTCTCAGTCAACTTCTTAGGTACCTGGAACTGCGCCCCGGATGTCTTCTCATTCAGCGCTAGCTTTTCACCATTCGTGTCAGGAGTGTTCAAGAATGCGTCGCCCACTTGCGGCCCCACCTCCGACGTAGGATCTGTTTTCGCCTGACCCGTGGTGGTGGAGACACTTCCTGGCTTCACAGTGTCTGCGCTCACGGTGTTTCCGAGTGCAGACTTCATGGCGTCTCGTGGAGATATATTTTCGACCATCGACTGTGCAGTGTTTGTAGCGGGCACGTTTCCGATCGCTGGCTTCACAGCGGTTGTGGTCAGAGCCGCCGGTGGCAGCAGCGGAGGCGAAGAAACCGGTGTGTCATCCGCGGCGAGACTTTCAATACCGCCTTGCGGCGCTTGCATAACCTGATTCGCTGCAAGCGTCTCAGACTTTGCTTTGACACCTGGCGCGACTGATCCATTCAACGGGAGAGTCTGCACGACTGGCGGATTCTGAACCACGGGAACCGGAATGTTGGGAAGCGTCTGGCTTATCCCTTCCTTGCCCTGCTCTGGATCCTTCATGGATGCATTGTTGAATTTACCGACCGGACCAGAACTCTTGGAGCTGCTCAGGACGACTGCAGTGTTTTGAGTTGCCCCGCTTCCAGCTCTCGAGGTCGCGCTCTGGTCCAGGCTTCCATCCATATTGGAAGCAGGACCTGACGACTGCATCGCGCCGGTCAGAACCTTGGCGAATGCGCCTGGCGCAGCCGGGGCAGCGGGCGCCGAGTTCGCGGACAGTCCCAAAATCCCGAGTTGAATAACAGGCGTATTCACGCAATTCTCCAGACCACCAAAGCATTGCAAGTCGCTAACCAAAATTTCCGGATTAGAGACTCTTCCCAGATCGAAAATAGTTTGTTGGAGGCTAAAGACTTCCGCGCGACTTGCCGATTAGGATTGGTGCGCTGATTGTCAGCGCTAGAGAAAGTGGGCAAGACTTGCCCGGAAACCGCTAGGCAAGGTCTGCCTAGTTGAGGCGTTTTCGTCGCGCAAGAAACAGATCGTCCAAGGCGCTTTGCTGCCGCTTGGCTTCGTGCCGCAGGTATTCGTTGAGTTGCCGCTCCCGCAGTTCTTCCATAACCTCGCGCTTCCGTCTCGCCTGTTGGTACTCCAGCAAACGCTGGCTTCGTTTTGAATGAAGCTCCCGGAGTTGTGAATCCAGCATTGCCAACCGCTGCTCCAAAGTCAGCATCTCCTCGTACTGTGACTGGAGACGGATGGAAGAGGTCCCCTTGGACAGCTCTGTTTCTCGATTCCTGACGCAGGCCGACAGCCACTCCAAGGTCTGCGTTCGCTGTGTCTCGGCCTGAAGAATTACCTGCTGGATCTTTTCCAGCTCAGAATATGCTCTGTCTTCAACGAGCTTTCGGAAGACAAGAACGGGAGCCAGTGAGAATCGGAATGCCATATCAGGAGGGTAGCGTCATCAGCCGGGAACGCGTTTCAGCAAATGGAGTCGCTTCTTCCGGATGTTGACGCAGAAAGCGGTTAATTTCTGGCATGGCGGTTATAGCTTTATCCAAAACGGCGTCGGTGCCTTTCTGATATGCGCCGATTCGAATCAGATCTTCTGCTCGCCTGTAGGCTGCGACCAACATCCGCAAGGCGCCCGCCTTTTCGAGATGCTCTCGGTCGCAAACACTCGGCATCAAGCGGCTCAGACTCTCAAGGACCGAGATCGGAGGGTAGTGGTTTTCAAGACTTAGATTCCGGTCGAGGACGATGTGACCATCCAGCAACGACCGCACCGTGTCGACGATGGGATCTTGCTGGTCATCTCCCTCCATCAAAACGGTATAGAAAGCGGTAATGCTGCCACTCGCCAGCCGGCCAGACCGCTCCACCAACCGTGCCAACATATTAAGGACCGACGGCGTGTAGCCCTTCGATGTGGGTGGTTCCCCTGCCGCGAGTCCAATCTCCCGCTGAGCCATGGCGAATCGCGTCAACGAGTCAACCACCAGGAGCACATTCTTCCCACGTGCACAGAAATACTCGGCCACGGCGGTAGCAGCCAGTGCCCCCCTAACTCGTAACAGTGGTGACTGGTCGGATGTCGATACAACCACCACCGATCTGCGCATGCCTTCGGCTCCGAGAACCTTCAAGAACTCTCCAACTTCACGGCCTCGTTCCCCCACCAGTGCAAGCACAGTCATATCGGCGGCCGTGCCTCGGGCCATCATTCCGAGGAGCGTACTTTTCCCCACGCCGCTTCCACCAAAAATTCCGATCCGCTGTCCGCGCCCACACGTGAGAAAACCGTCGACCGCCCGAATCCCACAGGCCAGTGGTTCGTCAATGAGCGTCCGCTCCAGTGGCAAGGGCGCTGAGCCGTCCACCGCCATTTGCCGCGTAGCTCGGTACTCGCCTTTTGAGTCCAGCGGACGTCCGACCGCGTCAATGACTCGGCCCAGCAGATCCGGACCTACCCGAAGCGAAGGTCTGGCGCCCCAACTGACCACCTCGTCTCCGAAACGGATACCGTGCGGTTTCTCTAGGCTCATGGAGAGCACATTGGACCCGCGAAACCCAACGATTTCCCCTGCGTACCGGGTCCCTCCCGAGTCCACAATCTCGCAGGACTCTCCCACCGAACTGAAGGGTCCGGCTGATTCCACCAGATTGCCTACGACCTGGGTGACACGTCCGGTCCAACGAACGGTCGAACATGTCCGCAGCCAGTTCGCGTAGGAATCGAGGTGAGGGGAGGTCATTTGGGCTCAGGCCGTTGCGCCAATAGATCGAAGAATCCCTGTTCGATCTCCTTGAGTTGTGCATTCAAGCCCATATCGGTAGTGCCGAGTTCGGTCTCCAGCGTGCATCCCATGAGCTCGACCGAAGTGTCATCCACCACCTGCACATGGATGTTTTCGCGGAAGAAATTCTGCCAGGCGAGCACGTCTTCCGGCCGCACTCGAGCCACAACTTTGGTATCGCGATTCAGTCTCTCCAGCATCACCTTCACCAGGCCCGCTACCAACAGGCGATCCACCTGCGCCTCACGATGAAGGATCTTCGCTGCAATGGCCATCGCCAAGTGCACCAGTTCGATCTCGACTTTCGCGAAATACTGCGAGCGCTCTGCCTGGAAAGCTGTGACAGCCTGCGCCACCCGGCTTCGCTCCAGTTCCAGCTCTTTCTCGAAAGCCGTTCTCGCGCGGTGCTCCCCTTCTCGCATTCCCTCGGCAAGACTCTCGTTCCTTAGGCGCAGGACTTGTTCCTTGCTGAAGTCGGAGTGCCCATTCTGACCGTTTCCGTTTGGTGGGGATTGCATCGTCGGCAGGCAGGATTCTACGAAGTTCTGCACGGGGCCGACAGTGTCCTTGTATACAAATGTTTGGACGTCTGTAGCCTCCGCATCCATCGCAGATCTCCTAAACGACGAATTCATCATCGCCCTCGGTCCTCAATACGACTTTCCCTTCGGATTCCAGTTTACGAATCAGCGCGACCGACTCCTGCTGCGCGGCTGCCACGTCTTTTGCTCGCACCGGACCCAGCACTTCCATATCTTCCTTCAACATATCAACCGCACGCGATGACATGGTCTTGAAGATATGATTCTTGAGATCCTCGGAAGCACCTTTGAGTGCCATGGCCAGAACCTTCTTGTCCATTGAGCCTGCCCATTCACGAATCGATGCCTCCGCAACGCCGATCAAATCCTCAAAGGTGAACATCAGGTTCCGAATTTTGATGGCGAGCTTGGCGTCCTCTCGTTCAATGTTCTCCAGGATCGTTTTGGCTTCATCTGGTTCGAGCCGGTTCATTACGTCAGCGACACTCTCGCATCCAGCGTATGTCTTCCGGCTCTTTTCACCCAGTGACTGTAGCCGGCGATGGAGGATCACCGACACTTTTTCCGCCATCTCAGGAGAGAATTGCCGAAGCTGGGCGAGCCGCTTCACCAGTTCTGCGCGATCCTTTTCCGGGAGCCTCATGAGGAGTGTCGAAGCTTGTTTCCCATCCAGGTGCGCCAAGATAAGGGCAATTGTCTGCGGGTGCTCATCTTCCAGGAACTTGGCTAGCTGATGTGGGTCCGCTTTCTGCAGTGACTCGAGCTGCCCTGCACTCAATTGCTGTAAGCGCACGACGCGCTGCAAGAGGCCTTTTGCTCGTTCTTCCCCGAAGGCCTTTTTCAAAAGGCGAGACGCAAATTCCGGTCCTCCTTGCGCAAGGTAATCCTCCGTGAGAGTAACCTCGTGATATTCCTCCAGGATGTGCAGAGCAACATCGGCAGGAATCTTTCCAACTTCCGCAATTTCCTTCGTCAGGACTTGCACATCTTCGTCGGGGAGGTGCGGATACACGGCTGAGGCGGCATCCTCGCCCATAATGGCCATGAGGACAGCTGCCTTGCGAATGCCGGTCAGTGGAGCAGAAGGGCGTGCGCTCATTTCCCACCCTCATGGAGCCAGGCTTGGATGAGTCTGCTGGTCGTTACGGGACCTTCTTTCGTTTTCTCGATCAGCTGTTTTTTCATGGTCATCGTGCGCTGCTGCTCGGGGGACAGTTCCGGAGCCTCTGCGCCGATGGCCAGTTCATGGTCGGCTGTGGCTAGCGCCGATTTCTGCGCGGCGGCTCGGGTCGGTAGTTCGCGAAACGTTGTCATCAATTGCTTCTTCAACGGGCGCAACATCAGCAAGTAAGCCAACAGGAAAAGCAGGAGGAGGGCTCCGTAGCGCACCAGACTCGAGTAGTCATTCAGAACTACGCGCACGCGGTCGAGCTTCGTGGGCTTAACAGGTGCCTCGACGGGTGGCTGTTCGAACGCCAGGTTCTTCACTGCCAGAGTGTCTCCGCGACTGACATCCAGCCCAATCGCGGCTGACGCCAGTTCTTCAATCTGCTTCAGTTCCTCTGCAGTGCGCGGCCTCCGCGCCGCCACGCTCTTTCCGTTTTCCTGTTTCATCTCAACGGCGTTATCCACCAGGAGGGCGGCAGTGATCCTTCGAATTCGCCCCGCCGGCTGCGTCGTGCGGCGGACCACGCGGTTCACCGCAAATGTGCTGCTTTCGCTCTTCGAGGTCTGATTTCCGTCGCCGGTGACCACGACAGGTTTCGAACCCGCGGTCTCGGTAGGAACGTTGCTGGATGTTCCCGGGACTCCACCGTTCAGTGCGCCTCCCACCTGCTCTTCTGATTTCTGCAGGGTCACGGCAACCGCGCTCTTTGGATCGTACGTTTCCTGGTTTTCTTCGCTCGTGCTGGAGTCGTAGTCCACGTTCACGCTCGCTCGGACATGGTCGGCTCCCACCACCGGATCAAGCGTCGCCACCAGCCGCTTCGACAATTCCTGTTCCAGGTTGCCGTCGCCCGAAAAACCGTCGTGCTTCGGGACTCCGAGGGGGCGGTTGGTCTCCGCATCAATTACGGTCACATCTTCGGGTTGCAGCTTATCCACTGC